>Ga0181533_1005057_pt1 | contig 12966 bp, 10 predicted proteins | sample PEATcosm2014_Bin_45_FD_119772 | JGI IMG/M metagenome (GOLD analysis project Ga0181533, IMG submission 119772) | Peatland microbial communities from MTU Mesocosm Facility, Houghton, MI, USA - PEATcosm2014_Bin11_60_metaG | ecosystem: Environmental > Terrestrial > Soil > Wetlands > Peat | place... | reverse complement strand
CGTCGCGCCGCTGAACCGGCCGTCGGTGAGCAACCCGACCGAGTCGCCCAATCCCTCCCCCACCAGCGCTCCCGTCACGCCCAGCATCTCGCGCATGCCCGGGCCGCCCCGCGGGCCTTCGTAGCGGATCACCACCACGTCTCCCGCCTTGATACTTTTGCTCGTCACAGCGCGCATGGCGTCTTCTTCGCAGTCAAACACCTTAGCGGGCCCACGATGGTAAGTTCTTTCGTACCCCGCCACCTTGACGACGCAGCCTTCCGGTGCGAGGTTCCCTTTCAGGATAACCAGCCCTCCGGTTTTCTTAATCGGGTTGGAGACAGGCCTGATCACATCCTGGCCGGGCGTCTCAATGGCTAACCCAGCTTCCTCGGCAATGGTTCGCCCGCTGGGAGTCTGTTGAGACCCGTCGATGAGTCCCGCTTCCAGGAGCTTCTTGGCAATCAGGGGGATTCCGCCGGCACGATGCACATCCACCGCAACGTACCGCCCACCCGGCTTCAGATCAGCAATGATGGGTGTGCGCGAACTGATGGCGTCAAAGTCATCGATCTCGAGCGGGACTCCGGCCTCGCGAGCCATGGCCAGCAGATGGAGCACAGAGTTTGTTGAACCGCCCGTCGCCGCGACGCTGGCAATGGCGTTCTCAAACGCTTTCCTGGTGAGGATGTCGAGCGGCCGCACTCCGCGCCGGAGCAAATCCATTACCATCTGGCCGGTGCGGTAGGCAACTTGATCTTTCAGTGGGTCCAGGGCCGGCACGCTATTCCCACCCATGGGCGAAAGGCCGATGAATTCCATCACCGTGGACATGGTATTGGCCGTGAATTGGCCACCGCAGGCGCCGGCCCCAGGACAGGCATGATCCTCGATGTCCTTGAGCTCTGAGTCCGTCATCTTCCCTGCCGCATGGGCGCCCACCGCTTCATACACGTCCCCAACCGTAACGTCACGGCCCTGGAACCGCCCCGCAGCAATCGACCCGCCGTACAGGACAATGCCCGGCACGTTTAGGCGAATCAGGGCCATCGCGCCTCCGGGGATCGTCTTGTCGCATCCGACCAGGGCCACCATAGCGTCAAACATGTGGCCGCGGCCCAGCAACTCGATAGAGTCCGCGATGACTTCTCGGCTCACCAACGAAGCCTTCATACCTTCCGTGCCCATGGTCACACCATCGGAAATTGCAATGGTGTTGAACTCCATGGGTGTTCCACCCGCAGCGCGCACGCCTTCTTTCACTTTTGCGGCCAGCTCACGCAGATGGAAATTGCACGGCATGGTTTCAATCCAGGTATTCGCGATTCCAACTATGGGCTTTGCCAAGTCGGCGTCCGTGAAACCAATTGCCTTTAACATGGACCGAGCTCCCGCCCGGTCTCGCCCCTCGGTGATGATGTGACTGCGGTGCTTTGGATCTAACGGCATTCTTGCCTCCAGCGTAATCAGCCTAAGAAATGAAATTTGACTCAGTGCTAATCTGCAAATGTTCGCAGATTTGCCGCGCCGGAGCAAGCAGTGTTTTCAGCAGCGTCTTGACGAGAGTCACACGCCAGAACGTTTTAAGGGGAGACGGCATAGTGTACAATTACGCTTACTCCCGGAAATGAACAGGAGGGTAGAAATGCCGAGGTTTGAGAAAGCACGGGCACTGATCCGTCAGTTCAAGGGCGATGCATATTTGAACGGGCTCGGAGTTCTCCCCCAAGTCGGGAAGTCATGTGCGAACTTGGGGAAACGGGCGGTCATCGTGCGTGATCTGTTCCCAGGCGTGGATGTATTCGTAGAAACGATCCGGGATTCGTTGACCTCAGCTGCTATCGACGTGCTAGGCACGGTTGACGGAGCGGCACCCAATGCACCTCGGGAAGATCTCGCTCGCATCACGACGCGCCTGACGGAACTCAATCCCGACTTGACTGTCAGTTTCGGCGGTGGGAGTACGATCGATGCTACCAAAGCTGCGGAAGTCCTCCGTGCCTTGGGTGGGGTCATTGATGATTATTTTGGCACAGGATTGGTGAGCAAGGCTCTAGTTGCTCGCGGGAAGAAACTGGCTCCTCACGTGGCAATCCAGAGTGCGGCGAGTTCCAGCGCGCATCTGACAAAGTACTCCAACATCACGGACTTGAAGACAGGGCAAAAGAAGCTGATCGTCGATGATGCCATCGTACCTATACGGGCCGTGTTTGATTACGCGGTGACGTTGGGGGCGCCTAGCTCGCTGACCGCCGATGGCGGACTGGACGGCCTCGCTCACATGCTGGAGGTGCTGTACGGAGCCGTGGGCAAGCCGTATTACGATCAAATGGAAGAAGTGGCCCGCGAGGGCGTCAGTCTGGTGCTGGAGTACCTGCCCAAAGTCTTACCACGCCCTCATGATCCTCAAGGACGAGAGGCGCTGGGTTTGGCAACCGACCTGGGCGGTTATTCCATCATGCTCGGAGGCACAAATGGCGCTCACCTTACGAGCTTCTCGCTGACTGACATACTCAGCCATGGACGGGCATGCGGCCTCATGAATCCTTATTACACCGTCTTCTTTGCGCCAGCTATTCAAGAGCCGCTCAGGCTAGTAGGAAGACTTTGCAAAGACGCAGGGTACGCGGATGCCGCAATTGAAAGTCTGAGTGGTCGCGAATTGGGAGTGGCTGTTGCAGAAGCTCTGATAGCCTTCGAGAAAAGCGTCGGCGTCCCGACAACCCTTGGGGAAGTGCCACATTTCAGCGACGCCCATATCCAACGTGCGCTGACTGCCGCCAAGAACCCACAACTCAAAATGAAGCTGGAAAACATGCCGGTGCCCCTCACTCCTGCGATGGTGGATGAGTACATGGCGCCGATTCTTATGGCGGCCAAAACCGGGGACCTGAACGGAATCAGGAATGTTGCCTAGGCAGCCATGTGTTATTCCGATTCTCCATTCTTGCGAGCCGCTTCCCATGCCAGGATAGCCTTCTTACGAGCCGCTCCCCAATGATAATCGCCTGTAATCCCCATCTTGCGGATGGCCCGGTGGCAAGGAATGAGGAAGGAGATCGGGTTCCGGCCCACGGCGCTGCCCACAGCCCGTGAGGCCGACGGCTTCCCCAGCCGGCGCGCCAAGTCTTCATAGCAGACCACGGCGCCCGGCGGGATTCTGAGCAAGGCTTCCCAAACCCTGATCTGGAAGTTCGTGCCCATCAACAAAAGCTTCACAGGATTACTGCCGTTTGTTTTCGTGGGACTGAAGATTCTGTCGATATATGAGCGTGTCTTTTGGGAATTCTCCTGAAACTCTGCCGCCGGCCATCTTCGCTTGAAGTCCTCAAGCGCCTGCAAGCGGCCGCCTTCACCCACGAAACCCAGCCCGCAAATGCCGCGCTCGGTGGCAGCGAGAAGACACTCACCGAAGGGGCTGGGGTGAAATCCGTAATTGATCTTGAGGCCTGCCCCTTTCGTCTTGAACTCTCCCGGAGTCATGGCCTCGGCATTTACAAAAAGGTCGTGCAGCCGGCTGGGGCTGGACAAGCCGGCATCATAGGTAGCGTCCAGCACACTCCGGGAATCCTCCAGCACTTGCTTGGCATGTTCCAGTGTCAGAAACTGCACAAAGCGCTTGGGGCTGATGCCCGCCCAGCGGCGAAAGAGCCGCTGAAAGTGATATTCGCTCAGGTTGACGTTCCGCGCTACTTCGTCCAAACTTGGCTGGTGGTGATAGTTCTCCGCGAGAAACTGTATGGCTTTCTCGATCCGCTGATAGTCTTCAACCTTGGTTTGCATTTGCAGTTTCCCTCCTCGCCATCCTAATCCATGATGGGCGGGACGGAGGATAGGGGCAACCCGATTCTTGCGGTCGGAGGATGTTTGAATTCCAATTCGAAAGTTGGAGTTGCGAGAGTGCTGCCCTGGACGCGTCCAACCTCTAAATGCGGGATAATGCACGGTGCTCTGGACACATTGTCGCTTATCGTCATTCCCTCCTCCAATGGCTAGCTTTAACCCCCTGTCTTTTCAACAACATTCCCGTTTTATGTGGCTAAGTACCTTTTTTTCATAGACATTCCCGGTTCGTACCCAAGTTTTCCATGCTTGTCCTTTGTTTTCAATAAGCTTCCCGCATCGTTCCCTCAAAAAAGAATTCTCTTCAAAATTGAAGCCCACGGTGAAGAGTTGATGTTTGACAGAAGTCGCCCCCCAATAAATCATTCTCGCCGACTGCGGGGGCTTTTCGTCCCCAGGATAGGCAAAGGTGCTGAGGCGGATGTGCTCCTTGCGGGCGTTGCCCACCGTAACAATACGCTAGCACGCTAGCTCAGAAGCGGGAATTTGTCAAGGCTTAATTTCCGGATTCAGCTTTCGGGTTTCTCCGTGGGAAGGCCTTCCGTGTCCATGGTGACGGCGACGGGACTTGGCCGGTGCGTGATGATGAGCGCTACCCCGGCGATGATGGTGGCGCTGGCCAGCAACTCACGACCCGTCAATCCTTCGCTCCCCACAGCCCAGCCGAGAAAAAGCGCCACCGCCGGGTTCACAAAAGCATACGTGGAAAGGCGCGCCGTGGGAACGTTGCGCAACAACCAGATGTAAGCAGTGAAACCGACCAGCGAGCCAGCCCCAATCAGGTAGACAAAGCCCAACACAGAGTGGGCAGCGACTTCACGGAAATGGAACTGCCTGCCCTCCCCACTCAGGACGCCGAGCAACAAGAGCAAGCCGCCGCCCGCCAACATCTCCGTGGCAGCCGCCAGGAGGGGAGAAGGGGGCAACTTCAGCTTGTGCGAAATGACGGAGCCGAGTGCCCAGGAAAACGACGCGAACATAAGTATTCCCGCCCCGGCAAGATCCACGCGCGAACCGCCCCACAGGTGGGCCGGACCCACCAGCAAGGCAAGTCCTGCCACACCTATAGCCATTCCGCCAACCACCCGCCCACCCAACTTAGTGCCGCCTTTCCTTAAGCTATCGAGCAGGACCATCCAGATGGGGATGGTCGCCACCAGCAAAGCGGCGAGTCCGGAAGGCACTCGCTGCTCTGACCAGCACAATCCTCCGTTCCCACCCAAGAGGAGCAACGCCCCCACTGTGGCCGCGGCGGCCCAATTCCGCCGGGAGGGTGGAGGCACTCCGCGAGCGCGTGTCAACACGTACAAGATGGCGCCGGCAATGACGAACCGGCAACCCGCCATGAAGAAGGGAGGGATTGTTTCGACGGCGTATCGGATCGCGAGGTAAGTGGACCCCCAGATAATGTAAACAGCCGCGAAGGCGAGCAGAATCCTGGCTCGAGAGGAATGTGCCGTTGACGCTGTTTCAGACAATGACATTATCACCAATCTGCTGAACCGACTGGATATGATGCTTGCAAAAAGTGGTGGAGTAAACAGATAAAACACCTTCGTTGGGCAGGAACAGTCCGGAGCGGCGAGGCGAAAGGATGGGTTTCAGGTGCCAGGTATAAGGTGCCAGGGGCATTTCCCCCTCAGTCCCTGGGACCGGGGTTTCGCCCGGGTCCTGAGCCCCACCCTTTCTGGCGGTTCTAATTATTCCCCCGGCCCGAGCACCGCTTGGCCCTACCTCAGAACCACATTACCCAGGTATCCGCAGTTCTCACCCCGGGCGTCTCTCACGAGGACGCTCACGCGAAAGGTGCCGGCAGGCGCCGGGATTGACTTATCGAGCCGGACAACCTCTCGGGGATCGACGGCCTGCAAGGTCTCTTGACCCAGTTCTTCTCCCATCACACTGTAGATGTTGGCGACCAGTGTTCCTGGGGTGAAGACGCCGAAGACACCCTTCAGACTAACCTGCCCACCTTCCAGGTTTCCGGTAAGCGGCTCGCTGATGGCGCCCGCCCATACGGCGTCCCGCACCGGGTTCGGAGCACTGGTGGGTGACCAATAGACGGGGAAGGAGCATTCCTCGCCGGGGTCGAGTGTCGCGTAGGGGCTCAGTACCTCGGTTTCGAGGATGTAGGGATTTTGCTTGGGGTCGTCAGGAAGAGTCTGGTCCCAAGGGCCACGGGAAATTGTACCCGGGCCGTTGTTCCAGGTTTCCACCGCGGCTCCGTCAGGATATTCCTTTTCGGGGAAGCAAGTGAAGTTCTCGACGAAGCCAATGTTCTTCTGCCCGTTGACCACCGCGTACCAGCCACGGTCCGTGTCGGCTGCGGCCTTTCCGACGCGGTAGAGATAATGCACGCGCAACATGTGGCCACCGTGCAGGAGCTGGTAGCTTGGGTGTCGTGCGTCACCATACGGGTTGTAGTAGCCCTGGGGATACTTGCTGTGGGGATTGAGCGGGATATACATGTACAGGTCAGGGTTTGGTTTCGAAGGGTCATTGGCGTCCGCTGCGTCGTTCTGAATCAAGTGCCAGATCCCCCAACGAATCTGCCGGCGGCTGATGTTGCGCATCGTCTGGTCGACCTTCAGGCGTGTAGTCCCGGCATAAACGTGATACGTCCGCACAAATTGCACACCAGTACGCGGGTCGGCAGGACTCGTCACGCGGACGGCGACCTCGGCGGGCGTCTCCGTGACCAACTCGGCCGTATATTTGCTGCCGTCGAGTATGTAGTACGGAATGCTGGGCCACTGATCCTCGCTCATCCAACCTTCCGGTCCGGGCCAGACTTTGTCACCGCCATAGTTGGCCCAGCCGGCTTTAAGGTTGTTCTGTTCGGGTGGCAGAACCTTCCCGGCCAGGTCTTTATTCACGAAGAAGAGTCCCCTTTCGCCCAGCTCGAGCTGAATGGCGCGGCCCCCAATGTCAGGCGTGACATATAGGGTGACGATACCATTGGTCAGGCGATAGGCGTTCCAGCCGTTGAATTGAGTTTTTTCAAGTCTTGCGGAAAACGAATTAATCTGAGTTGCCATGGCCAACCTCGCTGAAAATGAAGTTATCGGATTTGTTGCTAATGGATTGTGTCTCCATCCGGTTGGTACTCCAATGGACGCCAGCAAAGTGCCGAGGGCGCAGCCAATCAGCATCTTCTGAGCTCGTCCCATTTCCTTCCACCCCCCATGCATGGCGATTCGCTTCTCAGAACCCCGTAGGCACAATCCAGAACGAAGCTTCAAAGGTTTTTCCTGGCGGCAGAATGATCAAGTTTTTGAACTTCCCTTCGTGTTGCAGATTGAAGGCGTTCGTCGGCCCCGTCTGGGGTTCCGCGCAGATCAAGGTTTTATCGAGTGGGGCATAAACGATCGCGTAATCAAATCCCTTGCTGTACAGGACTTCGACCTTCTGAGTCTTTCCTTCAATGACGACGTGGCCGAGCCCGTTGGCGTCTCGCGCAAACTCGGAGAAGCCGTCGTCAACAAAAGTCTGGTCGAGCGTCACGCGCTTGGTTATCCCGGGCCGAAACTTGTCGGTAGGTTCGGTTTCGCCAGTGGGAATCAATTGCTTGGTCACGAACCAATGTTTCTGGGCGCCGATGGTCAGCTTCCACTGCTCGCGCGGGCCATCCGGATGAAAGTAGGGATGAAAGGCGAAGTGGACGGGCAGGTCGGAATTGCCGACGTTGGTGGCCCGCGTGGTGCACTCAAGTTTTCCATCTCTCAAGCGGTAAGTCATTTCGTAAACCTGGGCGAAGGGAAACTGCGCCATCAGTTCAGGATACTTATAGAACTCCAGGCGAGAGACCACGAACGCCCCGTCAACGTTGGAACCTCCAGTCTTCACCACCTTCCATCGGGATTCGTAAGCCAGCAGGCCGTGAATGGGTTGCTTGAAATTGTCGCGCCTGAAATTTCCCAGCGAGTCGTTCAGCAAATACTTCTTGCCCTCAAAGTAGTAATAGTCGTTATCAATGCGGTTGGCCCAAGGCGCCAGGAAAGGAATTCCCCAGCCGAAGGTCTGCTTTTCAGGGTAGTCCTTGAAGGACTCCAACGGAATCAGCACATCCTTCCCATTCACCTTGAACTGGTAAGCAAAGTTGCCGATATCCGGTACGATGCCGACTTCCATTTTCAGTTTGGAATCGAGCAGATGATAGGTGGCGTGACCTTCGAAGATTTCTTTCTTGACCGAGTAATTCTCCACGGCGAGACCTCCTAGCGGGAGTGACAGAAGAATGCACATCAAGGCAAGTAAAGCGCATCGGATTTTCATTGTGGGTCCCTCTGCATGGTTGACGGCGCGTAGCGCTGACGTCGCGGCGGTCCCACCGCGCGGGACCGGCAAGATGCCGGCGCTACCTCAATAATCAGCTTCCCGATGCACCCATACTCGCACGCGCACGTCCCGGGCCGAACGCGGTTCGGCATTACACCAAATTGGCCAGCGTATGCGCCAGATCCCGGACGGCGGGATAAAGGTCGCGATACACCTGGTAATAGCGGTCATAAACTTTGACGTTTTCCGCCAGGGGCGTCATGCTCTCTTTCACCTGTATGGCTTCTGCCGCTGCCTCGGGAACGCTCGAATAGGTCTTGGCAGCTACGCCGGCGAGCAAGGCAGCGCCGAAGGCAGAGCCTTCCGAGGTTCGGAGGGTCACGAGTTCCGTGCCAAATATATCCGCCTGGATTTCTCGCCATGTGAAGTTGCGCGAGCCGCCGCCCGAGGAGCGAATCTGCTCGACCGGAATTTCCAACTCCCTGAATATCTCGATCGAGTCGCGCAGACTGAACGCCACCCCTTCCAGGATGGAGCGGATAAGGTGTGCTCTCGTGTGAACAGCGGTCAGACCGAACCACATGCCTCGCGCTTGGGCGTCCAGGTGAGGCGTCCGTTCGCCCATCAGGTAGGGCAGCCACAGAACTCCACCACTTCCAGGAGGAATCTTCCGGGCCTCATCGATGATAAGGTCGTAAGCATCGGCGTCTGTGTGGCGGGCGAACCAGCACTCCGAAGCTCCAAAGTTGTCACGGAACCAGCGCAGGGAAAGTCCGGCGCCCTGGGTGACCCCCATCACGTGCCATTTTCCGGGAACGGCGTGGCAGAACGTATGGATGCGGCCACGGGGGTCGAGCTTGGGCGCCTCGGTGTAAGCAAAGATCACACCCGAGGTCCCCAGCGTGGCGGAGGTCAGGCCGGGCTCGACGATCCCATTGCCCACGGCGCTTGCGGCCTGGTCGCCTGCGCCGCCCACGACGGGCGTCCCGGCGCTCAGGCCGGTGAGTACGGCGGCCTCGGGAGTGATCCGCCCCGTGATTTCGACAGATTCGTAGGCACGCGGCAGGAGCTTGGCATCCAAATCAAGCGCCGACAACATCTCGTGCGACCAGCGGCGGTTGGTCACATCAAAAAGCAAAGTGCCTGAGGCGTCCGAAACGTCGGTGGCAAATTCACCCGTAAGACGGAAGCGCACAAAATCCTTGGGCAGAAGAAAGTGCGCAGCGCGCTCGAAAGTCTTCGGCTCCTCATCGCGAATCCAAAGCAGCTTGGGAGCGCTGAAGCCGGTGAGGGCGGGATTGGAGACGAGCTGGATCAAGCGCTCCGCCCCCACCTTTGAGGTGATCCAGTCGCATTGTGCCTGGCTGCGCTGGTCGCACCAGATCAAAGAGGGCCGGAGTACCGCGGGCGTGCTGTCCATCAAAACCACGCCGTGCATTTGGCCGGAAAAACCCACAGCGTCAATGTCGCTGCCCTTGAGCTGAGCTTGATCAAGCGCCCCGCGGACGGCCACCAAGGTCGCATGCCACCAGTCTTCAGGCTCCTGCTCCGCCCAACCGGGTTTGGCCATTTTCATGGGCTCGTGATCGCCCGTGGCCGCTCCCACAATATGACCATCCGGGCGGACAATGATCGCCCGCGTTCCAGTAGTTCCCACGTCAATTCCCATCATGTATGCCATAGGTTTCAATCCGATCGAAAGCAGAAGCGGACAAGGGGCTGGGGGCTGGGGAAAAGAAAATCCTCGTGCCTGGGTCAGGTTTTCCCCGTCTTGCGCCTAGCGCTCACCGCTGTCGTTTCCAGTTCTTCCCCAGCCCCCAGTCCCTAGCACCCAGCCCCTTGTCGTCTGACTTCTGTCTTCTGACTCCTAAATCCTCACCTTCTCCCAGCGTCCTGACTGTGCCGAGCGTTCCACAGTATCCAGGACGGCTTGGACCTTTACGCCTTCGTCGAACCCGGGCTGGGGCGCTTGGCCCTTCTCCAATGCAAGCAGAAAGTCGTGGATGGCGTGGACGAACGTGTGCTCGTAACCAATGATGTGCCCTGGTGGCCACCAGGCGCCGACGTAAGGATGGCTGGCCTCTGTCACCATGATTGTCTTGAAAGCCTGCTGCTCATTGGGCTCCGTGCAATCGTAGAATTCCAGCTCGTTCATCCTTTCCATGTTGAAAGCCAGACTGCCTTTGCTGCCGTAGACTTGGAAAGTGTTGAAATTCCTCCGGCCCCCGGCGAACCGCGTCGACTCGAAGACTCCCACGGCACCGTTCTTGAAGCGGGCGAGGAAGTTCGTGTCATCATCCACTGTGACCTTGCCTTTCTTCCCTTTTGCTCCTTTGGCTCCCCAGGCGCCCTCGCCCGTTCCGGGCAACGGCCGCTCTTTAATGAACGTGGTCATCTGGCCGGCGACCGACTCGATGTAACCAATCAGCATTTGGGCCAGGTCGGCGGCGTGTGCCCCGATGTCTCCCAGGGCGCCGCTGCCCGCGTATTTTTTCTCCAGGCGCCAGACCAGGGGAAAGTCCGGATTCATGATCCAGTCCTGGAGGTACGCACCATGATAATGGTAGACCTGCCCCAGGCGACCCTCCTCGATGAGCTTCTTGGCGAAGGCCACTGCGGGCACCCGGCGATAATTAAAGTTCACCATGTGGGAGACGCCGGCTTTTTCCGCCGCGCGGAACATCTCCTTGGCCTGCGCCAGATTATTGGCCAGGGGCTTCTCACAGATGACGTGTTTGCCGGCCTCGGCAGCGGCTATGACCATCGGATGGTGAAGATACCCCGGCGTCGAGATATCCACGATGTCAATATCCTTACGTTCGATTACCCGGCGCCAGTCGCAGTCGGACTCTTCCCAGCCCAACTGCTGCGCCGTGGCCTCGAGTTCCTCGCTGCAAGCCTTCCCACAGAGCACTTTCATGCGCGGCCGATACTTGCCGGGAAAAAACCTGCTGACCTGCCGGTAAGCGTTTGAATGGGCCTTGCCCATGAATTGGTGACCGATTAGAGCAACATTGATTTCTGGCATCTTGGGATTCTCCTCCTCTTTCGAGCAGTGACAAGTGACGAGCCGGAAAAACCGTGAAAAGTGATGAGTGATGAGTGATGAGTGAAGAGTGACGGGCCTTGCTAGTCACTCGTCACTTGTCACTCGTCACTGCTTTAAGAGCGCCCGTCGCAAAGCATTCAGCATCCTTTTCAACGCTGAGACGAGCTCCGTTGCGGAGGCCACTTGAGTGGTGTTACTGTACCCGAGTTCGGCAGCCAGAATTAGTTGCGTATCCAATTCCGCAAGCGAGCCTTCCGCTTGCGAAAGAAACTGCATGAACTCTCCGGTAGTCCTTCGTGCTTGGCCCTCCGCAATGTTAGAAGGGATTGAGACTGCGGCCCGGCGCATCTGTGAAACCAGGCCGAATCTTTCATCTGCCGGAAAAGGCCTGGTCATCCGGTAGATTTCCTTTACCAGCTCAATCCCTTTCCTCCAGACGAGCAAATCCTTATAGCCACCCACCTTTGGCGCAGTCAGAGGAACGGTCCGCGCCGGCCGTCGATCCGGGGTTGCCTTCGTGTCCTCACCGCCTGTCAAATCTGGCTCGTCACTTGTCACTTGTCACTGTTCTTCTACGCCCACCACATCTCCGTGAGTTTTTCTTTGATAATGACTTGATTCAGGAAATTGACCGCTTTGGTCAGACCCTCGTCTACGGACATCAGGCTGTCTTCATGTTCGATGGACAGCACATCGTCGTAGCCCACCATCTGGAGCGTGGAGACAAAGTCCGCCCAGAAATCCAGGTCGTGACCGTAACCGACGGTGCGGAAGATAAACGAGCGATTCTTCACGTCGCTATAGGGTTTGGTGTCGAGCACGCCATTCACCATGATGTTGACATTGTAAAGGCGCGTGTCCTTGGCGTGGACATGAAAGACCGCCTCGCCCAGCTTGCGCACCGCCGCACAAGGGTCAATACCTTGCCAGAACATGTGGCTGGGATCGAAGTTGCAGCCGATGGCCGGTCCGGCGGCTTCCCTCAGGCGGAGCATGGTTTCCGGGTTGTAAACCACGAATCCCGGATGCATTTCGATGCCGATCCGCACCCCGTGGTCCTGGGCAAACTTGGCGCGCTTCGTCCAGAAGGGGATAACCTTTTTCTCCCATTGCCATTTCAAGACTTCCAGGTATTCAGGCGGCCACGGAGTCAGGGACCAATTCGGGTGTTTGGCATCTTCTGAATCCCCGGGACAACCGGAAAAATCGAGCACCCGCGTGACGCCCAGTTTTTCAGCCATCAAAATCGTCTTGCGGCTGGTTACCGCGTGCGCCTCCGCAATCTTCTTGTTGGGATGAATCGAGTTGCCATGGCAACTCAAGGCGCTGATGCCTATGCCTTGGTCCTCGAGCTTCTGCTTGAACTCTTTAATCTTGGAGGGCTGGCTCAACCAGTCCAGCTTCAAATGTGGGTCCCCAGGGTAGTTCCCGGTTCCCAACTCCAGGGTGCGGATGCCAAGAGGTTTTATCTTTTCGATGACCTCGTCCAAGCTGAGCTTGGCCAGAAGCGCCGTAAACAGCCCGACCTCCATATCATGTCTCCTTCTCTTGAATGTTAGAGTGGGCGCCGCCGCTCAGGCCTGTAGCCGGATTTGCCGTCGCCCTCGTACCGCCAAAACGGGCGGTAGACACCAAGATTTAGAAGGGTAAATCTATAGTCCAGTAGCTCCCGCGTCAACTGGAAAATCGCTTCCCCGTTGTTGTGACGGTGAGTTGGCCATGTTTAACTCCCCGCAGGCTCAGGATCCGATCAGCCAGGCTCTTGACCTCTCTACTTCGGCCTTTCAAGATGACCACTTCGAGGCACTGGTGGTGGT
>Ga0181533_1005043_pt1 | contig 12993 bp, 9 predicted proteins | sample PEATcosm2014_Bin_45_FD_119772 | JGI IMG/M metagenome (GOLD analysis project Ga0181533, IMG submission 119772) | Peatland microbial communities from MTU Mesocosm Facility, Houghton, MI, USA - PEATcosm2014_Bin11_60_metaG | ecosystem: Environmental > Terrestrial > Soil > Wetlands > Peat | place... | reverse complement strand
CATCCGATAGGCGCACGCCACGGCCGGGCTTTACGGTACGTCCCCTACCGGATCCGTGGCCGCGATCCCGCCCCCCCAGCGTCCCGGGGAACGCTCGCCGCGCCTCGGGTCCATAGTGTCGCCGGCCGTTCGACCGGGCGGTAGGGTCCAGACCTGGGCACGGTCGATGCCAACCCCGAGTCCTTGCAGGGTAGTGCGCACGCGCGCCGCACGTCGGCCGTCGGCCACGAGAAAGAGGGCGAACGCGTGACGGGCCTCGGCCTTCGCGAAGCCGTGTCGTATGCGCGCGGGCCGCAGCGCACCGGAAACCTCGGCTTCGACATGGACGTCCCGTCCGCCGAAGAATCGCCACGCCCATCCACGCCGGACACGATCGAGGGCGGCGACCAGTTCCCCCGGCGGACCCGCACGGACCCGCTCGGGGATCTGTCGGTAGTACGCGTCCGGTAGCCGGGTGTCGAACCGACCCTGACGCACGACCTCGAGGAGGTGACCTCGGCGCGCGAACAGACGGAACGCAGTCATCACGAGCCTCCGGTGCTCCGCGCTCTCCTTGGTGGCCCCCGAGGGCGCCGTGAGCCCGAGGCGTCGCTCGCCGGCCGGCGTGAGCCGCACTCCGTCCGGAGCCCTCCAGAAGTATCCCCTCCGTTCGAGCGGGGAGACGCGCAACGCGAGGGCGGCCACCTCCGCCGGCGGTCCCGGGAGCCGCTCGGCGGCGGCGGCGAGGTCGCCAAGATCGAGGGGGCGGGTCTGCTCTTCGGCGGCGAGGATGGCGAGGAGGAGTCGCTCGGTGAGCGGGTCATCGGGTCGCGGTCCGAGGTCGGCGGGCGAGCGGGGGCCGAATTCGCCGCGGGTCATGCTCACCGCGCGGACCCAGCTCGACCCGTCGTCGGTGGGTGCCCGGGGGATGGGAGCTATCGGTCGGATCGTCGGGGCGTCGGGGCTCCTTGCCAGGCCGTGCCCGACCGGTAGGTCGACCAGCCAGCGCTCGGAGTCGGCCTGCGTCATGCCGAGCCAGGCCCCGGCCACGGCGACGCTCGGTCGGGGAATCCGGAAGGCCACGATGTCCCGTACCACCCCCGCGACGGCCGAACGCAGTTCGGGGGTCAATCGCTCGGGGAACTGGGTTGCGACCAGTAGGCGGAAACCGAACTTTCGACTTTCCGCGAGCATCTCGGCGACCAACCTGGGGGAGAGCCCTTGGACCTCGTCGAGCACGACCAGCGTCGACGGGCGTCGCGGCGCCTCCGGAGGAAGGGCGGCGACGCCGAGATAGATCCTCGCTAGGACCAGCGTGCCCGCGAACGCCGCGGCCTCCGGACCGAGCAGCGCGAAGGGGATGCGGACGAGGAGGGAACGCCCCGCCCCGAGGAGGTCCTCGACCGGGAGGCCGCCGTCTCCCGGTGCCAGGAGCTCGGCGAGCGAAGGGACCGCGACGACCTTCGCCAGCCGAGCCGCCGCACCCCAGAGGAAGTCGGGGGTTCGCCGCACGATGGGGCCCAGTTCCTCGAGGAACCGGGAGAGGTCGGGCTCGGCCGTGGCGAGCCGGGTCGCGTCGCGAAGGTCCGGGTCGGTCAGGAGCGCGTAGAGGTCGAGGAGAGAGCCCCTCGATTCCTGAACGAGCCGGACGAATGCGTCGAGGATTCGCTCGAGTCGGAAGCCCCAGTAGACCTCGGACCCGTCCGGAGTCAACCGCTTGAGGGCCGCCACGAGGTGGGCCGCGGCGCGTTCCGGGGAGGACGCCGAATCGATCGCGGCGATTCCCGGGAACGGTCGGTCGGAGAGGTCGACGCAGACGATCCGGGCACGGGCCGCCGGACCGAGACGGGAGGTGATCGAGGGGGTGAGGTCGCCATGCAGATCGATCGCCACGACCGATTCCCCACGGGCGATCGCGCCCGCCGCACGGTCCGCGAGGAACCACGTTTTCCCCGCCCCCGTCGCCCCGAGGACGACCGCGTGCCCGGCGCGGGCGGGAACGAACGGAGGGCGTGGGGCCCAGTACGGCTCGGGGGTCCGGTCGATCCGGTCCGGGTCGATGGCCATCCACGCTCTCCGCGGGAGCGACCCCGTCCCGAGGCGACGCCAGTCGCGCCTCGCCCCTATCGAGAGATCGTACGGACCCGAGGGAACCCCGGTGGCGAGGGTCCACGCGTGCGCGACCGCGGCCGAGATTCCGTCGAACCGCTCGTCCAGCTCCCGGCGGGAGGGCGTGGCGAACCACCACCGCCGCGCGGTCCAGAGCCGGCCGCCCCCTCCTCCGATCCAGAGAGTTTGTGTCGCGAGCTGGCCCCCCGGCCCGACGAGGGGATCGGGGAGCGGGAGGTCGATCGGATCGCCGGACGGGACCGGGACCAGGTATCCCCGATGCGGAACCACGGCCGCGAGGCGTCCGGGCCATTCCGGGGGAGGCGAGAACGACGCTGGGAGCGTCGGCGTCCATGCCTCCGTGAACGCGGGCTCGGACCGGACGACGTCGACAATCGTCCTGGGTCGAACGATGAGCCACGGCTCGGAGGCTTCGGGCGTGGTTGCGAACACGGCGACCGCGGGGGATCGGCTCGCCCCCATCGCGCGGGCCAACGTTCGATAGAGTCGGCGTCGAAGCCCGTCGGGGCCCTGGCACCTCAGGGAGACCGTCTCCTCGAGCGTCATGGGTGCCGGCCCCGGGGAAACGGCGACTCGGTCGTTCGGCGACGAACGGGTTGGCTGGGAATGGGTTCGGGCCGCGCGGACGCGCTCGGTTGCGCTTTCATGTTCTCACGCACTCCGACCTCAAGTCCGAAGCCCACCCCGCCGGAAACGAGCCTCGATCGCGGGTTCCTCCGGCTCGCCTATCGAATCCGGAGCGGAGTTCTACGAACGCGTCGAACGGGCGTCCGCCCGGCGATCCGCCGCGCGAACAGCGTCGGATCAGGGTCGGGAGCTACGCGGTCGTGCGGTAGGGCCGGTGGGTCCGGGGGCGGACGGTGCGTCCGCGGGGATCGAGCGGTCCGGTCGCGGATTCCGGGGAGGCGTTCCGATCGTCAGGCACGATTGCGGCAAGGGGCAGGACCGTGGGGTCGTGCGGGCGTCGGTTCGGGCTGGGCGATCGTGGGCGGGTGGTCATCGAGGTCACCCAGCCGAGGTCCGTATCGAGGGATGCCCCTTGGGGGCTCTAAGAATCATGGAATGTGCCACCAGTGGACCACGGGACGGAAAGGTCCCCCGCACGCCCGAGACACGGTGCTGTCTCCTTTGGGCGATGTAGGGGTGACCCTTCCTGGGGGTGGCTGCGGTACGAAGACCCCGTTCCGGCTATTTGAACCCCGGAACGGGGGGTACTGAAACGGTCCCGGGAGCCCACTGTGCCACGTGGCCGATGGGCTGGGGGGTCTCCGGACCGTGGCGGGGGGCGGCCGTCAGTGCTTCGCGCGACCGTCGGCCTCGGCGACGATCCGGGGCAGCTCGCCTTGGATCACCGGGGTCCTCCGCGCCGGTGCTCCGGCACGGGCCGCGGCGCGCCGCGGAAGGAGCCAACGCTCTCCCCACTGGCGAAGCTCCCTCGCGGCCGGAGCGAGGCCGAGGCCCATCTCCGTGAGCGAATAGACGACCGAGAACGGCCGCGTGCTCACGACCGTCCGCTGCACGACACCCTGGTTCTCGAGGAACTTGAGCGTCGCACTGAGGGTCTTGGCGTTCAGGCGCGGGTTCGACCGAAGAATCTCGCTGAACCGCTGCGGGCCCTCGAGCAAGCGGTGTACGATCGCCAGTCGCCACTCGGTCCCGATCACCCCGACCGCCGCGAGAACCGGGCAGAGGGTCTGGCCGTCTCGTCCGTCACAGCTGTCGGTGTCGGCCGCGCTCGGGCCGGCGGGCCGCCGACCCCGGTCGCTCTCCATCTTTTCGCTCCTGGGGGTCCGAGGGTACGAGCGGATTTATAGTTACCGCCCTACATCAAGTGAAATATAGTAACTCAGTGGGCACCCCCGGCTTCCAGGGCGGAGGCCACGGCGCGGCGTACGTTTTCTTCCGTTGCGTCCGTCCGGGAGCGTGGCCACTCGTCGTCACGAGGTGGAGCTGTCGGTCGAGCGTCCGGTCGGGCCGGTGGGGTCCGTGGGTGGGATCGCCCGACTCACCGTCCGCTTCGAGCCCGGCTCCGACGGGACCGGTCCCACCCCGGCCGAGTTGAAGGCGACTCTCGAGAAGCTCCTCGCCGACCTCGACGCGATCGTCGGTGTTCCGCTCGCTGCGGCTCCCATCGGCCGGGCCGACCGTGAGGTGGGCGAGCTCGTGGAGACGTACCGGCCGCGCCAGCGGGAGCTGGTCGACCTCTTGCTCGCGGACGGGGAGATCACTCCGACCGAGCACGCCCGTCTGGTGGACCATCTCACCGGTAGCCCGCGGCCCCCTGCCTCCCGTCCCGCGGCCTCCGAGGTCGATCATCCGATCGCGGCGGCCCCGGTAGCCGCCGACTCGAGCCCACCCGCGGGGCGGACCGTCGCCGAGCTGTTGCGAACCTACGAGATCGTGTCGCTCAAGCAGGCCGGGGCGGTACGGGCCCGTCGGCAGATCTCGTTCGCCGAGTACATGGCGCTCAAGCGCCACTTCGAAGCTGCCGAGAACGAGGGAGCCGGGCCGGGCGGCCTGCGCTGACCTCAACCCCGCGCGGCGGCCGCCGACCGCGGAACCACCGCGGCGGCGAGCAGGCCGACGTCGGTGATCCCCTGCCGCATGGGAACCGGTCTCGCCCGGCTCCGATCCAACGTCGCGGCCGGGTCCGCCGGAGCTCCGACCACAGCGCCCGCCGGGTACTCCGGGGCGCCGACCGCACCGGCCGTCCGAAAGAGGCCGATGCTCATCTCACGCCGTCGGAGCTCGGTCCGGGCACGGTCCAGGAACTCGGCCATCGCCGGGCCCTCGTCCGTGCCTTCCGGAAGGTCGAGGGTGAGCGTCGCGAACGCGGCCATGCCCTTCGCGGGCTGGTCGGACCCCGTCCCTTCGGCGCGGACGAGCGTTTCGACCAGGTCGAGGAACCGGTCGGCCGCCCGGGAGGGTGCCTCGCGCAACTGGAGCGCCGCGAGGCGCGCCGTCCAGCCCTTGTCGAACGCGGTGTCGGCCGCGGCCCGCAAGGCATCCGGAGGTCCCGCCACGACCACGGGACGCCGTGCGCCGGGGGGCAGTGCGCTGGCGGGGGCCGAGCCGGGCCGAAGCCATTCCACCGCCGACGCCGGTAGTTCCGCGAGGATCTCGAGGCGGTCGAGCGTCGACCGGGCGTCGACGCGCTCGGCAGGACGGACGGCGACCGTCGGACCCCCTCCCACGAACGCCGCTCCGTCGCCCCGCTCAACCACGAACGTCTCGACGTCGGCCCGGGTCGTGGGAGGGAGCAGCCCGCCGCCCGTCCCCTGGGAGCCCAGCACCCGGGCCAGGAGGCCGACCTCCCGCCCCGTGGCGCCCCGCCCGTGCGCCATTTCGACGAGCCGGGAGAACTCGGCGGCCGTCATTCCGGGGGGCGGGGTTCCGATCGCCCGCAGCGCGCCCGGCGAGAGGAGCAGGAGCATCAGGTCCGATTCCCCGAGCCGCTCGGCGATCTCTCCGACCGCCCGGACGACCTCGGGCGCGCCCTCGGCCCCTCCCCACCCGGCCGACAGCTCGGTCCCCCGGAACGGGATCTCCTCGGCCACCGGCTCCGGCCCGGCGAGGTATCCCTGGGTGACCCGCTCGTCGAGGACCGCGAGCACGGCCAGCGCCATCGAGTTCGCGGCGTGCCCGACCGCGACGAACGCGACCTCCCGGTACCTCCCGTCGGCGACGAACCGGTTCCCTACCCGCAGTACGCCGTTCTCGCGTCGCAGCACGGAGCGAACCGAACGGTAGGCGTCCGCCCCCGTGACCGCCGAGCGGAAGACGAGCGCCTGCAGCGGGTCCGGCCCTTTCGGGTCCGGCGTCCCGGGAGGGAACGGGTCCCAGGGGAACCGGCCGATCACGGGCACCGGACCGGGCGCCGGGGTCAATACGGTGGCGGGCCGCCGTCGCCCGTCAGCCGAGCTGGAGGCGCTCCGCGCGCGTCGTCGCCGCGGGACCGGCGAAGCGGGCCGGGGAGCACTCCCGGGGGTCGAGGTCGACCGGCTCGGAGAGGACGGCGGCGGCGATCCGGCGGCTCGCCGCCGGTGCGAGCATGAAGCCGTGACCGCCGAACCCGTTCGCGTGCACGAACCCCGGCAGGCGCGGGTCCTCGCCGATCACGGGGAACCCGTCGGGGGTATCGTCGTAGAACCCGGTCCACGCGCGAAGGACGCAGAGCCCGCCGAGGCGCGGGATGAGGTCCACGAGCGCCCGCGCCATCGCGGTGAGGAACCGGGCGGAGCTCGGCACTCCGCGCGCGGTACCGGGGGTGTGGGGTACCGTCAGGCCCCCGACGAGCTCCCCGCGCATCGTCTGGCTGAAGTAGAGTCCGTCCCGGGTCCGCACGACCATCGGGTCGAGGAACGTCTTCATCGGTTCGGTCGCCAGGATCTCGTGTCGGGTCGCGACGTTCGGGACGTCGAGCCCGGCCCGTCGGGAGAACTCGCCGGACCATCCGCCCGCGGCGTTGACGACCGATTCGGTCGCGACCGCCCCCTTCGAGGTGGTGACGGTCGCGACCTTCCCGTCGCGCGCGCTCACCCCGAGCGCCTCGATGCCGAGCGCGACCTCCACCCCGAGGGAACGGATCGTGTCGTAGACCCCCCAGACCGCCGGGAACGGGTAGAGCGTCCCGTCCGAGGCGAGGTACGACCCTCCCACGGACGCCCCCGGGCGGATCCCGGGCACGAGCCGCTCCACGGCCTCCGGCCCGAGGATCCGGCTGGGAAGGCCCTCGGAGCGGAGGAGGTCATGGACCGCGCCGAGCCGGACGAGCTCTGACGGGGTTTCCGCGAGGAACAAGTAGCCTCCCTGGCGGAACCAGATGTTGTAGCCGAACTCCACGCCGAAGTCGCGGTAGGCCCGGACGCTTTCGCGAGCGAGGCGAACCGTCGATCGGGTCTCCCACTGCTGCCGGATCCCTCCGCCGTTGCGGCCCGAGCCACCCCCCGAGAGGAACCCCCGGTCGATGACGAGTGTCGGCCCCGCGCCGGCCCGGGCGAGCCGGTAGGCCGTGAAGAGGCCGACGATGCCGGCGCCGACGACCACGGTCCGGTACCGGTCCCGGGCGAACGTCACTCGATCGCCCCCGGGGGGAACTCGTCCGAGAGGGCCGCGAGCGCGGCCAAGGGCGTGGGGATCGCCGGGGGGCGCTGGGTGATGTAACCGACCTCGGTCGGAGGTCGTTCTTCGAGGATCGAGAGGAGCAGCAGCGCATCGGGCAGGCAGTACCGCCCCTGACAGAGGCCGCTGCCGAGCCCGGTGTACCGTTTGACGACCTCGATGCCCGAGTATCCCCGGTCCCTCGCCCGCTCGACCTCGTCGAGCAGAATGTCCTCGCACGCGCAGGCGATCCATCGTCCCCTCCGGGGCTCGCGGAGCAGCTCCCGGTAGTACCCTTCCAAGGCACCGGAAACGACGGGCGGAGGGTCCGCCGAGGGCGGCGCGGGGGCGGCCGCACCGAGGATCGACTCGGCCGCCCGCTCCCCGCTCGGGACCGCCTCCTCCGGGCCGAAACCGCCGACCGACCCCGCCGCGAGGAGACCGGCGACGGTCGTCGTCCCGCCGGAGGTGAGCCGGGGAAAGTACGCCCCGGGATCCGGCCGCCAGGCGAGCGCGGCGCCGGCCTGGAAGAACAGCTGGCCCTGCGGGACGCGACGATGGGCGAGGACGACCGAGTCGCACGGGATCGAGAAATGCGGTCCACCGCCGCGGCCCCGCAGGTGGACCGACCGTACGCGGGAGCGTCCCTCGGCGCGGAGCACGAGCGAACGGGGGTAGAGAGGGATCCCGAGGTCGGAGGCGCGCCGTGTGACGTCCGGTCCGATGTCGGACGGAGCCACGACCGCGCAGACCGCCGGACCGAGCCGGTCGAGCACCTCGGCCGAGCGTGCCCCTCCTCCCACTACGACCGCCCGACGCACGGGCGACGACCGTCCCGGCCGGGCCATCTGGAGTGCGAGCTCGGCGGAGACGATCCCCGGCCGGTCGTTTCCCCCGAACAGCAGCTGCGCATCGAAGCTGCCGGTCGCGACGACGACCGCCCGGCACCGGACCACCACACCCCGTTCGGGCTCCTCGAAGGCGAGGAGGGTGAACGGGTGGGGTATCCGGGGGTCGGGGGGCGGTAGGAACGTGACGGTCGTGCGGAGGAGCGTCTCCGCGCCGGGCACGGGAGGGAGCTCTCGACGCCGGTCGATCAGGAGGGGACGGAGCCCCCGACCGACGAGCCGTGCAGCGGCGGTCGCCCCGGCCGGCCCTCCCCCGACGATCGCCACGTCGACGTCGAAGGTCCGGGGCGGTGCGTCCGGCGCCGCCGCCTCCGGCCCCGGCGGCGCACCGTACCCTGCCAGCCGGCGGTTGACCCGGTGGTACAGGCCCTGCGCCCAGACCGGCCGTCGGAACCCACGCAGCGTATCGATGCCGCTCGGGAAGAGGAAGTCGACCACCCCCAGAAGGTCGAATCCCGGGGTCGGCCACGCGTTCCCGGGATCGACCCGATCGCCGTCGGCCACGAGGTGACGGCACGCCCTCACGTTCGGCCGGCCGTTCACGCGGACCAGGCAGCCGGTGCAATCGCCGGTACCGCAGAACGGGCCGCGCGGTCGGTGGTATCGAACCGAGCGAACGACGTTCGGGAACCCGCGGCGGGCGAGCGCATCGAGCAGCGAGTCGCCGGGGACGGCCTCCCGACGGAGGCGGCCGTGCCGGAACCGTCGGGCCGCGCCGGAGTCCATGGTCAGGTTCGCCCGGCAGCCCCGTCGCGCGTATTTACGCTCGGGCCCGACCGAGCCCGACCGGCGCGTAGCGCCGTCCGGTCCGGCGGCGCGACCCAAGCTATATAGAGAACGGTCGGTCCGGCCCTCGGCCTTCCATGCGGACCAGCGGGGGGTTTCACGGGCGTCGGATCCAGAAGACGGGGGGTTCCACCTACATCATCTCCCTGCCGAAGAACTGGGTCGTCACCCGCGGCCTCGGTGCGGGGGACATCCTGTTCTTCACACCGCGCGCCGACGGGTCGCTGGCGATCTTCCCGGAATCGTCGAACGCCCCCGAAGGGCAGCGGCGCGTGGTCGAGGTCACCAACGACATGGACCGGGAGCACCTGTTCCGCCGCCTGATCGCGGAGTACATCGCGGGGTACCCGTTGCTCGAGGTGCGAACGCCCGCGCGAATGAACGCCCGGACCCGCTCGGTAGTTCGAAACTTCGCCCAGCGCATGATCGGGCCCGAGATCCTCGAGGAGACCTCCGAATCGGTCATCCTGCAGGACGTCGTCGGCGCGAACCCCCTGCCGATCCCGTCGATCGTCCGCCGCATGCACCAGATGGTCCGGGCGATGCAGGCCGACGCGATGGCGGCGCTCCGGGACCGGGACGCCTCGATCGCCCGGGACGTGGTCGAGCGGGACTGGGAGGTCGACCGGCTGCACTGGTTCCTCGAAAAGCAGGTGACGAGCGCGCTGCGAGACGCCCGGATCCTCGCCACGCTCGACCTCACCCTCCCCGAGTGCTCGACGTACCTCCTCGCCTCCCGGGTCCTCGAACGGATCGCGGACCACGCGGTCCGGATCGCGGAGACGGTCGAGATCATCGGCAAGGAGAAGGTGCCGGCGCGGATCTTCGACCTGCTCGAGCGGATGGCCGCCCGGGCCGCGAGCGGCCTCGTCGACGCTCTCGACTGCTTCGACTCGCGGGACATCGAGAAGGCGAACGCCGTGATCGATGCGGCGGAGCAACTGACCCGGGAACGGGACCAGATCCTGCACGAGCTGACGTCGAAGCGCGGTCGCCTCGCGGTGGGGCTCGCCTACGTCCTCGAGAGCCTGGAGCGGGCCGCGTTCTACGCGAGCGACCTCGCCGAGATCGCGATCAACCGCGCCGTCGAGTCGCCCACCCGGACCGAGGGGGCCCCGTCGCGCCCCGCCCGGGCGGCTGCCGCGCCCCCGTCCGCCGGCACCGTCGGCTCGGCCTAGGTCTCGCGCCCGCAGACCGCCTCGAGCAGCGCCGCGACGTCCGCGGCGCTCGGGACGCGAGGGTTCGCGAGCGCGGCCGGTGACCGGAGCGTGTTCTCGATCACCGCGTCGCGCTCCGACGAGAGGCGGTCGGAGGGAACCCCCGCCGCCGGGAGGTCCCGTGGAAAGCGGAGGCTCTCGTAGAGCTTCCGAAGCCGGACCGGGAGCGGGATCGCCGTCCGCTCGTCCGGGGCGGCGGCCACGCTCGATAGGATCTCGATCCGCTCCCGCGCGGCGGGCCGGTCGAAGTCGAGGGCGTAGGGGAGGACGATGCCGAGCAGTTGCGCGTAGGGGAGCCCGGTCGGGCCGACGAGGGCCCGGGCGAGCGCGTGGGCGATCCCCCGCTGGGCGTTCGACGCCGCGAGGCCCGCCGAGGTGGCGGCGTAATGGATCGCCGAACGTGCGTCCGGGTCGTCGCTCCATTTGACGGCGTGCGGCAGCCGGCGGACGATGGTCCCGACCGCATCCAGCGCGAGCGCGTCGGAGAACGGGTTCGACCACGCCGAAAGGTACGCCTCGGTCGCCTGGGCCATCGCCTCGAGCGCCCCCGGAACGATCCCGGACGGAGGCACCGAGGTCGCGAACGTCGGGTCGACGAGCGCCCAATCGGGAACCAAGCGTCGGTCGGAGATCTCGAGGAGCGTTCCGTCCGTCCCCGTCAGGTCGACGGTCCAGCTCGCCTCGGCGCCGCTGCCGCTGGTCGTCGGGATCGCGACCAGTTGCGACGCGGGGCGCTCGGGGAGGGGAAGGACCGCCGGAAGCGCGTCGAGCGACAGGTCCGGACACTCGATGGAGAGCCGTGCGCCCTTCGCCCCGTCGATCGTCCGGCCCCCCCCGACCGCAACGACCCAGTCGGGCGGGTGGCCCCGCATCCTCTCTCGTACACGGTGGACGGAGGCGATGCTGTCCAGGTCGGCGACGTCGGCGATCGTCTCCACGGTCGCGCCGGTCTTCTCGAGCTCCTCGACGATGCGCCGGACCCCGGGGTCGCGTGCGACCGCCGGGTCGATGAGGATGACGGCGCGGCGGACCCCGAGCCCGCTCAACTGCTCGATCGCGCCGGGGCCCCAGGCGATCGGGGGTGCGGTGAAGAACGCCGTCATCGGGAGGGCCCGGGTCAGCGTACGGGGGGCCCTTCGCGGCACCGGCGGCAGGCGCCGGTGAGCGAGAAGGCGATCTGCTGGACGCTCCACCCATCGGGGTGGAGCGCCGCGAGCTCGGTCAGGAGGTGGCGGTCGAGCTCGGTGAGCTCGAGCCCTTGGATCCGGCCGCAGACCCGGCAGACGACGTGGGCGTGCGGCTCCTCCGTGAGGTCGACGCCGGGGGCCCACCGGGGCGTCACCACGGCGGGGCGGGGCGGGGTCCGGTGCCCCGGCCGAGAGGAGCGGTGGCCCGCGCGTGCCATCGAACGGTCGGACGGCCGCACGCTATTTACGTTGGTCCTGACGGCGCGGCGGGCGATCCCCGCGACGGGACTCCCGAACCTCCGTGCCCGTCGGGCCCCGCCGTCAGCCCAGGAAGGGGCGCCGCCAGTCGTCCGGCATCGCAGCCGTCTCCTTGATGTTGCGGGGGGTCACCCACCGAAGCAGGTTGAGGATCGATCCGGCCTTGTCGTTGGTGCCGGAGCGCCGGGCGCCGCCGAACGGCTGGCGCGCCACGATCGCTCCGGTCGGCTTGTCGTTGATGTAGAAGTTCCCGGCGCTCCATCGCAGGGCCTGCTCGGCCTTCGCGACCGCGGCCGTGTCCCGACCGAAGACGGCCCCCGTCAGCGCGTAAGGGCTCGTGGCGTCGCAGAGCGTGAGGGTCTCTTCGAACTTCTCGTCGGGGTAGACGTAGACGGTGAGCACCGGACCGAAGATCTCCTCCGACATCAGTTTCCCGCGGGGGTCCGTCGTCCGAATCACGGTGGGACGGACGAACCATCCCTTCGTGCGGTCGGTCCCCCCGTCGACGACGAACGTGTACTCCTGGGGATGCGCGTGGGCGAAGTCGAGGTACCGCTGGATGTTCGCGAACGCCGCCTCGTCGATCACCGCGCCGACCATGTTCCGCAGGTCGCTCACCGGACCGACGGGAATCTTCGGGACCTCTTCCTTGAGGATTCGCTCCACCTCCGACCAGCGACTTGCGGGGATGTAGGCCCGGGAGCAGGCGGAGCACTTCTGGCCCTGGTACTCGAAGGCCCCTCGGAGGAGGTTGATCGCGGTGGCCCGACCGTCGGCGGACGGATGCATGAAGATGAAGTCCTTGCCCCCGGTCTCCCCGACGATCCGCGGGAAGTTCCGGTACTTCTCGAGGTTCTCCCCGACCCGCTTCCAGAGGTGGACGAGGGTGTCGTAGCTTCCCGTGAAGTGGACGCCGGCCAGGTCGGGATGGTCGAGGAGAACGTTCGCGTCCTTGCTCGAGAACGGGACGAAGTTGATGGCCCCGGCCGGGAGGCCCGCCTCGAGGAGGACCTTGAAGATCTCATAGTTCGACAGGATCACGGAACGCGCCGGCTTCCACAGGGCCACGTTGCCGAGCATGGCGGGTGCCGTCGGCAGGTTGCCCGCGATCGAGTAGAAGTTGAACGGCGGGACCGCGAGCACGAACCCCTCGAGCGGGCGCCAGTCGAACCGGTTGGTCTCCCCCGGATACTGGTTCGGCTGCATCTCGTAGATCTGCCGCACGAAGTAGGCGTTGAAGTTCCAGAAGTCCACGAGCTCGGCGAGGTCGATCTCCGCCTCGTACGGGTTCTTGGAGTGGTTGAGCATGACCGCGGCGATGTTCCGCGTTCGACGCGGGCCCGCGAGCAGGGTCGCGGCCTTCAGGAAGACGGCGACCCGGTGGTAGGAGTCCATTCGGGCCCACGCCGCGTGCGCGGCGAGCGCGCT
>Ga0181533_1005041_pt1 | contig 13002 bp, 10 predicted proteins | sample PEATcosm2014_Bin_45_FD_119772 | JGI IMG/M metagenome (GOLD analysis project Ga0181533, IMG submission 119772) | Peatland microbial communities from MTU Mesocosm Facility, Houghton, MI, USA - PEATcosm2014_Bin11_60_metaG | ecosystem: Environmental > Terrestrial > Soil > Wetlands > Peat | place... | reverse complement strand
CCATGGCGGGAGGGTTTGGGAACCCTTTGAGGGTTCCCATGTCAGCAGACTACCCGCCCGATGGCGAATTTCAGGTAGTCGCCCTCGGGAAAGGCGGGCAGGGCAGGGTGGTCGAATCCGGCGCCGATCACGGATTCCAGCCGAAATCTGCGGCCTGCGGCGGCCGCGCCTCGCTCCACACTGGCGAGAAACTCGTCGCGCGGAAAATGGCTGGAACAGGAAGCCGCGCACAGCAGCCCGCCGGGCGCGACCACGGTGGCGGCCATGCGATGCAGGTGAGCGTAGGCGCGCCGAGCGGCCGGCAGCGCGCGTCGCGACGGCGCGAAGCTGGGCGGGTCTGAAATCACGATGTCCCACTGTTGTTGGCGTTGGGCCGCCTGTGCGAGAAACTCCAGCGCATCCATGGCGTGAAAATCGGCATGCTCCAGCGACAGACGGTTGAGCTGGAAATTGCGGCGTGCCGTCGCCAGCGCCGGCTTGGCAATGTCCACGGTGTCAGTATGGGCAGCGCCTGCTGCCGCGGCGTAGAGGGAAAACCCGCCCGTGTAGCCGTAGAGATTCAGCACCGACTTGCCAGCCGCGTGACCCGCCATCGCCTGCCGGTTCTCGCGCTGGTCGAGAAACAGCCCGCCCTTCTGGCCGCGGCCCAAATCCACGATGAAGCGAATGCCGTTCTCGCGTACCTCGATCTCGCCCAGCTCGCCGCTGCGCTGTTCGCGATCCACGACCCGTGACAGGCGCAGTGGGGCCGAGCACTCGGCCAGCAGGCGATCGAGATCGCGGTAGAACGCGCGGGCGCCTGCGCCGTCGAAACGCACCACCGCCGCCTGGTCGTACAGGTCGACGTGAATTCCCGGCAGGCCGTCGCCCTCACCGTGGGCCCAGCGAAAGGCGTTGGTCGTGTTGCGCTCCAGGCGCGCCAGCCGCTTGGTCAGGGCCTGGTGCAGGCGATCGCGGACCAGCGCGCGTGCGTCGCGCATGGGCTGCAGGTCGAGCACACGCACCGCGATGGGCCCGGCTGCATCCCAGTAGCCGTGGGCCAAAATCCTGCCGTCATGCCCGGCCACCGCAACGACGGTTCCACTTGCCATGGATGGTGACTCGGCCAGTGCGTCGCGGAAGACCCAGGGATGACCCTGGCGCAGGGCACGTCCCAGGTTCTTGCGCAGGATCACCTTGGGAGAAACCGACATCGGGCTCGATCCTTGCCTCTGGAACGAAGTTGCTAGAACCCGAGGCCGACGTTGAGCATGAAGCCGTGGCTGTAGTGCTTGGGTGGCTCGGCGGTGGGGCTCGTGACGTCCATCGGGTAGTTCTCGCGCTCGCCAAAGGTATTGATGAAGTAGCCAACCTCGGCGCGGAGCTGCACCGACGAAAGTCGACCTAGGAGCACACCGACAGTCGGCTGCAGCGCGATGCCACTGGCGCCTTGGCCTCCGAGATTCATGTACGCCCAGCGCACGACGCCGCCCAGGTACGGCGTGAAATCTTCGCGCAGCAGGGGATAGTACCCTCCTATGGAGGCGGCGTAGGATCCGTGGCTGTCCGCGACTCCCACGTCGACAGCCACATCAGCCATCCACGAACGCGCGTCGTACAGCCAGAAGAGCCCGCCACCCGGAAGAGCGGTCATCGAGCCGCCTGCTGTGTTGAATGGCAAGTAGGTGAACAAGTGAAGGCCGAACGACTTGTTGGCCGTGCGTCGAGCGAGGTTGTTGGTCTCCTTGTCGGTCACGGTGTCGATTTCCGCGCTGTCGCGAACCGGCTTGCCGATCAGCATGGCATGAACCAGCCGCTGGATGACGGTGTCCAGTTCCTCCGGGCCGCCGGAAATCACGATGCTGTCCCAGTAGACGACCTGCCCTGTGCTGGCCGCGTATGCGGTCAGCCGCACGCGCGCCGAGGTGCCGAAATGGATGAGGCGGAGGACGATGGCCTGCTCGGCGCCGAGCGCAGTCGCTTGCTTGGCCGCCTGCGCGGGGGTCGGTTCCTCCGTGCTCGGCGTAGCGGTGGGCTCCACGACCGTGTAGGCGCCGGTACGCTGCAGGTGGTCCTTCAGAAGATCGCGTGATGCTTGCAAGATCGTCGGGGCCACGTTGTCTCCAGTTGGCGGCAGCAGCGCGACCACCCGTGGGGCCGCCCACGACACGGCCGGCGACGCTCTGAAAGCGATGGAGAAGGCAAGACACAGGATGAAAGGCACCGGCTTCTTCATTTGGTTGTCTGCAAGTATAGACTGGTGTCCGTTTGGTTTCGGCCGTGATGTGATAAACGTAGGCTTGCCTCCTGTGCAGGATGTCACGTGACCACGGCAGAAAACACCCTTGAGGGTTCCCATGTGAATTGGTTCGACCGCCTGAGCGAGCGGCAGATGACCCTGCTCGTGATCGTGGTCGGCCTGCTGCTCTACATCCCGTTCGCCGGTACTTACGGTCTGTGGGATCCCTGGGAGACGCACTACTCGGAGGTCGCGCGCCAGATGACCAAGCGGGGCGACTTCATCAGCTTGTGGTGGCCCGGATCGCCGCGCGACGCTGACGTGTTCTGGTCGAAGCCGGTGCTGACCTTCTGGATCATGAGCATCGGCATGCACATCGCGCGCATCGGCCTGCCCGGAAACGACCCAGGCGAGATGGCCTTGCTTTCACGCACCGAATGGGCGGTGCGCGTGCCTTTCTGCCTGTTCGGCGTGCTCGCGCTGTGGGGCGTTTACTTGGTCGTGTCGCGTTTCGTGAATCGCCGGGCCGGGTTCCTGGCGGCTCTCGTGACCGGAACCTGCCCGATGTTCAGCCTGATTGCTCGTCAGGCCATGACCGACATGGCCTTTGTAGGGCCCATGACCATGGCCCTGGCGCTGGGAACGCTCGCCTTGCTCGACGATCGCGACGAGTTGCTGCCTCGGCGCGGCCGCGGTTGGCGGAGTTGGCCCCATCACCCGCTGTTCTACACCACCCTCGGCGTCTTCCTGGTCATCGTGGTGCCGCAATTGCTGGTCGATTCGGTTCAGCTCAAGGTCAAGGTGCCGTGGGGCGAGGGCGAGGTCCTGATGTACGGCGCGGTCTTGATGATTCCCTACTATCTCGGCTCGGCCGCGTTTCTGTTCTTTGCGGCCCGCGCTCGCTACCGCGCCCCGCTTTACCTTTACATCGCGGCCATGCTGTGCGGCCTGGCGGTGCTGGCCAAGGGCTTCGCCGGCCTGGGCTTGCCCCTGATCATCTTTCTCGCCTATCTGCTCTTCACCTGGAACTGGAAGCGGCTGCGGCGCGCGCAGCTTCTGCCCGCGGTGGTGCTATCGATCGTGGTCGTGGTCGTGGTCGCGGCGCCCTGGCACCATGCCATGATCGCGCGGCACGGGTGGGCTTTCTGGAATGAGCTGTTCGGCGACAACCACTGGCGGCGCATGATGCTGGGCCGTCACGGCGATCGGGGCTCGTTCGAGTACTTCCTGCGCGAGCTGGGCTACGGCACCTTGCCCTGGGTGGCCCTGGCCCCGGCTGCCGTCGCCACCATGGTCATGCGCAAGGCGGACGACGTGCGCCGGCAATCGGTGTACTGGCTGGGCGCCATCTGGTTCGTGGCGGGCTACGCCGTGGTGTCCATGTCCATGACCAAGTTTCACCACTACGTCATGCCCGCCATCCCTGGCTTGGGCATCGTTATCGGGTGTTTCCTCGACGACCTCTGCACCCGGCGAGACGCGCGACGTGGGTTCTTGGCGGTTCTTCCCGGGGTGCCGCTCTTGCTCCTGGTGATGGCAGACCTGGTGAACGCCAAGAATGCCAGCGAGCGCTTCCTGTGGCTGTTCTCCTACGACTACGTGCACAGCCCGACCGGGCGGCCTTGGCCCAGCGAACTAGACTTCCGCACGCCCCTCATCGTCTTCGCGGTGCTGTTCAGCCTCACTCTGGTGGCGCTGGCCTGGCGCAAGTCACTGCGTTTCGCTGTGGTTGGGTTGTGCGGGGCGGCCGTGCTCTTTACCTGGTTTCTGCTGGACGTGTTCATGCGGGAGGTGGCGCCTTTCTGGTCGCAGAAAGGGACCATAGCCGAGTACTACAAGCACCGCCGTTCGCCCGACGAGCGGCTCATCGCTTACTCCATGTACTGGCGGGGAGAAACCTTCTATACCAAGAACGAGATCTATGAAGGCCCGCAGGAGGATCGCACGGTCTTCGACACCGACAACGCCGACGAGAAGATGGAAGAGTGGGTGAAGACCCACCGCGGCCACCGCGTGTTCGTGCTCTTCGAACGAGGCCGACTGGAGAAGGTGAAGCGGCTCCTGCCACCGGAATCGCGCGACAGCTTCCAGATTCTCTACGAGAAGAACAACAAGTTCTCGCTGGCGCAGGCCGATATCTAGAAAACGACTCAAAAAATCGCGGTCTTCGGCGCGCCCTCTTGGCTTGCGGGTGCTAGCAGCACGATGCAGGTCAACGCCATTCCATAGATGAAAGTCCCCACGAGAAAGCTGCTCGAAAACCCGAAGGACATGGAAATCAGCACCGTCAACACGGAGCCGAAAACCGAGGCACCGCCATTGATCGCCCAAGCCCAAGAAACCAGCGAGTTCGATTCCTTCGCGGCCAGGCGCATTCCAGTCGGGAAGGGCATCCCCATGATGAAGGCTATCGGAGCGATGGTCGCCATGGCGACGACAATACGTCGTGCGGTCGATGCGCCCAAGGTGATATGGATGATTCGGGGCAAAGCAAATCCGTAGAGCACCAGCAAGCCTAAGACCAACGTCAGAATCACGGGAAGGGTCAGTACCGTTCGGCAGCGACCGGCGACGTGACTGCCGAGGCCGCTTGACAGCAGCATGGTGAACATGACCACCGATAGCGCATAGACCGGATCGCCGAGATGAAGGTTGAACCGCTGTATCAGCACGATTTCGATGGCCATGAAGCCCAAGCCAAGGCAGGCAAAGTAGACCGCCCAGCCGATAGAACGGCCGAGAGTTGGGGCACCTGCTTCCGGCAGGGTTTTCGTCACACGTCGCCCGGCCCACCCCGCGAGGAGCAGCGGTGTGAGGAAGAGAGCAAACGCGCATGTCGCCGTGGCCACAAGAGCAATGAGCAGCGTCTGTCCTCCAAAGGTTAGCTGGCCGGCCCCTGCGGAAATCGTGTTCATGTGAAATCGATGCATCAGCCAAGCGAGCAGTGGCACGCGGTCGAAGAAGAAAGGACGATTGTCATCGACAAGGGACAGGTCGTAGGCGGCGCGAGCTATGAACCGCTCGGACTGCGGGCCCATCACCGTGGCGATCACCGGGTTGTTACCGCGCCAACCACTTGCTGGCGGCAAATACTCGACGGCGAATTGCATTCGGTTCGCCCACGCCAGCAGCTCGTCGCATTCGCCCGGGTCAAACGGGCTGAGCTTGAAGATGATGGTCGCCAGCGAGGGAGCCTTTGTCAATTCGGTGCGCGTGCGGACAATCGCCAGGTTTTTTCTGGCATCCGCGACACCCCGACGGCGCAGCGCCTCCTTGCCCAGCACAACCACGCGCAACACCTCCTCGGGCGGCTGGCGGTACCAGCGCGAGAACGACAGCATACCTTGGGGTGCGAGCCGCGACAGGTAGTCAGAAAAGGCGTCGACCGTGTAAAGGCTGTTCTCGACCAGCGCGAACGCACCGGCGGACGACGCAGCCCAAGTGTCGACCAGTGACGCCTGGATCAGATCGTACTTTCGTTGGGTGGAGCGGACGTAGCTGCGCCCATCGTCGTGCACGATGTCCACGCGCGGATAATCCGAATACAAACCGCCAACGAAGTCCTTGAACGGTCCGCGCAACAGATCGATTGTTAGGCCATTGATTTCCACGCCGGTGACATGCTGGGCGCCCGCCGAGAGCGCTGTCAGCACGTCGCGACCACCACCTGCTCCGATAACCAACACGCTGCCTTGCGGCCTTGTATGATACGCGGCCGAGGCAACGTCGTAGTGAAGGTAGTCCACTTCTGCTAGATCGCCGCGAAACCCGACGATCTGCGTGAGCGCTCCCGCGTCGTAGGTCAGATAGAGTTCTCGCGCCTGCTTGCCCTGGATCGTGTGGCTGTAGCCGAAGCTGACGGGCGCCCGTTTCGTCCACAAGTCCGGCGCTGTGCCTGCAACTTCCACGCGCGAGAACGAGTTCCATCGGCGTTCGAGCGCTTCACCTTGCCGTCCCCCGTGCGCGTACTTGATGTCATAGAACTCGAATACCAGATTGGCCGAGGCCGTGCCGACGATGATGGCAAAAACCGTCAAGCAAACCGCCCGCCGACGCGGCGCCGCCGGGCCGGCGAGAACGAAGCCGGCGACCACGGCAGCCGCGCTGGTAAAAAGCAGCGCTGTGGGCGCGCCAAGCCAGTTGGTCATCGGAATGAATGCCAGACAGCCGAAACCAGCGCCGACCAAATCGAAACAGTAGAGCCGGTTTGTCTGTTGGGCATGGCACGACAGCAAATGCGCGATGATTATTCCGCCGGCAGCGAATGGCACCAGACAAAAGCCGAGCACCGTCAGCACCTTGAGCCAGTTCTCCGCCGAGGTCTCCATGCCTATCGGCATGTGGAAAGCCACGGCGCCCGCGGCCACCGTGCCGATGGCGAAGACCGTAGCCCAGAAGGAAGCGGCCGAAGCCAGGTTGTCTCGACGGAATCGGCCCGAGACCGCGTTGACCAGCAGGCCGCCGAAGCCTAGGCCCGTCATGGCGAGCGACACGGCGACAAACGAAAGATGATGAAACATGACGACCGAGAAGATGCGCGTGAGCAGCAGCTCCAGCAGCAGCACGGAGAAACTTAGTAGGAATATTCCCTGGTCGAGACGCGTCGGCAGATACCGTCTAGTGGATGAAGCCACCATCGGGCCGTAATCTCTACAGGTTCTCGGCCGCGGCGATGAGGTCGCGCACCCCTTGGACCGAATTCTCCAACATCTGGCGTTCCGTGGCGTCGAGTTCGATGACCACCACCTTCTCCACTCCGCGGCCGCCGATGACTGCGGGCACGCCCATGTACACGTCGTGCACGCCATACTCGCCTCGCAGGTACACCGCGCAGGGAAGCAGTCGCTTTTCGTCGTAGAGATACGAACGCGCCATCTGCACGGCTGCTGAGGCAGGCGCGTAGTAGGCGCTTGACCCCATGAGCCTGACCACCTCGGCGCCGCTGTCGCGCGTGCGCTGGATGATGGCGTCCAGTCGGTTTTGCGGGATGAGCTGGCGAACGGGAATGCCGTTGATGGTGCAGTAGCTGAGCACGGGCACCATGGTCTCACCGTGGCCGCCCAGCACCATGGCGCGCACGTCCTTGACTGCCACGCCGGCCTCTCGCGCGATGAAGAGCTGAAAGCGCGCTGAATCGAGCTGACCCGCCATGCCCACCACTCGTTCAGGGGGAAACCCGGTGGCTCGTTTCATCTCGTGCACCATGGCGTCGAGCGGATTGGAAATCACGATGACGAAACAATCGGGGGCTTGCACCTTGAGGTTCTCGGCCACGCTGCGAATGATGCGCAGGTTGACCCCCAGCAGATCGTTGCGCGACATGCCCGGCTTGCGCGGTATGCCCGCGGTCACGATGGCCACGTCGCTGCCCGCCAGGTCGTCCCAGTTGGAGGTTCCCGCGATGCGCACGTCGTAACCCAGGATCGAGCCGTTCTGCTCCAGGTCCAGGGCCTTGCCCTGGGCGATGCCCAGCTTGTCCGGGATGTCGAAGAGATAGACGTCGCCCAGCTCGAGTCGGGCCGCCTGGGCCGCGAGCTCGCCGCCAATGTTGCCCGCGCCTATCAGTGCGATCTTTTTTCGATGCATGGGAAAGAAGCCTCCGCAAGTCCTGTTTCCGTCGGTTAGTGATACCGTGTCAGGGCGCAGAAGCCAACCGAAAACGCGCCGGGCTGTTTAGTTGACCGAGCGATCAGACTCGCTCGCGCCGATCGCCGATGTCCCCAGGGTGCCAGGTTTCCATGCTGGAAAGGTCGCCCTCGTCCTGGCCCAGGAAGCGCGCGCGCAGCACCCGCCGCATGATCTTGCCGCTGCGGTTTCTGGGCAGGCTGGCCACGAACCTGACGTCCTGGGGGCTCGCGATGGACGAGATGCGGTTCGCCACGTGCAGGCGAATGCGGCTTTCCAACTCGCGCGAGGCGGACTGACCCGGGCGCAGGCAGACGAAGACCACGACCTTCTCGAAGCGAATGGGGTCAGGCGCGCTCACGGCGGCTGCTTCGGCCACTTCGGGCAGTTCCAGCAAGACACTCTCGATCTCGAACGGGCCCACCAGATGCCCCGAGGTGTTGATCACGTCGTCGGTGCGGCCCACGAACCAGAAGTAACCATCCGCGTCCCGCACCGCCATGTCGCCCGAGTCGTAGTACTCGCCGTGGAACCGGCTGGCATAGACCTCGGGGCGGTTGAGGTACTGGGCAAACATGGAGGGCCAACCTGAACGCAGGCACAGCCGACCCTGCTGTCCAGCGGGCAGGGGTTGGCCCGTGCTGTCCAGGATAACGGCTTCAACGCCGTCGACCACCTTGCCCATGGAACCGGGGCGCACGGCCAGCCCGGGTCGGTTGGCGATCATGATGGCACCGGTCTCGGTCTGGAACCAGGTATCGTGGATCTCCTTGCCCAAGGTGCGGCGGGCCCAGTAGGTGATCTCAGGATTGAGCGGCTCGCCCACGCTGGCTGCGCAGCGCAGAGATTCGAGGCGCCGGCCCGCACAGAGTGACGCCTCTTCCCGCATCAGCATGCGCAGCGCGGTCGGGGCCGTGTACCAGACGTTGACCCGTTCCTGCTCGAGAATGGTCATCCACGCGCCAGCATCGAAGTTGCCGCCGTAGTGGACCTGGGTGGCGCCGACGGCCCAGGGCCCGATGATCCCGTAGGATGTCCCCGTCACCCAGCCCGGGTCGGCCGTGCACCAGAACACGTCACCCGGCCCCAGGCCGAGAACATCGCGTGTCGTCCCCACAATAGTGGGCAAGGCCCCATGCACGTGCAGCACGCCCTTGGGCTTGCCCGTCGAGCCGGAGGTGTAGTGGAGGATCGACGGCGTCTCTGGCGCAGTGGGCGCCACCACGAAATCGGACAAGGCTTCTCGCATTAGGCGGCGATAGCTCAGGACATCGGCGGCGGGGTGGTCATCCACGTCGACCAACAGGACATGGCGCAGGTCGGGCAACCGGTCGCGGATGCGGTGAACCTTCTTTAGCAGGCTGTGCTTGGTGAGAAGGACGCAGGCGTGGGAATCGCCCAACCGGTCCAAGAGCGCTTCGTCACCGAAGTTGGCGAACAAGGGACCCACCACGGCGCGCGCCTTCAGGCCACCCAGAAAGGCGATGAACACCTCGGGCAGTTTGGGCAGCATGATGAAGACGCGCGCACCGGGCGCCACACCCAGCCTGGCCAGCACTGCCGCAAATCGTGAGCTCTCGCGGGCCAGTTGTCCGAAGGTGAAATCACTCTGCTCGCCGTCCGAACCCAGCCAGCGCAAGGCCACCGCGGACTCACGCCCTAGCCGACACTGCAGGTCGGTACAGGCAAAGCCAATGTTATCTTCGAGGCGGGCGGGAGTACTCACGGGACCAGTGTCCTAGACGTAAGAGCTAGGCGTTTTCTTCTTTGCAAACGGTTCGGGTGCTCGATTCCGGGGCCGCTTCGTCTCGGCGCGCAACTGGCACCGGCACGGTCGCTAAAAAATCGCGCCCACGTTGCCGCCGACTGCAAAACCGGCCTGGTAACCGACGTAGGGGGCAACTGTGTACATGGTCTTGTCGCCCTTGAATCCCATGTTGGCGCGAAGGAACACGCGGGGTTTCTGGTCATAGTTTGTTGTCTGGCCCGGACTAACCGCGGCGTTGCCATCTATTGTTGTGCTGTGCCATGTCGTGGCCTGCAGATCATACGCCACGAATACCTCGGGAATGCCGACAAAAGTGTTGCTGAAGTCGATGCGCCGAAAGACAGAGGCGCCGAACAACACGCCCCATCCGTCGGGATTGGGCGCCCCACCGTTGCCCATGAAGATTCGTTTCTCGACCGCGAGAGTGCCAGCGACCGAAACTGGCAAATGGCCATCCTCGGAACGGGTGAGATAGACGTTGGCAAACGGCATAAGACCGATGGACGAGAGATGGTTTGCATCCCCGCTGCTATAGCTGTAGCGAGTCACGTCGATACCGACGTCGAACATGCCCCGATAAGTGTAGCTGGGCACGACGGACGCGCTCCACCCCGTCCCTATCGCAGCAGCACCAACCGTGGCGCTTATGCCGGGATCCCCTTTTTCGAGGAAGACACCCTGTGCATGCGCCGTCGCGGCGGTCAGGGTGAGGGCAAGGAAGCAGAGGCCGAATGTCGTTCGCATCGTAGGTTCCTCCAGCACGGACGCCATATTTGCACGGCTGGGCGTGCGCTCCAAGCCCTGAAGTGGTCGTGGCTGTCTAAGTCTGGGCCAAACTCAAGACCCACCGCGGCAGAGCGGTATGGTTTGCGAGTGGCGAGTCAACCTGCGAAATCTTTCCGCGGTGGCAGTCTGACGGTTGACGGTCGAGATTCGACAGTCGCACGGGCGTGATACTTTCATTTCTCTCGCTCCGGACAGCGTGAACTCGGTGGGAACCACACTCATCGCGATCGACGACACCAAACGCGGGCTGCTGATGACCAACGTGGTCCATCCCATTGTCTCGGAACAGGCCGGACCATCAGCCGCACCATCGGGGCTCAGGGCATCGCAAGGTTCGGCTCAACAACCCGCAAGAAATCTAGTACTCTTCCGGCCAGGCTTTTTTTCCGTCCCTAGAAACGGAGAGGCCCCACACTTTGTCGTTCAGGAGGGCCCGGATCGTGAAACGCACCATCCACATCCTTTTCTGGCTTTCGTTGGTCACGGCGCTGCTGGTTTTCCTGTTTCGCCGCGGAGAAAGGCAGCAAGCGCCGACCGAGACGCAGCCGTCCTCGGTCGGCGGGGTTACTGTGCTGGCTCATACTCGCCTTCCGCCGCCCAAGCTGGTCAGGCCCGATGCCGGCCCTGCCCGCGCTGCCGAACCTGAAATCTCGGCCGAGGCTGCCTTGATGAAGCAGATCCGGGACCATTACCGGACCGACCCGGCGAAGGCGGTCGAAGCGGCCCGCGAGGCGCGCGAGCGCTTCGGCGATTCGCGCGACTCGGACGAGCGCGACGGCTTGCTGGTTCAGGCATATCTCAACCTGCATGACACGGCGGCCGCGCGCGCCGAGATGCCCTACTACTACCAGCATCATCCGCACGGTCGCTGGGCGGACTATCTGTTCGCCTTGACCAACGTAGGCCCCAATGCGCCCCCCTAGTCACCGAACGGTTTTGCTGCCGCCGGCCCTGCCACATAGCTGAGGTCTGCGACGGATCAGCCGCTCGACCTGAGCCCCACCGCCACAACGTGCTCCTGCGCTCAGGTCGAGGTTGTAGTTGGACTGCCGCCCTTCACCCCGGGCCCAGGCTCGGCCGGGACGTTGACCCTTTCGTCCACGGGCGGAGGGAGCCCGCTCGCCACGCTCAACTCCGGTAGTGGAGGGAGCGGCATCGAAGCGTCCATCCGAGGGAGCGATGGATCGTGGGGCCCGGAATTCGTCGTCCAATCTTGGGATCGGCGGTTTTCCCGCCGGCAACTACGGGGATGTAAGCAGCCTGCCGTGGAAACCGGGAGACGCTCTCTCCGTTGTCGCGACAGGCGACGCCGTGCATGCATTCTCAGGCGCGTTGCAGGTCCCCGCATTTTTGTCCGGGGTCACGCCCGTGCTGGGTCAGGCTGTGCTCATCATAGATCGTACACAGGACTTCACGGTTACGTGGAACCCGGAGGGGAGGGCGCGCGAAAGCATGCTTCTGATCTTGCAGCAATCGACGCATCCCACCACCACCTGCTATTGCACCGCGCCGGATGCGGCGGCTGCACTGACGGTCGACGCAAGCCTGCTCAGCCCGTTCAGCGCCCAGGATTGCCAGATGATCTTGGAGCGCCTCGTCGCGTCGACCGCATCCAGCGACAACGCAACAATCACGCTTATCGGCGAAGTCGTGGAGAGTGCGGTGGTGATGTTTCAGTAGGTCGCAAGGAAGATGACGCGGCGACTCCTTGAACCGCTACACTTCCGATCTGCTACTGTTGGATGTGGAAAGGACGAATGTCAGGTCGCACATGTCTGCCGGTCGCAAACGGGTACCCCTGCACATCGTGCCGGCTGGCGTGCGCCCGGACATGGACGACGCTGAACTGGCCCGGGCTCTCATGACTGGCGAGCCATGGGCGCAGGCTGCGACGTGGAACCGATTCGCGCCTCTCGTCTTCAACATGGCGTGCCGCGCTCTGGGAAGCGATGACGAGGCCGAGGACATCACGCAGGAGGTGTTCTATCGGCTGTTCGCTCGGGCCAACACCCTCTGCAAGCCCGAGGCCCTGCGCAGTTTCATCGTTTCGTTCGCGATCCGAATTCTGAAATGGGATCTGCGCCGCAAGCGAGCAGGCCGCTGGCTGACCCTGTTCGAGCCAAGGAACCTGCCCGACGTCCCGTTCCGCGGAGCCGATCCCGAAGCCAGGGACGTGCTTCGGCGCTTCTACGTGATTCTCGACGAGCTCGGCACGCGCGAGCGTCTGGTCTTTGCGCTCCGCCACCTCGAATCGATGACCCTGGGAGAGATCGCCAGCGCAATGGGGATCTCGTTGTCGACGGTCAAGCGCGCGCATGCCCAAGCGGTTCTCGAGGTGGGAAACTGGATCGCAAGCGACAAGGATCTGGCGGGTTTCTTTTCGGAAGGGCAGGTTCCCGATGGAACGTGACGTCGATAAAGGGACCTCTGCAGCCACCGTCGAACGGGCGGCCGACTTCGTTCGTTCTGCGATCCCGCCCATGTCTGCGGCCCAGCGCGAGAGCGGACTGGACATCGTCAGGGCGCGGCTTGCGGCACACGAACGCCAGCGCGTCCGTCTGCTCAGGCTGTCAGCGGTCGGGATGGGGGCCGGGGTGGCCGCCTG
>Ga0181533_1005033_pt1 | contig 13014 bp, 6 predicted proteins | sample PEATcosm2014_Bin_45_FD_119772 | JGI IMG/M metagenome (GOLD analysis project Ga0181533, IMG submission 119772) | Peatland microbial communities from MTU Mesocosm Facility, Houghton, MI, USA - PEATcosm2014_Bin11_60_metaG | ecosystem: Environmental > Terrestrial > Soil > Wetlands > Peat | place... | reverse complement strand
TCAAAGGGGCCTTATCGCAATCGAAAAATCAAAATCAAAACCCGAGACTGCAGCGAACTGCATAATCCCGGAACTGTCAAACTTTGTGAGTCCCCCGGCAGAGCCGGGGGTTTACCTAGAGGAAATTAATGTTTCACTCCAGCAGGAGGAGGAGAAAAAAAGTGCTCCCCTTCCCCTCCATGCTTTCCGCCCAGATATATCCATGGTGGACATCCATGACCTTGCGGCAGAAGGTTAGACCCAGCCCGGAGCCGCCGCTTTTCCCCAAGCGCCGGGTCCTGGCCTGGACAAACCTGTCAAAGATGGACATCAGGTCCTCTTTTGCTATTCCGGAACCGGTATCCCTTACAAAGATCTGCAGGAACCGCCCTTTGCCCGGAAATTCAAGTGACGGATAGAGCTGCTCCGGAATATGCTTCTTAAGTTCAGAAGATGCCTTGACAACTGCAGCCCCTATCTCTATTTCGCCCCCTTCGGGGGTGAATTTTAACGCATTGGAGAGAAGGTTGCTGAGCAATCGGACAAATTTGTTGCGATCCACCTGCACATTGGGAAGCTGCTCTTTGACCGTCGTCAGCAAGTTCACATCGGAGCGTTTAGCCATCGGCCGGAACCGTCCGACTATCTTCTGAATAAGCGGACCGGGTTCTTCAGGCCTAAACATCATGACCATCTTCCCTGCATCGAACTTGTGGATATCCAACAGGGTGTCAATCATATCCACCATTTCCGTGCAGCTTTCGACGGCGGATTCCAAGAACTCCTTCTGCTCCACGTTAACCGGTCCGATACGCCCTTCCCGGACCAGATCGAGAGAGCCCACTATGGCCGTTATCGGTGTTTTCAAATCGTGGGAGAGCATGCTGACGAAATCTTCCCTTTCCTGTTCCAGCGCCTTAAGTGTGGAAATATCACGTATAATCTCCACGCTGCCGCACAGATGAAGCGATCCGTCCAGAAGGGGTGTTGCACTCGATAACACCGGGATGTTGATCTTTCCCCAGCGGATATTGTAGGCCACATCCAGAGAGGGCGCGCCGGTAGTGAGCACAACCATGCACGGCAGGCGTTCAGGCGGGATATCAGCCTGCAGCAGCTCTTCAACCGGGGTCCCCAGCAACTGCTCCTGCCCCTTGCCGAACAACATTTCCGCCTGGTGGTTAACCGTTATGATACGCCCCTTGCTGTCCACCGCTATAAGGATGTCTGCCATCCCACGCAGTATGGCCCCCATCTTCTGCTGTTCCGCCATCAGTTGCTGTGACAGCCGGAGGTTTTCCTGTGCGGTGTGATGTTGCTGAATGGCTCTTTCTATCTTTTTAACCAGGTCGTCGGTGGAAAATGGCTTGGCGATATAATCAATTGCCCCCTTTTTCATCGCTTCCACGGCAATATCCTCACTGCCGTGAGCGGTCATCATGACCACCCCCATATCCGGGAAATCCTTCCTTACCCTGTCCAATACTTCCAAACCGTCCATTCGCGGCATTTTGATATCGAGAAGTATAAGGTTGAATTTATCCCTGCCGATATGTTCCAGCGCCTCGAATCCATCGCGGGCCCTTACGGTTTTGTAACCGATATCCTCCAATTGCAGCTTGAGAATAAGGGCAATATCGGCCTCATCGTCAACAATGAGAATTTTTTCCTTGCTCATCAGAACTCCTCAAAAACCGGTACGGTGAAAGTAAATACATTCCCCCCGGCAACACTCTCCTGATAATATATCCTGCCGTGATGCCGTTCAATAATCTCCTTGCAGATGGCCAGACCCAGGCCGGTCCCGCCGTTTCCCACCGTTCCAATGGCATGTAATTGTTGAAACTTTTTGAACAATTTGTCGCGGTCCGCCCATTGGATTGACTTGCCATGGTCTGCTACGGAAACAGCGACATAATTCCCTTCCCTTTGTGCACTGACCAGAACGAACTTCCCTTCAGGTGAAAATTTCACGGCATTGGAGAGAAGATTGGTAAGGACCTGGATCAGTCGGTCATGATCACCGTAAACCTGAGGAAGGTCAGCGCCTAAGCTGTTTTCAATCGACACATCCCTGATCATGGCAAACGCGTTGATCTCCTCTATTGCATAAATCACCAGTTCACTTATATTCAGCGGCCTTAAGTAAAACTCCACTTTTCCCGCTTCGATTTTTGAAATGTCGAGAATGTCGTTGATAAGCCGTATCAGCCGGTCGGTATTGCGTAGACAGACCAGAAGAAGTTCCCGCTCCGTATCCGTCAATAATTTCCCTTTGGTCATTATATATTGGAGTGAGCCCTTCATGGAAGTCAAAGGGGTTTTCAGCTCGTGGGAGACGGTGGAGATAAATTCGGTTTTTATCCGTTCCACCTCTCCCTCCATGGTAGCGTCCCGGATCGACATGACCACGCCTGCGAATTCTCCGTCCTCGTCCAGTAGAGGGGCTATATTGATCTTCAGTTTCTTTCCCTTTACATCGGTCTCTTCCTCATGAATTGTCGCCCGCCCGTTCACTTCCCGCATCTGCTTGATATAGTCGACAAGAACGCAGAAATCACCGACCTTGCACGCCTCTTCAATCCGCTTGTTTAAAATCCGATGGGGAACCAGGTCGAATATCTTCTGGGCGGCAGGGTTGCACAATATTACCCGGTTAGCATGATCGGTGACCACAACTCCCTCTGCCATGGAGGTTAGAATGGCTTCCAATCTTCCCATTTCCATACGCAGTTCGGTGGTACGTTCCGTGACCTTTTTCTCCAACTGTTCGTTAAGCCTCTTCAGCTCCCGCGTATTTTCACTTATGATCCTGTCCCGTTCAGTAAGGGCGTCCGCCATGCTGTTGAACGAAATGGCGAGCATGCCGACTTCATCCTTTTGTCTGATGTTGACCCGTTGGCTCAAGTCTCCGGTTTCTATCATCCGCGCTCCGCTCGCCAGCTCGCGCAACGGTCCGGAAAGCTTTCTTGCGACGATAAAGGCCAGGCCAAATGAGAGTATTATACCGACTAATGCCGAAGCCAGAATGTTGTGCAGATTATCGCGGCGGATTTTATTTACATGTTCCTTGGACAAGGCGACGGAAAATGAGCCGACAAAACTTCCCTTGCTGTTTTTTATAGGCTTGAAGGCCGTCTCATACAACTTTTTTCCGATTGCCGCCTCTCCTCGATAGGTTTGTCCCGTTTCCAGCTTCGCTAGAATCTCCGGGGATATGGTGGCGGGAAGGAGCGCCCCTTCGGAAAGACTGCTGGCAATTCTGCTGCCACCCTGGGTTATGGCCACCTCTACTTTCTTTCCGAATATTTCCTGAACCTTAAACGGAAGATGGGGGTAGTTGTTTATGATGTCTCCGGCTATTACAGCCCCAAGCACCACCCCTTCCGGCGACACCAGCGGCACAGCTACGGTCATAATCATAGCTTCATCGTTTGCCGGGGGGGCGCAATATCTTGTCTTTCCTTCGCGGCAGAGGAAGGCATATGGCGCCAGTTCAGTGGAGATAGCCGGTTGTTTCCCGCGAAATGCCCTTTCGACAATATCGGCCAATTCAAAGCTGTCTCCGGAGCGGTCATTGAACGCCCTGGCAACCACCCTTTTCTCCGCATCCACAATAGTCAGAACATCAACAAAGGGGAGATTGGTCTGCCACTGTTTCAGGGCATTCATGAGCCAGACCTTGTTTCCTGCTTGCAGGCGTTTCCGGACAGGATCAGTCGACGCAGATTGCATAATGGAATTTTTGATCAGATCGGCATGTTCAAGATACTGGCTCTGGACATACTTTAAATTAGTTTCCAGCTCCTTGCTGATATCTTCTTCGAGGGACGAATAAAGGCTTCTTACGGTGGTATAAACAAGGGTGGAATAGGAGATGAGCAGGATCAGCAGGATGGATAGAAAAAGTTTGCCGCGTATGCCAAAGCGAGGGAGCATGATCATTCCTTATCTGGAATTGCATTCAAAGGCATTTTACAATAAGTCGGAAACCGGTCAGACCCCTTCCGACTTCAAATCTCTGGTCATTAATTCGATCACTCCCTCCCTGACCGGTTTATCTTGATACAGCACCCGGAAGAGTTTTTCGGTAATTGGCATGTCAACCCCCAGTTTGTGAGCCAGATTGCGGGTGGATTTGGTTGTTTTGACCCCTTCCGCGACCATCCGCATCTCCGCCAGAATCTCGTCAAGAGTCATTCCTCTGCCCAGTTTCATCCCGACGCTCCGGTTACGCGAGAGGTCGCCTGTACAGGTGAGCACCAAGTCTCCCATCCCTGCCAGACCCGCAAATGTCGAACTCCGGGCTCCCATGGTCAGGCCGAGACGGGTCATTTCCGCCAGACCGCGGGTAATCAGGGCAGCCCGGGTGTTGTAGCCGAAACCGAGACCGTCCGATATTCCCGCGGCAATGGCAATGACATTTTTTATGGCCCCTCCCAGCTCCACGCCGGTAACGTCGTTATTGGTATAGGCGCGGAAAAATCCGGTCGTGACGGTATGCTGTACGCGCCTTGCGACACCCGCATCCGCCGCCGCCGCGACCACTGCCGTCGGCATCTCTTGGGCCACCTCCCTGGCAAATGTTGGGCCGGAAAGGGCGGCAAAATTACGATAGAGTTCGTGGGGTAGAAGCTCTTCGTATATCTGGGAAACAACCATGAGTGTTTCCAGCTCGATCCCTTTGGAGGCGCTTACGATAACCGCCTCTTTCCGCAGGAACGGAAGCAAGGATTTGATAACCCCTCGCACTACCTGGGACGGCACCACAAAAAGGAGCATATCCTTGTCCGCAGCGGCCTCTTCAAGAGAATTTGTGAAGCGCAGGCGAGGCGAAAGCTTGATGCCGGGCAAAAACAGGCTGTTGAGCCCGGTCTCCGCCATCTCACCGGCCAATTCCGGTTCATGGGCCCAGAGAATCACATCATGCCCTTTCTTGGCCAGGAGGTCCGCCAATGTCGTCCCCCAACTCCCCGCGCCTATGACGCCAATTTTCTCTTTCATCCCGCAACTCTCCTTAATCGATGAAGCGTCACTTCATCCTATTTACTTTTACCCGCCCTACTCCCAATCGTCTTCGTCGTATTGATGTTCCCGCAGATCGTAACCCTCGGCCAGGGCTTCCCGGGCCATGTCCATGCTTTCCAGTGCAAAGCGCTTGAGAAAGGGGTGTCTGTTAATCGGCAAACCCGACTTCAAAAGATTTATCGCCACTGCCAGGGCCTGCTCCACCACTCCATTTTCCCGGCCGGTGCACCGCATCAGATCGGCAGTCAAGAGCAGCCTAGTCTGGATCGACTCCAACTCCGGGGCCAGAAGTTCCACACAGAATCTCTCCAGAAGGCATTCAATCTCCCTGACCAGCATTCCGTTCCCATTAATTTTCTCCAGTTCGATCCATTCTTCGGCGAAATCGTAGACCCTTGGGGAGGCCAAAAACCATCCGGCAAAATAGTCATCGTCGAACAGCGCGGCGCTTCTTGCGATGAAACGGGAGACGGTGGCCACTCCGGGAAGATCGTATCCCGTAAAATCAGGCGTATACAACGCAGGTACAAGCTCTCCATTCAGGAACATGCCGGCCAGAACGTAAAATTCCGCAGGGAGAAACGCTCCCGTCTGCCGGCAGCGATAAATGGCGTCATTCACCAGTTTAAGGGCATAATCCGAGGCAATGTTCACCACTCCTTCCTCGAGCCGCATTTCCTCCCACTGTTTTGCACATTCAGGGATATCCTGTTGATTGTTACCCCATGACGCCGTCATACCCTTTGTTTCGTGAGTCTGAATAAAAAGGGAAGCGAGCCGGCCTTCCGGCGTCCAGCGGCAAAGCCAGAGTGTCCTGAAGCCGGCGCCGTCAATCGGGCTTGCACAGGTGGCGTAATAAGGAAGCGGAAGTGATGGTGAAGGCTGCACACTAGGATTTTCCATTCCCAGAAAGAAGAGTCGGCGCAGACTTTTCCCGGAAAGTTCCCGGATGGATCGGTCGGTGGAAGCCTGCAAACCCTGCAACAGTGCAACCGCCGCGGGCTCTCTGATCTTGCCCAGGGCAATGACCGCTTCGGCGCAAATCGTAGGCTCGTCTATCCTCAGCAATATTTCCAAAAGTAAGACCACTCGCGGGTCGGCAACATACGGCAGTTCTCTGATTATAGCCAGACGCAGCTCCGGCGAAGCAAAGAGGAAATCCTCCACAAAGCAGATGCGCCCTTCTTCTCCCCTATCCAAAAGCTTCGGCAGGGTCGATTGCAGCGGGCCTCCGATCTCAGCCAGAAGTGTTGCAAAAGGAGGTAAGGTTACATCCACCCCATATCCTTCCAGTGCCCCCAAAAGCGCCGCTTTTCCATCCTCTTCCAAGTCCCTGCGCCGCAATGTTATCTGGATAAGCTGGTCCAGCCAGACATCTTCCTCGAAAAAATCGAGCAGATAGGTGTATTTTGAGATGAGATCTCCGCTTCTCTCCCGCCACAGCCGCCGCACAAGTGGAGAGAGGGCGCGCTTCCCGGCTTGCTTCAGCTTGCCGCCGATCTCCTCGATCTCGTCAAACGTAATGCTGTCGCTTTTCAGCCGTTCCAGGAGCCGGACTATGCCATGCCGTTCCTTGAGGCTTTCATCGATCTTTTTGCGGCGTTCCATAAGCAAATCCATGACGGTTATTCATCTTCTTCAAACCCTTCGTCCTCGGTGAGGATTTCCTCCTCTTCAAGGCTGTCGTCTGTTTCTTCCTTTTCGGCCAGCTTGGCCACCGCCACGATCCGCTCGTTCTCTTCCGTCACCATGAGCCTCACCCCCTGGGTGTTGCGGCCGATGACCGAGAAGCCGACGATAGGCATCCGGATGATCTTTCCCTGGTCGGTAATCAACATCAGGTCGTTCTCGTCGGTTACCTGTTTGATATCGACAACGCAGCCGTTCCGCTCCGTGGTCTTGATGGTGATGACCCCTTTGCCGCCGCGGCTTTGTCTGCGGTATTCTGTGAGTTCGGTCCTTTTGCCAAAGCCGTTCTCCGTAACCGTAAAGAGAGTGGAAGAGGTGAACTGCTCGTTCACGATCGCCATCCCTATCACCACATCGTCGTCCTCCAGGGACATCCCCCGTACTCCACGGGTAACGCGCCCCATCGGCCGGGCATCCTCCTCCCGGAAGCGGATCGACTTGCCATTTTTTGAGGCAAGTAGCACATCCTGCTTGCCGTCGGTGAGGGATACGGCGATCAACTTGTCCCCCTCATCCAGGTTGACGGCAATGATCCCGCCGGTGCGAGGGTGGGAGTACTCTAGGAGGGGGGTCTTTTTTACCACCCCCTGGCGGGTCGCCATCATGATGAATTTGTCCTCGCTGAACTCCTTCACCGGCAGGATGGCGGAAATATTTTCATTGGGGGAGAGGTTCAGGAGATTGACTATCGCCTTCCCCCGTGTGGCCCGCCCACCTTCGGGGATTTCGTATACCTTGAGCCAGAAAACCTTGCCCGCATCGGTAAAGAAGAGCATGTAGTCCTTGGAGGAAGCGATGAAGAGGTGTTCGACGAAATCCTCTTCCTTGGTCTTCATCCCGGTCTTCCCCTTGCCGCCGCGGCGCTGGGCGCGATAGAGGGTCACCGCGTTGCGCTTAATATAGCCTGTATGGCTGATGGTCACCACCATGTCCTCTTCGACGATGGTGTCTTCCAGGGAGATCTCGGCGGTCTGGCCGACTATCTCGGTCCTCCGCTCGTCGCCGAATTTGGACTTCAGCTCGCGCAGCTCACCGATAATGATATTGAGGATCTCGGTCTCCGAAGCAAGGATCTCCTTGAGTCGGGCGATGTATTTCATTATATCGAGGTACTCCTGGACGATTTTTTCCCGCTCCAGTCCAGTCAGACGATGGAGCCGCAGGTTCAGAATCTCCTGTGCCTGGAGATCAGAAAGGCGGACCGGACGCTCGTACTCACCAGCGTTGGCGGGGAGTGGAATGGCGAGTTTTTTCAGCCATTCTCCATCCGAAAAAAGTCCTTCCATCAGTCCCTGCTTCGCCTCCGCGGGAGTAGCGGAACTGCGTATCAGCTCAATGACCGCGTCGAGCCAGTCAAGGGCGATCTTGAATCCTTCCAGTATATGGGCGCGGGCCTCGGCCTTTTTCAGGTCGAAGATGGTGCGCCGGGTGACGATCTCGCGGCGGTGGTCGATGAAGCAGTTGATGGTCTCCCTAAGCGTCAGGACCCGCGGCCGATTGTCGACGATGGCGAGATTGATGATGCCGAAGGAGGACTGCATCTGAGTATGCTTGTAAAGCTGGTTAAGCATTACCTGGGGATTCTCGTCCCGCTTCAGCTCGATAACGATGCGCATGCCGTCCCGGTCCGACTCGTCGCGCAGATCGGCGATTCCCTCGATCCGCTTTTCCCGCACCAGCTCGGCGATCTTCTCGACGAGCCGCGCCTTGTTTACCTGGTAGGGGATCTCGGTGACGATGATCGATTGCCGCTCATTCTTCTTCTGGGTCTCGACCATGGCCCGGGCGCGCATCTGGATGATGCCGCGGCCGGTCCGGTAGGCCTGGAGAATCCCCTCCCGGCCGTAGATGAAGCCGCCGGTCGGAAAGTCGGGGCCGGGGATATGCGCCATAAGTTCTTCGAAAGTGAGTCCCGGGTTCTGGATCACCGCGATGATGCCGTCCACCACCTCTCCCAGGTTGTGCGGCGGGATATTGGTCGCCATCCCTACCGCGATTCCGGATGAACCGTTGACCAGCAGGTTAGGAAACCTGGCAGGGAGAACAAGCGGCTCCTTCAGGGAGTCGTCGTAGTTGGGCCCCATCTCCACGGTTTCCTTGTCGATGTCGGCGAGGAGCTCGTGGGCGAGCTGGGTCAGGCGCACCTCGGTGTAACGCATGGCCGCCGGCGAGTCGCCGTCCACGGAGCCGAAGTTCCCCTGGCCGTCCACCAGAGGGTAACGGAGCGAAAATTCCTGGGCCATCCGGACAATGGTGTCGTAGGCGGCCGTGTCGCCGTGGGGATGGTATTTACCTATCACGTCCCCGACCACGCGGGCGGACTTCTTGTACGGCTTGTTCCAGTCGTTCCCCATGTCGTACATGGCAAACAGGCAGCGCCGGTGCACCGGCTTGAGGCCGTCACGCACATCGGGGAGGGCCCGGCCGATGATGACGCTCATGGCGTAGTCCATGTAGCAGCGCTTCATCTCATCTTCGATGTTGACAGCGGTCTTGTTTATGGTTTCCAGCATTATTAGTCCTCGGAATATTGTATTGGCAAAGGGCTAGAAGCGTAAGGCAAACGGTGCATCACAAAGAAAATCTTTTGTTTTTTCCCCTCAGCCTTCTGTCTTCAGCCTGATTTTATATATCCAGGTTCGACACGTTCAGCGCGTTCTGCTCGATGAACTCCCGGCGCGGCTCCACCTGGTCTCCCATGAGAACGGTGAAGGTGGCGTCCGCCTCTACCGCGTCCTCTATCTTCACCTGGAGCAGCAGCCGGTTAGCCGGCTCCATGGTCGTCTCCCAGAGCTGCTCCGGGTTCATCTCCCCAAGACCCTTGTAGCGCTGGATATAGAGCCCTTTCTTGGCCGTGTCCATGAAGAAAGAGAGGAGATCGATCCCTCGGGTGGTATCGAACACCGCTTTCCCCTCCTGGGAGACGAGCGCCCGGCCGTCGCCGAAGAGCTCGCGCACCTTCCGGTAGCTTTCGATCAGGAGGCCGTACTCGTAAGAGCCGAGGGCGGCAAAGGCGTGGCTGTCGATGGCGCTCCTCAGGTTTCCTATCCGGACGATGATCCGGTTATCCCGGACCACGAACTCCGCCCCCTCGCATACCTGCGCCATATTCGCCAGGTAGGGGGTGAGCCCTTCGGTATCCTCGATCCCCCCCTTCACGCCGCAGCGGAGAAAGACGCGCACCAGTTCCTCGTTCAGTCCTTTCTTCACCACCCGGTCAAAGAGGGTCTTGAACTCGACGAGCTGCTTCACTATCGGGATGATCTGCTTGCCGGTGTAAGTCCTGGAGCCGTTCTCCAGGAAAAGCGTCATATCCTCAGTCCCCTCTTCCAGGAGGTAGAATTGGAGGGCGGCTTCATTTCGCAGATACTGCTCTTTCCTGCCGCGTTTGATCTTGAAGAGAGGGGGCTGGGCGATGTAGAGGTGGCCCCGTTCCACAAGCGCCGGCATCTGGCGGAAGAAAAAGGTGAGCAGGAGTGTCAGGATGTGGGAGCCGTCCACGTCGGCGTCGGTCATGACGATGATCCGGTGGTAGCGGAGCTTGGCGACATCGAAGTCTTCCTTGCCGATACCGGTCCCGAGCGCGGTGATGAGGGTGCCGATCTCCTGGGAGGAGAGCATCTTGTCGAAACGAGCCTTCTCCACGTTAAGGATCTTCCCCTTGAGAGGGAGGATCGCCTGGTATTTCCGGTCCCGTCCCTGTTTCGCCGAGCCGCCGGCCGAATCACCCTCGACCAGAAAGAGCTCGCAAAGCGCCGGGTCCTTCTCCTGGCAGTCGGCGAGCTTGCCGGGGAGGCTGGAAATATCTAACACCCCCTTGCGCCGGGTGAGCTCACGGGCCTTACGCGCCGCCTCCCGGGCCCGGGCCGCATCAATGGACTTTTCGAGGATTCGCTTGGCCACCTGAGGGTTCTCTTCCAGATAGACAGCGAGCTTTTCGTTCATCAGGGTTTCCACGAATCCCTTGACCTCGGAGTTGCCGAGCTTGGTCTTGGTCTGCCCCTCGAATTGGGGCTGAGATATCTTCACCGAGATAACGGAGGTCAGTCCTTCACGCAGGTCCTCGCCGGAGATGGAAACCTTGACGTTTTTGAGGAGGTTGTTGGCGATGGCGTAGGTGTTCATGGTCCTGGTCAGGGCAGCCTTGAAGCCAATAAGGTGGGTCCCCCCCTCGTGGGTGTTGATGTTGTTTGCAAAGGAGAAGATCTTCTCATCATAGGAATCGTTATACTGGAGGGCAATTTCGATCTCCACTCCCCCCTTCTCGCCGCTTATGAAAATCGGCTTGGGATGGAGAGCAACCTTGTTCCGGTTTAGGTATTCCACAAAAGAGATGATCCCTCCTTCGTAGAAGAAATCGTGCTCCTTCTCATCCCGCTCGTCGGTGATCCTGATCCGCACCCCGGCGTTCAGGAAGGCGAGTTCACGCAGCCTTTGGGAAAGGACATCGAAAGAGAATTCGGTGGTTTCGAAAATCTCGTCGTCGGGATGGAAGGTAATCTTCGTGCCCCGTTTCTTTGTCTCCCCGTCGCATTCGAGTGGCGATACTGGCTCGCCGCGTTGGTAGGTCTGGCGGAAGACTTTGCCGTCACGCCGGATCTCGAGATCGAGCTTTTTCGACAGGGCATTCACCACCGACACACCGACCCCATGCAGTCCCCCGGAAACCTTGTAGGAGGTATTGTCGAATTTGCCCCCTGCATGGAGGACAGTCATCACCACCTCCGCCGCCGACCGCCCCTCCGTGGGGTGGATGTCGGTGGGGATGCCACGGCCGTTATCGACTACCGTTACTGAGCCATCCACATGGATGGTCACCGTGATCTCGTTGCAGTAGCCGCCCAGGGCCTCATCTATCGAATTGTCCACAACCTCATAGACCAGGTGATGTAGACCTTGGGCGGAAGTTGCTCCGATGTACATGGCCGGCCTTTTCCTTACCGCGGAGAGCCCCTCCAGGACTTTTATCTTATCGGCGCCATAATCGTTTATAAGTTCTTCCGTCATTTTTTACCCCTAATGAATTACCTTACCGCCCTCCACCATGAACGTCCGGTTATTTTCGCGGTCCTCGAGCAGAATGTTTTCTTGACATGTGGTCGTAATGAAAACCTGCATCTCTTTTTTGCTTAAGAATTCCATAAGGTTGCGGTTTCTCTCGTGATCAAGCTCGGATGTCATGTCGTCGAGTAGAAGCACGGGCGGATCGCCATGCCTTCTCTGGATATACTCGATCTCCGCCATTTTCAGGGCAAGTACGAAGCTGCGCTGCTCCCCTTGGGAGGCATGGTGCTTCAAGACCTTACCGCTCAGAAGGAAATCCACGTCGTCACGGTGCGGACCGACAACCGTCGCGCCGGCGCGCTTTTCTTCCGCAGTTGTGTGCGCTATGGCCGCTGCCAGCCTGGTGCTTGGGTTTTGCCGAAGCTCCTCCCTGTCCAGAAGATGTGGCCGGTAAGAAATGCCCGCTTTTTCGCCGTTGCCTGCAATTGCCTCGTAAAACAGCTGCAAAAGCCCCTCTATCTCCTCAAGATATGCAAGCCGGCTTACTACAAGCCGTGCGCCTGCTTCCACCAGTTTTTCACTCCAGATATCGAATCCGTCAACATCGCCATTTTTAAGCAGAATATTACGGTTCTTGAGGGTCCGGAAATATTCGTGGTAGAAGTGGAGATAGGAGGCGTCACCGCTGAAGATGGCCCGATCCAGATATTTTCTGCGTACATCCGGCATCCCCTTGACCATGGCTAAATCTTCGGGAGAGAAGATAACAACGTTCAGACTGCCGAAGAAGTCGGCAAGTTTCGCTACCGGCTTCTGATCCAGTCGGACCCTTTTCCCGTTTTTTTCTACTGTAAGCGTTATCTCCCTGGCTACACCGTCCCTTTCAACCACTCCCTTGACAGACCCACTGTCCAGGCCCCATGTCATCATTTCACTATTTTTCGCCATCCTGAACGACTTCATGGTTCCCAGCAAATAGATGGATTCAAGAAGATTCGTTTTTCCCTGGGCATTTCTGCCGTGGATTATATTGAACCTGGGGCCTGGGATAAGCTCTGTGTTTACCAGGTTTCTGAAAAAGGAAAGGGATAGTTTTCGCAATTTCATATTTGCATCTTGACGAATCCATAAAAAATCAAAAGGATTTATGGCGAAAAACCACTTTAAAAGATAGGCGCCTCTTGCTGGTGCAGTTATCGGACGAGCGATAACGTAAAATATCTTTCGCTTTTTTGAAGTAGCACGGCAGTGCCTTTTTGAGGTATGAATTACGTCGCCAAACAAAATTCTACCCAAAAGGAGAACACTGCCGTG
>Ga0181533_1005026_pt1 | contig 13050 bp, 9 predicted proteins | sample PEATcosm2014_Bin_45_FD_119772 | JGI IMG/M metagenome (GOLD analysis project Ga0181533, IMG submission 119772) | Peatland microbial communities from MTU Mesocosm Facility, Houghton, MI, USA - PEATcosm2014_Bin11_60_metaG | ecosystem: Environmental > Terrestrial > Soil > Wetlands > Peat | place... | reverse complement strand
TGCCATCAACTTCGCCACGAGCGCAGCGGGGAGCTTGCGCGTGGAACTGCAGGATGCGGCCGGCAAACCGCTCCCCGGTTACGGGCTGGAGGATGCCGTCGAGCAGATCGGTGACGACATCGAAAGAACTGTCACTTGGAAGAACGGTTCGCAGGTGGGCTCGCTGGCCGGAACCCCCGTGCGCCTGCACTTCGTGATAAAAGATGTGGACCTCTTTTCACTGCGTTTTCGATGAACGGGAAAGCAACTTGGTTTCTGGCGGGCGTGTTCCTGATGTTTGGGTCCTTCATAAGGGCCGGCCAAATCCAATTCGCCGGCTACACCTGGGCCGTGAGGTCAGGCTGGGGTGGCCCCGGTCCCAACGTCTGGGACGAGAACAACGTTTGGCTGGATGCCTCGACCAACTTGCATTTGAAAATCAGTCGGCACGATAGAAACTGGTCCTGCGCCGAGGTGACCATGCAGGCACGCCTGGGCTTGGGCCGGTTCCAGTTCCAAGTTACTGGCCGACTGGATCATCTCGACGACAACGTTGTGCTGGGACTTTTCAACTACCCAACCGCGGAAGTCGGGTCGGACGGGACTCACGAAATCGACATCGAATTCGCCCGATGGGGAGAGGCGAAGAACCCGCTGGGCAACTACACGGTGTGGCCGGTCCTAAGGTCGCTACGGCAGGCAACACAGCCATTCCCGTTTACCTTGGCCGATGAGGCAACGACACACCGGTTCATCTGGAGCCGCGAGCGGGTGAAGTTCCAGTCATTGCAGGGCCACCGCGAAGATAATCGCGAAGAGATCAGCACCTGGCTTTATGCCCCCGGCGACGCGGCGCGCCGCATTTCGCAGCAGCCTATGCCGATGCATATCAACTTGTGGCTGTTTCGGGGACTGGCGCCGAAGGATGGATGGGAAGTAGAGGTGATCATTAACGATTTCAAGTTCACGCAGCAATGACCGCTATCTCGCACCAGAGAGCACAATTGACCTGATGGCCATCTCCTCCCCAGAATGCGGCGGAGCTGCGAGATCAATGGCCAAGCCGACAATCAACCCCCGGTATTCGGACGAGCACGCGAGGTCGAGGCGATACACCTGAAACCGACCATCGGGATTCAACCCCATGCTGAGGCCCTTGTTGGTGTCCCATTTCTCGTCGTCGAGACGCTTCCAGGATACCCGCGCTGCCGCTTTCTGTCCTTTGAAGGCCAACTCCAACTCCAGCGTTGGGGCGCTTTCCGCTCGCCAGCATTGCACGGCGCTCTCCAGATGTGGCTTGTCCGAGCCGAATTTGATGCGCCACTCGCCATTCACCGGAACACCTTGGTCGGTGGCACCGCGCAAAGTCCAGTGCTGCCGGTCCCTGGCAAAGCGCCACGCAGGCGGCGTGCGGCTCGCCAGGGCATTGAAGCGTTCGCGAATATCGGCCAGCTTGCCGACCATGAACTCGGTGCGGTGTTCATAAACGATGTTGTAGTCGAAGTTCTCCGCGTGTATGGGCGCCAAGTACGCCGTCGAGCTATCTTTAGGATCCTCCGAGCGATTATCCCCGTAAATCCCGCCATGGAACTCGGCGCCGTCGTCCTTGAACACACCCAACCCCCAACGGATATCGTCCACCAACGCCGCCCAACGCTCCGTAGCGACAAACCGGGTCCAGGGCCACGGCTTCCGCCAGTCGTTTGTGACCTGAGTAAGCGCACCTCCGGTGAAAGGCTGGTCGCCGGTATAGGCCATCAAACGCCCCAGCTTCGAGATCGTATAAACGGCGGGGAGTTCCTGGGGGCAAGGGTGGTAAACGGTCTTGTCCGAGCGCTGATTGGTGCAGCGGAAACGCATGCGGATGAGTGGCCCGTCCAGAGTTGTCCAGGTCTCGAAGACGCAGTCCCCGGGCACGTCGTTGAGCGGCCACTGCATGGGAATGCACTTGATATAGAGCTCCTTGCCGTCATTGCGATGCTCTATGACCCTGGACGGATTCATGTTGCAGTCGCCGGTTTGAATCGGGTTCCAGCCCAAGCCGGCCCACGCGGGATTTGGCTTTTTGTCGCCGACCTCGAACGGCCACAGGCCGGAATAGTGCGACATTTGTATCTGCCGCCCCAGGTCCGCACTGTTGATGATATTGCCCGGATGATCTTTGCTGGAAATGAGGGTTACCGCTCCTCCCAGGGCCAGGTCCATGCCGATGCGAACTTCGCCGTTATCGAGGAAGGTCATCCTGGGCGCGGGCAGTGACGCCGCCTCCGCCAAAACGCCGATGGCGGACGCGGCACCGACGATGCTGAGCCGGGAGAACATTCTGAGGCAAATAGGCGGGACCCGTTTCATGGCTGCCTTGTAACGCCGCCCCGCTCATTGGTCAATGCTGGGCGTTGACCGCATCCTCCTGCTCCACCTTGACCAACCGCTTCTGCCATTCTCCATCACATCGACTGCCCAGCCCCATGCCCGTCAGTCCGTTCACCACATGGACTTGAGACCTACGCTCGAACTGACGGCCCCTTGAAGCCAGCGCGAACTGGATGAAATCCCTGCTCATTCCGGCAATCCTCCTCTTCCTGCTGTATCAATGCTTTCTGGGCTTCTGGGCTTGGTCTGGTTCGCAACTCCCAGAGAGAGTGGCGACCCATTTCAACCTCGACGGTGAGCCCAATGGGAGGATGAGCCGTTCTGCCCATCAGAAGCTCATGCTGGTCCTCGGCCTGGCCTTCCCTTTGATGGTCGTGCTCCTCAGCTACGCGACTCGATTCCTGCCATCATTTCTGGTCAACATTCCCCATCGCCATTACTGGCTGGCCCCTGAAAGACGAAGCGAAACTCAAAAATACCTGGTCCGTCATTCCCTTCGGTTGGAGTGCCTGACGGTCTATCTCGCGATTGGAATTCAGTTCTTCACCGTCCAGGCCAATAAACAAAATCCGCCTCACCTCCCCATGTCCTTGATGTGGGCTGTAGTCGCCCCTTTCATCGCCGGTGTAATCATCTACGTGCTGGTCCTGATCCGGCACTTTCGTCGCCCTGGTTGAGGTTGCCCGATCGACGCATTGACCCCGGCACGGGCAGGTCAGGCCTGCTCGCCCACACCCCGGTTCGCCCTACGCGCGGCCCGCAGCCTTCGATCCACCAGCGCGCCTGGCCGAGCAGCGTTTGCCTGGCCAGTGCCGCCTCCCAGACCGGGTAGCCCTTGCCATGGATGTTACGATAGAGCCGGAAGCCGGAAAGGTCCTTGCAATGGCCGAGAACCCTCAGGTCCAGACCCGAGCGCGCGGGCGCCCTTTGGAGGCGCTGCATGGAGGTGGGCGCTTTGCACGCCCGCGGCGCGACTTCGTTCCGGCCTACCTGAGAACCTTTGACCTTGGGGAACTCGGGGAACGGGTTGCCGTCGCGCAGGAAATGCTCCGCTCCTGCAAGGCGTGTCCGAGAGACTGCCGGGTAAACCGCTGGGAAGGCCGAATGGGCGTGTGCAAGACCGGCCGCCATGCGCGGGTCTCGAGTGCGTTTCCCCATTTGGGTGAGGAGGGCTGTCTGCGGGGTTGGAAGGGATCAGGAACGATCTTCTTTGCCGACTGCAACCTGGGATGCGTTTTCTGTCAAAACTATGAAATCAGCCAGCTCGGCGAGGGCCAGCACCTGGACGCCGGTCAATTGGCGGCGGTGATGCTGCGTTTGCAGGCGGCCGGCTGCCACAATCTGAATTTCGTCACACCGGAGCACGTGGTGCCGCAGATCCTCGAGGCCCTGCTGATCGCGGTTCCGAAGGGGCTGCGATTGCCACTGGTCTATAATACGGGCGCCTACGACAGCGTCGAGACCATCCGGTTGATGGACGGGGTGGTGGACATCTACATGCCGGATTTCAAGCTCTGGGACCCGGATTCCTGCGCCACGTATCTCCGGGCCCGGGACTACGCTGAAGCGGCGCGTCTCGCCATCAAGGCCATGCACGACCAAGTGGGGTTTTTGCAGGTGGACGAAGACGGTCTCGCCTTGCGCGGTGTGCTGGTGCGGCACCTGGTCATGCCGGGCCTGCTTGAGGAAACACGCTCCATTCTCCGCTGGCTATCCAGCGAGCTTTCGCCCGACACCTACGTAAACCTCATGAACCAGTACCATCCGGCCCACCGAGCCGAAACGGAGCCGCAGTTCAGCGGGATCCGAAGGCGCATCTTCGGCTCCGAGTTCCGCCAGGCTCTCGCCTATGCGTCTGCCGCCGGCCTGTGGCGATTGGACGAGCCCCGCCGAATTCCCCTTTGAAGTATGAATAAGTCCACACTCCTTTTGGCCCTGATGGCGATGAAAACGATCAACTTCCCGAACATCCTCTGGACCATCGTCTCGGATCGCGGCAAACTCGGGCCGTGATGCGCTCGGATAGTTACCATTTAGTGGCCATGAAGCTCCGAGCTCTCATCCACGCTCCCCACTTCGGCTTGATTCTGCTGATGATATTCCTGGGACCAGGAACGCGCGGGCAGGGATCCACAAACCTCGTTGCCAATGGCGATTTCGAGCAGGTCGCCAACGGGCGGCCGCGAGACTGGGAGACGGCGGGAGATACAGCCATCGTGACCCAGGAACTGCGGGTGAGCACCGACAGCGGCGGCAAGCGCCACGCGCAGTTGAGCTGCACGCGCTTTGAGCGGCAGACTCCTTCGGCCCATGCCATGCTCGCCCAGGTCGGGCATGTGCATTTGGTCAAAGGCCAGACGTACGAGTTCTCCTGCCAACTGCGAGCCGAAGGGATTGCCGGCCGGAGCGTCTCGATTGCGATCACCGATACCGGCGACTGGCAGAACTGCGGCCTGCAGACCTCGTTTCCCCTGGGCAGCGCCTGGAAGACCTGCCGACGGGTATTTCGGGCCACACGCGACGTGGGCCCGACGAGCCGGCTCCAAATCTGGTTCAACGAAACGGGCACACTCTTTGTGGCCGACGTGCGCCTGGTCGAGTGCCGCGAAGAGGATGCGGAATTCACCGACCTAGTCGAGGCATCCGACAGCCGGAACCTCCTGCCCAATGCTTCCTTTGAGTTGGGTGGCAGCGGTTGGAGCTCCCTCGGAAACGGGGTCGGCTGGGGCAATCTCAGCCGTCTGCACGGCCGGATTGAGACCAACGGCGGGCGGCAAGGCCGCGCGTTCTTGCGGATTCCCCTCGGGGACGAGCAAACACCGGTGCTGAGTTTTGATTATTACGAACCGGTCACGCGACGGGAGATCCGTCCGCTGGCCGCCAGCAAAGGCTGGATCAAAGTGGAGAAAGGGGCCGCCTACACACTGTCCTGTTACCTGCGGGCCAGCAAGGAGGGCGTGCGCGCCTTGCTCGGAGTCATGGCGGGGGAACCGGGGGGCAGTGGCAGGGAACACCGGCAGGCGGTGGGGCTAAGCACCGAATGGAAACGTTGCTCTCTGACGTTCAAACCTGAACAGCGGTATGTCTTTGTCTTTGCCGGCCCGGACTTGCAGCGGGAAGAGCGCGTGGACGTGGATGTGGATGCCGTCCAGCTTGAGCGGGGAGAGCAGCCTACGGAGTTTCAGCCGCATCAACCGGTGGAGTTGGCTCTCGAGCCGCCCGGAACTGGAGGGATTGTCGCGGATGATCAGCGCGGCGCCTTGCGGCTTCGCGTCTGTAATTACGGCGCCGCGCCTCGCCGGATGAGTGTCAGGTTCCGAGCGACCGATTTCGAGGATAAACCGGTCGCCCTGCCGGAGTGTCTCCTGGAGGTGCCGCCACAGACGTCGCTTCGGCAGGAAGTGCCGATCCCGAGCGATTGGAGAGGCTTTTATCAGGTGACGGCTTCCGCCCAGCCCGGCGGGACCGCCTTAGCAGCGCCGATGCGATTGGCCATCGTGCCGCCGCGCGCCAGCCAGGATTCCGTGTGCGGCATCAACCATGCCTTTGTCACGCCAGACCTCATCCAGTCAGCCTCCAAAGCAGGCGTGAGTTGGTATCGGGACTGGTCCCTCAAATGGCAGCACATGGAGCCCACGAAGGGGACTTATCGTTGGGAACTGGCCGACGCGCAGATCGACCGGGTGCTGCGCCAGGGATGCGCCGTGCTGCCATTGCTGCCGCCGTTCCCGTCCGCAGACTGGTCCAGCGAGTCGCCGCCGGGCCTCGCTTCGAGCGGTTACCCGGGAGTGCGCGCTCGCCAGGCTTGGGCGCCGAAGGACCCGCAGGAATTGGCGGAGTTCATCGAACGCGCCGTCTCGCGTTACAAGGACCGGATTCATATCTGGGAATTCCTCAACGAACCGATCTACACTGATTACGCCCTGCCCGCCGGGCTCAAGCGCCCGTCCGGCGCCAGACCGTATGGACCTGCGGACTATGTGACCCTGCTGGAGATCGCGTCGGCGGCGATGCGCAGGGCCGACCCGGCCTGCAAGGTCATCGGCGGGGTCGCCGGAGGGCCCAGGGAACTGACCCGGGAGGTGCTCGATGCCGGAATTCTCAAACATGTGGACCTGTTCAACCTGCACATCTATCCGGGCCTCAGAGCGCCGGAAGCCTATGCGGACGAGATGGCCGAACTGCTCAAGGACATGGGGGCGCGCGGAGGTCAAAAGCCGATTTGGATCACCGAGTTCTCCTACTACGGCGTGGACAACCTGCCTCGACGCCCGTTTGTTCCGCAACCGGACAACTGGGCCGAGGAACGCCTCCTGGACAGTGAACGGCAATGTGCCGATTACACCCTGCGGTTCTTTGCCGTCATGCTCGCGCACGGTGTGCAGAAGATCTTCATTCACTCCGGGGCCAGCGGGACCGTCAACCACCCGAACTTCGAGTGCGCGCTGTTCGATTACGGTAGGGCGCCGCGAAAGCTGGTGCCGGCGCTGGCGGTGCTGACTCACGTCCTCGGACCCTCCCCAAAGTGCGTTGGCGCCAGCGCTATTGGGAACGCCGGTCATATCGCCGCCTTTGAAACCGGCAGCCAAGACGTGCTGGTGCTTTGGCAGACTGAGGACGAGCACGGCTCGGAGTTGGTGCTGCCGTCCGCCAAGGATCTGACCTGGATGGACACCATGGGCCGAAAATTCCCCGGCCCACCCCTGAGGCTCTCCGCTTCGCTGACTTACCTTCTGGCTCGGAGCGGAAATGCCGCAGCACTGTTAAGCAGAATCGCCAGATGAGCACCATGATAAACACATGAACAGCAAGGACATCAGATTCGGTTCCCCGGCGATTCTGTGCCTGGCCCTCGGAATCCTCGCATCCGTGATCTCCCTGGAGGGCGCCTCGGCCTCGAACCCGGTTCAGGAAGGGGAGATGGCCGGGTACCTGCTCGTCCCCAACCAAAGAGTTCCAAAAACCTATAACGCCGGGTTCTCCATGTATGTAGCTGCCTGGCCCTTGTTGCAAGAATACCCCGGACATAATTTCCAATCCGGCCTGTTCGGCACCTGGATGTTTGCCCAGTATGACGGTCACGCGCCCACCAACCTGTATTCCGATATTGAAGGCGGGCTCGGTTGGTGGCGGGACACGCGGTTTGCCACCGAAACGCCCAAGTTCATCATGGGTGGTGTGGCCCCGAACTTCGTAGAATGGGCCAACGGACCCGGAGCCGGCAAGGGGAGGGATTGGAACGACCCGAAAGGGCACTATGGCATCGCCCAGCTCAGTCCCTGGCTGCTCTGGCCCCCGGATGGCCTGAACCTGAAACAAGGCACGTGCGGCGAACTGTTCGGTTACGGGTATCTGCCTCTGCCGCTCACTACTGCCAAACCGGTCACTGCTGCGAAGAACGTGCCGACGGGAGAGAATTGTTGGACCTTGTTCTTGAATACGCGCAACTTCAAAGGCCCGGTGGCGTTCTTCACCGCGTTTTTCTGGTCGCACGCAACGCTTACCGAACCGCGGCTGGCGGGCCTGCTCCTGGATAGCCGCCCCTCCGAGCCAAACCGGGCGTTGCAGATGGAGACCCAATACGTCCCGGCGGTTCAGGCCGTGGACGGGAAGGGGGAAGCGTACGCCCGCATCGCCCGGACCTTTTTCCCCCGAGGGCCGGAGGGCGATTCGGTGGCGGTGCATCGTGTCACCTCGTACACCAGGCAGGCGCTCTGGGACGCCGTGAAGGCCTGGTTCGAAGGAAGCAATCCGGCCAGCGGGGCCATCGACCCACAGCAAGCCTGGGTGCATGGCTTCGCCAACCGCGGCGGCGCAACCTGGCGGATCTATACCCCCGCGGTCCCCGAGAAGCAGCGCGTGGCTCTGGCCTGGAACTCCTTTGCGACGCCCACGGCACTGGATACGAATACCTTCGGCTACCGCTGGAACTACGGACTGGCCGGGAAGGACGATTCCCGGCCGGGCCCGCTGGCCGTGCTCCCCGAATACTATCACCTGGTGACGAACAAGACCCAGAAGGCGGAATGGGTTCCGGTGCGAGCGGAAGAGGTCCCGGTCGAAACGGGCCTGGTTCAGCATCAATTTCACCGGCCGCGGGAGGATCGCCTGGAACCCTACGTCACCCCTGAAGATGCGAAAAGTTGCTGGAAGAGACCCGGCCCCGTGGCGGGGCCTTTCCAGGCGTATCCGGGGGACGGCAGCGTGGTAACCTACTACTGGTATCGCTTCGCCGACCAACCGGCATTGCTGAACGCCGACTTGACGGAACAAGAGCGCGAGGCCTTGCAGGGGCGCGTGGAAAAACTCCACCGGAACTGGACCAAGGACCGCGACTACCTGCCGCCACCCACGGTCGGAAAGCTGGCGGAGATTGACCCGGCCTTGATCGTCAGCCCGCCGCCGGGCCTGGAGGCGGGGTATGTGCCGATTGTGACTCGCCAAGCCGCGAAGGAGTAGACTGGCGTTTTCCCCATCGCCCCACGGATGTCACGGGTGGCGTCATTTGGCCTCCTGGAGCCCTATCATCGCCTCCGCCAGGCCATGGCCGACGAGGCAATAAACCCGGGCGTTGCCGAAGTAGTGGCATTCCCAATGGCTGATCGCCCGGTCGTGCTCCCGCTGGACCTCCAAATAGCCCCGGTCCTCCTTGCGCGCCTTCTCGAAGGCCGCGTTCACCAACTGTTCCATCGGCTTGGCATCCGAGGCCTCAGTCCGCCCCTTGAGCTCCTCCTGGAGTTGCTTCGTGAGCTTCTCCCGCAAGCGGCGCTCTTCAACCTCGAGCTTGCGCGGCAGTTGATCCAATTTGGCGTACCAATAGGGGGCGGTGCGCACATAACCGAGCGTGCCCTTGAGTTCGGGCTGGCTGGCAATCTGCGCCTGGGCGGCGCGGAAGGCGGCCATCTCCGCGTTGACATGTTGCTCACCGTCCACACCCAACTCCCCCACCACTACGGGCAAGCTCGGGACCTTGAACTCGGTTCGCAGGTCCTGAACCAGGTGGGCGAAGTTTCGGGCATACTCCTCGTACACCTGCTGCCTGATCTTCCGGTCGGCACAAAAGTCGTTCCATCCCTGGAACCAGACAAAGCCGCATAACTCGTGCGGCCTGCCTTGGAATTGGGGAAAATGAACTTCAAGATGGTCCAGGCACGCATGCACCTCCGCAATCATCTGCCGATAAGCCGCCCCTATCTTGCGGGGCGCGCCAGGGATCTCGTAAGGCGGTTTCCCAGCGCTGGGTGGGCGAAAATCGCAGTATAGGTCCTTCCCGCCCCAGGCGGTCTTGATCAACAGCACGGGCTGCTCGTAGTAATCGCCCAGGTCGATGCCGAACATCAGCTCCGGTCCAATCCGATCCGGCCCGGCCCCCTGGCCCACCGTCAACGGCCCGCGGATGATTTGGTCGCCTCGCTGGTAATACAGGAGCACGTCATCACGCTCAACGAACGAACCGTCGTCCTTTCTGATCTTCCTCACTAACCCGCCAAGCGTCGGATGCTCACCCAGTTCATCAAGGGTGTTGATGCCACCGTATCCTTCCATATTGGACTGCCCAGCCAGAATGAATACCTTGACGGGACTCCTGCCGGCCGATTCACGGGGAACGGCTGCTTTTCCGGCGTGAGGCAGGTTCTGGAGAGAAGCGATGACGGTGGGGGGTATGGCCGCATTCGAAATAGGATCGAGGCTCTTGCCTCCTCCGCCATAAACCGGAGTTCCATATTCCGGGGCCAGTCCTGCAAAAAAACGGTCCAGTTCCGTCCGGTCCCCTTCGGCCAGAAAATACGCGTCGTGGAGTTGCCCCCAGATGCCGTCCCCCTTGGCTTGGGTGAGGCAGTGCATCTGTTCCAGGCTCTTGCCCAGCCACAGGCGATACGTGGCGAGCTTAACCACGGTCTTGTCCCGGCCCAGGAAGTTCTCCAGGAACGAATTCAGACCGCCGCCGATCGTCCTAACACTGGTCTTGCCGCCATTGGGGTTTTGGATGGTAGCGCCATGGATCCACTGCTGCTTCTCCCGGTCATAGACATAGTACCTGGTGTCGGTCGTCTCGGGCTGGCTGCCGGGCTGTTTCTGCACGAAGAACCGGAAGGTCTCGTTGGTCTTCCAGGGCCAGAGCATGTGCGTGTGGCCGCCTTCGCCCTCGCCGCCGAATCGGTTGAAGATCGTGCGGGGATCTGCCTCGGTGGTCGTCGGGTGAAGCTGGGGTGAAGTGTCCCAGATCGAGAAGATCGTGCGCCGTTCGCGGATGCCATTGTGCTGGATGCCGCAATACCCGCCGGCCGGTTCCCCCGGATGCCAGTTGGCTCCGCAGTAGTAGATGCCCGGAGCGGTCGCCAGTGCGGTGATCTCGCCATACAGGCAGGTGGCGTCACGCTGGCCCTCCAGGTTCCACCACAGGTGCTGCGCCATCAGGTTCGGGCAGAGAACTGCCAGGTTTACCAGGACTAAAGGCACCTGTTTCAGATTCATCGCAGGCGATTATCTACCGGGAGTGTGGGTCGACGCAATGCCCGTGAATGGACGACCCCATTTTCGCACAGGTCAGGGGCACGCTTTGCGCCAAGCCTTTGCAGCCTTCTTCCATTCCACCCGCGTCGGGGATCTAGGTCGGAATGAGCGACGCCGCGATCATAGAGTGGACCAAGTAATCGTCGGGACGCGTCAGCGGCACCGTAACGAGATTACTGCGCAGGCACTGGCTCAAACTCCAAAGACCGGCCCGATCCACCTCGGATCGCAGAGAGCCCTTTCGGACTCCCATCCCGGATGACGGCCAAGTGCTGGGCAAATGGGCAGAAAGCACTCAGGCCGCCCGGAACGAGTTCGCGCGGGCACAGGGTCTGCGGGCCCGTCACCAGAAACTGGAGTGGCAGAACACCGGTGGTTAGTAAAACCGTAGCGATCATTTGGAGAGAGCATCGATGACGTCGCCGCGCTGTTCGAGTCTTGCCGGGAGCAAATCGGGTCGGGCAGCGAGGGCTTCAGCGACGAGGGCCTTGGCTTGATCGGTTTGCCCCCCATTTTTCCGCACCAACCCCAGGAGGTAGCGCGCTTCCGCCCGGTGGTGCGCGTTGTTCGAGTCGCGCTCCGAAAGGGCAAAGTTTTCAAACCGCTGTCTGAGAGCGGCTGCCTCGCTTGACCGGCCCAGCTTCTCCAGGGCCGGCACCATGAAGACATTCTCGCTGTTCCAGCTATCGCGGTCGCCGGAGAGTTGGGCAAGCTCCGAGACGGCGCGTTCGAAGCTCTGTCGGGCTTCCTCGTTGCGGCCGAGTTTTTGGAGGACGAGACCGGCGTAGTAATTCAAACGGGGCGAGGTCTGGCCCTGGAAATCGTCCACGCCCAAAGAGGTGGGCGGCGCGGTCGCCTCCCGGATTCGGCGCAGCGCCGCGGCATAGTCGCCGCTCCGATAGGCGCGGGCGGCCTGCCCGTAGCGCATCACCCGGTATTTGTCGCGCAGACCATAGCTGCGATGGCGCGGGGCGAACCGGTGCTCCGCCAGCAGTTGCTCGGCATCCGCGTAATTGCCTTCGCTCAGGTGGGCGGTCAGAACGCCTTCGGCGAGGTCGTCGTCCCCCGGGGTTCGGGCCAGCGCCTTGCGGAGCAGACTCAACTGATCTCCAAAACGCCCGGCGCGCGCATAGAGTGAGCCGAGATCATTCAGGACACGGAGGTTGGCCGGCTGAAGCTGGACCGCGCGCTCCAGTTGTGCGACCGCCTTCTCGAGAGGGAAGCCTTGTTCGGCGTATGCCAATCCCAGCGCCCGCCGCAACGAGAAATCCGATGGATTGGCCGCGACCGCAGCTTCCCACTGCTCGATGGCCTGCGGCCGCTGGTTTCGGTTGAAGAGCAGGCAGCCCAGCAGGAACCGGGCGACCGCGTCGTCGGGATGAGCGGCGACCGCTTCGCGTAATACCGGCTGCGCTTCGTCCCGGTAGGGGAAGCGATCGATGCTGCCCGCGGCGGCCCGCGCCTTCCACGAGGATATTTCGGCGCCCTCGGCATCTCCCGCACGCTTCTGGCAATAGGCCAGGGTGTAGTAGAACTCCGGCGGCGTGCCCCAGGGATCCTGGTTATGGGTTTCGACCAATCGCAGCAAGCGAACCGCTTCCTTCCACCGCCCGAATTGCCGGTAGAAAGTCGAAACGGAGATCGCCTCCTGGCTTTGTCCTCCCAGCATACTCAAAAGTTCCCGTTCCGCCGTCTTGTGGGCTTTTGCGAAGTATTTTTCCGCGAAGAGGACGCGATGGTTGGGATCGACTTTCTCGACTGCGGCGAGCTGCTGGCGGGCCTCCGCCACGCGGCCGAGTTCCCGGCAAAGCAGCGCTAGGGCGAGACGGGAGAGCAGGTCGTGCGCGTTGGCGTCCACTGCGCCTTGGAAGCGCTCGATCGCCCCGACCTTATCGCCGGCGAGCAGCTTCAGCCGGCCCAGGTGAAACTCACGCCCGCCATAATAGGCGCTGTTGGGCCAAATGTAGTACAGGTTCCTCTCACCGGCTTTGTCGTGTCCGAGGGCGAACTGAGCCATCGCCAGGTAATAGTACGCCTCGTCCGTATAGGGGTCGCGGGCGATGGCCGTTTCGAGGCCGCGCACCGCCTCTTCGTGCCTGTCTGCCGTGAATGCCTGGATCCCCAGCAGCAGGTGCGCCCGCGAATACCCCGGGTCCCGTTCGAGCGCCTTTTCGAGCAGCGCCT
>Ga0181533_1005025_pt1 | contig 13053 bp, 9 predicted proteins | sample PEATcosm2014_Bin_45_FD_119772 | JGI IMG/M metagenome (GOLD analysis project Ga0181533, IMG submission 119772) | Peatland microbial communities from MTU Mesocosm Facility, Houghton, MI, USA - PEATcosm2014_Bin11_60_metaG | ecosystem: Environmental > Terrestrial > Soil > Wetlands > Peat | place... | reverse complement strand
ATTGGCGATTATTTCCTTGCCCGCCCCCGATTCGCCTGTAATCAATACGGACGAATCCACTTTGGCCACCTGAGCGGCCATTTCAAGCGCCAGCTTTGTTTTGGGGCTTCTAGCAATGATGTCGCCATTTTTGGTGATCTGTTGCAGGCGCATCTGCTCGAGTTCTGCTGCATATAGCTCATTGAGTTGCTTTGTTTTTTCAAGAAGTTCCTTGAGGTAGAGTATTTCTGTTATATCTCTGATGTTTGCGACCACTCGTCTTATCTGCCCGTTTTCATCCCAGATCGGAATGGCTGTCGCCAGAATTTTCTGACCGACCTTTTCACCCCTGGTCATGTGGAGCATGATAGTCGTTTCTTCGCGGGACCTTATTGCTGCCATCACCGAAGATTCGGTGTAGTACTTTTGATTGACGAGGTCCTGAGCGTTTTTCCCCACAACGAATTCCCGGCCAATACCGCAAATGCGCTCCCAGGCGCTGTTCACCATTTCAATATTCCCCAGTCCGTCCGCTATGAACAAGCCATCGTGCGAGGCCTCGAGGATATCTTCAAGCGCACAGATATCGAATTCACCCGCCCCATTTTCGCAGTTAGAGTTGCACAGTCTTTTCTTTGCGTCCATGGTTTCTCCTCTCAGGGGACAGGGCCGTTCAGGAGCAATGGAATGCTGCCAAAAAGGCGAGGCGCGGCAGCGATGGAAGCCACGTATTTATTTACGAGCCGAAAACGGCTTCCTAGCGAGTGAAAATCAAAGTGAACTAAAAGGTGAAGGCTTGTTTATTGTATCTGACAAAAGGTTGCAGGCAACAAAAATCTTCCGAAGGGAAAAGGCGCCTTTAATTCCCTAACTTGGAGTTGGGCAGGCCAGAATAGATTATCTCTGCGCCTGCAAAGATTTCGCGATATACCTGAACATCTGTTTGAAAACGCCTTCGAGAATTTCCGGGGAAATACAATAGCCGGGCATTTGCTGATAAAAGGAGGAGGTGATCTCCCTGGCGGCCGCGTCGATGTCGAGCGGGTTGCGCCTGAAGGTATCGTACATGAGCGTTTTCAATCTCAAGGCTTCTTTGATGGTTTCAGAGACGATTCTCTCAGCTTCATCTCCGGTTATGTAGCCGTAGTGATCGGCGCAAAACACATTGACTTTAAGAGGCCTCAGCTTTTCGAGGCTGTTAAGAAACTGGTCGATATTTGTGTTCATGGAGGGGAATAATTTGTCCGAAAAAGGTATGCCCATTGCGTCGGAGGCAAAAAGGACGCCTTCATCGGGTTCGTAAGCCGAAATTGAACAGTTGGAGTGCCCCGGAGTCTCATAGATTTTCAGCGCGACCTGGCCCAGGTCAATGATGTCGCCCTCCCGGACAGGTAGTGGTTCAATATCGTCCCGCCACTCGAGATCAAAACCCTTGAGCGACTCATTCCTTTCCCCGGCGCTCGACTGGTTGTAGCTGTTTATAAGTTCGATCGCCTTTGGCTTCTCGAATGTCTTGATGGCCGCTTCCGACGCAAGTACTTCAATTACCGGGTAATTTCTCTTGAAATAGGGGACCACTCCAACGTGGTCGAAATGTGAATGCAGGATCAAAAATTTGGTGATTTCTCCAGGGTCAATCCCGAATTCACGCATCTGGGTTATAACATCCGGAAGAATGTAGCTCATGCCGCCGTTGATCAATACCGTGCCGTGGCGCCCCCGGAGCAAATAGATCCCTGATTCCTCAGCGCCGAGGTACCATAGCTTACTATCGATTTTGCCCGGTTTTCGAAATCGCATCTTATGCCCCCCGATTATTATCTATACCGCTCGTAAAACATTTTAACTTGTTGGCTCCTGGCCTGCCGCCCCACCATAAGAACTTCCCATTCCGCTCAGTTCTAATAAGTTAGATTAGCATACATATATAATGATTACAATCGCTTATTTGATCGTATTCATCAAATCGTGTGCATCGGATTGATGGGGCAAAAGAAGGGTCCGCTGCTTTTTGCCGGCGAGATTCAGGGTATGAACCTCGCAAAATAAACCAAGGGCAATACATTACTTTTTATTCCACGCGTGGTTGCACAAAATAGTTCAAAAAACTGAAGTGATTGACTAGACTATCCACTTTTTGCTGATATATTTCCATCATTTCTGACATATGGAATATTTTGAGAGGAGTTAAACAGTGAGGGGTATAAAGATTTCCGAGGTGAGATTGACCGATGAAGAAATAGAGGCGGCCGTCGAGGTGCTGCGGTCCGGAAATCTTCGCCAGGGTGATCAGTGCGAGGCTTTCGAACGCGAATTTGCGCTTAAGGTGGGGTCACGTTATGCTTTGACCTGCGCCAGCGGCACGGCTTCCCTTCATTTAGCGTATATGGCATTTCTGAGACCGGGCGATGAAGTGCTTGTGCCTTCCTTTACCTTTATGGCGACCGGTTCGATGGTGGCGATGAGCGGGGGGGTGCCGGTGTTCTGTGACGTTGACCCCGATACGTTCCTGATCGATCTTGAAGATGCTGAAAGGCGCATTACCGATCGCACCCGCGCTATTTCGCCGGTGCACCTCTTTGGCAATCCACACGATACAGCCGCTGTCAGTGATCTTGCGGCGCGTCACAACCTGGTTGTGGTGTGGGATGCCGCCCAGGCGCATGGCGCGACCTGGAAGCAGCGGGATATTGGTTCATTTGACGATTTTGTAGCCTACTCCTTCTATCCTTCCAAGAACATGTTTGTCGGCGAAGGGGGAATGGTGTGCACAAATAACGCAGAATATTACAAAAAAATGCGATCCATGCGCAGCCATGGTGAAACCGGCAAGTACTATCATACTGCTCTGGGATTCAACTACCGGATGACCGATGTGGAAGCGGCCATCGGGTGCAAACAGCTCGGCAGACTCGATGAGATGTTGGTCAAAAGGAGACTGAATGCGGAGATTTTGACCGCAGGCCTGGCGGACGTTGCCGGTCTTCGACCTCAGAAAGTCATACATGGAGGGGTACATGCCTGGCACCAGTATTGCCTATTGGTTGATCCGGGTGAATTTGGCTTCAACCGCGACTCTCTGGCTGAAAGACTCAAGGAAAAACGAATCGCCAGCGGGGTGCACTATCCACGAGGCCTACATCAACAGCCTATCTTCGAAAAACTCTATGGTCCATTAAAGCTTCCGGTCACGGAAAAAATAACTGAAATGATCCTGGCGATACCCGTGCACCACGGTTTAACGCCGGATGACGCCAAGACTATCGTGGAGGCGATCAAAGAAAGTGGATTGAGAGCGCATGGAGTGACACGTAACGCAGCTATTTTAAATTGCAGGATAAAGGATTGTGCATTGGGAGATGACTGAGCCATTCGTTCCCGGCTCTATAAATAAGTTTTTGGAAGTATCTCCTGGTATTGCTTGGAGATCGAGTCGGAGAATTCGGGAGCGATATAAAGAACGGCTATACCGTCGATGGGAAGGTCAGGTGTGTATCAAGACCTGTTAGACCGGATCATCATTGTTACATTTGTGTGACTTACTCCTAATCTTGCCGTCCGCCTAAACATATCTCTTTTCTCCGTTCCGAGTAAGTGTTATAAGCACCATCTATCCGGCAAGTTTCAGGGAATAGAAAAATCTATCAACATTTGACTGCGACACAGGATTGATTGTGCTTTTTAATCGATGGCTCCCAACCATTCGGAGCAAATTGTACTGCCTCGTGCTTACCATGTTTGTTGCGGCCCTTTTGCTTCAGGCCGGATATCTGTATGAACGAATTAAGAGCAGGCAGGCAAACGAGTTCCGGGTCAATCTTGAGATGGCCCGGGCAGTGGCGGGCACGCTCAATATGTTCGTTCAGGATGTTCTCCATCAGGAATTGGCCATCTGCATAAACCTGACATCCATGCCCCAGGATTTGTCCCCCGAGCAGATGAACCGTATACTCGCGGCCAACAGGGCCGCATTGCCCTCAATTCGTGACTTTGCCTGGGTCCGCCCCCAAGGCCGGATTATCGCATCCAATATGCCGGGAGTAATTGGCGAGGACATAGCCGACCGCCCGTTCGTCCGTGCTATTATTGAAGGGAGCGAGTGGAGCGTCAGTGGTCTCCTGCTGTCACGCGGTACGGGTGAACCGGTTTTCTTCATAAGCCGGGGTATCCGGGATGGAGAAAGCAGGCTGCTTGGCATGGTCGTCGGCGAAGTGAGAGCTGAAAAGTTAAAGGGTATATTGGGGCTTGATCTCTCCCAAAGCGGCGCGATCAACATCGTGGACGGCAGGGGCGTGCTGGTCGATTGTTTCCCCCAAAGAGAGTTGAAATGGGAAGATCGTGATTTGCTTAAAAAACGCCCGGCCATCAGGCAGGCCCTGGAAGGCAAGGAACTGACCGGTACCTTCCCGAGCCTTTCCATTGGAGAGGAGCGGATCGTGACCTGTACTCCGAGTCGCTTCACCAACTGGGTTGTGTGCGTCAGCCGGTCCCAGAGCGAAGTCATAGCGCCCATCAGATCGCAGGCCATCCATCTGTCTGGCCTTTCCCTGCTCCTTACGGCGGTTATTTTCATTGGCGCATTTTTCCTCTCACACGGCATTGTAGACCCAATCAGGCGGCTTCGTGATTACACTCTGGCCCTTGGACGGGGGGAGTTAACCCAACGGTTTGAATTCAAGGGTTCAGTGGAACTTCAGGACCTCTCTTCTTCTTTTAATGCAATGGCGGATGAGATCGGCAACCGGGAAGAAGCGCTTCGCAGGAGTGAGGGAAAATACCGGGAACTGGTGGAGAATGCCAACTGTAGCATCACAAGGCTGAATCTCGACGGGACAATCACATTTATCAATGAATTTGCTCAGAAATTTTTCGATTATACCGAGGAGGAGATCCTCGGACGCAATATTGTCGGTACCATTGTGCCTGAAACGGATTCAGCCGGACAAAACCTCAGGGCCGTCATAGAGGGCGTCGTTCGTAATCCGGATCTGTATGCAAGGCATGAAAATGAAAATATGCGCAAGAACGGTGATCGGGTCTGGGTCATGTGGGCCAATAAAGCTCTGTTTGACGAAGAGGGTAAAGTGTGCGGAGTACTTGGCATCGGTACCGATATTACCGCCCGAAAGATGGCCGAGGACGGCCTTATGAAATCGGAGCAGGAGAAAGCGGCAATCCTGAGCAGCTTGAAATACGTGGCTGTTGAGTATCTTGACCCGGAGATGCGGGTAATCTGGACAAATTCGGCGACAGAGCAGGTCTTCAGCATGACACCCGAGGAGCTGAAAGGCAAGAAGTGTTATGAAGCTATCCATCGCCTGCCGGAACCTTGCCCGGGATGCACGGTAATCAAGGCCTTACAAACAGGGGAACCCCACGAAGGTGAGGTAGCAAAGGCCGATGGGAGGACGTGGCTGGTTTCCTCCAACCCTGTCAAGGACCTCTCCGGGAAAGTAACGAACGTGGTCCATGCCGCTATGAACATCACCGCGCGAAAGCGGATGGAGGAGGCTCTGCGGACAGAGATTTCGGAGCGGGAGCAAGTAGAGGCGATGCGGCGACTTGATGAAGAACGCCTCGAGGCATTGTGGCAGTTATGCCAAATGACTGATTCCTCAACATATCAGACCGCCAGGTTCGCCTTGGAACAGTTGGTGAGGCTTACGAAAAGCGAAGTCGGCTGGATTGGATTTCTGAACGAAGACGAAACGGTTTTGACTGTTCATGGCTGGCCGGAAACCCCGTGGCAGGGATCTGCCGGAGGATCTCCCGTGCAAATAGAGATTGAAAGAGCGGGTGTCTTCGCAGATGCGATACGGGAAAGAAGAGTTGTAGTCATAAACGACTACTCTGGTCCTGATCCCGGCTCCGGAGTTTTCCTGAAAACTAACCTTCCGGTTAGCCGTATTATGATTGTCCCGGTATTTGAAAATGACCGCATTGTAGCCATTGCAGGCGTAGGTAACAAAGCGACCGAATATGACCTCCCAGATGCCCGGCAACTCACCCTCCTGATGGATGGAATGTGGAAGATCATTCAGCGTGAAAAAGCAGAAAAGAATTTGCGGGAATCGGAAAGTCTCGCCGCAATGGGGAGGGCGATGGCCGCTGTAGCCCACGATATGAAAACCCCGCTTATCGCAATCGGCGGCTTTACACGCTTGGCTCAAAAGCGCATAGAGGATGACAGCCCCATCCAGGACCAACTGGAAATCGTTGTCAAGGAAACCCAGCGGATGGAAAACATGGTGAAGAGTATGCTTGATTTTTCGCGCCCGTTGGAACTGGAGTGTTCAAAGGGGGATATAGGCCAGCTTGTGGCTGAATGCCTCGCAATAGTTGCCCCCTTGGCTCAAGAGAAGAAAATAAAGCTTTGCAGCCGTCTTGATTCCGGTACTCCTACCGTAGCCTATCTGGACTTCATGAGGATGAAGCAGGTGCTCATAAACCTCATGACAAACGCCATACAAGCTTCACAGGAGGGTGAGGACGTTATAATCGGATGTGATACGAACGGAGAAAACCTCTTGGTGAATGTGATTGATTACGGCTGCGGTATTCCGCCCGATAAAAGGCAGGCAATTTTTTCCCCTTTCTATACGAGCAAGAAGGAAGGCACCGGCCTGGGACTCGCTATTGTCAAGAAGATCATCGAGGCCCACCAGGGTCATATAGAGATTTCGGACAATCCCGGCAAAGGAATCACTTTTCGGGTTGCAATCCCGCTGGACTTGTCTTCACATGAATATCCATACCAGGTTGCAAGTTGATCCGGTTGGGCCTTTTAATTATTTCCTCAATGCACCGGTCCAGGGTAAGTTTCTGAAAGATCTCCCACCACTACCCGGTGTGCCGCATGTATGCCATATTGAATTTGTCGTCTCCGGCGCAAAAGCTGATGATCTTATATCCCAATCTTATCGCATGCTTTAAGCTCCTCAACCGAACGGTGTTCAGTAAAGCTCTCCGACTGGATTCTTCCGCAGCCATCAACGTTCAAGCCATTTCCAAGCGGCTTCGACCTCGGAGCGGAAAAAATGTTTTGTCTCAGCATGCGCCACCAACCCGCCCACCTCCACCCAAGACTTGATCCAGACTCGATCACTCAAGACCGCTATACGTTCTATGTCTCCGGCATGATCCCCGGCAAATTTGAGTTTTTCAAGCAACTCTTCAGGCTCCATATGACGGAAGCCTTCGATCTCGACGAGAAGCCGTATTTTCCCTGATGCAGCGATCTCCTCAGCCATGATTGCGCCTATTTGCCGAACGTCTTCACCTGTGATCCCATCGCTGATCTTGAACCCAAGGAGTTTTCCAGAACTCCCGCTCAGTTGCTGATACATTGGAATCTCCTATGTGAGAACTCTTCGCGCATTATTCGGACGGTTATCATTGGGTGGCGGACCTGGAGACCACAGACCGGTATTCCGAAACGGTTTTTACCGAGCATTCAGAGAACGGGCGGGCTTTATCCCCTCTCAAGACGCTTCTCCACGAGGCAGTGCAGCGCCTCGCCCGCTCTTGCCTGTTCGTAACAAAGATTATCTGAGAGGCACCTTGCCTTACCGGTGTCCCCAGACTTCCAACGATTGATCAAATCGGGCTCCCGAATTAAAGGGCGGGACAGGGAAATGTAGTCTGCGATCCCTTCCTTTATGATTCGTTCCGCTACCGCATAGGAGCGAATCCCGCCAACGAGCATTAGAGGAACCTTGACCTTTTCCTTGAATTTCCTGGCTGCTTTCAAGTAATAGACTTCCATGTTCTCTGTATCGAGCCTTCCCGGCCTGACCGGTATATAGTCGCCCGAATACCTGGTCCCGCCGCTTAGCTCAATGGCATCGATACCGGCGCTCTCCAGAATTGAGGCAACTTCCAGCATCTCTTCCACGGTAAGTCCCCCTGTGACAAAGTCTTCCGAGTTCATCTTGACCATCACGGGAAACCTGTCTCCGACTTTATCCCTGATATTATGCGCAACTTCCAAAAGGAGTCTTGCCCGGTTTTCGACGCTTCCGCCATATCGATCATTTCTTCTGTTGTAAAACGGCGATAGAAACTCACTCAGCAAATAACCGTGGGCAGCATGTATCTGGACTCCATCGAACCCTGCCTCTTGAGCTCGGGCTGCAGCTTTGCCGAAAGCTTCAGCAACCATTCGAAAATCATCACCGGTCATCATGCGGCAATTGGGCATGCCTTCACCTTTTATGCTCGACGGCCCCAGAGGCGTTTGCCCTGTGAGATCCGGGTCGGCATGGCATCCTGCATGAGCCAGCTGAACAGCGATCTTTCCGCCTGCATTATGCACGGCATCGGCCACGGCGGCCAGCCCTTGGACAAGTTCGTCGCTGTAAATACCAAGCTGCCCGGGTCCGGCTTGTCCTTCCCTGCTCATATACGCATGGCTAGTGATGATCAGCCCCACTCCCCCTTTCGCAAGCAGGACCATGAGATCGGTAAGCTTCCGGGGGCATGAGCCGTCTTCTTTTGCCATTCCCTCCCATGTGGCCGAGCGGACGAATCGGTTAGTCAGGGACATGCTTCTTATCGTTGTAGTTTCGAAGAGCATCGGCATATCTTCCCTCCACAATGTAATCGCCGTCTTCAGTCATCCTGCCCGTTCATTGCGGCCCGCAACACGTTGGAGCACTTGAAATTTACTACCTTCCTGGGTGCCAGAGTCATCGGCTTCCCAGTCTGGGGATTCCTGCCCCTGCGCACCGGCTTTTCTTTCACGGAAAGCTTTCCAAATCCGCTGATTAGAACGTCTTCACCATTTTGCAGGGACTGTTTGATCAGCTCGAAGAGGGTATCGATGATTTGGGCTGTTTCAGTCTTTGTGAAAATGTTTTTGACGAAGAGTGCTTCCACGATTTGAGCTTTGGTCAGAGTCATTGGTCAGTCCTCAAAAACGAAAGTGCAAGGCCACTTCTATTTTGGTAGATTCCAAAGAGCGATGAGGGAAGCATACTACTTCAGCGGATTGCCGGAGACAAGCTGTGAGCGCTTTTAAAATCAAAATATCTCGGGAGTTGGCTGCCGAGTATGGGCGTCAGGCAGTCCAGATCATTGAGTCTGGGAAATACCTGGCGCCTTCTGGTCGAGTAGTCAACGTTTCCCAATTGGTCAAACCATCAATCGATGGAACGGTTTCTTATCCTCCAGGCCAACCTTTTCGGGAATCGGCCAGGGGGAATTATCAAACAAAGATTTCAGTAGAAAATATGACAACTCTTGAGACTGCACGCCGTCTGATCTCTGAAGGGTGTCGGCCGGCAGTACTTAACTTCGCTTCGGCAACAAATCCAGGTGGCGGTTTTCTCGGTGGCGCCAGAGCACAAGAGGAATACTTGGCCAGATCGTCGGGCCTTTACGCCTGTATCAAAGATAACGCAATGTATGCGTTTCACCGCTCACGCCGGGATCCTCTTTATACGAATTTCGCAATCTATTCTCCCGATGTACCAGTCTTTCGCTCTGATGGTGGCAGCCTTTTCGATGAGCCATACACAGTTGGAATCATCACGTGCCCGGCAGTAAACGCCGCTAAGGTGGATTTTGGGAGGAAAAATGAAATAGGTCCGGCCATGTGGCTACGTATTCTCAAAGTTCTGTCCATTGGGGTAAAGCATGCCCACGATTCCATTGTCCTTGGGGCATGGGGTTGTGGAGCATTCGGTAACGATGGCCATGAAATTTCTAAGTTGTTCCATCGGGCACTCGAACAGAACTTCAAAGGGAGCTACAGGCAGGTTGTTTTTGCCATTGTGGACTGGTCTAGGGACCGAAAGTTTATCGGTCCATTTCAGAACGATTTCAAGGTGAACTGAAGGGTGATCCTCCTATTTCCTGGTCGAAACTTCTGATCTCGGGCTCACCATGCTAAAAAATAGGCTAGCGTCCATCCGGAAACTCCGGATGGAACACTAGCAGTTTCCGATTCGAAAAGCACCCTTTCCGGATGGAAACTAGGCTAAGGTTCTCCTTTTACCAGTTCCTCCAGAACATTGTATGGCTGGGCACCGACTACCATGCGGCCTTTGGCCGCGAATGTCGGGACAGCCTTGACGCCACAGCGGCGTGAGTATCTCCAGTCACTATCCACTGCATCTTTGAAAGCCCCTTTGGATAAAACCTCTTCCACTCCCTTGAGACCAACCGATTCTGCCAGCTCAACTAAAACCGGAATCTTTGCAATATTGAGTCCATCCGCGAAGTAAGCTTTGAACACCGCCATGTGAAACGCTTCTCCCTGATTCTGGGATTCGGCCCATTTTCCGGCCTCCTGAGCCCTCCGGCTATTATACGTCATAGTTCTCACCCCGAAGGGCAGGCCGCAGTCGGCCGCTACTGACTTCAGACGATCCAATATGGCAGAAATGTCAACATTCCTTCCAGCGAAAAGTTCATCCAGCGTAAGGCCCTCTTCGGGTGTCTCCGGATGCAAGGGAAAGGCTATCCACTTGACCTCGAGATCGTATGCTTGTTTGAGTTTTTCAATACGCCCGGTAATGAAGTAGCACCAGGGTCAGATGTAGTCAGAAAAGACTTCCAAAAGAACTCTGCCTCGCTCAGTCATCGCTCCTCACCTCTTTTACAGTCCCACGATCACGTCTTGCCGATTCCGATGAATTTAATGGCCAAATGGGAGATGAGGGATGATACCGCACCGGCTGTCATGAGGCAAGGATAGAGCAAGCCTCCGGTTAACTGGAGGTTGAATGAAATGAGCGAAATCAAATCGATGATGCAGTTCAAGGCTCCCGCGGGAGCCTTGCCAATCCTAATTTATCGGAAGCCTTCATGAAAGCGGGAAGCTGAAAAAAGATTGGGGGCACTCTGGGACCAGCTACTCTGAAGAGCCATGCGTGAAGCCCGCTAGGAAGAATCTGACCGACTGAACGCCTCGACGAATTTGCATTGTGGCGGTTTGTTGCTGATTTGGAACATCCAACTCCTTCATCCAATGCAAATTAAAGAGGAGCATCCGGAAGCGGCCGGATACCCCCTGGTGTATCAGGCGTGTATCAGTGTTCTGAACACGCTGATTTATAATTGTAACATCAGTAACTTCGATAGGCGGGAGAGGATTTGAACCTCCGACTTCCACCGTGTGAGGATGGCACTCTCACCGCTGAGTTACCCGCCCGTAGGCCCCGCAACAGCACTGCGGGATTACTTTTCAGTGCCGCTCTTTATATATCTGATACCTTTGCCAAACGCAATACTCAATGCCGAAAAACCGAAGGCGCTCTCCGCGACGGCGGAAAGGGCGGGCCGGTTGGCTGGCTGAACAAATCTCCAGTTTTTGCGAGAGGGGAAAGAACATCCCTTACAAAACATGGCGTTGGCCTTCCGGACCAACGCCAATCAGGAAGGATTCTGCTTGCCGGGCGCGGGCGTCTTGCGCAGTTGCTCGATCTTTACTCGTTCATAATCTTCTCTTGCCTTTTGATCTTTAAAATCCATTTTGAGTATGGCTTCGAGTTTCTTGGACGCCTCGGCATACTTTCCGGACTCCTCGTAGAGGTATGCTGCGAGCCTGTAGTATTTTTTCTCCTTTGGCTGGAGCCGAATCAAGTGCTCGAGTTCATGCAGGGCCGACTTCTTGTCTCCAAGTTTGGTTGCCGCCTGAAGAAGATATTTGTGCACGCTGCTGGAATCCGGGTTATGCTCGGCTACCCCGTGGAAGTAGGCCTGCATGCCTTTGTAGTCCTTCCTGTCTTCATAATATTTGTACACCGAGTCCATAGTTGCAGGATTTTGGGGTTCGAGCTTCACGAGTTCCTGGCGGACCTGGATCTCGCCTTTATCGTTTCTGAGCTTTTGAAAGATAATGAGAAGCTGTTTTCTGGATTCGACATCGCGGGGGTCCATGGAAGCAATTGTCTGCAGATGTGCCTGCGCCCTGTCATACTTTTTCTCATCTATGTACAGCATTGCGGCATTGAACAGATATTTGCGGTTATTGGGTTCGATTTGGAGAAGTTTTTCGTAGTTCGCGATTTGTCCGGTCTTATCCTTCAGTTTCTCAAGGATGGGGATAAGGCTGATAAAGGCTTCCTTGTTGCGAGGGTTTTTCTGGACCATTGATTCGTAAATGGCTTTGGCCTGGGCGTGATTTCCTTTCCTTTCGTAGAGATCTGCAAGCAGAGCCCAAGTCTTCGCATCATTTGAATTCTTGCCAAGGTATTTCTCAAATTCTGCGACAGCCTCATCCGTTTTGCCCTCTCGCAGCAGTGTGACCGCCAGGTTATACTGCACATTGGAGTCCATTACCCCCGCCTTCTCGGCCCTTTCCCATGCTGAAGCCGCTTTTTGCCAGTCCTTGCCCTCGCCGGCTAACTGGGCGATTTCGACCAGGACTTGGGAACGGAAGGAATGCGGGATTTCGTGCTCATATTTTTCGAGAAACTTTCCAGCCTGATCGCTCGTCTTTTTTTTCTTCAAATAGGCGAGGAAATCGCTGAACATCTGCTGTTCCTCGGTCAGTTTCAGGAGGTCGAGGTAGACGCCGAGGGCCTCATCGGTTTTATTCATTATCTGATAGGCGAGAAGAAGCTTTTCGGAGATATTCCTGGATTTTCCCGATTTGTCTATTTCCTCGTAGAGTCGCGCCGAGTCCCGATAGTGCTTGATGTCGAAATAGAGCCCGGCAAGTTGTGCCTTAAGCAATATGTTGGAGCTGTTGTCGTGGAGCGCCTTTTCCAGGTAGGCGATTCTTTTGTCAATATCGGCGCTGGTGTTCGCTCTGTGGAGCCAATCTTTGTAATCGAGCTGGACAAGGAGCGAGACCTTGCCGATGGGCCGGTTCCAGAGCAATACCCTTAGCTCGACAAGTTTTGGAGTTTCGAAGGATTCCTGTGGGAAGAGATCTTTTATAATCACGCCGGGTTTCTTGCTGATGGGTTTCACATCCACATCTGAAGAGACCACCCGGGTTCCCCATGAGAGCCAGCCGTCGGTTCTGATACGGACGAGCTGGAGAGAATCCCTTGGATTCACAATAACCTGGGAGTCGGGAAGCAGGAGCAGTTCCTGGCTGTTGTGCTGAAAATGAAGAGCGAT
>Ga0181533_1005024_pt1 | contig 13054 bp, 13 predicted proteins | sample PEATcosm2014_Bin_45_FD_119772 | JGI IMG/M metagenome (GOLD analysis project Ga0181533, IMG submission 119772) | Peatland microbial communities from MTU Mesocosm Facility, Houghton, MI, USA - PEATcosm2014_Bin11_60_metaG | ecosystem: Environmental > Terrestrial > Soil > Wetlands > Peat | place... | reverse complement strand
GGCTGCCGTTACCGGATAACCAAGCTGAGCATTACAGGGCTGAGCCCACACGGGATTGCTGTTCGCTCCGACCGCAATAATTGCTAAGATTAGCACAACGCCGAGTATCGCGTAGTTACGCGTTTTTGTGTATGTTTTAGCCAATTTTTATCACTACCTAACTACAGCATGTAGTTGCGTATAATCAGAATGGATGAATCATTCACCTGGACGCTTGGCAAACTACGTGTACCTCAATTCACGCTACGCGGTAACGTCAACTTGTCGGTTGATGGCTCGAAAAATTCGAGCTGTCAAAAGTCGGTTGATAGTTACCCTTCAGAACTCTCCCGTAGTTTTGAAGGGTTCGGTGACATAGAGCGTTACAGACCTACGGCTGGAAATCCGCCGATTTACTCACGCACATTAAATATCCAGTGAAGGCTAGAGTAGATCATGCGCTGGAAAGTCATTTTCGTGCTCTTGCTCGCAATCTCAATCTATCTATCACGCAGTTTCATTCTGAGTTTGCTATCTGGAACAAGTCTCGGAAGTGCGCGATTTCTCGGTCTTACGATAATCACAGATTGGGTTACGCTAGGACTATTCATAGTGTTCGCCGCACAACTTTCATTGGATGCCTATCAGATTTTTTTATTCGACCTAACCTCTCTGTCGGCGTCCTAGAATCAAATAAACCCGCTTGGAAACATCCCTTCCCTGTTATCCGTAAGAACAACGACGGAAGCGCTGAGACCCTTCTCGTCCGGTTTCTTACCCTAAGAGTTCTGAACTCAGGAAAAGCCGTCGCGGAAAATTGCCTTCCGTTTGCACAGTTACTTGACCGTCTGGAATTTGTTGGTGCGGACTATCCATATCCTCTACGATGGGGACATCAGTTTACTATAAGCGAACTTGGCCTTGAAGAGGAATTGCTGCCTAGGTTGCTTTCTTGCTTTGCTGACAAAGACATGCGTATCACACAACGCACATCACAACCACTCAATATTCTATTCACCGTCGAGAATGCGCAAACACATCTCTTCTCCGGTTATCTAGTGACCGATGATTTAATCCAACTTGATCCTATTTTCGATGTAGCGTTCATGGTGGCCAGTACAACACCGCACGCCAGCAAACTGGGCATGCGTTTTCGCATATTTTTGAAGTCAGCCGATGATTTCGAGGTGACTAAAGTCACACGACGGATGCGACTTCAAGATGTCTACCTCCGGTTCAGGTGGTTCAACCGGTTCACAGCTCATTAGGATTGGGAAATTACGCGCTATCTTTTGCCTTGAAGCATTCTCCTAACACGGCTCTCACAGCTTCAGGTATTGACTCTAGCTTCCGTGCTTTCCGTTCTCGTTCTAGTCCTTTCCTGTGGACGCTTCTCTCTGCATAAGCCGTTCAAGCAAGGCTAAGTCGCGTTTGCAGCCCTCGATGATTGCCTTAAGTCCGATTTGTCTTATGCGAAATAGTACAGCCGTGTAGCCTTTCAGTCGTTCTCCCTTAACGTATGCTTCAACAATCTTTCGTTCCGTTGTTCCAAGTATCTCTTTTCGTACCATACTCTCACATGCTGCAATATGGCAGTAAGTCTTATATTTGTGTTATGCTGCTATATGGCAGCAGTGAAAAAGATGCAAACAGCAATACTCTCCCGTGAAGAGAAAGGTCGAATGATTGCTGAACAACCGAACGCAATCATAAAGCAAGGTGAACGCTTCTTCAAGGTAGCTTCCCAGAACGGACATGGAATGTATGATGTGGCCAAGAAAGAGAACGGTAGCTATCTGTGTACTTGCCCAGATTTTACGTACCGAAGCGTTATCTCTGGTCATGGTCAGCTTCTTCGTTGTAAGCATATTATTGCCTGCGTGTTGCGCGAGCAGTTAAGAGAAAAGGTTCAGGAGAATATCGTAATTCGGCCTATCGAGATTACTGCTTGCATCTACTGTCACTCAGACAAGAATCTGAAAAGGTTCGGAATCAGACATAACAAGTACGGTGACATACAGCGTTTTCTATGTGTTAAGTGCGAGAAAACTTTCAGTGTTAATTTAGGGTTCGAGCGTATGAAGCATAGCCCTCAAGCCGTAACGACTGCGATGCAGATGTACTTCTCAGGTGAGAGCCTACGGAACACAGCTAAGACTCTGCGACTAATCGGTGCTCAAGTAAGCTATCAGACTGTATGGAATTGGATTGAGAAATACACGGCTCTAATGGAAAAGTACCTAGACAAAATCACACCGCAAGTATCTGACACTTGGAGAGCAGACGAACTATTCCTGAAAGTAAAGGGCAACATGAAGTACCTGTACGCACTTATGGACGACCAAACACGGTTCTGGATAGCTCAAGAAGTCGCAGAAACGAAATACTCTGCCGACATTCGACCGCTATTCAAACAGGCGAAAGCGATCGCTGACAAGAACCCTCGAACGCTCATAACGGATGGAGCCCCTAACTTTCATGAAGCGTTCATGGATGAATACTGGACAAACACGGTCGCGAATCGACCTGAACACATACGCGACATTAGATTTGATGGCACGGTTCACAACAATAAGATGGAACGGATGAACGGTGAAATTCGTGACAGGGAGCGCGTTATGCGAACGCTCGAAAAATCCGATAGCCCAATTCTAGGGGGCTACCAGATTTACCATAACTTCATTCGGCCACACATGGCATTGAAAGGAAAAACCCCAGCAGAAGTTGCGGGTATCGAAGTGAAAGGAGAGAACAAGTGGTTGACCTTAATTCAAAATGCGAGCCGCAAAACTGCAAAGTCTTAAGAGCGAAACGGAGGCTTCCTGAATTCTTGTGGCGTTGCGCAAGTTGCGTAGCCTCTACCGTACAATGCCTTTACTAATCATAGTTGGGTTAATGGTTTCGCAGTCAGTTAGTGCGCAGTCGAACACTTTCTTCAATCAAACATTCACTTTGCCTGCTAACGGCCGTAGCTGCTATTACGACGCTCCCGAGTACGTTTACGATGCGGCTGGGTCAACTGTCATAGGAACGATAACAGTGAGCAGCGGTTACGTGGACTTCTTCATCTTGAATGGTGCCCCACCTTCTGCGAAGGGACCGCTAGAGAATGGATGCCAAAGTCTTGAACCGAACTATTGGGAACTTCACGCAGCCAACCTTTCGCCCATTAACGGCTATTCCTTTACTTACAATGTGCCTGATAATGGTGAATACTACTTCGTCTTTTACAATACGCAAGCTATGGCTGCGACCGTAACGATAGTTCTTTCGTGGGCAAATTCGCCTACAACAACGACGAGTGAACAAGTCAACTATCCGTCATATACGCCGTACACCTACGAAACGCAGCCAACCCAAGTATTCTCACAAACCACGGCTCAGACGATTGCTACGCCGTTCCCATATTTGGAAGCGGTTGTCGTCGTCGTGATTTTGGCATTGGCATTAGTTGCAGTGGCGCTCTACTACGGTGGTGTTATAGGTGAGAGGCAAGCGCGTGGTCAATCCGCGCCGCAACCTCTAAAGCAAGAGAGTGTAACGAAGCCTAAAGCCGAGAAGTCCAGCTTGACTGGAAAACAATTCTGCATAGAATGCGGCTCTGAACTTCCGTCAGGCTCCAAGTTCTGCAACAAATGCGGCTCAAAGCAAGCGTAGCTACTAGAGGCACGTAAAGACTAACGGGATTTTACCGTTAGGGTTAAACATGCAAGGAGGCGATAATGAAATCTCTGAAACCAAGTTGTCTAAGAAGAAGCATCGCAAGAAAAAGAAGAAGCTGAGCCAGTTTCTTGCTTTTCTGATTCTCGGTGTGTTAGCGATAGGATTTGGACTCGTAGAAGTTCTTGCGGGGAATCTTCCTGCTGCTATTCTCGGTTTCTTGGTGGGTATCGGTTTCCTAATAGCTGGCGGGTGGAGTTGAAGCGCAAGAGAAGCGCACTCATCACGGCCAGCTTGTTCCTTGTTGCGGGCATCTATGGACTAGCTAGAGGCTTCTTGTTTGCTCAGAGTGACCTGTTCTTTGCAGGAATTACTGCTTGCGGCATGGCAGTGGAAGAACTTTCACGCGGCAAATATCTTGAATGGTGAGGGGTTCAATCGTTGAGATTTGTCGCCGATCTGGGCATCAACCGATTTTTGACAGTGAGAAAATATGCACTCATCAACCGTTAACTTGACGTTACCCGCTACGCGTACTACACCAATTGCTGGGTTAGGGCCGATGGGCGGTCGCAATCAACTTCGACCAAATTGCGTTAGTTTCGGCATGAAACTTGAGCGGCGGATGAGATTCAATAATTGGACACATTTTCAAGACTAGACTTGACTATGATGTTCCCGTGGAGATTATGAAGAACGGCATTGAGACGGGCGAGAGCTATTCACGAAGGCTCGACTTGGAGGATCCATTAGGGAAATTCCGGGAAAGGTTCTACATTCCTAATGGAAGCATCTATGTGGACGGAAATTCACTCGGTCTTCTTTGCAGAGAATCGGAAAAGTCAGTTCAGAACGTATTGGACGACTGGAGAACGCTCGGCGTAGGAGGTTGGCTTGGGAAGCGGCCGTGGTTTTATTTTGCGGAACAAATCGGCGCGATGTGTTCCAGCCTCGTAGGTGCAGAGTCTGATGAAGTCGTCCTAACGGGTACAACCACCGTCAACATCCACCAGCTTGTGAACACATTCTACGAACCGCACGGTAGTCGAAGGAAGATTATCGCCGACGAGCTTGATTTCCCTTCAGACATCTATGCTTTGAAAAGTATCCTGAAACTTAGAGGAATGAATCCAGACCGGGATCTGATTCTTGCACCAAGCGTGAATAGGCATCTCTTGCAGGAGGATGATATCGTTAGGTTGATGGACGAAGAGGTCGCGATGATCTTCCTTCCCTCAGTCCTCTACAGGAGCGGGCAGCTTCTTGATCTGCATTATCTCACTGAGGAAGCACACAAAAGGAACATCCCGATAGGCTTCGACTGTTGCCATTCAGTCGGGGCAGTTCCACACTACTTCGATAAGTGGGATGTGGACTTCGCACTTTGGTGCGGTTACAAATACCTGAACGGCGGCCCTGGAAGCACAGCTTTCCTTTATGTGAACAAGAGACACTTCGCCCGAGAGCCAGCCCTTGCTGGATGGTTTGGTTACGTCAAGGAGAAGCAGTTTGAAATGTCCTTAAGGTTCGAACATTCCGAGAATGCAGGAGGCTGGCAGATATCCTCTCCCACAATTCTCAGCGCAGCCCCACTTGAGGGCTCTCTGAAGATTCTTCTCGAGGCGGGAATAGACGCTATCAGAACCAAATCTCTCAAAATGACATCGTACCTCACGTCTTTGGTCGACGACGCCCTGTCCCGGAACCCGTTCAACGTCTCGATCGGAACACCAAGAGAGGAAGAACGGAGGGGAGGCCATGTCGCAATTGAACACGAGGAAGCGTTCCGCATCACCGAAGCACTTCTCTCACGCGGAGTTGTGGCAGACTTTCGCGCACCGAATATAATCAGAATCGCCCCCATACCCCTCTACAACACATTCCACGAAATCTGGCAAGTCATACAACATATCAAAGAGATAATTGAGAAGAAAGAATACGCGAGATATTCTAAACAAGGAAAGGAGATATCATAAACAGATGAAAGGAGATTCTGACTCAAATCTACTGGTACATATAGACGACGTGACGAGTGAGGTGGTGGTATGCATACGCGACCAGTGTCAAATGGCGTCAGATTGACGCTGAACGTGAAGCCGCTGAGAAGCGAGACCAAACTCCTCTGCGAGCCGGACGGCACACTCACAATGCATGTCGCTGCCCCCCCTGTGAAAGGTAAAGCGAATCGCGAGATCGTAAGATGGCTGTCCAAGAGGCTCCGAACATCATCCTCGAATGTGCAGCTAGTTGCTGGCTTCTATTCGAACGTGAAAGTCATCGAAGTCACAGGAATGACTGAGGCTAAAATCGCCGCGGTATTGGGCATTACGCGCAAATCGGATGCGAGGCAACAAAATCCATCAGCCACAAGTGCGTTTCCGTCTAGCGAATCACCTGTGCGTGCGCACCATCTAGATTGACACGAAGAATTAGAGGCTGAAGTTAAAGATGGGCAAGGGGATTCTGACCCAATTTACCGGTACATGTTGCTTGAGCGCTTTTGCTTAATTCCAAATAGTAGCGCTGCGCTCAAGACCTGCGTTATTGAACTCGCCACAAAAATGTAGACCGGACCAATGGTGTTCCACACCAACCCATAAACGAGCGGCCCCATGATTATGCCCAAGTCTTCGCACGAGCCATAGATTCCTACGACAGTACCGTACATTCCATTGGGAGTGACGTCTGGTACAATAGCGAGCAGCAGCGACGTTGCTGCAAGGCCCAAGCCTGCTGCAATAGAGACAAGGAAAATCTGATAAGCGGTATTCGCGACGAGGTAGAGCAAGAAAGAAGCGGAACATAGCAAGAACCCAACGATAGTCATAGACCTTCGGCCAAACCTATCGGAGAACCAACCGAGAAACAGGATTGCAACCAATTGAGAAGCAGCAACAGTTGAAATAAGCGTCCCAACCTCAACAGTTGACATCCCAACTCGCTCCGAAGCGTATAGGGGTAGAAACGCTCGAACAATAGAGAACCCCATGAAAGCGAAAATCGCTGAGAGGAAGAGGAATTGCGCCGAGCGCCCCCGCAGGGTAGAATTGAGGCCATGAATCATGCTCTTCGATCTTCCGGCTAAACGGCGACTAGTTGGAAACGACCAAAACACAATGAAAATCAAAAGAACACTCAGCGCGGATGAGGCGTAGAACGAATACTCGAACGACCAGCTTTGAGCAATGTACGTTCCGACCAAGGGACCGATGATCGCGCCGAGAGAGGAAAAAATCCACCAACCACTCGCGTAGAGCCCGGGAGATTTCAAGGAAGATTCCTCCGATACAGACGCCCTAGTCGTAGGTCCAACTACGACTCCAACCGCTCCTGAAAGGAGTTGCAGAACTAAGAAGAAGAAAAAGGAACCGTGAAGGGTGTAGAGGATGAAAATTGCGCTCATGCATAAAAAAGAAATGATCAGGAGATGCCTTCGATTAGTTCTGTCACTTAGATTGCCCCACACCCATTCGAAAAGAAACATCCCCAAAGCGAACGTAGCAGCCAACGTGCTCCATCCGACAATGCCGATTCCAAGTGTCTCAATGTAGAGAGGCAGTACAGGGCCGGTAAGCGTTACAGACCAAGCAACATTCCAGAGAAGCAGGGTAAGATAGGCAGGAAGCACGCGCCGAAAACTCGGATTCAACAAGCCGGATACGCCAACCAGTACAAGAACATGAGCATCGTGTTCAGAGCCGCCATTTAGTCCGAGATTCTTTATGGTTACGTCTCATTCCCTTTCGGGACGAAGGACACCAATTGCGGATCGCCGTAGAAATCAACTCCATTGTAGCCCGCAAGAAATTTAACTGAGAACTGTCCTTCGCGAACAACAATTAAAGTCAGAGGGAACTGACGAAGTTCGGAGTTAAGTGACCAGTTCTTGAAACGCTCAATCGAACTTGACTACGTCAAAGGACATATGGGTGGAAACGAAATTGTATTCCTAGACGGAGCTCAGATCTCGCCGAAACATTATCTTGACGTCGGTCTGGCCACTCTGGAAACGCCAAGCGTGCATGGTGATCAAACAGGAGTTCTGCTAAAACCGAAAGCTTCCGGCGACATTAGAGTCAAAATCGTTGACAGAACCGCAAGAGGTTTCATCACGATGTGCGGTGGTTTGTCTCAAGTACTACCCAAGGCACTTGCCGAGACTTATCTTGGCAAGCGTTTCGGTATTCGAAAACCGATGAAGAAGATTGACCTCGAAACAGATCTGGGCATCGTTAGAATATCAGTGAAAAGTGTGAAAGGAGAAGCCGTAGCTTTCACCGACATGACGAAATTCGTGGATGAGTGCTATCGCCGAGGTTTGTCTCAGATCCAAGTATCAGGCGTGAACGCTTTCAAGATTGGCAAATTCCTTGTAGTAGATGCAGGTGAGATTCTCAAGAGTCATCCTGATGCGGATTTTGTGAGTATGAACCAAACGGCCAAAGAAGTGTTGCTGGATATGCAGAAAGACTTTGACAATCAGCATCTGATCCCAAAGGCCAATGCGGACTACTCACTATTCGACATGTATCCAGAGGATTCGACGCATGGACGTGTGCTATTTCCTCACAGCATACCTCTCGGACACATTGAACCTTCATGCGGTACTGGTACTATCGCAGTAGCCGTCGCATTAGCCTACAATGGAAGAATTACCGGACCGTCGGCGTCGATTAGATTCGACTCTGGAGACGGCCCATTTCTAGGGGGCACGGAAACGACAAAGGTCGAGATGTTACTTAAGAACGGTAAGGTAAAACATGCTGAGTTCACCCATAGCCGAGTGGAAATCACGTCCGTAGGCAAGATTTGGATCCACAAATCATCGACTGACAGAGGAAAATAAAATCGGCCAACGAGATGGTTCGGATCTTAAGCGAACTTATCTTCTCAATTCTGCCCAGCAGTTTCCATTAAGGGCCACATGGGACGACCCTCCGTTGAGGGAAACGTGGCAATAAAGAGCGCAGTATTCCGAACAACAATCGGAACGAGAGCTATTGCCAGCGGCCTTTTCGTTACCGTCACGATCTGCTTCTGGCTAATGAATTCCAAGTAATCGTTTGTTTCCGTTAACGGAGTAGAGTAGTACACTATGAATCGTTATGACGACCACCACGGCCAACGCGAATACTGCTACCAAACCGAGCGAGACTATGAAAGATGCAATCAAGAAGAGAAATACGGAAGTTGAGAGGCACCCGATTATTACACCACGAAGGAAGAGCGCACTTACCTGCGGTCCGTCGGACTTTAGCATAAACACGCCCATGACCGTCGCGTATACAGGAAACGGTGTAAGTAGGCCACTCAAGCGTGGTCCCAATATTGACGCAGTCCCCGTAATTAGTAAGACCAACCCAGTGGCCGCAATCATACGCGCGGGAATCTCCCACCTCGCAGACTTCCTAGAAATACTGCCTAAAGCACCTGAAGGGAATATTCGACAAATCAACACGAGAAAAGCTACGACACCGACAAGAGATAAGACGCTAGGAATTGAGACAAAGTTCAGTATCAACGTCATCGTGAAGAAAATCACGCAACATCCAATCAAGCAAGATAACCAACCTAGCCTAAAGGACAACCAACTGAACACAACACAAGACGCGGCCAGGGAGATGAATCCTATCAACGTCCCAAGCGCGGCTGCAGCAGCAAAACTAGTTCCTTGTTCAAGCGCCAGAAAGAACAGGATAGGCCCAGAAGTCAGTGGGAGACCAAGAACTACGCCGCCAACCGAAGGGCCCCACCTATGCGCTACCATGCTAATTGTCAAAATGAAGATTGGGACACTGATCAGTTTGATAGCGAGAAACTCCCACGCTTGCAACATACCCAATACCGAGGAAAGATCCGCATAGATAGACATGGAGCCCTGTTCCCGAGTATATCGGTCAGGCGTGGGCCCCATTGGTGCACACTACCGCCTACGACAAGTCGATTCCAGCCGCTTCCACACGTCTCAACTGCAATCGACTTTTGCTTCAGAGAGGAGGTCAGGGGATTCGAACCCAAATTTAACCGTACGTATACGCTGCGCCACGGGCTTTTCTGACTTTAAGTGGACTTTTTGCCCAGCAATGTGAGTATTACTGATGTTCTAGCGGTCATTTCTGCGGTAGTAGGCACTATGCGGGCTACTTGTTCACACATAATTGCCCTTCAGTACAAGGGATTCAATGGCTCGAGTGACAAGAAAAAAGTCGCGTGAGATTTCCTCACAGGGTCTTCTTGAAGATCCATCGTTCACTGCCCAGCTTGCATTCCTTCCTGAAGCCAAAGGAAGCGAAGAGATCAGGAGTCCCGTTCCAAAGCAGATTCGATGAATGCCTCTTCCTAGGATCTACCGGGTAAGCTTCAACCATTTCCGCGCCGTGACCTTTCATGTAGTGAAGAGCACCCTCCAAAGCCGCTCTCGCCACGCCCTCCCTCCGATAATCGCGGTCAGTGAAGAAACAGGTTATCCTCCAAAGATTGCCATGATGCGTGGGTCTATAGTCTTTCATGTTCTCGATACGTGGCAATTCCTCGCTTGGACCGAACTGGCACCAACCAACAGGTTTTCCGCCGTGATACACGATTACTCCGTGCGCTTTCCCTTGCATCACCAGTGCATGTTTCTTTGCTTTGTTCTGCGCTCGATTCTTATCCCTCCAACCTTCCGCGACTTGATAGAACATGCACCAGCAACCACCTTGCACCCCACCGTGCTTCTCGAATAACCTCTCAAAATCAACCCAAGTTGAAGGCGACAACTCCCTAGTCTCATAAAGAAGACTCATCTTGGACCCTTCCTACTCTGGATTTGGTTCAACTAAATTCATCTTTTCCTTGTTTCCTTCAGCCTAGCGCAGGCTACGCGTCTGGAATTATTCAGCGTTCTCAATGATTCATCGACTGATCATTCAATTAACCTCAGAGATGGGGCAGGGGATTATGACCCCAATTTACCAGTACATGTAAGCCGGTTCAAATTTCGTTGCCCGCACCATCATACCGGGGATATAGATAGATTGGGTTGTTTGTTGTTTACGTGGTACTTGGTTTTTGGACGTGTCAATGGGACGTGGTACTCATGGGCTGCCACGTGGGGGGTTTCTGACCCGAATTCTATGTCGCATTTCAAAACGGGTTTGTCGCGTAATTGCGGAGGTTTGCGCGATACCTACCTCGCGTTTGGAAGACGCATATTACCACGATAACTACCGTGCTTCGCTTAGCGCACGTCAAGTTCTGGTAGGTCCTACCGTTCTTTCAGGTCGTCTCATTTTCACTTAGCTTTATGAACCAATTCTGCGTGACGGCGCATTAGGGACAAGCTGCCGATCAGAAGCGTCTCCGCTGCGGTCGCTGAATAGGCAACGTAATCGGTTAGCTCGGATCGTCGGAGAGTCTATTGAATGCAATTGCCGTGTTACAAGAACCGCAAGTTTCTTCAAATTTCGCTGCTCGCGCCAGTCAACCCACACACAGATTGCAGATGCATGGACGTAGAAGAGATCATGTCAAGGTTTCGTCGGTCACTGTCATTCACCAGAAGATATTTCTTGAATGAATGAGATGGTTTGTGTCAACTGATCTCTATTGCCTAGAAAACGTAATTCTCTTGAAGAGTTCAAGAAGTATCGTGAGGAAATGAATCGTAAGATTCTGGCTTCCGGAAATCTTCAGATCCAACGATTCTTCAATCTCGACACACGCGCCTATCAGGAGGGTGCTCTTTCATCTAAGGTCAAGGAACTGTTAGGGTTAGTCGCCTCACTCGTGTTGAGATGTGACGATTGCATCACATATCATGTACTACGTTGCGTAGAGGAGGGTGTTTCAGACGCGGAGTTCTTCGAAACCTTCAACGTAGGTTTAGTGGCGGGAGGTTCCATAACAATCCCCCACCTGAGAAGAGCGGTGCAACGGCTCGAAGAATGCCGCACGCTCGACAAGCGTCACCTTAGTGGAAGAAGGTACGACACAAGATAGAAGGGTTGCATCTGACTTGATAGTATTGTAAGTTATGCGGATAGAGTTCCTTCCCCTTGATCACACTGAGCATTTTCGGACGTGGGTCATTCATGCAGATTGAGTATCCTGAAGGACAGCGATGTTGGATGGGTGGTTTTGCTACTCTAGACGGGATGAATGGTCGATGGTGATTGGTTGACGGCGATACCAACTGGGATCATTCATCAAACGATGGATATGGATAGATTGATATGTAACGATAAACATGGATAGAGATTGAGTGAATAGTTATTGGTTACGTTCAAAGAAATGCGCTTTCAGGGAAAGAATAAGGATCTAAGCCAACTCGCTCAACAGATTTCTGAGTCGTTGAAGAGTGACGGGTATAAGGTGCAATCTACAACAGCAACCTCCGGACCGGTTATTCAAGCTCAAAAAGCAGGAATTCTTAGAGACATAATAACAGCGGAGCGATGCTTCACAATCGCTATCACAGGAACCTCCAACGATTTCACAATCAAAATTGGCATAGGTAAGTGGGTCCAGAACATCGCTGTCGCCGCTGCAGAGGCAGTTCTATTGTCGGTGCTGTTCTTGGCGGTCGATGTGCCGGAAATGCTATGGACGGTTCATGTCGAGAACACGATTGCAAAGAAGATAACTCAACTCGTAGGCTAACTTACATCTTTCTCGCTCATCTTAGCCTACTGAACTGTGGTACACGCAAACCCGGCGAGACTAACCGCAATTACTTAACGAACTCGCCCGACTATTTCTCGTGTTTCTTTCAGCTTAACACAGACTACGCGTATGGAATAATTCAGCGTTCTCAATAACTCATCGACTGGTCAGTCAACTAACCTCAGAGATGGGACAGGGGATTCGAACCTCACTTCACCGGTACGTATACGCTGCACAACTGTGCTTTTCTGACTTTTCGTGGACTTTTTGCCCAGCAATGTGAGTATTACTGATGTTCTAGCGGTCATTTCTGCGGTAGTAGGCACTATGCGGGGCTACTTGTTCACACATAATTGCCCTTCATTACAACTAGACAACTAGACGAAGAAGGGCGTTTGAATCTCCCACAAGTAAAGAAGATACCAAAGTGAGCACTCCAAACGAATAGTGAACATCAGCTTAACGATCGACAAAATTTGTCTGTCCTGTAACACAGTCTGATGGAGTAGACGTTAGAAACAGAGCACCCACTAAGTCTCCTGCATGATCTCCCGCCCGCTCAAGGATAATTCTGTACACAGCGTGCGGCATTTGTCTAGGATCTGCAGAAGGGCTTGGAATTGTCTCTGTAGACGAAAGCTATCCTCTAGACGAAAGTTCTTTCATGGTGTTTGAGATTGCTTCGCCTACTTGTTTTGTGCTCGAAGAACCGCCAAGGTCGGGGGTTCGGACTTTTCCTTCTGCGAGGACTTTCGTAATTGCTTTTCTGAGC
>Ga0181533_1005023_pt1 | contig 13059 bp, 11 predicted proteins | sample PEATcosm2014_Bin_45_FD_119772 | JGI IMG/M metagenome (GOLD analysis project Ga0181533, IMG submission 119772) | Peatland microbial communities from MTU Mesocosm Facility, Houghton, MI, USA - PEATcosm2014_Bin11_60_metaG | ecosystem: Environmental > Terrestrial > Soil > Wetlands > Peat | place... | reverse complement strand
CGCTTCTACCAGCTCCGGAAGTGTTTCAATCCCCTGATTGGTTGCAAGCTTTTTTTTCATTGCGAACAAATCCATCTTTAATGCGGTCAGCGCCTGCCCCAGTTCGTCGTGCATTTCACGGGCGACAGTAGATGCGCCGACAATTTTGCCCGTAGAATCTCTGACAGGAGATACCGTTAAAGCGACATCCACCAGAGAGCCGTCTTTCCTCATGCGCACGGTATCATAGGAGGCTATGGTTTCTCCACGCCTGATTTTCTCAAGAATTATCAGTATATCATCGGGATGGTCAGGCGCAAGCAAAAAAGATATGGAGCGTCCAATTGCTTCGTTGTCGGAATAGCCGTACAGTGCCTCAGCTCCAGGGTTCCAGCTAACAATAATCCCTTCCAAAGTTTTGCCTATAATGGCATCGGTGGAAGAATCTAAGATTGCCGCCAATCCGGCAATCTTATCTTGAGCTTCCTTAAGTTTGGTGATATCTACCAAAACGCCTATAGATCCTCTTATCCTATCATTACTGTCGAACAGCGGCACAGCGTTGCCATAAAGCTGTCGCGTGACACCGTCGGCTCCTAATTATCTCTATTGCTTCACCATTGACCTCCTGCCCCGTTGCGCAAGCCGTATGCATAAGCAACTGGTCGGGTGAGATAGGGACGCCGCCCTTGCGTATTTCTTTCCAAGGTCGCTCGTTTTCCGGTGTCCCTCCACCTTCGAGCTCTCCAAGGAGTTGCCTGGCAATCCGGTTGCCTGTAATCAGTGCGCACCCCGGATCGTGGAAAATCCAGATGCCTGCCGGCATTGTATCGATTATAGTTTCAAGGTCGGCACTTTTCTCCACAATCTTTTTGCATGTTGACAGATCGAAAGAAGAGCCGAGCCGCAACGCTTTACAGCTTCCTTCCGCTGTTTATTCAGCCCGTCCTTATCAAAGGGGTTTCTCTTCTGCCACCTTGTCGACGACCACGTTACTTCCATGCCGGGACTTAGCGCATTCCTTCAGCCCCGCCGCTATTTCTCCCACCTGCAGAGGATCCTTGAGCTCGCGTTCCCGGTTGGTAACAACACCAATAGAAATGGACATTAACGGGAAGGCCATCTCGACTCCCTGGCGCGTCTTGCCTATAATGAATCCCAGCCCACGGTCTTCAGGACTGTAGAAATCCGGAACCGTTCGATCAAAGGCATCTATGACAGCGCAGCAGATCTGTTCATATCGGTCGGGCGTAGTGATCACTACAAAGTCATCGCCCCCGATATGGCCCATGAAATCACCTCGAGTTCCGTATTCGGAAAGGGCTGTTTCGATGATATGGGCCGTCACCTTTATGACCTCGCTGCCGTGCGCATATCCGTACTTGTCTCCGAACGCCTTGAAGTTGTCCAGATCAAAATGGCAGAAGGCGACGGGCCCGCCGTCATCGAGTCTCTCTCTTAGAGTATTCTCTATCGCAATGTTTCCCGGCATTCTGGTTAGCGGGCTCATATCAACAAGTATCTGCTCCAGCTGCTTCAGTCTTTTTGCCATCTCGGAAAAATAGAGCGAGAGTTCGCCCAGCTCATCGTAGCTTTTCACCTTTGGCAGGTCATCGAACTCTCCCCTTGCCACCCTCTTTGTAGCGATCTTCAGCTTCCTTACCGACCTGGCGATATTTTGCGTTATCAGTAAGGTAGTGATGATGGCCAGAACAATAAAGATTACCCCGAGGCTGATTATCGACCCGTATTCCTCCTCACCGATCTTGACGGAGAGACGGCTCTTTTTGTTCTGGCTCCTGATCGCATCATGAGCAATGGTCTTGACGAAATCTAGCAGTAGCGATCGCTTATCACGCAAGGCTTTATCGAGTGCGACTGCACGAGCGGACCCAGGGTTCCCCTTATATTCAAACATCTTCCGAAAGGCTGTGCTGTAATCATCGTACAGTGATTTAAGCTTTTCCAAAGAAAATTGCCTTTTGCCGGGCACCTGCTTCAGATCCTCCACGCGGGAATTGAATTCCTCTGTCTTCTTGTTGTACAGGTCAAGAAGCTCGGGACTTCTCAAGATAGAATAGCGCCTTCCATAAAGTTCCTGAGCGAGGATAGTATCGATCAATTTATCCGAGACCTCGATTACAGGTGTATCTGTCGAGATGACATCGCGGTTTATGTCGTTCAGCTTCTTAAGAGTCAAAAGAGTCATGGCGGAGATCAATATAACGACCACCGAGAGACCAAGGTAGCCGATAAGCATTTTGACTGCGATTGTCAGACGGAAAAAAGGCCACCGTGCCAAGAGGGCCTCTACGGATTTTTTCTTGGGGGCATTCATGATGTTGCTCTCTAATGTTTATTATAACGCAGCAGGTAATCCAAGTCGAAACTTTCTGCTGTGATGTTAATCGGTGTCGAATTCTGAGCCACTATCGGCGCTCGGTTTTGACGAGACAATTTGTTATTTTATTTTTGATTTCGGTTCATTGGTTAGATGTAGGGTGGGTCAGACTCAGTTGCCAGTCAACATACCATAACACGCGAACGATCGGGCCAGGATGACACCGCCTGAATATAGCCATATCGATAAGATAGGTGTGGCAGAACTCAAGGCCACCGGGGTCAACAAGATACCGTACGAAAAAGAGTACATACGCAAGGATGGTACACGCATTCCTATAATGATCTCCGGAGCCATGCTTGATGAAGCCCGCTTCAACGGGGTAGCATTAGTTCTGGATATTACAGATCGCAAACGGGCGGAAGACGAAAAGGGTCGCCTGGCGGCGTCGAGTAGAAAGGGAAACGCTCATCCCTCGATTGCAGAGTCTGGTTAAAAACAAATGTTATGCGATCACTTCCATAGTGCAATATTTCCTTCTAACCGATAGTTGGGTTCTGTGCTCTTAATGTCTTCCGTATTTTATCGAAGTCTCCTGACAATACTAATGATGATTCGTTTCTATAAAATATAATATAATATGAAAACATGGTCAGAAAATCTCAGGTTTTCAAACCACATAGGGAATCCGGTCCTGAAATGGCTGACTAGCTTAGAAACCATTAATCGGAGGCTGCATGGAACCTGATGAGACTATGGGAGACAATAAGCCTGATACCCGTTTCCCTATTGTCTGCATAGGCGCATCGGCAGGCGGTCTTCACTCGTTTGACTGTTTTCTTGAGGCGCTGCCGAAGGATTTCGATTTCGCCGTCGTCTTCATACAACACCTTTCACCTTCTCACAAGAGCCTTATGCCTGAAATCCTCCGTTCGAAGTGGCGTGACCTTGAGTTCATCGAGATTGAGGACGGGCTTTACCTGCTTCCCGGCAGGATTTATTTATGCCCACCGGCAGTTGAGGTCAGGATTCATGAAGGGGCATTTCGCGTAATCGCTAAGCCTGATGAACATATCCATTTCCCTATTGATGAGTTTCTGGTGTCACTTGCCGAGGACGCTGCCGAACGTGCCGTTGCCGTTGTCTTCTCTGGAGCCGGTACCGATGGAGTCCGCGGCATTCAGGCAGTCGGAGCCAATGGAGGCGCCGTCTTTGTCCAGGACCCTGCCACCGCCCAATCCCCCGAATTGCTGCAAGCGGCAATCCAGACAGGTAAGGTGGACGGTGTGCTTCCTCCGGCGAACATTGCCACGGAAATAGTAAAGCTCTTCGAATCCGGCGCTGTGACTGATGCCCCGGACAAACTTATTAATCCGGCGGAACTTGAGCCCTTTTACCTGCTGATACGTGAAAAGACCGGCCTCACCTTCAATCATTATAAGAAGAGCGTCGTATCTCGCAGAATCAGAAGGCGGATGTACCTTCACGGGGTAGTATCCGTAAGTGGTTACCTCGATATGGTTGCCAACAAGGATGGAGAAGCGGCCTTGCTCGCATCAGACCTCATGATAGGTGTCACATCCTTTTTCCGTGATCGTCTTGCCTGGAAGGCACTGCGGCTAGGTGTGATCGAGAAGCTTTTAGCCCAGGCGGATGACACTCCACTCCGCGTATGGACCCCTGCCTGCGCAACAGGAGAGGAGTCCTATTCCATAGCCATTATGCTGCGGCACGAGCTGGATGTTGCTGGTAAAAAAAGAGAACTACAGGTCTTTGCGACCGATGTTAACGACAGGGCGCTCGAAAAAGCGAGGGAGGGTAAATATCCGGCGAGCATTTCAGCCGATGTCCCGCCGGAGTTCATGCGGAAGTTCTTCACTTATTCAGACGACGGTATTTCAGTCACCATTAATAAGGAAATGCGCCAGCACGTCATCTTTGCGAAACAGGATCTTCTTACAGATCCCCCTTTTTCTCGTCTTGATCTTGTCATCTGCCGGAACCTCCTGATCTATCTGGAACCTGAGGCTCAGGAGAAATGTATAACGCTCTTTCACTATGCACTCAGGCCGGGGGGGTATCTTTTCCTCGGGAATGCCGAGTCTCCTGGCAGGAAGAGTTCATTCTTTAAATCTCTGGCCCACAAGAAGTGCCGGGTCTATGAGAAGATCGAGATCGAGCCACCTTCAAGGTTGCCGCTCACAGTGCCCTTCGCCGCTGAACGGGTGGCAGTTCCCATTAGGCAGCAGCCTGCCTTAGGTCAGTTACATTCGCTCATCCAATTAAGTCAGGAGACTTTGCTCGAAGAGTTTGCACCAGCTGCCGTGACGCTCGATCAGAATTATGAAATCATTTACCACAACGGGCCAACTAACAGATATCTGAACCAGCCGCGCGGCGCCTCCACACACAACCTGCTGGAACTCATGCCCGAAAACCTGCGAAACAGGATCAGGGGCGCGATTTACAGGGTCTCACGGGAAGCTGGACCAGTTTCCATCCGTGCCGGCATAGCTGGCTCCGAAGGGAAAAAACGGCAGATGTCGATGCGTGTTTCGAAGATAAAGGACAACCTTTTCCTGATACTCTTCAGGGAAACGGCAAGCGCCCCATTGGAGGCTTCGGCCGAAACCTGTGAAACTGTGTGCATTGATGAGCCTGCGGTGCGGCAGCTCGAAATCGAGCTATCCTCGACGCGACAGGAACTGCAAACCAATATCGAACAACTGAAAGGCCTGAATGAAGAGTTGCAATCTTCAAACGAGGAACAGCAGGCCGCAAACGAGGAGTTGGAAACTTCACGGGAAGAGCTCCAGTCCCTTAACGAAGAGCTGATTACTGTCAATACTCAGCTCCAGTCCAAGGTGGAGGAACAGGAAGAAACGAACAATGATCTGAACAACTTTTTCGCAAGCACGAACCTCCCCACTATCTTCCTCGACCATCGTTTCAGGGTGAAGCGATATACACCAGCAATCACTAAGCTCATAAAGCTGATACCGTCCGATGTAGGACGCCAGATCATAGATATGTCCCAAGAGTTTCTCGGCCCCGATCTCATAGTTGACGCTCAGTCCGTGCTGGACAATCTGGTTCCGGTGAAGAAAGAGATCAGCATCAACAGCGACTGGTATATACGCACGGCACTGCCCTACAGAACTCACGACAACCGTATCGAGGGTGTGGTCATCACTTACAACGACGTCACGGAGCTCAAGAAAGCGGAAGAGGTACAGGGTCGCCTGGCGGCTATCATTGAAAGCGCCGATGATGCGGTCATCAGAAGGACCTGAACGGTATCATTCAGACGTGGAATGTGGGAGCTGAGAATATTTTCGGATACAAGGCGGAAGAAGTAATCGGCAGGCCCGTCTCTCTTCTTGTACCGCCGGGGCATACTGACGAGGTCCCTGAAATTCTCGTGCGGATCAAACGGGGAGAGCGTATCGAGCAGTTCGAAACCGTACGTATGCGGAAAGGCGGAACCATCATTCCCGTGTCTCTGACATTTTCAGCAGTCAAAGACTCAAGCGGCAGGATCATCGGCGCATCCAAGATCGCACATGACATCACAAAACGCAAGCGGGCTGAAGAAACCCTGCGTGAGACCTTGGAAAACAATAAATTCCTGGCAAATGTCGTCCAGAGCTCATCCCAGGCCTTCGGTCAGGGATTTCCGGATGGCCGTCTGGGGCTTATCAACAAGGCATTTGAACAGCTTACCGGATACTCCGAGGATGAGCTCAAGACCATGGACTGGTCTAGGGTTCTCACGCCGCCGGAATGGCAGGAGTTTGAGAGGCAGAAGCTTTCTGACCTTCAACGCACGGGCAAGCCGGTGAGATATGAAAAGGAGTACATCAGGAAGGATGGCACACGCGTACCCATTGAACTGCTCGTACATCTGGTGAACGGCCCGGACGGAAAACCATTGTATTACTATTCTTTCCTCACGGACATCACCGAACGCAAGCAGGCCGAGGAGGCGCTGAGGATTAGCGAGGAAAGGTTGCGCTATGCTTCTATCGCGGGTGATATCGGCACCTGGCATTGGGATTTGGCCACAAATGAACTGATCTGGAATGAAAGGTGCAAAGAGCTGTTTGGGTATCCTCCTGATTACCCTATGACTTATCAAGCATTTTTGCAGCCTATTCATGAAGAGGACCGCAAAGGGATCGATGAAGCCGTTCGTTCGGCACTGGAGGATAAAAAAGAGTATTTTGTCGAGATGCGGGTAGTGTTGCCCGACGGCCAATTGCGATGGGTTTTGAATAGAGGCCGTGGATTCGATGATAATCATGGCAGGCCGGTCCGTATGCATGGTATCGCTATGGATATCACCGCAAGGAAGCAGGTCGAGGAAGAAATTCGACGCTATGTGGAGGAGTTGGAATTCTTCAACCAGGCCGCAGTGGGACGCGAGCTACGCATGATCGAATTGAAACACGAGGTAAACGAACTTTGTGTCCAGGCAGGCCAGCCGCCGCGCTATGACGTCGATTTCGAGGAGGAGCAGCCATGAGCATCATTACGGGACCGCGCCTTATACAACGTTTTCTAATCAGTATTGCTCTTGTCGTATCAGCGCTGGCAATTAGCGTTTGCTTTTCGGCGTGCAGCCGCACGGACAATAAGCCTGTCGGTCCGTCTGAAAAGGTCACTATGGCCTGCGCCACCACAACCGACACGGTCCTTGCCGAAGTCGCCCAATCACTGGGCTATTACCATGAAGAGGGATTAGAGACGACTTTGCGCCCACACCCCTATGGGAAACCTGCTCTTGAGGATCTGCTGGGGGGAAAGGCGGACTTTGCCACCGTAGCCGAAACACCTGTCATGTTTGCAATCATGAAAGGAGCGGGAATATCCATAATCGCTACGATCCAGACCAGCAGCAGGGATAATGCTATTATAGCGAGGAAGGACAAGGGTATTCTCACCATCGGCAACCTTAAGGGTAAGAAGATAGCCGCAACGCTTGGCACTAGCTCGGATTTCTTTCTTGACGCCATGTTAGGTGTCCATGGAATATCCAGGAAGGATGTAAAGGTCTTCGACCTGAAGGCGGAGGCAATGCCCGATGCACTGGCTCGTGGCGATATCGACGCCATCTCAACGTTTAATCCGTACTTGATCCAGGCTAAGAAGAGGCTGGTCGACCGCTGCATTGTGTTTTATGGCGACGATATCTACACGTGGACTTTCAATGTTGTAGCAACGCAAGAATTCATCCGCAACAACCCAGGGAAGGTCAGGAAGGTGCTAAGAGCCCTCGTCAAGGCTGAGGAATTTGTCAGGCAAAAACCTGAGGAAGCACAAAAGATAGTTGCTGATTTCAGCGGGGTAGAAATAGGCATAGTCCGCGATATATGGGCAGATATAAGATTCAGAGTGTCTCTCGATCAACAACTGCTTCTTGCGCTCGAAGACGAATCACGATGGGCTATAAAGAACGGGCTGACCAACGCAACAAAGATTCCCAACTTTCTCAACTTTATCTACCTGGACGGTCTGGAATCAGTCAAACCGGAAGCGGTAAGAATAGTAAGGTAAGGCAAAAACATGCAGGTTAGGCTAAGGTTAAAAATAAACACCCTTGTTTCGGTAATAATGGCGGTCGGGATTCTCGTCATTCTTTCCCTGGCGCTATCCCGAATCAACAGGGAGGACGACAAAGGAAAAATCGCTGGAGAGATAATAACCGGAGCTTTTGAGAGGGTTTCGCTCAGAAATGATTACATGTGGAATAGCGACGAGAGGGCAAAGGAACAATGGTTTGCCAAAAATGAGCAGGTAGGCAGACTTCTGAAGTCAGCATCCCCAAAGTTCCGGGAGCCGAAAGACATTGAGACCCTGGCAGAGATGCTCAAAGATCAGGGGTCAATAGGGAAAATCTTCAGGACCATCGTAGAAAACCGGGAAAAGGCGGGGTCCCACGCATACAGTAAAACCATACTCTCCCAGGAGATCGAAAACAGACTACTCAGCCAGCTGAACATGAGGGGTTATGACTTTGTCATAAATGGACGACAGTTGCAAAAGTCCACCCTGGAAGCCCGCGCTTCAGCCGTCAGACTGGCAGGCGCTGGTGTCCTATCTGTTTTCGTGATCCTGACCGTCGCAACACTGATCAATTCAAGGATGATGGACCGGACTATCACAGAGCGCATACGACGTCTCCGCGATGGCGCCTTGGTGATCGGAAGCGGAAACCTTGATCATAAGATAGATATCACAGGCGATGATGAATTCGCCGAACTCTCCGGGACAGTTAATGAGATGACCTCAAAACTGGGCAAGAGTCAAAACCTGCTTAAGGAAATGGGAAGAATTGCAAAGGTGGGCGGTTGGGAATTCGATATTGAAACGCTTGAATTGAAGTGGACGGAAGAGGTTTATCATATTCACGAAGTTGAATTGTCATATAAGCCGACAGTTAAGGAAGCTATAGACTTTTATGCCCCCAATTCGAGACCTGTAATCGCACAAGCAGTTCAACGCGCTATTGAGTTAGGAGAGCCTTGGGATTTAAATTTAGAAATAATTACTGCAAAAGGTAACCATCGTTGGGTCCAGGCAATCGGAAAAGCGGATAAAGAACTCGGGATAGTCAATGGCACCTTCCAGGATATCACCGAGCGAAAGCATGCTGAAGAGATGCTCCAAAAAGCTTACGACGACCTGGAGGAACGCATTCAGGAGCGCACAAAAGAGCTGAAGGAACTCAACGATACCCTGGAGCAGCGCATTGCCGAACGCACTGCAGAACTCCGGGCCGCCAATGAAACCCTCCGTGCTTCGCGCGCGGCCGCGCTCAATCTCATGAAAGACGCTCTCTACTCCAAGAAGCAGTCTGAGGAGACGAGCGAAAAGCTGCGGCGTGAAGTTGCCGAGCGCAAGCGGGCCGAGGAAGAACTGCAAAAGAGCGAGGAGCAGTTCCGCACTCTGGCTGAGTCTATATCCAACCTTGCATGGTGGGCAAATGGTGATGGCTACATCACATGGTATAACAGGCGCTGGTATGAATACACCGGCACTACTCCGGAGCAGATGGAAGGCTGGGGCTGGCAGAGTGTACATGACCCCAATGTGCTGCCGAAGGTCCTTGAGCGGTGGAAGGCATCGATAGCCACTGGTGAACCGTTTGACATGGAATTTCCGCTGCGTGGGGCCGACGGTGTATTCCGCCCATTCCTGACGCGCATAATGCCGGTGAAGGATTCGGCTGGGTTGGTCCTCCGGTGGTTCGGCACCAATACCGACATATCTGAGCTGAAGAAGGCGGAAGAAGTACAAGGCCGTCTGGCGGCTATCGTTGAGAACGCGGAAGATGCAATCATCGGTAAAGACCTGAACGGCATCATTCAGACGTGGAATGTAGGAGCGGAGAATATGTTCGGATACAAGGCGGAAGAAGTAATCGGCAAGTCTGTCTCTCTCCTGGTACCGCCCGGGCATTCCGACGAGGTCCCCGAAATTCTAGTACGGATCAAGCAGGGAGAGCATATCGAGAAATTCGAAACCGTGCGTATGCGGAAAGATGGGACTATTATTCCAGTGTCCCTGACATTTTCAGCCATCAAGGACGCAAGCGGCAGGATTATCGGGGCATCCAAGATCGCACACGATATCACCGAGCGCAAGCGAGCGGAATTGGACCTCCAAAGGCTTGCCCAACAGCGCCAGCTTGCGCTGGATGCCGCCCGCATGGGTTGGTGGCACTATGATCCGATTACGCGGATCTCGTCGTGGGATGATGGCTATAAGGAAATCTTCGGCGTCGCAAGCTACCAGCAACCCAATGAAGAAATCCTTGCTCTTATTCACCCGGAGGACCTTCCCGGTGTCTGGGCCACGGTGGAAGCGGCCCTGGACCCGGTCAATCCACAGCCTTATTTTGCGGAGTACCGCATAAATCTACCTGATGGATCAGTACGCTGGATAGAGGCTCATGGTATCGCGTCGTTCGAGGGGATCGGCGAAAAGCGGCATGCGACAAGCTTTGTCGGAACGGTCGCTGATATCACCGAGCGCAAGAGGGCGGAGAAAGCCATAGCTGAACTGAATAGGGATCTGGCCGCCAGGAATGCAGAGCTTGTTATTGCGAACCGTGAGTTGGAAGCCTTCAGCTACTCTGTTGCTCATGACCTTCGTGCCCCTGTCCGGCATATGTCGAGTTATATGGAGCTGCTTAACAAGAATCTGGGAAGCCAAACCAGCGGCAAGGCTAAACATTATATGACCGTTATAGCCGGAGCGTCAAAAAAGATGAATATCCTCATTGACGATCTCCTTACCTTCTCCCGTATGGGCCGGACGAATATGGAAAAGACCACGGTAAATATGCAGGGCATTATAAGAGACGTTATCAATGAAATGGCCCCTGATATTAAGGAGCGGGATGTGGAGTGGAAGATAGGGACACTGCCCGATGTGTATGGTGACACAAATATGCTCAGACTAGCTATTGTCAATCTTATCTCCAATGCAATCAAATATACTGCTCCCCGGTCCAAGGCCGAGATAGAAATAGGATGCACAGAAGAGGCTGAGGAATTTATTTTCTTTGTCAAAGATAATGGTGTAGGCTTCGATATGGAATTTGTTGATAAACTCTTCGGCGTATTCCAGCGGCTGCATCAAAGTGACGAATTTGAAGGCACCGGCATCGGCCTTGCAAATGTTCACCGGATCATCTCACGTCATGGAGGCAGGACATGGGCCGAAGGTGTTGTGGGACAAGGGGCCACTTTATACTTTACTATTCCAAAGATCAAGGAGATATAGACATGCATAAGCTTAGGTACATTTTACTGGTAGAAGATGATCCTAACGATGCGGAGCTTACCATTATGGCTCTTGAAGAAAATAAAGTTGCAAATGAAATAGTGCATGTTCGAGATGGAAAGGAAGCTCTCGACTACCTTAAACGACAAGGGCCGGTTTGCAACAAAGGAGAAGATCCGGCCCTGGTCATTCTTGACCTCAAAATTCCTAAAGTGAGCGGACTTGAAGTGCTCAGGGAGATAAGGAATGACGAAAACCTCAAATGTTTGCCGGTTGTAATCTTCACGTCGTCTCAAGAGGAGAAAGACCTTGTCGATGGGTATAAGCTGGGCGCCAATGGATATGTTGTGAAACCGCTGGACTTTCACCAGTTCATCGAGGCAGTTAAACAGACTGGTATCTACTGGGGGGTCATTAATGAACCGCCTCCGAAAGGCACGCGCTGAGAATTAATGAGATAAAGACAATAATTTATTATTGATGACAGTCCAAACGATATGGAGCTTACGACAATCGCAATAGAAGCTACAGGACGGCAAATAAATGTCCTCTCCGCTACGGATGGCAGGTCCGCTCTTGCAATGCTCAGGAATGGACATAGGTTGCCTGCCCTTATATTGCTCGATCTGAAGATGCGGGTAATGAACGGCATCGAAGTGCTCAGTCATATACGGGCTGATGGTCGCCTTGGTAGAGATTTTGGCCTTCGATCTCTCCTATTATTTCCATCCCCTCCGAGTTACCTGTTATACGGCGGCACTCTGCGTCGTGAGTAATCAAGACGCCTGCCGGCATCGCCTCGATGAGTGCTTTCAGTTCGGTGTTTTGTTCCGTTGCGCGCGCCTGGCTCTCCAGGAGCGCTTCTTCCGCCAGCTTGCGCGCAGTGTAATCGCGGACCACCGCCAATGTGACAATGTCATCCTTTATGGGCATAGGGCCGAGGGCTATATCCACGGGGAACTCGCTACCGTCCTTCTTTCTGCCGTACAGGTCAAGCCCTGTGCCCATGTGACGGATGTGAGGTTCAGACATCAGTTCGATGGTTCTGACATGGAAATGAATTGGCAGACCCTGATTTCTAAGGATACAGCTCAAAAATAAAATCTATTTCGACCGGAGAATTCAGGGGGAGGACTGAAACGCCGATAGCCGCTCTAGCATGTCTGCCCGCTTCACCCAAAATTTCAAATAAAAAGTCTGATGCCGCATTTAAAACCTTCGGCTGTTCGGTAAAATCAGCGGAGGAGGCCACATAGCCGTTTATTTTTATGCATTGCTTGATCGTATCGAGGCTTCCCGACTGATTTTTTATGACGGCAAGTGCGTTGATCACCACCTGCCTGGCATCTTCCTGTGCTTCGGCCAGGGACACGGTTTCTCCGACCTTTCCCATCCGTGCAAGCTTGCCGTCCCTTAGAGGAAGTATGCCGCTCAGAAAGAGGAGGTTGCCGGTGCGTACGCAGGGGACATAGGAGCCGAGCGGCTTGGGAGCTTCGGAAAGCCCAAGTCCCAGTGAGCGTAGTTTTTCCTCAGGTGTCATATTAGTTGTAACCCCAGCCTGATGAAAGTGACAAAAAATTCTGTTTCTAATGTTAGAAGAATAACACGCGAACAGGGAATTATCAAGGTGCGGGGGAAAGGGTGGTGTGCCTCATGGTTGTGGGATGCGCCTAGACGTCATTCCGGCTTGTCGGTTAACAGTGAGCAGTAAATCGTAAGTAGTAATCAGTAAGTAGTGAGTAGAAAAAATATAAAGGCAGCCACTCACTAACTCACTGCTCACTACTCTCAAGGCGCTACTCTTAAGGCAACAGGTGTGTGGAAGCGGGCCTGCGTCGTAGAATCGGGGATTAGGCTGCCCGAGTCTCCCAGAAGTCTTCAAATCGACCTGAGAGCATAGCACATCGTAAGGCGATAATAGCGTTTGCACCTCTTACGGTCCATTCCAT
>Ga0181533_1005019_pt1 | contig 13062 bp, 6 predicted proteins | sample PEATcosm2014_Bin_45_FD_119772 | JGI IMG/M metagenome (GOLD analysis project Ga0181533, IMG submission 119772) | Peatland microbial communities from MTU Mesocosm Facility, Houghton, MI, USA - PEATcosm2014_Bin11_60_metaG | ecosystem: Environmental > Terrestrial > Soil > Wetlands > Peat | place... | reverse complement strand
GAGGGCCTTTGTTCGTCATAGGATGCGCTCTCCGGACTGTCGCCTACCGTTGCGGGCAGCGGGAGGGTCTGAGGACAGTTTAAGGCGAACTTGCCGAAAAGAGGACTTTACCGGCACAACAGAGTAATCTCCGGATTGCCGGTCAACCGTCCAGAATGGCGATTGTGCGACTCTTTTCTTCGAAGGAGTTGAGCGTACGGTGAAGCTTCACGGCAACGAAAGCAGCTTACTCAAGAAAAAGCCAGCTTTCACAGTTCTCAAAAAGTCTACGTGTATTCCGAAATGCTCTAAAGTTCATAACAGGCTGGGTGTCCCAGCCATGATATGCGCAACCGGCGCGGGAGGTTACGGTGTGGCCGATGCCTCATTCGACAGGCCGCCGAATCCTCCGGCATTCATCGAGGCCACTTGATAGTAGTAAGTTTGTCCGCTGGCCGCCGTCGTGTCGGTCCAGGGCGATCCGGTGACATAAGTAGCGATTGGCGATACCATGTTTTCTCCGCCTGCCGTTGTGCCGCGGTAGACGATATAGAAAGTTGGGCTGCCTGTGGGGGCGGTCCAATTGAGAGTTACAGATGCGCTGCCCGCCGTCGCCGACAGAGTGGTAACGGGCGCGGGAGGAGTTACCGTGTTGCCCACACCGCCGCCCAGTGAAGTCAAGTTGAATCCGTTGCGGATGTAATCGTTGACTGCCTGGGCCGTAAAGGCTGGATTCCAGGTTGCCCTGGATTGCGAGCGAATCGCGGCGAAGATCGGATTGAGCGCCGACGGGCCGCCCAGCGATGCATCGTAGCTCTCCAGAGTACGGTTGGGATCGGAATAGGTAATCTGTTTGATCTGCGATCCGGTTTCGCCGCTCTGGGTGAGCCATTGGCTGTAGGTGTCCAATATGTTTCCATTGTCTATGAAGGCGAAGCCACTGTTGGAGTTGTCGCTATTGTAAGGACCGGCATTGTAGTAAGTGTTGCCGGAGAACGAATAGGGAGCAAGCGAATTACCCGTTTCTTCGTACATCAGCGGATCGTAGTTCACCTGGGATTGAGTGGGAAGCCCGGTGTTCTGGATGGTGTTGTCCTGAATCTTGATATTAGTGAATGTCGTCGCCGAATCCAGGATAAAGGCTTCTCCCGCATCCTGGTAAATCAAATTGTCCTGAATGGTATTGCCGGAGGCCACTAAATTTGCACTGGCAAGGCCCATGTTGAACGCATAGATGTTATTGCCATAAAGCGTATCAAACTGAGTAAATATGTTATTCGTAAAAAAGGACTCGGAGACATTCTGAATGTCGATTCCCCAGCCCAGTCCGCGTCCCGTTGGATTGTCGCGGTCCACCTGAAGCAGAATATTGTTGTCGATCTTAAAGCCGGTAAACGCAGAACCTGTCAGCACGGCAGACGCTCCGTAGCCCATGCTGATGCCCACCTCGCCTTCAAAGATGAGGTTGTTATAGAGCAGTGCGCCGGCGAAAGCATCCGTCGTGCCGGCATAGCTGCAAAGCTTCAAACTAAGGCTTTCATCGCGGAGCATCAGGTTATTGCGAATCGTCGCCATATAAGAATCGACGATATACATATGGTGATTGAAAATACTTGCAGCGATGCCCGCTTGGTCGTTCCACGCATTGTGATCGAAGAGATTGTCCTCGACAAGCAGATTCTTGATGTTAGCCAAAAATGCTCCCTGCGAGTGTGCTCCGCTAGCCGCGTACTGATCGGTAATCACGTTGCGGCGGATGCGCACGTTCTTCGGCGCGGGCCCTGTATCCAATTCAACAACGATGCCTCCGGCAAGGAAATGGAAATAGTTGTCTTCAATCAGGATGTCATCGCCGTTATCTACCACGCTAAAGCCGGTGGCGTCTGAAGCGGTGGCTTTTCCGTTCGACGATTCGTAGTCCGGCGAACTTGGATCTTTCCGTGAGTCATAGCACTCCAGGCCAATGAAATAAAAATGGGAGAAAGTCTGGCCGCTGAAGTGGTCAAAGCAGTCATTCTTGCTGTCGGTAACTCTTATCTGGGGCCGAGAGCCAGCGCCATAACTTGTGAAGACCATGGGTTCGTCGGCAGAACGGCCGCCGATTGCCTCGTAGTAACCAAAGCTGTCGTACCATACGTCGCCGGCCTTCAGCAGGATCCAGTCGGGATACCCCGGACGAACGAGCCCGGCCACCTTGCCGATGCTGGCAAATGGTTTGGCTTGGGAGCCGTCTCCCGTGCTGTCGTTGCCCGTGCTGGAGCTGACGTAATACTGTTTGCCGTTGGGAGACGGTATGACAGTGGTCCATCCGTTGGCGTCCTGGGAGACGTACACGGAGGTGAAGACCGCATTCGCTTCGTTCGATTCGACGTTGAGGCCGGCAGAGCTTATCGCTCGAATGACGTAGTAATACTTCTGCATGCTTACCAGGCCGAAGTCCTGGTAAGTCGTTCCCGTGCTCACCGTCACAGTGGTATACGGACCGCCGCTGGTGGTCGAGCGCAGAATGTAGTAACTTGTAGCGCCGGGGCAGACACTCCAGCTCAGGTCGATCTCGGCAACGCCGGTATCTGTCGCTGTCAAAACAGGACACGCTGAGGCCGACGGTGTCGCCGAGGCCTCGTTGGACATCGGGCTGATTCCGGCGTTGTTGACCGCGGCGACTTCGTAGAAATACTCCTGTCCGTTGGTCAGTCCGGTGTCTGTGTAGGCCGTCGTGGTAACGCCAGTGGCGACCGGCGTCTTGCTTTCGCCGCCAGTGGTTGTGCCGCGATAGACGTTGTAGCTGGTTGCGCCGGCGGAGCCGGTCCAGCTCAGCGCCACGGCGGCATCGCCCGCCGTCGCCGTCAGCCCTGTGGGCGCCGGCGGAATCATAGCATTGACCGTAAAGCTCTGCGTAACCGGCGTCGCTGCGGCGTAGGTTGCATTACCCGCCTGCGAAGCAGTAATCGAGCAGGTGCCGGCTTCAAGGAAGGTTGCCGTGGTGCCGCTGACCGTGCAGACGCTGGTCGTGGTCGAGGCGAAGCTGACCGTCAGGCCTGAACTGGCCGTTGCAGAGAGCGTCAACGGCGTTCCCACCGTCTGCGCCCCCGGATTGGCAAAGGTGATTGTCTGCTGGGTCAGGGCCGCGTTGACAGTGACCGTAGCCGTCCGCACGGCTGTATCTCCAGAGGCATTCGTGACCGTGAGAATATATGTCGTCGTCTGCGCGGGTGAAACACTCACCGCCGTACCGCTGGTGACGGTTATGTTTCCGGGCGTGATGACGCCGGTTCCGTTGGCAAAGACCCCGGTCAGATTAGCCGACCCGCCTGCCGTCACTGCCGTTGGATTGGCCGTAAAGCTGGTAATAGTCGGCTCTGAGAGGCCGGGCCCCGGCGTGAACGAATTGCATCCGGTCAGGGGTAACGTCAGCACGAGCACGGCCAGTTGTTTTCTCATGGCTTAAAAGTCTAGCAGGTGTCCGTTGTCTGTTGCCAAAGCGTTTGTGTCGCAAATGCCTCTGGAGCGTGAACCAAAGACAAGCAATGCGAAAGTAGGTGAAGACGTAGTAGGCGGAAAAGGCGAGTTCCATGTCCACACCGGGGACTCTAGGTACCCCAGGTCGGGATTCTCGGATTTGGGATACAGTCGAATCTTGCCGAACAAGGTTACAGTGGAAGTTACTTGACGAGAACAGCCCAATGCGCTCATTGAGCCGGAGTGTAGTCCGATTTCTGAGTTCTGGTCGGATGGTCGGCAAGCCGTCAGTTACTTTCTGGTTGACAGTTGCCGTGGACAGATGCCGTGAGCCGGGACCGCAATGGACCAGCCTGGGAGCGAGTTCCAGCGTCCCGTTACCCCAAAATCAGCCAAAGTTGAGCCCGGCAGGCAGGATCGGTAATAGCAAGCGATAGGCCCTTTTCCTACCCAATGAATTCAAACTGGCGAAAACCTCACCGCCGCCCTCGCCTTGAGTGCCCGGCAACTCCTGTTCTGGTGAAAATGCGACAGCGGAGCATTGAGGACCGAACCCTGTAGCACACATTAAGTGCGGGCTGACTTGGGCCGAAAAACTCTCCGTAGGATTTGGACTTGGGGAATCGATTTCCACCTTATCAGGGACAAACAAATCCCTGATACGTGGGTGATAATTCCCTGTTCCGTTGCGTGTTTAAGTCAAGCGTCTGCCATCGGAACTCGCCTAGAATCATGACGGTAGGGAGTTGTGATAGCGGAATCTGGAGGCCAAATTCGAGAATTTCCCTGTATTATTCCCTGTTAGCAGGGAATTTGGTCCGGAGAACGGTTCGCAGGAGACTCCACCCACCGCCACGCAGTCTAAGTTGTTTAATATCTTTAGCTTATATCGATAGAAGCCCCGCATTTATAGGCCATTTCTACGAATTACATCCGCCAGAGAATCTCTCCAACTACCTGAATCTAGCCAGGAAATGGGCCTTTTCTCAGACCCGATCATCGGAGGTAGGTTTTTGCAATTCACAATACAACCAGTCGACTTCTCCCCGACCCCTGACGACGGTAGGGTGTCCGTTCTTTCCCGATTTGCAGACCTTGGGCCACATAGGAACTAGAGGCATTGCCCACTGATTCGCTTGATCAGCGCTAGATTTCCTGCCGGTCTCATGGGCTCGGCGTTCATTAGAGAACGATCACCGCCGATCCATCTTCGGTTTCATACTTCACTGCCGCGAGCGCCTTGTTCGCGTCCTCCAGCGGAAACGTGGCGACGCGAAGACGGGAATTCAGATCGTGAGCCAGGGCGATGAAATCGCGCGCATCCTGCCTCGTCATGTTGGCCACGCTGCGAATCTGGCGCTCTCCCCAGAGCAGCCTATCGTAGTCGAAGGCGGGCATCTGATCCAGGTGAATGGCGTTGATGGCGACCACTCCATCTTCTGCAGCGCGCCGATGTCGCTGGGCGCAATCCCAAGTTTCTTCACTACCTGCCGGGCAAACTCCTTCTGTTGCCCGCCGCTGGGGATATTGCGGCTGTGCCAAAGAGCAAAGCCTCACGACGATTGATGAGAGGATGAATGCCATATTGCGTCATAGAGATTCCAACTCCTCTTAGTGATGATGAAGCCGTTCCACAGTTGAAGGCAGCGGGTGAATGGCTCCGGCAAAATCTCTTGGATGGGAGAGCGGAGCTGTTCGCCCCGGAAACGTATACTGGTGCAGCAAGGTCAAACCTTTGACCATGCGCTGTCACGTTGAGGTTGATTGGCAGCGTGCCCGGCTCTTGCCGCTTCAACGCCTGAGCTCGCCACCAACAACTCGTGCCCTGAGCTGCTCCAGACACGTTTCTCGATCGAGTTGCATAGGACAATAAGCGGCGATACTACGCTGCAAATGAAAGGTAGTTCCGTACTGCCTGGCGATTCCGCGAACCATCCAGGGCAGCGCCGGCAGACGATGACGCAGTGTGAAGGAGGAAAAGCCATGTTCATGACTTTGTTGCGTAAAACGCTTTCACCCGGGAATCCCGGCGCGTTGCTGGCCGTTTGTGCATTGATCGGATTCTGTGCCTGCGGCAGCCAGGCACAGGAGGCAGTTCACGGCGGCGGAGGAGCGGCAATTTCGGCCAGCATCGATGCCAGTCAGACAGCACCGCCGGTCTCAAAGTACTTGTACGGCCAGTTCATCGAGCACATCGGCGGCACCATGTACGGCAGTCTCTGGGCGGAGATGCTCGATGACCGCAAATTCTACTTTCCCATCACCGCCAAGAAGCCCGAAACTTCTGCCAAGCCGGAGGGCGGTCCATTCAGCATGAAGGTTCGCGAATGGCATCCTGTCGGTCCCGAAGATGCGGTTGTGAGGGACAAGGAGCATCCGTTTGTAGGCGACCAGAGTCCGCGCATCAAGCTCGATGCCGCCACGCCGCACGGAATCCAGCAAGCGGGCCTTGCTCTGGTCAAGGACAAGAAGTACACCGGGCGGATTTATCTGCGCGGAACTCCGGGCAGCAGGATCAAGGTCTCGCTGATCTGGGGCGCGGGCGAAAACGGCCGCCAGACCATCACCATTCCGGCGCTCGCCAATGAATACAAAAAGTTCCCGCTGGAGTTCACGGCGAAGGCCGATACCTCGGACGCCACCATCGAAATCACCGGAACGGGCGCGGGCAGCTTCCACATCGGTACGCTGTCACTGATGCCCGCCGACAACGTGCAGGGATTCAGGCCCGACACAACCGCTCTTCTTCGCCAGATCAAGATGGGCTTCTGGAGGTATGGCGGCAACTACACCTCCGGCCTGATCTGGTATCACATCGTCGGCGACATCGACAGGCGTCCGCCGGACTTCGACAATGCGTGGGGCGCGATGCAGACCAACGATCTGGGTTTGGACGAGTTCATGACACTGTGCAAGCTCATCGATGTGGAACCGTACATCAGCGTCAACGCGGGCTTCGGCGACTCGCACTCGGCGGCGGAAGAAGTCGAGTACATGAACGGTTCGGTCAATACAACCATGGGAGCAAAGCGCGCGAAAAACGGCCATCCCGAACCGTATCACGTCAAATTCTGGAATATCGGCAACGAGCCCTGGGGCGCATGGCAGCTTGGCCGCACGGATCTGAAGTACTTCGTGCTGAAGCACAATGAATTTGCCAAAGCGATGCGCGCCGTGGATCCCTCGATCACTCTGATTGCCTCGGGCCTGATGCTGCAGAACGATAACGTGCCGCCCGAGCTGCGCGCCAAGTATGTAGGGAACCTGGGGCCACTGTATGGAACGGATTCCGACTGGGACGGCAGCTTCCTGAAGAGCTGCATGGGCAACTTCGACATTATCGCCGAGCACTGGTACTCGGGTGGAGGCCACCACTGGGATATTGAGAAGGCAAAGACGATTCCGCCGGATAAGAACACGGACGACGCCAATGTAAAAATCGATCAGACACTGCTTCAGTTTGCCCGTTTTCCAGCCGATATCGTGCGCCTGAAGGCCGAAGAATGGCAGGGATACCAGCAGCGCTTCCCGTGGATGGTCGAGAAGAAAATTCATCTCTCCATTGACGAGTACGCTTACTTCAACTTCAGCGGCGGCGGCGGCCCATTTGGTGGCGAGAATCTCAAACAGGCTCTCGCCTACGCGATGATCCTCAACGAGATGGCCCGCTACACCGACACACTGACGATGGGCGCGCAGACCACCGGCGTCTCATTGATCGACTTCAACCGCACCGCTTCGACGATCAACGGACTAGGATTGGTCTACAAGATGTTCGGCGATCACTTTGCCGGCGCCATACCGGTCGCCCTCACGGGGAATTCGCCTCAGCCGGGGCCCAGGTTTCCTGTCGGCAGTCCCGATCAGCCGGAGAAAAGCTCCGGCAGTCCGACCTATCCTCTCGATATGTTTGCGGCGCTCACTCCCGATCACAAGTACCTGATCGTCTCCGTCGTGAATGCCACCGAGTCGGAGCAGAAGGTTGATCTCAGCGTGACCGGCGCGCATCTGGCCGGGCCATCGACACTGTGGCAGTTGACAGCCAATAAAGTCGACGCCCTCAACCGCATTGGACAGACGCCACAGCTCGTAATCAAGGAGTCTTCCATTGGCAACGCTCCGGCGGCGATCACGGCTGCACCGATCAGCGTTAACATGTATCAGTTCCCGATCGCTCAGCCCGCGCAGTGAGATTGGCGGCAACACACATTTAACCTGGAGAAACGACATGAAGAAACACATGACGCACGTTGTTGTCCGCATCGCCGCATGGACAGGGATTCTCTTCTTTGGATCAATCCTGCAACCAGCAGTTGCCCAGGATGCAGCGAAACTGCCCTACATGAATCCAAGTCTGGCCCCGGAGCAGCGGGCTGCAGACCTTGTGCATCGCATGACCCTTGCGGAGAAAGCTACGCAGATGTACAACAACTCTGCGGCGGTGCCGCGGCTCAATGTGCCCGCATACCAATGGTGGAGCGAGGCGCTGCACGGAGTGATCAACCAGGGCGTGACGGAGTATCCGGAGCCGATCGGCCTGGCAGCGACCTTCGATACGCCGGGAGTTCATGCCATGGGGATCCAGATCGGCATTGAGGGACGCATCAAGCATGTGCAAAACGCACGCGAAGGACACACGGGTATCGGGGGAGGCCTGGATTTCTGGGCCCCGAATCTGAACATCTTCCGCGACCCGCGCTGGGGCCGCGGACAGGAGACCTACGGCGAAGATCCGTTTCTTACTGGCCGCATGGGCGTTGCCTACGTGACTGGTATGCAGGGCGACGACCCCAAGTACTACATGGCGATTGCCACGCCCAAGCACTACGCCGTACATAGCGGACCGGAGCCGACGCGGCACTTTGCGGATGTGGACGTGAGCAAGCACGACGAGGTGGATACCTACGAGCCTGGATTCCGCGCCGCCCTTGTGGAAGGCAAGGCCGGTTCAGTGATGTGCGCATACAATGCCATCAATGGCGCGCCGGCATGCGCAAACCCGTTCCTGCTGCAGGACCAATTGCGCGGGAAGTGGGGCTTCCAGGGGTATGTGGTCTCCGATTGCGACGCAGTCCGCGACATTGCCACAAACCATCGCTACCGTCCGACGCAGGCGCAAGGCGTGGCCATCGCCGTGATCCGGGGCATGGATAACGAGTGCGTCGATTCCGTTTCAAGGTTAGGCGAACCGGCTGAAAAGGCCTATATCGACGCCGTGCAGCAAGGCTACCTGCCTGAAAGCACGCTGGACACGGCGCTGATTCGCCTGTTCACCGCGCGCATGAAGCTCGGCTTGTTCGACCCGCCGGAGATGGTTCTTTACACAAAGATCGACGAGAAGGAACTTGATAGCGCCGAACACCGCGCGCTGGCTCGCAAGCTGGCGAATGAGGCCATGGTCCTGCTGAAGAACGACGGCCTGCTTCCGCTCAAACCGGGGATCAAAAAGATTGCCGTCATCGGCCCGCTCGCCGACCAAACCCGGCCGCTGATCGGAAACTATGCCGGTCAGCCAACGCATATCGTCTCCGTGCTCGAAGGACTGAAGGCGGAGTTCCCGAACGCGACGATCACCTATGTTCCGGGAACCCAGTTCCTGCATGCCGATGGAAACCCAGTGCCGGACAATATGCTGACGACTCCTGACGGGAAGCCGGGCCTGAAGGCGGATTACAGCGAGTCCATGGGCAGGCCGGGCAGAACAGCGAACCCCAACGTGCTGGCCAGCCGGACTGAAACCAATGTCAAACTTACTGACAGCAATCTGCCTACGGAAGTTGCGGGAAAGAAATCCATCGGCGTGCATTGGACAGGCTTCATCACATCGCCGGAAACCGGCGACTTCCTGGTCGGTGTGCGTGGTGTAGGCTTTGCAATGCTCATGGTCGACGACAAGCGGGTGGCGATGATGTTCGGTGGCACGGAAGCCGGCGCCGGTGTCGGCCGCGTCCATCTGGAGAAGGGCCAGAAAGCCGCGCTCAACATCCTCTACGGCAGCATGAACGGCAAGCCGCGCGCAGAACTGATCTGGGCCAAAGTCAACAACGCGCCGTCGCCGGAGGCGATTGCGGCGGCAAAGAATGCCGATGCCGTGATTGCCGTCGTGGGCATCACCAGCGCGCTTGAAGGCGAGCAAATGCCGGTCACTGAGCCCGGATTCCTCGGCGGCGATCGCACCAGTATCGATCTGCCCGAGCCGGAAGAAGCACTGGTTGAAGCTGTGGCCGCTACCGGCAAGCCGCTAGCCGTGGTTCTGGTGAATGGCAGCGCGCTGGCCGTCAATTGGATCAGCACCCACGCCAACGCGGTTCTGGAAGCGTGGTACCCCGGAGAGGAAGGCGGCGCGGCTATCGCTGAGACGCTGAGCGGCAAAAACAATCCCGCGGGAAGGCTGCCCGTTACTTTCTACACGGGCGTCAGCCAGTTGCCAAACTTTGAGGATTATTCGATGGAGGCCAGAACCTACCGGTACTTTAAGGGCAAGCCGCTCTACCCGTTTGGCTACGGGCTCAGCTACACCACCTTCCAATACACCGGTCTCACTCTTCCGGCGCAGGCCGTGGCAGCAGGACAACCTGTTGTCACTGATGTAACTGTAACCAACACAGGCAAGTTCGCGGGAGATGAGGCCGTCGAGCTCTATCTCAAGTTCCCCGACGTGAAAGGCGCGCCTCAAATCGCTCTCCGTGGATTCCAGCGCATTCATCTCGAAGCGGGCGCGAGCCAGAAGCTTCACTTCGAGTTGAAGGACCGCGATCTGGGCATGGTCGCCGAGGATGGCACTCCGATGATCGCCTCAGGCGATTACACGCTTGTCATCGGCGGAGGCCAGCCTGATACCGGAGCGCCAGGCGTGAGCGGGCACTTCCACATCGATGGCCAACTTGCCTTGCCCGAATAGTGTTGCGCAGCGCGCAGGTAATCCATAACTGGCCGGATAACCTGCGCGCATTGAAAGCAAGACAAGCGCGTGAAGGACCTGACGCTCGGCCGGCACAAGCCGCTGGATTGGGTTACTCAGGTGACCGAATCCTGATGTGGCCATCGTGCTTTCTCACGCCCAGGATTTCTTCTTGTGTCCCGGCAATACCGAGCTCTGTCCGGTTTGGCGGTTATCCGGGAGTCGTGCAAATGAGAGTGGACGGGATGGATCGGGATTGCGGAATCTCCCAATTCGTCAAGAGCGAACTATGACGAGTTGTCCGCGCGAAGAGACGCGAAACTCGTTTAACCATTCCATTGGCTTTGGCTTGAGGAATTGGCCGTAGCCGATGGCCTTCCGAGTCAAGGCATCCCGGCGCATCTGCTACTCCCGTCTCGGGCTTCTCTACTCGGTAGAGTACCGGATCTCCAGCGTGCGTATGCGATAGCAGGAGTAACTCAGAACGATGGTGATCAGCATCAGCAAACCCGCCGTGGCTGCCCAGCCGGGTACTGGTTCGGTTTCAACCGTCAGCAGCGCAAAGATGCCATCAGAGCTGACGGGGACCGGCATCAGGTGGCGAAGATACGAAGCCACGCTGATCTTCTGCAGCAAAGACGGAAGCAAGGGATTGATTGTCTCCCAGCCGAGTACCAGCATCGCGGCCGGCGTAGGGTTCCTGAACATCATGCTCAACAGGAGAAACACAGCGCCGTATCCAAGACAGGCGAGCACGACGATGAGCAGGTACGCTTCCAACTGTCCCATGCCGGGGCCATTGAAAACGTAATCGCCGCCGGCCGCACCGAAACCGGCGTACATGAGCGCGAAATCGGCGGCGATCGCGCTTCCGAACAGGAACACGGCGCTGATGGATCCAGCCGCAAACTTCGCCAGTAGCAGGACCTCGCGGCGCACCGGGGAAAGCAGGTAGTAGTGCAGGCTGCGCTCAATCATCTCTCCGCGAATCAGCCGCGAAAAGATTCCCAGACACCCGAAGAAAACCCCGAGCCGGATGTAATAGAGCTGGACGATGCCTGCCAATACGTTTGTGTCATCGCTCATCGCGAAGGACGGATGCCGATCGAACAGCATGTGAATCAAGATTATGAGGGCCGGGATGAAAGCCAGGCAGTAAATCCAGGTCGCCTTCCACGAGAAGAGGTTTCGCCTCAACTCAATGCGCGTCAGGCGCTGTGCCTGCATCCACCACAGGCCCCACGGCAGTTGGGCAAGATTTCTCGCCCGATCGGCTAGTTGTATTTGCGTCACAATGGGCTCCCATCCGCGCCGATCAAATACTGATAAATCGCGTTGGCATCGTCGTCCGCCGGAGCCACTGCATCAATCTTCACCAGCCCATCCGCCGCGATTCCGTTGAGCATGGAATAAAACTGGTCGATATCCGCGGTACGCAGAAAAACGCCCTTGCCATCCGCATGCAGCCTGGCTTCAACGCAGTGATTGATGGCGAACATCTTCGCCGCCAGCACCTCGGGGTGGTCGCAGCGAATGAGCACCTGCATCGGCTTCTCGCGCACTTCCTTCCTGACCTGGTGGATATTCCCCTCCGCAATCAGGTATCCGCCGGTTATCAGGATCACTCGATCGGAGATGCGGTCGACCTCGTCCAGAATATGGCTGGATATCAGCACATGCATTCCCTGGCGGCCCAGTTCTTCAAACAGCGCTATCGATTCAGCCCGCGCCATCGGATCCAGTCCGTTCAACGGCTCGTCAAGCACCAGCACCCGCGGGTGATGGGCAATGGCCTGGGCCAGCCGGATCTTCTGCCGCATGCCTTTGCTGTAGCCGGCGATCTTTCGCCCTGCCGCATCGCCAAGCTGCACGCGCTCGATCGCCTGGGCAGCAAGATCGACGGCCAGGTCTTTTTCCATTCCGTGGAGCATCAGGCCATCGAATACAAACTGCCATCCCGTCAGCCCGCGCGGAAAGAAATCGAACTGCGTGCAATAGCCGAGGATGCTGAACAGTTCCGTCTGGTCGGCCGGAGAGAGTCCAAGAACCGAGATGTGTCCGTTCGAAGGCTGAACCAATCCGGTCATGAGGTTCATGATCGTGGTCTTTCCCGATCCGTTGGGCCCGACCAGCGTGGTAATTCCAGGCGGAATCGACAGCGAGATCCGGTTCACCCCGAGCACTTCGCCGTAGAACTTCGACACGTCTTCCAAAATGATTCTGTCGTTCATCCGCGGACCACCTCGCGCGCCCTGATCCGCTTGTTCAGCATGCCCACACAGACCAGGCAGGCCAGCGACAGCATCACCGCGATGGCCAGCGTCGGCACCGAAAACCTCTCGTTGATTGGCGCCGGGGCGCCGAGCAGCTTCTGCCACAGGTTCGACATCATGACAGGAACGTTCAGCAGCAGTCCCCACTTTGTGCGCAGCACCGCGCTTACGATGGCTCCTACGCCGGCGGGCACAAAGACCGCCGCAAAGATGACGCCCGTGGCCACCACCCGCCATTTAACCCAGGAAGAGAGCGCGAGTCCAAGCACGGAGAGAAAGGCAATCCAGATTACCGACCCTGCCAGCAGGCCCATGGCGATTTGAAGATTGCTCATTGCCCAGGGTTGAGAGGAAGAATAGCTCTGGTCGGCAAAGAGCAGCAGACAGGGGATCCATGTGATCAGCGACAGCGATCCAAACAGCGCAACGAACTTGCCGAACACGTAGCCG
>Ga0181533_1005018_pt1 | contig 13063 bp, 10 predicted proteins | sample PEATcosm2014_Bin_45_FD_119772 | JGI IMG/M metagenome (GOLD analysis project Ga0181533, IMG submission 119772) | Peatland microbial communities from MTU Mesocosm Facility, Houghton, MI, USA - PEATcosm2014_Bin11_60_metaG | ecosystem: Environmental > Terrestrial > Soil > Wetlands > Peat | place... | reverse complement strand
GACTTTCAGAAAGAGAGGGTCGAGGCTGGCCAGATCGCTCGCCATCGCTGGGAGGTGGTCGAGTCCGTCATCAGCGCGCAGCTAAACCGGTACGTCGGTTCCACTCAGATCACGCTTATTGGACAGGACCGATGGGTTTCCTACCCCCTTTGGCGGCAGAAGAACGGCAAGGGGCGCAATGGTCGCGTCAGCGACGCCTCGATCCGCACCGAGATGTCGGTCTTTCGGTCGATCATGGCCTATGCGGCCAGCAAGAAATACATCAACGAAAGCCATATTTTTAAGGGCAAGCTTCCTCTGGCCAAGGTACGGCGGGAGGAGTTCACCCCCGAAGAGTACCGCAAGCTACACACCTACGCGCGGGGATGGATCAAGAAGGCGCGAAAACCCGTTCTGATCTGGTATCGGACGATTGCCTATAATTTCGTCCTGATCATGTGCAACACGGGCATGCGCCCGCCGGAAGCCAAGAACCTGCGCTGGCGCGACATTGCCATCAGGACGGACAATCAAGAGCGCAAATTCGTCATCTTGCATGTGCGCGGCAAAGGCAAGTTCCGCCAGTTGGTCGCCGCCGGTAATGTCGCGGACTATCTTGATCGCATTCGCGCCATCGCCAAGGTGACCGGACCCGACGATTTCGTGTTCACGACTTCGAAGGGGAAGCCGGCCCTGACCCTTTATGCGTCGCTGATCAAGAAGCTCCTAACTGAATCCGGACTGCTTCGGAGTTCATCGGGTAGCCAACGCTCCACCTACTGTTTCCGGCATACCTACGCCACCTTCCGGCTGACCGAGGGGGTTGACGTGTATTTCCTGTCCAAACAGATGGGCACGTCTGTGCAGATGATCGAGGATCACTACGGTCACATCAACCCGGTCAAGAATGCCGAGCGCATTCTTCAGGGCTTGCCCGGATGGGAGCCGATCGCCGCCACACCCCAAGTCGTCGCTGAAACAGGCCGCGTGAACGCGGACGCGGCAGAGACCCAGACTGCCAAGCCGAGGGCCAAGAAATCGCGCCGTTCTTGATTGAGCCTAAGGGCCGGATTAACGCATCGAGATTCGATGCGCTGGCGCGAAGGGCTCAGTCCGAACCCAATGCGCCGCGCGCGCTCTGAATTGGGTGCGGAAACGCGCTTGGCCCCGCTGCCATTGAAGTGGTGGCCTTACACAATTGATCAATTGCAAAAATGCCGACTAAGTTCCAATATAACTGTCAAGTGGCGCACCGGACCTAAGGCGCGAACGCGCCCAAAATCGCTCGGCTTGACAGAGCTGTGCCGGTTCAAGTCTGACCGCCCGCACCAATATTGCTGTTGCAATTAGCCACAGGGAAGCGGCAATACAACCAACCCTTCGTTGCGCGCCTTCGGAATAGAACATGAAATTTATTCACGCTGCTGATGTTCACCTCGATAGTCCCCTACAGTCGTTGGCGCTGCAGGATCAGGCGCAAATTGCGCGAATGCGCCGCGCGTGCCGTGACGCCTTCGAACGTTTGATAGATCTCAGTATCGAACAGAAGGTTGCCTTCGTCCTCCTTGCAGGCGATCTCTACGATCATGATTCGCCCAACATGCAAATCGCAGTCTTTCTTCGAAATCAGCTAGCGCGTCTTGAGAAGAACGGAATTCGAGTTGTGATCGTAAAGGGCAATCACGATGCAAATAACAAAATCACAAGCGCTCTCGCGCTGCCCGCAAACACTCGGATTTTAAGCGACCGTAAGCCAGAGACATTACTTTACGATGATCTCCCGGTACGTGTCGCAATCCACGGACAAAGTTTTAAAGCCGGGCCTATTTCGGAAAATCTTGCGGCGTCTTATCCAGCCGCCATGCCCGGCTATCTCAACATTGGCATCCTGCACACATCTTTATCTGGAAGTATTGATCACGATGTTTATGCGCCATGCAAATTGGAAGATTTGACAACGCGGGGTTACGATTATTGGGCGCTGGGTCACATCCACAAAGGGGCGAAGCTCGTCAACGATCCGTGGGTTGTCTATCCCGGCAACCTCCAGGGTCGGAATGCCAAGGAGACCGGCCCAAAAGGCTGCATGCTCGTGGAAGTCGACGATGATCAAATCTCAACAGTTGAATTGGTAGATTTGGCCGTAGTGCGTTGGGAGTCGGTGCAGATTGAACTCAAGGGCAAATCGCGTGAAGCCGAATTAGTTGAGGCTATTCGCGCCGCTTTGGCCCAGGCCCATAAAGACGCTGATAATCGGCCAACTGCCGTTCGCCTGGTCCTTACTGGCGAAACTTCTCTACATGACTTGATTGAGAGAAGGCCAAACCGATTATTGCAAACCGTAATTGAACTTGCCGCCGAAATCGGCGGAGAGGACATCTGGATAGAAAAAATACGTAACGATACGGCACCGCTGCTCATCGCAACTAATCCTCAGACGAATGAAACAACAAATGACTTGGTGCAGATTATGGAGGAGGTGGCTGGTGACAGTACACAAGTACACTTATTGCTCCAAAGGGACCTTGAGCCTTTACGGACCAAGCTCCCCGAGGAACTCAAGGAACTTCCCGCCCTAAAGCTTCTTGACGATCCGAGCTTGGTTCTCAGCGCATTGACCCGACTCAAGCCGCGCTTAGCGTCCCGCCTCGCAGGTGAGGAGGATACCTAATGCGAATTGTCGGCCTACATCTTCGCGCATATGGCCACTTTACTGATTATTCCCTCGACTTTGGCGCTAAGCCCGGCCTGCATTTGGTCTATGGAGACAATGAAGCCGGAAAGAGCACAACGCTCCGCGCCCTCTCTAGCGTTCTGTTTGGCTATCCTGCGCACGTTATCGATGGATTTAAATATGACGCGAAGGACATCACTATCGGCGCTGATCTAATTGCCCAGAACGGCCGCACTCTTTCTTATGTCCGTAAGCGCCGAGGAAAGAACGCCCTTGCGGATACTGACGGAACAATTCTAGACGAAGCCACCGTAGCGAGCTTTCTCGGCGGCATCTCGAAGGATATTTTTGAGAAAGTATTTGCGCTCGATCATCACCGGCTCCATGAGCACGCCAAGGCCCTATTGAGCGAGGGTGGATCATTGGGATTCAGCCTTGCCGAGGCTGGGTCAGGCATCGCCGGTCTCAAGGCAGTCCTCGATCGTCTTAGAGACGAACGCGCTGCACTGTTTCTCGGCGGAGGTTCGAGACCGAAGCTTAACCAACTCATTGCGAGACTTACCGAGCTCCGTAAGGAAGCCCGCCGCCGGGCAGTGTCACCTGCAGAATACAAGAAGCGTCAAAATGAGATTGACGAGGTGGAGAGCGCCCTAAATGAGGCTCGCGACAAAACCAAGTCCATACAGATCGCCGTTCGAAAGCTGGAACGAATTGCAAGAAACCTCCCGCTCCGAACCCAACACGAGGCGTTATCGCTCAAGATCGAGGCGTTATCGGGCGTACCTCTGCTCCCGCCGGAGGCGGCACAGCAGCGGATAAAAGCTCAGATGGATCATGATGCAGCGGAGGCGGACCTAACTGCGGCAAAGGATGAAATTGAAACGCTGCAATCGAGAATTAACGCGATTGTGCTCGACACGAAGACCTTGGAGCACCGCTCTGAAATTGAGCGCATAACCGCTCAACGAGCAGTAATCGAGAATGCTGAACAAGACTTGCCGAAACGGGAGGCTGAACGGAGTCAACATTATGCGGCGGCGCGAGATTTGCTCGCGAACGCAGAATTGTCAGGGTCTCCCGAACATTTAGATAAAGTGTTGCTATCTGCGCTCAAGCGAAAAGCGATTTCCGCGCTTGCTGATGTTGGGACGAAGCTTAATGCGCAGATGGCGACAGCAATGGCAAACGTCGAAAGCGCCGACGAGGCGCTTAGTAGGGAAAAGCAACACGCCGAACAAATTGCGAAACCCGCAGATGTAGGGTCTCTTGCACAAACATTGTCCGCGACCGAAACACTCGGGGACATTTCGGCGGAGATTTCCAGGCGGAAGTTCGCGCTCGAAGCCAAAAAGCAAGCGCTTGGACAGACAATAGCTGGCCTCGGCATAAAGGACAGTTCGATAGGGAAACTGCGCGAACTGGTTGTGCCATCCGAAAAAGCAGTGACGCGCTATAAAGAAGCACTTGCTGCTGTAGATGAGGAGCTGTCAACAGCTCGCTCAACCCAAAATCACCTTGATCAAGAATTCAAGAAGCTGGAAAGCCGTATTGCGACGCTGAAGACGGGCGGAGTAGTCGCGAGTGAAGACGATCTCAAGTCTGCTCGCCGAGTCCGCGATGATGGCTGGGCATTAGTGCGTGGTATCTATATCGACAAGCAAGCTGGGCTGGATGGCCAGGCCGGGGCTTATGCGCCAAAAGGTAATCTTGCGAACGTCTATGAAGCGCGTGTCGTTGAGGCCGACAAAGTCGCTGATACGATACTCGCTGATGTCGAAGAGGCAACTGAGCTGTCTTTGTTGGAGCGGCAAAAATCGGAAGCCGCGGCGAAAATCACTGCCATAATCATCGAGCTGTCGAAACTTACTGAACGGCGCAACGTTCTGATGTCCGAATGGCGTACCTTATGGCCCGCCGAAATTGTCACGGGTCAGCTGCCCGCCGAGATGTACGATTGGCTGAAGACCCGTCAGTCTGCGCTTTCGGAGGCGGAAAATCAGACGAAAGAGCAAAGTGAAATATCGGTATTGGAAGCAAAGGAGTCCGGTTCAGTAAAAGCGTTAGTGGTTGCATTGGACGGCCTTGCTCCCGCCAATGCTAGCGACGGTCTGAATATTCTTCGAGATCGCGCCCGGAAGGTCCTAGCCGATGTCAACGCTGCCGTTGCGCAATACGCTATGGCGAATGAGGCCGTTGAGACCCAAACGCAGAACAAGTCCCGGGCTGACAAAGCGGTAGCCAAGCTCCAGACTCAAATTACCGAATGGAAGGAGCGGTGGGGCGCGGCGCTAAAGGAAGTCGGATTACAACCCAGTCTTTCCATCGAGTCGATTTCCGTGGTTCTCGATACCATGAATAGTCTCGATGGCTCAAAAATCCAGATTGATAACCTAACTCATCGTATTAAGACGATGATGCAAGATAGAGATGATTTCGAAAAAGCCATGGGCGCATTAAAGCCTCTTTTGCCTAACTTCGGTGCGACAGGCTTACTTGATATATCCAGGCAACTCGAAGCTAACTTGGAAACGGCAAAGGCTGCGGATACGGAGCTGAAGGCTTTGCGAGGGCAGTTAGAACAACGAATATCTGCACGAAAGCAGGCGCTCGAAAAGCTGCGTCGGAGCAACTCTGAGCTTGCTACGCTTTGCGCGCAAGCTGGGGGCGTCGATGCAAAGGATTTGGCAGCAATTGAAATTAAGTCGGCGAAAAAAGCGGAAGCGATACGCGATCGTGTGAAGCTCGAAACGCGTCTACGTGAAGACGGCGCAGGTCTTGATCTCGATAGTCTTCTGGCGGAATGCGACGGGGTCATTGGCGATCAGGTGCCCGGCGAGATTTCAGCGCTGTCGAACGACAGCGTGGAACTTGAGAGTCGCATCGAGGAAATGATGACTCGCCGTGCGACACTCATTGCGGAATTCGCTGCGTTGTTCGCCAACAACCAGGCGGCTGACATGATGCAAGACGCTGCCAATGCTGAGACGGAGATTGAGGAAGCGGTGCAAGCCTACGCCGATCTGACGGTCCAAGAGATGCTGTTGAGGCAAGCAATCGACTTGTATCGCGATAGGAACCAAGGACCGATTCTCACGCGCGCGAAGGGTCTATTCGCGGAACTCACGAATGGCGAGTATACAGGGCTTCGCGCCGACGTTGATGAGAATGGCGCACCAATTCTGATCGCGGAGGACGCCTTGCGCGGAAGTCTGGAAGTTTCCGCGCTTAGCGACGGCACTGTTGACCCACTATACCTTGCATTGCGATTTGCTGTTGTGCAGGAACACAACGCAACACATGAACCCCTTCCGTTCATTGCCGATGATCTGCTGCTCAACCTGGACAATAGGCGCGCGCGAGCAACTCTCAAGACATTAGGAGCCATTGCCGCATCGACACAGGTTTTATTTTTCACGCATCATGAACATATGATCGAACTTGCTCGCGCGAGTTTACCTCAAGCGTTGCTTGTTGAGCACTCTCTCCCAGCGCGTGGCGGCTAGTTGGCGCCTACAGCGCGGTGGTACGGTTGTTATCCGTCTTCGTTTCTGCCATAAATTGTGCCGACAACGCCTTGCTGCGGAAAGACGGGCCAAGACCTGTCCGGGGTTCGAATGATAGGGGGAAGCGGCGTGAAAATAGCATCGGTGCAAATCCGGAATTTTCGTGGATTTGAAAACGAGACTGTCACGTTTGGCGAACACACGTGTTTATTAGGTCCCAATGGCGCTGGGAAATCCACCATACTTTCGGCGCTGAATATATTTTTTCAGGAAACAAGCAACGCAACCGATGTAACGACGCTTGCGGCGGAGGATTTTCACAAGGGCAATACAAAGTCTCCGGTGGAGATTACCGTCACGTTTAATGACTTATCTGAAGCTGCGAAAGAGGCGCTTGGTCATTACGTCCGCCATGACCAGCTCGTAGTGACCACCATCGCAACATTTGATCCACTGAAAGGAAGGGCGCCCGTTGAACAAAAGGGCGAACGGTTTGTGTTTAAGCAGTTCGCGCCCTTTTTTGAGGATGAGAAGAATAGGGCAACGGTTGAACCGTTACGGGCACGATTTAGTGAGGTGACGGCCTCTCTCACTAATTTTGCATCGATTGGGACCAAGCCTACTAAGGTCGCGATGATTCAAGCGCTGCGCGATTACGAAGAAAAACATGAAAAGCTGTGCACGCTCGAAAGAAGCGATGACAAATTCTATGGTGCCTCGAAGGGAGGGGGAAAGCTCGAACCGTTCATTCAGTGGGTTTATCTCCCGGCGGTAAAAGACGCCTCTGAGGAGGCCGAAGAGGCTGGGACCACGGCGCTCGGCAAACTTCTCCAACGCACTGTTCGCCGAAAGGTAAATTTTGACGATGCGCTGGAGGAATTGCGCCAAAAAACACGGAAAGAGTACGACGCTCTGCTTGAAAAGGAGCAGAGTACGTTAGAGGAGCTTTCCAAAAACCTCGCTAAACGGTTGGCTGCCTTTTCCCACCCGGATGCGAGCCTCGCAGTGGAATGGCTTCAAGGGAGCGAGAAGTCAGTCTCAATCAACGATCCGAGGGCCATGATTAAGGCCCAGGAAGGTACCTTCAAGGGCAGCCTCACGCGCTTTGGGCATGGCCTCCAGCGGTCGTTTCTTCTAGCTATTCTCCAAGAGCTGGCGTCACTCGAACGAGAGACTGACGGTGGTGAGAAAGTCGAACAGCCGACGCTGATTTTTGCGTGCGAAGAGCCAGAGCTTTATCAGCACCCTCCGCAGGCCCGCCACCTCGCTAATGTGCTGCGCGCCCTGACTGATGTCGGCAACCAAATCATCCTAACGACCCATAGTCCTTATTTCGTCTCGGGCGAGTCGTTTGAGGAAATTCGGCTGATAAGAAAGGATCGCGCCACCGGGAAATGCTTCGTGCGATTTACCGAGTTTTCCCGATTTGCCGACCGCATAGCAAAGGCGACCGGAAAGAAGCCCGACAAGCCGTCAGTTGCGCGCGCAAAGCTTTTTGCGGCTCTTCGCCCCGAGCCATCGGAGCTGTATTTTTGTCAGCGCCTTGTACTCGTCGAAGGGATCGAAGATCGCGCTTACATATCGGCGGCACTGCATCTCGACGACAAGTGGGAGGAAATTAGGCGAGCTGGTCTCCACATCATTCCTTCCGATCGCAAGTCCAGCATCTTACAGCTATTAGCTATTGCTCAAGAGCTGGAGATTCCGTGCTTTGTCATCTTCGATGCTGATGGCAACGTCGTTAAGGAGGAGCATCGAGCGCTCCACGAGCGGGACAACAAGGCTCTTCTTACGGCGCTAGGACTGAAATGTGACGTGTTTCCGAAGGTCGTGGAATGGGGTGACAACTACGCGATTTGGCCGTCCACCTTAGAGGAGGAAGTGATTTCTGCTCTGGGAAAAGCTGAATGGGAAGCGCTTGCTACCAAGGCCCGCAGCGCGATTGATCCAGGGGCAAGCCTCAAAAAGAATCCAATCCTTATCGGTGAGCTTCTCAGTATCGCATGGCAGGAAGGCAAGAAACCAAAGATTCTGACGGATTTGGCAGATCGACTAATCAAGTTTGCCGCAGCATGAGGGGGGATGAATGGACCGCACACGCGTTTCGTCGACGAACATTCGCTCAATAGGATACGATGAGCGTTCTCAAACGCTTGAGGTCGAATTCACAAGCGGTGGGATTTACGATTATGCTGCCGTGCCTAAAAATGTGCATCAGCGTTTCATGGCCGCACCGTCAAAGGGCCGCTTCTTTGATTCATCGATCAAAGAGAAATATCGGACGGTGAAGGTACGATAGTAACCCGAGCCATGTTTCCGCCGCCATATTATGCGACGGGATTTGAAGACATCAAGCGGTTGATCGGCTCCATTTGGGCGATGTGCTGATTGCGCTGCGGAAGGCCGGTTACGTCATAGACCGTAAGGCCGGGCTGCTGACAAAGGAACCGTCCGCTGTTGCCGTAGCCGCCGGATTGCGCAGCAGTCGTCCTTTCAAGCCGACTTCATTTCTTCATCATCCTTTCGAATCTAGCTAGCCCACCAACCAAAGCGTCCTCTCTTTGTGCCCGGTTCTGCCGAGGCGCGCGTTGCTGTCAAAGCCGCTCGCTTCCGCCCCCGGCTCAAGAGGCCGGGGTTGTGCAGTTCCGCGCCTGCGGTGTCCTTCGGACAGCTTTTGACAGCCCCGCTTTTCCGCCTCGGCCTTGAAACGGGCATCGAGGCCGCCGTTGGGGCGGGCTCACAATCGAAAGGACATACTATGACGAAAGAAACGAACAAGACCCGCCCGACGCATCGCGTCTATGCCGTGACCGAGAACGGCGAGAAGAAGTTCTGGCAGCCGATCGGAGCCATGTGGGCTCACGCCGATGCCAACGGCTTCAACCTGCGGATCGACTACCTGCCGCTCAACGACGCAACGATTGTCGTCCGGGTCGCCGGTGACAAGCAGGTCGAAGGGGGTGCTCAGTGAACCTCATCGGCAACGCCGAAAGGGCCGCGTCAGCCGACGCGGCCCTGAAGGCCTACATCTCCCGCACGCAATGCGACTGCGAGGAATGTCTTGCGTATCTTCTGATCGACCTCATGCACTGGGCCGACAAATGCCGGTTCAGCTTTACCGAGCAACTGCGCCGTGCGGAATTCCATTACGCCGCCGAGACAGCGGACAAGGAGGCGGCATGACGAAGCCCCTGCCGGCGGAAACCGGCAGGGGCGTTGCCGCGTCACGGCGAGAAGTCGCGACGTGTCGCCAGAACCTTGCGAATTCTGCGCAGGTTGATATGCGCTGCTTCTTGTTCAGGCGATCCTTCCGGCAAGTCCGGCAGGATGTTTGTGATACGCGCCGCTAGATCGCAAAGCTCGATTTTCGCCATACGCATCAGCTCGGTTATTGTCAGCACTTTCATTGTTTTCTCCATCATTTTTCGACCGCGCCAATCGCGGCCTTCTGGTGGAGGCCCGTGCGCCGGAGGAGGCGGATGCATCGCTTGCGACCGAAACGAAGTGGAGGAGTGCGCCAGCACTTGCGGCCATGCAGCCGACGAACGGTGCCAAAAGGCCGGAAGAAGGACGGGTTTGGTGTGGTGGGATGGAGGAAGGGAGTTTTGACGTTTACGATGATGCGTGCAGGCTTGGTCGAAAGAGCTTGATCACTGCGCGAGCTGTCCCATGCCGAGGAAGAAACAGCGCCGGAGCAGCGCATTTCAAATCGCCTATTACCACGTCGAAATCACGGACTGGGATTGGGATTACAGCTTCAGCGCCAATGCGATGAAGAACGAAGACCTTTGCTATGCCGACTATCGGCACTTGCAAATTCGCGGCCGGGTGCTGCGACCGCGCAAGAGCAAAGCCGAGACGGCGGAGTTGATCTTCTTTCCCAAACCCGGGCTTGCCGAGCTGGAACGGCAGCGCGATGACCCGCGACCCATCAGCGTCGGCACCATGAACATGGAAGGCACGAAGGCAACGGGAATGCGGCTCACCGGCTACATATCCATGCCCGCCGATGCGCTCGGTCCTGTTTTACAAATGTTGATTGCCGGTCGTTACAAATACGTCCTGCTTGACGGCGAGCCGATGCGGTACCGCAAGGCGTTCATTCGCCATTACTACTTCACCGGCCAATATAATGACGAGGACTATCCGGACGATTGAGCGAGGCATATCCCCTTACGCCGTTTTAGGCCTTCGACCGCTTCGCACCTTCGGCCATTCTTTCGACTACCGAAAGCAATGCGCGGCGTGTTTCCAAGTGCGATACCTTCGTGAACTCTTTGAGCATTTGCAACGTCAGAGGGTCATCGAGCAGTCCGAAGGGGCCGGGTGTAGGAGTTTTGCGCGACGGTTTCTCGTCACTGAAAAAGCTCATAAGCGGGACTTCAAGAAGCTCCGCGATTTGGAATAATCGGCCGCTGCCGACCCGATTGCCGCCCTTTTCGTATTTTTGAATTTGTTGGAAAGTGACGCCGAGCGTTTCGCCCAGCTCGGTCTGCGTCCAGCCCTTGGCTAAACGGGCGACGCGAATTTTCTGTCCGATCCCCTTGTCGGTTTGGGTGGCGGACTTATTGGATTTAGCGGGCACGATTTAGCACCTCCAAAATGTCGAATCGGAAAGGTTTTTACTTGACCATTGAGCGAATGGGGAGGGGCGGGCTTGGGGAATTTTCGCTGCGGGGTCGTTCCCAATCTTGCGTCAGGCCGGCGCAAGCTCAAATGCTTGCGCGACCGCCTCGCCTTTGACCACGACGAGGCAGCGATCGCATTCGAAGCCGTTAAGTTCGGGCAGTCCGCCGCCTTCCGGTCTTGAGCAAAGTATCCACATCGGCATACCGCAGCGCGGACAGCGCGGGGCCGGCGAAGTGTTTAGTTCGTTTTGCATGGGCTGTACGGCCCCAGCCGAGGGCGGCTGGGGCCGCTCCGAAAGGTACGCAACACGACAAACGAGTCCACACTAAGCCGGTTTGGTTGCTGGCGACTTAATGTGGCGAATATCCGCCTCAAAGCCGATATGGGATGGGCGGTTTTCATGGCGCGTCCGGCATAACCGGACCGGGCTGTCGCGCGCCGAGCCCCTTGGATCCCGCGAGCGGGTTTCCGGGTCTCGGCCCTTCGGGCTTCCATCCCATCGCGCATAATAATGTACCCCTCGCCGGAGCAGTCGGTCCCGCGTCCCGCCTTCGGCGGCGCTATGCTGACGCTCCTGCGGCTGCCCTTTTAACCGGTCTCGGGGCTGGTGAATGGTCTCCGCTTCGCTCCCGCCCATACGCCCATTGTTTTGTTCAATGACAGCCTTCGGCTGACTTGAGTTTTGAAGCCGGGGTCTGCGACCCCCTGGCCGTCAAGGCCAAGCCCTTCGGGCAAAAAACGCGGGCCGTGTAGTCCCCTGCCACTCGCGAGCGAGTGACAGGCTCCGGCCCGCACCACCCCACGTTTTTTGGCCTTGACTGCCCAGCCCCCGCTCATTGCCGCGCGGCTAGTCGGTTGCATGCGCAACCCGCCAGCCAACGAAAGGACAGGCAATGAGAACCGATGTTTATCAACGTATCACCGATCAGATCGTGAGCGAGCTTGAGAAAGGCGTCAGGCCGTGGCTCAAGCCGTGGAACGCCGAGCACGCCGCCGGGCGCATCACGCGACCGTTGCGCGGGAACGGCATTCCCTATCAGGGCATCAACGTCCTGATGCTGTGGTCCGCCGCGATGGAGAAAGGTTTTTCCGCTCCCATCTGGATGACCTTCAAGCAGGCGCAGGAATTCAAGGCCCACGTCCGCAAGGGCGAGCAAGGTAGCCTTGTCGTGTACGCGGATAAGATTATCCGCACCGAGACGGATGTAGATACCGGCGAGGAAAGCGAACACGCCATCCCCTTCATGAAGGGCTACACGGTGTTTAACGTCGAGCAGATCGACGGCTTGCCCGAGCGGTTCTATGCGAAGGTCGAACCGCGCTTTGATTCCGTGCAGCGCATCGCGCGCGTGGAAACCTTCTTTGCCGCGACAGGAGCAGCAGTGCGCCACGGCGGCAACCGCGCTTTCTACTGCGTCAGCACCGACCATGTGCAGATGCCGCCCATCGAAGCGTTCCGCGATGCCGAGAGCTATTACGCGACGCTTGCGCATGAGGTGACTCACGCCACTCGCCACCCCTTGCGGCTCGACCGCGACTTCGGGCGCAAGCGTTTTGGCGACGAAGGCTACGCGATGGAAGAGCTTGTCGCCGAGCTTGGTTCGGCCTTCCTTTCCGCCGACCTGGAATTGACGCCGGAAGTGCGCGACGACCATGCCGCCTATATCGCCTCGTGGATCAAAGTCCTAAGGGACGACAAGCGCGCCATTTTCAGCGCCGCTTCCCACGCCCAGCGCGCGGCGGACTTTCTGCACGGCTTGCAGACTGCCGAACCCGCTGCGCGGCCCTGCGCGAACGGTAATTGACGGTGCTACCGCCAATCGGGTGGCTTTTATTTTCAGCATTCCCGATTGGGCGCATCACTCCGAGCCAGACTCTATCTATTTGATTGACATGGTGAAAGAAATTTTTGCCTTTAATAGGAACAGAGTCCTAGTTATATTGCAAGCATGATATTCTTTGAAAGACTCAAGGCAGAATTGCCCAATCGGCGCGACATACGACTTGTCGCCACAGTGGTGGTAGCGTCGGGCACCACCGCCATGTTAGGTGCGACCGCTGCCGATGTACCTTTAATCGTGGGCGTCGTGGTCGGCGGATACGTCGTAGGATCAACAGTGGCCGCCGCACTAGAAACTGCGGTCATCGTGTGCGCGAGAAGAAGGCCGAACGTTTCAAGAAGAAGCTGTCGGGTCAATAAATCATCCACACCAGCACCATGATGTTATAATGTGAATGGTGAAGCTAGGTGCACGTTGCGACCCGCTTGTAACTTTTC
>Ga0181533_1005012_pt1 | contig 13071 bp, 12 predicted proteins | sample PEATcosm2014_Bin_45_FD_119772 | JGI IMG/M metagenome (GOLD analysis project Ga0181533, IMG submission 119772) | Peatland microbial communities from MTU Mesocosm Facility, Houghton, MI, USA - PEATcosm2014_Bin11_60_metaG | ecosystem: Environmental > Terrestrial > Soil > Wetlands > Peat | place... | reverse complement strand
TTTCAAGGAACTGCTGATCATTCAATTTAAAGGAATCCCTGTTTATGATCCTGAAGGTAAGACCATTATCTGTATATGTCTTAATCAATTCGCGGCCAATCAATCCTGAAGCCCCGCTTATACTTACAAGCATAAAACATCCTTTTGCCACGTAAATATACGAACAATTGATTAATTTTGCTGTCCTTTTTCAAATTGAAGCTCATATTACTACCGGTCTGTATCATGGGAAAGAAAAATCAAGATAACAAACTGTTCTCCGAATTTCCACCCATTCCGACATCCCAGTGGGAAGAAAAGATAATTGCCGATCTGAAAGGTGCTGATTATGAGAAGAAATTGATCTGGAAGACAGATGAAGGAATCAATGTTAAGCCTTATTACAGTGCTGAGGACCTTAATGGGCTTGAATATCTTTCGGCTCTTCCTGATGAACCCCCTTTCACAAGGGGAGTGAAAAAAAACAACAATACCTGGATCATCCGTCAGGATATTGATACAGACGATATTGCTGAAGCAAACCGTATTGCGTTGGATGCCATTTCTAGGGGTGTGAATGCAATAGGACTGAATGCTGAAAAAATTACATCACATAACCAAATGCAGCAAATCCTGAAAGGGATTGATATCAGCAAGAATGGGATTAACTTCATTTCTTCCCATTCCTATCCTTTAACACTTGAATTATTTATTCATGAAATTACTCACCGTAAGCTCGAAGGGACAAAAATTACAGGTTCACTGAATTTTGATGTTATCAGCTACCTGCTTACTCATGGAGATTTTTATCAATCTGAACGACACAACCTTGATGAGGCAAAGTACCTGGTCCAGACAATCCGGGAACAATTGCCCGGTTTTCATGCTATCACAGTAAATGGTCATCTTTTTCATAATTCCGGAGCCACCTTGGTGCAGGAGCTTGCCTTTAGCCTGGCATCCGGCAATGAATATCTGGCAGATCTTACCTCAGAAGGATTATCTATTGACGACATTTCTGACAGTCTTCAGTTCTCTTTTGGCATCGGTTCAAACTATTTCATGGAGATCGCTAAACTAAGAGCAGCACGGTTGTTGTGGAACAAAATTGTTGAACAATACCGACCGGCAAATCCGGAAAATTCGAAAATGTTCATTCATTCTACTACCTCCCTCTGGAATAAAACCATTTATGATCCATATGTAAATCTTCTCAGGACCACGACTGAAGGAATGTCAGCTATTATCGGGAACACAGATTCATTATCAATTTTTCCTTTTGATTTTCCATATAAGTACGAAAGTGAATTTTCCCGGCGGATTGCCCGGAATCAACAATTGATTCTAAAGGAAGAAGCATATCTTGATAAAATCGTTGATCCGGGCGCCGGATCTTATTACATTGAAAACCTTACACATTCAATTGCTGCTAATGCATGGGAACAATTCAAAACAATTGAAGAAGAAGGCGGGATGATTGAGTGCATCAAAACAGGGTTTATCCAGGATGAGATTGAAAAGGCCTGCATAAAGAAAAACATGGATATCGCACAACGTAAAATTGTGATCCTTGGAACAAATCAATATCCCAATTCCCAGGAATCCATGGTAGAGAATATTGAGAAATTATCTAAAACCCCTGATGAATCTTCTTCGATATATAAGAAACTGCATATTTATAGGGGGGCACATGCCTTTGAGGAAATCCGTCTGGCTACAGAGCATGCTGTTTCCAGGGGCATGAAGAAACCATCTGTATTCCTTCTGACTCTTGGAAATCCTGAAATGCGGAGAGCAAGAGCGACATTTGCTGCAAATTTCTTCGGATGTGCAGGCTATGAGATCATCGACAATCCTGGGTTTAAAACAATAAAAGATGGGATAAAAGCGGCAGTGAATTCAAAAGCCGGGATCATTGTCATCTGCAGCTCTGATGCGGAATATGCAACAATCGCTCCATCAGTCTGCCAGGGTATTAGATCGCAAAACAAAGATGTGTTGATCTTTGTGGCAGGTTATCCTAAGGAAATTGTTGAAAAACTGAGATCCAAAGGCATTGATGATTTTATTCATATAAGGACCAATATTCTTGAATTCCTGAAGAATTTACAGAAAAAATTTAGAATTCAGTAAAGGTTCGGAATTAATTTCATTTCTTGAGATTCTAATGAGTTGCTATCTGTATGAGACCAAATTTTAAAGATGTCGATTTTAAAGCCATATCAGGGCAGGGAACTTCATTCCGGGAATGGGAAAAGGCATCAGGAATAACGGGGAACTGGATAACACCTGAAAGGATTTTAGTCAAACCTGTTTATGGGCCGGAGGACCTCGAGGAATTAGAGCATCTAAACTATGCAGCAGGAATTCCTCCTTTTCTGCGGGGGCCTTATTCCACCATGTACGTGATGAGTCCCTGGACCATCAGGCAATACGCTGGTTTTTCCACAGCTGAAGAATCCAATGCATTTTACCGCCGTAACCTTGCTGCAGGACAAAAAGGACTTTCAGTAGCATTTGACCTTGCTACACACCGCGGGTATGATTCTGATCATGAACGTGTTGAAGGAGATGTTGGTAAAGCAGGAGTTGCCATCGATTCCATCCTGGATATGAAAATTCTTTTTGATCATATCCCACTCGATAAAATGTCGGTCTCAATGACCATGAATGGAGCTGTTTTGCCTGTACTTGCATTCTATATTGTTGCTGCCGAAGAACAAGGAGTTCCCATGGAATGTCTCACCGGCACCATACAGAATGATATCCTGAAAGAATTTATGGTGAGGAATACATATATCTATCCACCCATTCCATCCATGAAGATCATCGCTGACATTTTTGAATTTACAGCCAGGAACATGCCTAAATTCAATTCGATCTCCATCAGCGGGTATCATATGCAGGAGGCCGGCGCCACTGCCGATATTGAGCTGGCTTATACACTGGCCGATGGCTTTGAATACTTACGGGCTGGTATCAAAGCGGGGATGGATATTGATTCCTTTGCACCCAGGATATCGTTTTTCTGGGGAGTAGGAATGAACCATTTTATGGAAATCGCAAAGCTGCGTGCAGCCCGGCTTCTCTGGGCCAAGATCGTGAAACAATTCAATCCGGAGAATCCAAAATCAATGGCATTGCGTGCACACTGCCAGACTTCAGGATGGAGTCTTACTGAACAGGATCCTTTCAACAATGTCACACGTACCTGTGTGGAAGCTTTGGCGGCTGCGCTTGGACATACTCAATCACTTCATACAAACTCATTGGATGAGGCCATTACCTTGCCGACAGATTTTTCTGCACGCATCTCACGCAATACCCAGCTTTACCTGCAGGAAGAAACGAATATTTGCAAATCAATAGACCCTTGGGCAGGGTCCTGTTACCTTGAGTTTCTTACCCATGAGATTGCACACAAGGCATGGGCTCTGATTGAAGAAATAGAATCATTGGGTGGCATGGCAAAAGCAATTGAGACAGGTGTGCCTAAGATGAGAATTGAAGAGGCATCTGCACGTAGACAGGCAAGGATCGATTCCGGAAAAGATAAAATCATCGGTATGAATGCCTTCCGCCTTGATAAGGAAGACCCCATCGAGATCCTGGAAGTTGATAATTCAGCAGTCAGGGAATCGCAGATCAGGCGTTTGCATAAACTGAAGAAGGAAAGAAACCAAGAAGAAGTAAAGAAAGCACTTGAAACGTTAACAGAAGCAGCAGAAACCGGAAATGGTAACCTGCTGGCTCTTTCAATTGATGCTGCCAGAAAAAGGGCTACCCTTGGCGAGATTTCATTCGCCCTGGAAAAAATTTATGGGAGATACAAAGCTGTGATACGATCAATTTCAGGAGTCTATTCCTCGGAATCAAGGGATAGCGACAATTTTAAAAAGGCCAGGGAACTAGCTGATAAATTTTCAGCGCTGGAAGGACGGCGTCCCAGGATTATGATTGCAAAAATGGGACAGGACGGACATGACCGTGGAGCCAAGGTAGTAGCGACAGGATATGCCGATATCGGGTTTGATGTCGACATCGGCCCCTTATTTCAGACACCATCAGAAACAGCAAAACAGGCCGTCGAAAACGATGTTCATATCCTGGGTATTTCGAGTCTGGCCGGAGGGCATAAGACACTGGTGCCCCAGGTAATCAAAGAGTTGAAGAAACTCGGAAGAGAAGATATCCTGGTAATCGTTGGAGGTGTCATTCCATCCCAGGATTATGAATTCCTGTATCGGGCTGGTGCTGCAGCAATTTTTGGCCCCGGCACAGTGATCCCGGAAACAGCCATCAGACTTCTTGAAATCCTTATTGATAGCAGGAAATGATCCATGGAACTCCAGGTTCATATTTTACCAAACGGTATCCGGCTTGTTCATCATAATGTAGCTTCCAAAGTTGCACATATCGGTTTATTCATCAACGCCGGTACAAGGGATGAAAATGAACAGGAACATGGCATTGCGCATTTTATTGAACATACTATCTTCAAAGGAACTGAAAAAAGAAATGTCTTCCAGGTGCTTAACCGTCTGGAAAATGTTGGCGCTGACCTGAATGCATATACTTCCAAAGAAGAGACCTGTATCTATGCGACTTTTCTGAATGAATATTATGAACGGACGCTGGAACTTTTCCAGGACATACTCTTTCATTCTACTTTTCCTGCAAAAGAATTGGATAAGGAAAAACAGGTAGTGATGGATGAAATCCGGTCATATCAGGATAATCCCTCAGATCAGATATTCGACGATTTCGAGGATCTTGTTTTTGCAGGCCATCCCTTAGGAAGGAATATCCTTGGGACTGTCAGGAGCCTGAAAAATATGACCAGGAACGATCTTCTCAATTTCATCCAAAGAAATTATTGCCTGAAAGAAATCGTGATTGTTTCCGTTGGGAATATTGATTTCCAGCGACTTGTAAAATTGGTCGCCAAATATTTCAGTCAAACACCACAAAGGATACAACCAACTCCCCGCATGGCTTTTGGGGATTACAAGGTTGCCGTCAGGACCCAAAAGAAGAAAACTTTTATGGTTCATTGTATATTGGGTTGCACAGCTTATGCATTTCCGGATGAACGCAGGATCCCTCTTTCTTTATTGAATAATATGTTGGGCGGACCGATCATGAATTCACGATTATCCCTGGCGCTGCGTGAAAGAAACGGGCTGACATACCATAACGAATCAAATTATACGCCGTATTCTGATGCAGGAATAATCAGCATTTATTTCGGTACTGATGCTGTTCATTATGAAAAAGCTTTAGAGATAGTTCGTAAGGAATTAGACCGATTAAGGAATCAAAAGTTGACAAAACTTCAATTGCATATAATTCAGAAGCAACTGATCGGTCAGTTAGCCATTACGCAGGAATCAAACCTGGGAAAGATGTTATCCATCGGAAAAAACTTCCTCCTCCAGAATAAATTTGATCCTATTGAAACTATCATCTCAAGAATTAGCAATACTACTGCTGAAGAACTCCTGGAAATATCCAATGATATATTCTCTCCCGAAAAAATCAGCATGCTTACCTTTATGGTGAAGTAGAGACCCCAATTGTTATTATCCCTATTAAAATGACCGCCATGATCTCCGATGAACTTTTTAATTATGCGGAAGAGCATTCAACCCCGGAATACCCATACCTGGACAGATTAAACCGCGAGACCAATCTCAAACAAGTTTATCCACATATGCTGGCGGGACACATGCAGGGATTATTGCTGCGGTTCATAAGTCAAATGATTCAACCCCGCAGGATTCTTGAGATTGGCACCTTTACTGGTTATTCAGCCATTAACCTGGCTATGGGACTAGATTGCACGCCTCAGGAAGAAGGGATCCTTCACACAATTGAAGTCGACCCGGAACAGGAAGATCTCATTCGTAAATATATAACCGAGGCCAGTTTGGAACAAAAAGTAATCCTGCACATCGGCGAGGCCATTAAGATCATCCCGACCCTTGATGAAACCTGGGATTTGGTATATATTGATGCCGACAAAAGCAATTATCTGAATTATTACAACCTCGTCTTTGATCAGGTGAGACCGGGAGGCTTTATCCTTGCCGATAATACATTCTGGGACGGGAAAGTGCTGAATCCCTCCACACGTAGCAGAGATACCAAGGGAATCATTGATTTTAATGAGTTTGTCATGAGAGATGAAAGGGTCGAGAACATGCTTTTACCTTTCCGGGATGGTATTATGATTATCCGGAAAAATGTTTAGCTGATTAGGTAGCGGGGCGGTTCCAGGAAAAAGCTTCACAGATCATCTGCCAAATTAATCCTTGAATCTATGATGGGATTTGCATCTTATATAAGCATCTAGCCGACCTTATACTCGTAATTCACTTTCTTAAGTTCCTCATTTGCATTTACCACCTTGGTTTTCAAGTCTTCTTTAAAGGCAAGCATCTTATTATACAAGTCCTGATCTGAGGCAGCCAATATCTCTGCAGCAAGGATTGCAGCATTCTGAGCGCCGTTGATAGAAACAGTGGCAACTGGGATCCCGGGGGGCATCTGGAGAATAGCCAGCATAGAATCCAGCCCTTCTAGGGAAGCTTTGATCGGAACGCCGATAACCGGCAAAACAGTCATGGCTGCTATGACTCCGGGAAGATGGGCTGCCATACCGGCACCAGCAATTATTACGCAAATTCCGCGCTTGTGCGCATTTCTTGCAAATTCCTCCACTTTTTCAGGTGTCCTGTGTGCCGAAAGGGCATTCATTTCAAAAGGGATCTTCATCCCATTTAGGAATTTGGCTGCTGCCTCCATTACCGGGAGATCAGATGTACTTCCCATGATAATACTGACTTTTGGTTCCATTTGTGTATCTTTGCTGATTCCTGACAAAAATAATCATATTTTCGAATTTATAATGACTGCGGTAAAAGTTAAAGACAAGGAATTTGAGAAAAGCATTGATGCGGCTGTCATTGATTCAACGGTAAAGAAAATTGCCTTTGAGATAAACCGGGATTACGAAGGGAAAAATCCTTTGTTCCTCTCTATCCTGAACGGATCTTTTGTATTTGCAGCCGACCTTGTCAGGAAGATCAATATCCCATGCCAGATCTCTTTTGTAAAACTTTCTTCATATTCAGGTCATGATTCGACAGAAAATGTCAAAGAACTGATAGGCCTTAATGAAGATATTAACGGGAGAGATCTGATTATAATCGAAGATATAGTTGATACAGGGCTGACAATGGAAATATTACTTAAGAACCTGGAAGAATTCAAACCGGCAAGTGTCAGACTGGCCTGTCTGATATTTAAAAAAGAAGCCTTCAAAAAGAAATTTCGCATTGATTACCTTGGGATTACCATTCCCAATGAATTTGTTGTCGGATATGGACTGGATTATGATGGTTATGGCAGGAATCTTCCCGACATTTACAAAATGGTAGAATGATAAATACTGAAGATGATAAAACCACATTAATAATTTAAATATGTTTAACCTAATTCTTTTTGGACCGCCTGGATCAGGTAAAGGGACACAGGCTATCAAGATTGCCGAAAAATATGGCTGGGTTCATGTTTCAACCGGTGATATACTTCGGTCAGAAGTGAGCCAGGGAACACCGCTCGGGAAGAAAGTAAAAGCTGTTATGGAAGCCGGTGTGCTGGTTTCAGATGAATTGTTAATTGATATCATGGAATCAGTATTCAGGAAAAATCACAACGCCGGTGGTTTTGTCTTGGATGGCTTTCCACGTACTCTTAACCAGGCAAAGGAACTCGACAAAATGCTGATGAAACTGGGGACAAAAGTTTCTCTCGTGCTTTCACTTGATGTGGATGAGGAAGAACTGGTAAAACGGTTGCTCAAAAGGGCACTAGAACAGGGCAGGAAAGATGACACCGAAGAAGTGATTAAAAATCGCCTGGTTCAATATCATCAGCATACCAAACTTCTTATCGAATATTATAAGAAAATGAAACTTTTGAAAAATATCGTGGGAGTTGGTAGTATTGATGAGATCTTTAACACATTATGCCAGTCAATACCTCGTTAGCCGGTAATAAGAATAGAATACCCCAAATAAATAATGGCTGAATCAAATTTTGTTGATTATGTTAAGATCTTCTGTCATTCCGGGCATGGAGGTGCAGGGTCGGCACATTTTTTAAGGACTCGCGGAATTCCACATGGCGGCCCGGATGGAGGTGACGGCGGCAGGGGAGGGCATATTATTCTTAAAGGAAACAAACAATTATGGACACTGATCCATCTCAAATATACCCGGCACCTCAGGGCAAAAGACGGTGAAAATGGAGCAAAACAATTAATGCATGGAGCCAATGGTCGTGATGTTGTGATTGAGGTTCCACTGGGAACCGTTGCAAAGGATGCAGAGACAGGAAAGTTTGAATGTGAAATTACGGAACATGGACAGTCAGAAATACTTGTTTATGGTGGGAAAGGCGGACTCGGCAATGATCATTTTAAATCCTCTACTTTTCAGGCGCCGAAATTTGCACAGCCTGGTGAAAATGGGACAGAAGGCTGGAAAATCCTTGAATTAAAACTTCTTGCAGATGTCGGACTGGTAGGATTTCCCAATGCCGGGAAATCCACATTACTCTCAGTTATATCCGCAGCCAAACCCCAGATCGCCGATTATCCCTTTACTACGCTGATCCCGAATCTTGGCATTGTGCCCCTGGAAAATAAAAAATCATTTGTCATGGCAGACATCCCGGGGATCATTGAGGGCGCTCATGAGGGAAAAGGGATCGGGTTGAGGTTCCTCCGGCACATTGAACGAAATTCCATATTACTTTTCACGATACCTGTCGACAGCCAGGATATCAGAAAAGAATATAAGATCCTTTTAAATGAGCTTAGGCAATTCAACCCGGAGTTACTGAATAAAGAGAGGGTCCTTGCAGTGACCAAGTCAGATCTTGCTGATTCGGAAATCATACGGGAACTAAAAAGGGAACTTCCTGATATTCCCTATGTCTTCATCTCTTCACACAAGAAACTGGGACTGAACAAACTTAAGAATATGCTTTGGGAAGAACTTAACCGGATAAATACCGATTTCATTTGATTGACTTTCTGGATCATATTGACCGTGCCTTTTTTCTTTTCCTTAACGGGTTTCACAATCCTTTTTTTGACAAGCTGATGTTCGAAGCTACCAAAAGCTTATTCTGGATACCCCTGTACCTGTTCTTTCTTTTTTTTGTAATCCGTAAATACAAATGGATTACCCTGGTTGTTTTGGTTAGTACAGCATTGATGATCCTGTGTAGTGACCAATTATCGGACCTTGTCAAAGAAACAGTACATAGGTTAAGACCTTCCCACCAGCCAGGACTGATAGTTCATATCGTAGAGGCTTACAAAGGAGGGAGCTATGGCTTCTATTCGGCACATGCTTCCAATACATTTTCTGTAGTTGTTTTCCTGAGTATCCTCCTGGGCAGTAAATATCCCTATGTTTATATCCCGGCCATTCTTTGGTCACTGATAATGTCGTACACCCGCGTTTACCTGGGACTTCATTACCCGGGAGATGTTATTGCAGGCTGGGTTGCAGGAGGCTTGCTGGGACTTCTTTTCGGAAAAGGCACGACCCTGATCTTCAAAATTATAGCTCAATTCAGCATGTATGATGCTATAAATCCCAGACTCAAACTCAAGAAGACCTCCAAAAGTACGACCAGACTGTAACCCTATCAAAGCAACCTGTCCTCCCGGGAATAACTTAGGGTCAGATGAAAATTTACCATTCGCAACCTTCTCCTGTTGCTGTTGATTGAGAATTCCGGATACTAATATTTTTCTATTGTTGTTTGTACAGAAACCCTAATACCGTCATAAAGACAAAGAGAATTGACAACATGTCGACAATAAAAACTTTAATAGATTAGATATTGAGAAGCAGTTGCACCTCTGTTCTGATGCTAAAACCTTATTCCTACAATAATTGGGAATTTTTTTTAAAAGTTTTTATACATAAATACTTTTTAATACGTTTTCTTATGTGAAAATATTAGTACCTAACTTTAAAAAAGAGTTGTTATGTCAAGAAAAAATATTAATTTAGTAGAATTATTTCATATTTCGTAAAAAAAAATTAAATACATATTGTTATTTACAAATTATATATTAACTTTGTACCGCTATTAGTGTGGCGGAATATCACATTAAAAATTTTAGTTACTTTATTTAAACACCAACAAAATACCTGATTCAATTAGGCTATTTAATACTTAAAATCATGGCTACAAAAGAAAGAAAAAAGATGACTATCACTAATAGTATTGCAGAAACCCTGAAGCAAGACATAAATTATGGGAAAATTTATGCAGGTGAAGCAATCATTGAGCGAAAAATTGCCGAGCGGTTTCACGCCAGCAATATCCCCGTCAGGGAAGCATTGAGAATTCTTGAAGGGGAGGGTTTTATCATTCACAGGAAGTTTTCAGGCTATAGCGTACGTCAGATCAACCCGGATGAGATGGTTGAATTATATGATATTTTCAATTACCTTTCTCGTCAGCTCCTTTCAACAGGCATTCCAAGATACACAGAGTTGACCTATCATCGATTCCGGAGCTTGATCGGGGAAATGGAAAAAACAAGAAATACTGATAAATCAGTTTCTTTATATATCGACTTTGCTGAAGCAGCTTTCGCACCATCAGGGTTGAAATTCTCATTAGAATTGGCAATACAAATATTGAACCGTAACATACCAATCCTCCAGGGAATGGTCGAGAAACTCTATAACGGAACAGTTCCCACCCAATTTCAACGAACCTTCATGGAACTTTGTCAGCAGAAGGATACCAAAAGAGCTACTGAACTCTGGGTAAACGAATGCGAAAAGATGACAAAAGACTTTGTCGCGATAATTAGTACTTTCAAATCTATTAATGAAAATTAAAAAAAGGCTGAAAAATGAAAACGAAAATCAAAAAAGAATCAACGACATCAAACAAAATTGCAGATTCCCTTCGTGAAGCCATCAACTATGGAACCCTGAAACCAAGTGATAAAATTATTGAAAGGGAAATTGCCGAGAAGTACCAGGCAAGTCATATCCCTGTCAGGGAAGCATTGAGAATACTGGAAGGTGAAGGCTTTGTCATCCACCGGAAATTTGCCGGATATTCTGTTCGTGAAGTTAACCCGGAGGAAATGATTGAATTATATAACATCATGAGGTTCCTTACGGTCCAGCTTCTTAACAGGGCTATTCCAAGGTACACTGAGATTACTTACTATCAGTTAAAGTCCATTGTAGCAGAAATGGAGAAAACCCAGGATGTAGATAAGAACATAGATCACCTGATGCAATTGGCAGAAGTGATCTTTTTCCCTGCGGGTTTGACATTTACCTATAACCTTTCAAAACAAATCCTTAAGAGAAACATTCCAATCTTTAAGGGAGTGATCGGTGGGGTGACCAAAGGAGCTATGCCAGTCGCCGCATTTAATCATTTTATCGAATTATGCCAAAAGCATGAAATAGAAAATGCTGTAAAATTCACTTCGGAACAATTGGATATTGTGACAAAGACTTTTGTAGCATTCATGAGCGAATCAAAAAAAACTGTCTAGAAGAACCGTCATTTAAGAAAGGATTTTCTTAGTAATCGTTGATCTTTCCTTCCAGTTTTTCGATTTTAACGATCCAACAGCAAACCTCATTCATCGAGGGTGGGTTATATTTGAATTCACCGGTAGCATAATTTTTCATGATGATGTTCATGATTCTGGTTTTCTGCTCCGGATCATCGATAAATTCAACTTTCCCATACGCAAGTACACTGCGGAACTTCATGGTATAGCTGCATCCGACATTTTCGTTTTGGGACCGGAGAAGATAATCGGTGCTGAATTCCACACAGACATTCGGATTATTTGTCAGGATATTCATCTTTTTTCCCAACTTTCCCGAATGAAAATATATAATGTTCTCTTCATATCCAAAATTAAACGGAAGAACATAAGGCAGACCGTCAGGATCAACCATGGCTATATGGCATACCTGGCATCTGCGGATGATCTCTTCCATTTCCGAACGATGGGTTAGCAATCGGTGTCTCATGATCAACTAAACAAATGAGAATAGAGGTCGGTTATATTTTTTATTGGAATGATATGGATAGAAAAACGTTTCGGGTCAAGGCCCTTTTGATTGAACTTCGAGATAAAGATTCGTTCAAATCCCAGTTTTTCAGCTTCTGATATACGATGGTCAATGCGGTTGATTGCACGGATTTCACCTGACAATCCGACTTCTGCTGCGAAGCAGGTCTTGGAATCAACGGGAAGATCTTCATTGGATGAAAGAACCGCTGCTACAACGGCAAGGTCAATGGCAGGATCATCCACTTTAATACCCCCTGCAATGTTGAGGAAAACGTCTTTAGAAGCCAGACGGAACCCACTTCTTTTTTCCAGGACTGCCAGGAGCATATTGAGCCGTTTGGCGTCAAATCCTGTAGATGACCGTTGTGGTGTTCCATAGGCTGCAGAACTCACTAATGCCTGGGTCTCGATTAGCATGGGCCGTAACCCTTCAATGGTAGCTGCGATCGTAATTCCACTCACATCTTCATCACGTTGAGATAAAAGAATTTCTGAAGGATTTGTAACTTCCCTCATTCCACTGTCAAGCATTTCATAAATACCCAGCTCAGAAGTAGATCCAAAACGATTCTTGGCTGCCCGGAGAATCCTATATCCATAATTCCGGTCACCTTCAAAATTCAAAACCGTATCCACCATATGTTCAAGGATCTTCGGACCTGCAAGACTCCCATCTTTGGTGATGTGCCCGATAAGGAATACAGGCGTATTCGTGATCTTGGAAAAACGCTGCATTTCGGCTGCAGTTTCCCTGATCTGGGAGATACTGCCGGCAGAAGAATCAATGCTATCTGTATGAAGAGTCTGAATGGAATCGATGATCACCATGTCGGGGTGAAGTTCCTCCAGGTGCTGAAATATAATTTGCAATGAAGTTTCTGTGAGAATATAACAATCAGTATTTTTTATGCCAATACGTTCTGCCCGCATCCTGATCTGCT
>Ga0181533_1005011_pt1 | contig 13072 bp, 11 predicted proteins | sample PEATcosm2014_Bin_45_FD_119772 | JGI IMG/M metagenome (GOLD analysis project Ga0181533, IMG submission 119772) | Peatland microbial communities from MTU Mesocosm Facility, Houghton, MI, USA - PEATcosm2014_Bin11_60_metaG | ecosystem: Environmental > Terrestrial > Soil > Wetlands > Peat | place... | reverse complement strand
TTTGAAGTAAAGTTCACAAATGGAACGACCGCATGGATGATCGGGATAGCGTCCAACGGCAATATCTCCGTATTGGTTTTTCAGTAAGTGGGGTGGGGTCAGGATTAACTTTCAGATATTTGAACAGGAAAAGCGGAGGAGTTGCTATTCTTGTTGTTCTTATTGGATTGCTATACGGTCAGCTTTGTTACCGTGGCCGATGGTCATTGACCACCGCGAGAAGTCACCTTCCCGATTCGCCCCCTGAATTGCAACGTGGGACTGTTGCTTCAGCCATCCTTTGCAGTGTGAAATACGAAAAAAGGGCTTTCAGGCTTGACATACATCGTTACCTGAAAACCCTTATTGTTATCTGGTGCCGGAGACCGGGGTCGAACCGGTATGCCCTCGCGGGCGCTGGATTTTGAGTCCAGTGCGTCTACCAATTTCACCACTCCGGCGAATGTTCGGGGATTATAACCAAAGCCCAGCGACCGGTCAAGCGGGAAATGACCGATACTAAATAATGATTGACACCCCAAAAGGGTTTTGTTATAAAAAGAGTTCTTGAATGGGGCTGTAGCTCAGTTGGGAGAGCGCTTGAATGGCATTCAAGAGGTCATCGGTTCGATCCCGTTCAGCTCCACCAAATATCAAGGGGTTAGCGATTTTCGCTAACCCCTTTTTAGTACAATCGGAACTCCCCCGGCTTTGCCGGAGGTGACTCACTGTGCTGGTGATGGGAATGTGGGATGCTGCCATTGATTTATCACCTGTGTATGCATCGACATGAATAGACAGGTTTTAATTCACCGAAGGGAGTTTGTTAGCCAGGATGTCACCGCGCCTGAAAAAACCGAGGTTCTGTAACTGTCCCTACAGGGGGGATGCCGAAGAGGTTTACAAACCGGCCGGCACTCCCTTGTGGGACCTGGAAAAGGTCAACATCGGCCACGATGAAATGGAGGCGATGTTTCTTTGCGATTCCGAAAACCTTACCCAGGAAGAGGCGGGGAAACGGATGGGGGTATCGAGGGGGACTGTTCAGCGCCTTCTCGCCCAGGCCCGGAAGAAGACCATCGAGGCTGTGGTTCTTGGCAAGGCCCTCGTTATTGAATGCAAGGAACCGAGTCAATAGGCTCCTCTTAAGGATTTGACAAATGGAATTTCAAGTCAGTGCAATCGGGGTTATCCACACCAGTCACACAACAAAGGAAGAGACTCCGATCCAAGGGGTTTTCCAGCCGGACGCCATGGGGATGGTGGAGCTGTTTCCCGAGTTTGACAAAGGGCTTCTGGACATCGGCCTGTTCAGTCACATAATCCTCATCTATCATTTCGACAGGGCCGGCAATGTGGAGTTGATCCGCAAACCGTTTCTTGACGACGCTCCCCACGGCATCTTCGCCACCCGTCATCCATGCAGGCCTAACGGTATCGGTATCTCCATCGTCAAGCTTCTTGGTCACGAGGAGAACCTCCTGAAGGTCGGCGGCATCGATGTCCTCGACGGCACCCCGCTTCTTGACATCAAACCCTATGTGCCCCGTTTCGACTCCTATCCGGAGGCATCCGAGGGGTGGTTCGCGGGCAAGGAAAAGCGGGACAAGCCGCCGGGGCGGGAGTGAAATGGGAGTGATGGCGCGCAAGGAGGATGCATCGGAACATGAATCCTGCGGCCACAGGTGAGGAGAGCAAGATATATGGAAGATGAGAAGTTTCTTGATCATGTGCGTAATCCACGCAATGTCGGCATGCTGGAAGATGCAAATGTGGTGATTCAGGCCGGCGACCCCGAATGTGACGACAAGCTGATTTTCTTTATCAGGATTGAGGATGATATGGTGCAGGACATCCGGTTTCTGATCGAAGGATGCGAAACAACCGTTGCCATATCATCGATTGTAACCGAAATGGTCATGGGACAATCCCTGGACACCGTTCTGACCCTCAGCGACAGATCGATTGCCGCCGCGCTGGGCGGTCTGCCCGAGGAGAAAATGCACTGTGCCGAGATGGCGGCATTAGCTATGCATACTGCCGTACACCAGTACAGGAGCACAATAAAAGGGGAGTCATCATCTTTGGTACACACCTTTGATCACTCCCGGATCGTAGCACAGGTTTTAAACCAGCCCCTTGAACAGGTCTATTCGTCCGATTATGACCTTTAGTCAGTTTAAATAACTGTCAAATGCCGACATAATGAGATAATATTTATACTGAAATGAAAAGGGATTTCGACAAAGCTGCAGTTTCATGGGACGATGAACCGCGCCGGGTTAAACTGGCCGGCGATTTGGCCGGGGCCATCATGCGTGAGGTAGAACTGACGCGGGATATGGACCTGCTTGATTTCGGCTGCGGCACCGGGCTGATTTCTCTTCATCTTCAACCGCATGTTCGGAGTTTATTGGGAGTGGATACTTCGGCGGGCATGCTTGAGATCTTTCAGAGCAAGTTAAAAGAACACTGCATAACGAACGTCTCTGCGGTTTTACTTGATCCGGCAAAGGAGACGAGAATCGATGGAAGTTTTAATCTGGTCGTAAGCGGTATGACCATGCATCACATAGCTGATGTTGGAGCCCTTTTCAATGAGTTTTATCGCATACTTCTTCCTGGGGGGCAGGTATCTATCGCTGATCTCGATACGGAAGACGGAAGTTTTCACAGTGATAAGACCGGCGTTATGCACTTCGGTTTTGATCGGCCGCAGGTGGCCTCAATGCTTGCCTCTGTGGGATTCGTAGAGATAAAACAAGTGACGGCGGCCAGGATCATCAAGGATGATGAGACACAGAAAAAGCGGGAATATACCGTGTTCCTCATGACAGCCCGCAAGGGGACCGTTTAATCGTCGCATGGAATTGGATAGCGGGTGATTCAGGGCCATTGCGACTCGCCGTGACAATCGCTTGATCGTTTTACAGCAAGATATATGATCTGATGAACCATGCTGAGTTACACTCCAATTCAAAGGCATGCCATGGATCTTTACCGCATACTGTTTAGCCTTGTGGCCAGAGGCATCCGTTACCGTTTTCTCAAGGCCACTGGCCGTTCTTCCCGGCCCGAGGCCCTGAGTATCGAGGTGACCCGGCGCTGCATCGCCAAGTGCCTCATGTGCAACATCTGGCGGATGCCGGCCGTTCCGGAAATCGCGGCGGCTGACTGGCTGAAGCTCCTTGAATCGCCGGTCCTGTCCGAACTGAAGGAGTTGGACGTAACCGGCGGCGAGCCGTTTCTGAGAAACGACATCGTCGAGCTTCTCTTGGGGATCGGCAGGCTGGAAAAGACCCATCTCCGTAAATTGTGCTCGGTGGCCATTACTACCAATGGCTTCCTGACCGACAAGGTCCTGAAGGATGTGGGCGCTGTCATCGCCCCCCTGGAAGAGGCCGGCGTCACCCTGGTCTTCGCCTGCGGCTTCGACGCGGTGGGGGAGGTCCATGACCGGATCAGGAACTTCAAAGGGGGGTGGGATAAGCTTAATGCGACCATCGAAGGATTGAAGGAGCTTCGGGAGAAACACTCGAGTCTTGTCCTCGGGATAAAGACAACGATCACCCGTTACAACATCGATGAACTGGAGCGGGTCTGCCAATACGCCGACGAACACAGGCTCTTCACCATCATCTCCCCTTATATTCTCACGTCAAACCGTTACGACAACGTGGGGAAGGAGGACGAGCTGTCTCTTTCAGCTCAGGATCTGAATAAGCTCAAGACCTTCTACAACACCCCCCGTTTCCAGTGGAGCTATTACCGCAACGAGCTGCTAAATTTCCTGGAGACGGGGCGTATGGAAAAGCCCTGCTCCGCCGGGTTCAACTACTTCTTCATCCGGAGCACCGGCGAGCTCTTTTCCTGTCCTATCATCAACGCACCGCTGGGGAATATAAAAGAGACGCCGCTCAAGGATCTCATCCGCTCCGCCGGTGCCTGCCGCTTTCGCAGGAAAGTCAATGACTTCCCCGAGTGTGTAACCTGTACGGAACCTGGTCTGGAACGATACGCTCTCCCCTTTGAGGGGTTTCATTACCTGCGGCAATACTTGAAGCTGGGATCTGAGGGATTTCGCGCCCTGCACCGGCATATGGGGTTGGACAAATATTTCCGGTGATCATGAAAGAGACCGCCTCCGAATCCAATTCAACAACTTATCAAAACCCACAGAGATAAAAGGAGAAAACATGCAGATGCGAATTGTTGTGATTGGCGCCAATGCAGCCGGCGCCAAAGCCGCATGCAAGGCCAAGAGAGTGAACCCTGAGGCTCAAGTGACCCTCATTGACAGGGGAAATTTTATCTCCTATGGGGCCTGCGGCATCCCCTACTTCGTCTCGGATACGGTGGCGGATGTAAAGGAACTGATGAAGACCCCCGTCGGAGTGGTCCGTGATGTCCCTTTTTTCAAGAAGGTCAAGGGGGTGGATGTCGTTACCGGCACCGAGGCGGTCGGTATCGACCGGGAGGACGGGAAGGTGCACCTGGTTGAGCTGGCCACCTCCAGGTCTTATTCAATCGATTACGACCGGCTGATAATCGCCACGGGGAGTTCCCCTGTCATCCCCCCCCTGGATAATGTCGATCTGGACAATATCTTTACCGTCAAATCGATAGAAGATGCGGAACGGCTTAAAGAGAGAGCAGTTGCGGGGAAGAGCGCCTGCATTCTGGGCGGCGGCCTGATCGGACTGGAGATGGCGGAGGCCCTCAAAAGCAGGGGGCTGAAGGTTACCGTCATCGAGATGCGCGACCAGCTTCTGCCGGGATTACTCGATCCCGAAATGGCCATGCTGGTGGAAAAGCACGTCCGCCAGAACATCGACGAACTAAGGACCTCATGCCGGGTAACCGGTTTTGGCGGCAACTGCAGTGTGGAAAGGGTGTTCACCGATCAGGGGGAGTTGCAGGCCGACCTGGTGGTGCTGGCAGTGGGAGTGAACCCGAATGTCAAGCTGGCAGCCGATGCCGGACTGGAAATCGGCCCTACCGGGGCAATTGTGGTCGACAAACGGATGCGCACCGACGACACGCGTATCTATGCCTGCGGCGATTGCTGTCAAACCCCCAATCTGATTACCGAGAAAGATGTGTACGTACCGCAAGGCAGCACGGCCAACAAGCAGGGGCGGGTAGCGGGAACCTGCGCCGCAGGAGGGTATTCGACCTTTCTCGGCATTGTCGGCACCGCAATAGTCAAGGTATTCAACTTGAACATCGGGAGAACCGGGCTTACCGAAGCGCAAGCCAAGGGATTTAATGTTATAAGCGTACTTTCTCCCTTCCCCGACAAGGCGCACTACTTCCCCGGAGCAAAGCCTATCGCCTTAAAGCTCGTGGCTGACCGCTTAAAGGGAAAAATCCTCGGCCTGCAGGCCGTCGGCGAAGGGAACGTGGATAAGCGGGTGGATGTGGCGGCCACGGCCATCACCTTTGGCGCTACCGTTGAAGAGCTCGCGCAGCTCGACCTGGCCTATGCGCCACCCTATTCCGCAGCCATGGATAACCTTATCGTCGCGGCGGATATCGTGAAGAACAAACTGGCTGGCCAAGGGCTGGGGATCTCCCCGATGGAGGTGAAGAAAAAACTCGATGCAGGGGATGACTTTATCCTGCTTGACGTTCGCTCTCCTGCCGAACATGCGGAGGTCGCTATCGAGGGGGCAACGCTTATCCCGTTGGGGATGCTGAGGGAAAAACTGGACGACCTGCCGAAGGATAAAGAGATCATCGCCTTCTGCAAGATCAGCCTGAGGGGTTATGAGGCGCAGAAAATCCTCGATGCAGCCGGTTTCGAAAAGACCGGCTTCATGGATGGGGGTATCCTCACATGGCCCTATGCGTTAAAACAAAACAAGTGATGATTCTTTCCGGATAGTTGAACGTCTGTTCGCGGGATCAAGCCGCGACTGTAAAGAGGGGCGCCTGAAGATAAGGCGCCCCTCTTATTTTTTAATCTTTACAGTTTGATCAGGATTTCACCGGTGGAAAAGATAGCAAAGGATCTCATTGATTCCGAAACAATTAAGGCAATCTTTCCTTTTTCGTTTACAATTTACCTGTTGGAAACAGTATGTCGCGGAGACATAGAGAACGCAGAGTAATCCATACCATTATCAAATCTATTCCATAACCTGAGCATCACTTCGGAAATTAATTTCCTGGGTTCGATGCGAAAGGCATGTGGGAGAATCCCAATGTGACCCGGAGGAATCGGGATGAGTTTGCCCTGAGGCCGGCGGCATGGAGTTAAAAAAATCGTCGTCATCGTCCGGACCGGTGCTGGAAAATGTTGAGGATCGGCTTGTAAGTACGAGTGCGAAGAGGTGCGGATCTCGCTATGATCTTGCATGACGGCGATTCACCTGACGCCTTCGATGAACTCGACGAGCGCCTCGACCTCATCATCTTTCAGTTCCGGAAAAGTCGGCATAAGCGGCTGGAATCCTTCCACGATTTTCGCCCCTGGTTGTTTGATCGATTCCCGCAGATAGGCATCATCGGCAGTCACGGTGAGCCGCATGCCATTCCGCAGCACGGTGACCCGGCTGTTGTATAACCCCTTGAAGGTGGGACCGACACCGCGGGTCCCGTCGAGAGAGTGGCAGGCAAGACACCCTTTCTCTCTGGCGAGCTTGGCGCCGTCCGGTTTTGGAAGTTCTGCCCCGCCGGAGCGGAGAAAATTGATAATCGCCGAAATCTCGCTGTCCTTGAGGAGGCCGGCAAAGGAAGGCATCACCGGCTGGAATCCCTTTACCACGTCGGCGTTAGGTTCCAGGATCGACCGGCGCAGATACGCCTCGTCGACGGTGAGTGTGTGCTCTTTGCCACCGGTCAGCACTGTGACGGACCGGCCCCAGATCCCCTTGAAGGTAGGCCCCACCTTCAGGGTCCCGTCCAGGGAGTGGCAACCGAGGCAGCCATGCTTTTCCAGAAGCTCCTTGCCTGCATGCTCCGCGCCTCCCCCTTGCTCCAGCCATGACGCGAAATCAGCCGGGGGAAGGGCCTCCACGGTGGTGATCATCCCCGAATGGCCGACGCCGCAGTAGACGGAACAGAACAGGTCATAGGAGCCGGGCTTGGATGCCACGAACCAGGCGAAGTTCTTCATCCCCGGCACCACATCGTGTTTGACCCGGAAGGCGGGGATATAGAAGCCGTGCAGCACGTCCAGGGAGACCAGGTTCACCAGCACAGGTTTGCCGACTGGGACGTAAAGCCTGGGACTGGTCTTGCCGTTTGCATAGGTGAAGCTCCATGACCACTGGCGGGCCGTTGCCGTCACCGGCAGCGCACCCTTGGGAACGCTGCGCAGAGAAAGGTAGCCCGCCCAGCCGTAATAGAACATGGCCAGCACCAGGACGGAGGGAAGTACGATCCAAATGATTTCAAGCCAGATGTTGCCGGACGTCTGAGAGGTCGGCTCGGGCGCCCGGGAGCGGCGGTAGCGGATGACGAACGCCACCATGGTCGCCGTGATGCCGAGCAGAAGTATGAGGCACGCGCCGAAGATGAACTTGAAGACAGGATCGACCGCCTGGGTCGTGGTGATGAGCGAAGGGTTCACGTTTCTCCCCTACCGGTACAGGACGTCAAAAAAGGTAAAACCGATGAAGATGGCCAGCACGGAGAGGGCGAAAAAGAGCAGACAGCGCAGGAGCCGTCCCTCGTACTTCATATGCATGAAAAAGGCGATGACCAGCCCCGCCTTGACCACCGCGATGGTTAGTGAGCCCCAGACATGGCCGATCCCCACGTTGTGGCGGGCGACCCGGACGGTCAGCCAGGTCAAGAACAGGAGCGCCAGCCAGACTGATGCCAGTTTACCATAACTGATGATATGCGTGGCATGTTCGCTATTGCCTTCCGTCATGGCCTCCTCCTAGAGGATCAGATAGTAGAGCGGAAAAATGAAAATCCAGATCAGGTCCACCAGATGCCAGTAGAGGGCGCCGTTCTCCAGCAGCACGTAGTTGCCGGCATGGATGGTCCCGCGTTGAACGCGGATCGCTACCACGGTCAGGAAGGTGCCGCCGATCAGCACGTGCAGGCCATGCAGTCCGACGGTGAGGTAGTAGAGGCTGAAGAAGACCGATTCTCCGGGCGGACCCGCGACCAGCCGGGGGGAGTCCGGATAGATGCCATGGCCGATCTCGGCGCTCCACTCCAGGTATTTGTTGAAGAGGAAAACGGCCGCGGTGAGGACCGCCCCCTCCATGAGCCCGACGGCCCTGCGCCGTTCGTCCCGCTGGATCGCGGTGACGGCCATTGCCGCAAAATAGCTGCCGGTAATGAGAATCGCCGTGTTGAGTGTGCCGAGGACCAGGTGCATCTCCCGCCCTGCCGCAGTGAACTCCCGCGGGTAGCGGGTCAGGTAGACTGCGTAGAGCAGAAACAGTCCGCCGAAGAGCAGCAGCTCGGTAAAAAGGAATATCCACATGCCGAGCTTGGCGCCGGCATAATCCTTGTGCGGCGGTCCGCTCATGGGATTCCCGCCCCCTTGAAATCGTAGGGGCCATGGGTCACAACCGGCTCCTCTTCGAAATTCTCAGTAGGCGGCGGTGTCGGAATGGTCCATTCCAGGGTGGCCGCTCCCCAGGGATTCCTGCCTATCGGCTCCCCTCTGAAAAGGCCCCGGAACAGGTTCACCAACATCAACGCCAGGCCGCCCACCAGGATCCAGCTGCCGATGGTGGAAATCAGGTTGAGGCGGGCGAACTCGGGGAGGTAGTCGTAGTAGCGCCGCGGCATCCCTTCCATACCCAGCACCATCATGGTGAAATAGGTGATGTTGAAGCCGACGAACATCAGCGCCCAGGCGATGACAGCCGGTTTCTCCGCATAGCGGCGGCCGTAGAACTTGGGAAGCCAGTAGTGCATGGCGCCGAAGAGGGCGAAGACGGCGCCGCCGAAGATGACGTAGTGAAAGTGGCCGACCACGAACATCGTGTCATGGACATGGATGTCGGTGGCGGCCGCGCCGAGGATCAGCCCGGACAGCCCGCCGATGGAAAAGAGGAGGATGAAGGAGAGGGAAAAGAGCATGGGGACTTCCAGGGAGATGGAGCCGAGGTAAAGGGTCGAAACCCAGTTGAAGACCTTGATGGCCGACGGAATGGCCACTACGAAGGTGAGAAAGGAGAAGACCAGGATGGCCGTGTCGCTCATCCCGCTGGTGAACATGTGGTGCCCCCAGACCAGGGAACCGGCGCCGGCGATAGCAAGGCTGGAAAAAGCGATCATCTTGTAGCCGAAGATCGGCTTGCGGGCGAAGACAGGAATGATCTCGGAGATTATCCCCATCCCCGGCAGGATCATGATATATACCGCCGGGTGGGAATAGATCCAGAAGAGGTGCTGGTACATGAGCGGATCTCCGCCCCGGGCCGGGTCGAACAGCCCTGTGCCGAGGAACCGTTCGGCGATTATCAGCGCCAGGGTGATGCCGAGGATCGGGGTTGCCAGGACCTGTATCCAGGCTGTTGCGTAAATCGACCAGACGAAGAGCGGCAGCCGGCCCCAGGTCATCCCAGGGGCCCTGAGGCGATGGATGGTGGTGACGAAATTGAGCCCGGTCAGGATCGATGAGAAACCGACAGTAAAGACGCCGAAGACCGCCAGAGAGACGTTGGTGGTGGTGCGCTCGGCGAAGGGGACATAGAATGTCCAGCCGGTGTCGGGAGGGCCGCCGCCGGTGAAGAGCGAGGCGATGATGATCCCCGCCCCGAAGATGTAGAGCCACCAGGAGAAGAGATTCAGGCGGGGGAAGGCCACGTCCCTGGCGCCGATCTGCAGCGGCATGACAAGGTTGCCGAAGGCGCCTGGAAAGCCGGGGATGATGAACAGAAAGATCATCAGCACGCCGTGGACGGTGAATACCGCGTTGTAGGTCTGGGGCCCCATGATGGTCCGGCCCGGCGCGATCAGCTCGATTCGGAGCAGAACTCCCAGCGCCACCGCGATCAGGAAAAAGCTGAACACGGAATAGAAATAGAGGAAGCCGATCCGCTTGTGGTCGGTGGAGAAGATCCAGGAGGTGATTCCGGTCTTGCCGGTATCGTTCCAGAAACTGCTGATGGGCGGCGTGGTCTGGTTAGTTGAAGTCATGATTTCCCGGATCTTCGTCGCCGATGTTTGTCCCCTGTAAGGAGAAGGAATGAGAGAAAGGCACCCATGACAATTATGACAACCGTGGCGCTGACACGCAACAGATTGAATACATATGTCTTCCCCTTGGGATCGAAGCTGAAACAGAAGCCGACAACCTTTCTGACGGTTGCCCCCGTCTTGCCGTCCCGCGCCTCCAGCAGGGCCAGGGTCAAGTCTTTGGGGAGAAATGTGGTTCCGTAAAAATAACGGACGATTGTGCCGTCCCGGGCAACGACGAAGCTCGCCACGGGGTGAATGAATTCCCTTCCCCGGCGCTGGAAATGGTAGCCGGCGGCATCGGTAAGCCGGCGGATGTTCGACGCATCGCCAGTAAGGAAACGCCAGCCATCCACCGGGAATGGTGCGTGCATTGACGTGAGATACATCCGTTTATACCTGCTTGCAAGAGATGGAGTTTCCGTCTCGTCGAAACTTACGGAGATGACCCGATACTCCTCACCCGGCTTCCTCTTCACCAATGGCAGGGCGCTTGCCACTCCCCCCTGGAGGAAATTGCAAACATTCATGCAACTGTAATAAACCGGGAGGATGATGGTCGGGACGGTGATCAAATCTCCCAGCCGGACCGGCTTGCCGTTTTCGTCGCGAAAGGTGGTGTCGAGGGGGATTTTCCCCCCCAGATGCTCCTCCACCCCGGTGCTGGCCCCGTCATCCTGCCCCGACGTCGGGTGCTCATGAGCCAGAGCCGTACCACCCAAAGGGGCCGTGCAAGGTTGGATGAGCATCGATACGACAAGCGCCGTCAGGAGAAAGCGCAAAGGGCTCGTCGACTTTGTCGGCATCATCGCGTTGAAACCCATCGATTTTTGTCCATGCATACGGCTGCCGCTCCTCTGCCAACAGTTGATGATCAACACTTCAGGAGGCCGGTGTAAACGCTTCTCGGAAGCATGTGACATAAAGAATTCAATCACAAACAGACAAAAAGTCAACAGGAATCTGTCAGGAAGGAAGTCCAACGCGGTAACGAACCGGATGGGAGAACTTCGAGCATGGTTAAGTATTCCGGTATTAATGAGTAGGGAAAGGTGAAAAAGTCCGTTATTTTTATTCTCTTTTTATTGTTGGCGCCATCTATGTCGCTTGCCCGGCAGAGATATTCCGAAGCTGCCGCTCACTGCAATAAACACTTCTCTCATACAAGCAGCGAAATAGATAAAGATGTACCACTTTCAATAGATAATAAATCACTTCAGAAAATAATGGGAATACGCAAAATATGAAACCTGCTGAATTATAAAACATAATTTCTGAATTGACTAATATATATTCTTGAACTAAATTAAAAATAACCAAAAGTAAATAAAACATATTATATATCGCTATGTTCAATTATAGTTATTTTAAACTAAAGATTGAAATATCATTCAATAAAACCATATCTGGAGATGAATTCCACAACGGACAACAAAAATAAGCCTAATTACGATGCATTTTACTAGAATTATGTTGTAATTATAGAGCAATATACGTTCAGCAAATTAACATCAATTTGTTCTCGACCTTGCAGGTGAGTTGTCTTGTCCTAATCTTATAAATGTAAGTTCAGGCTCATATGAGTTAATAAATGTGTTAAAATGATACGTTAAGGATATTGCTTGTAATTTACACGGCAGCTTAACGCGCAGGTTAAATCTTTTAACCCCAGGTAAAGATAAAGAAAACATAAATATTAATGCATATAATATTCAAACATAGTTATGCAAATAATAATTTTAATCTTATCCAAAGCCATATAAATCTTCAAAAAAATGTATAATACTGCAATAATAAAAGAAAATATGTAATATATTAATTTAAAATAAAATTTTAAAAATAAGTTGACAAAGGCAAATCAGTGGATTATTCTATTATCGCAATAAAAGTTAATTCCTTTCCCGATCTTTACTCCTGATTTCTTCGACACTTCCTGTCAATGTTTGTCTGTAGTTGTGTAAAAGGTTTCTGTTTCCCAAGTTGGACGTAGATCATAACTTTTGGGAGGTTTACCTTTGCCATGCGGAAAACACCACATCCTGAAAAAATAGCACAACGAAAAACACGTCTGAGATAATGGAAAAACCCTGAAGCTACAAACCGGCATTCCGTCTTTTTGCAGTTATTTATATTGTACGACTCATTAAGCTTATCGGTTGCAATTGACGACTATGGATCTTTCATCAAAAATGCATGATCATGTCTTCGATTTTTCTGCTGAGGCGCAAGCTCCAACCGATAATACCTGCAAAGTTGTCCTCAATAATATGCTCTTCAATGATCTGCTTCTTGAGCATATCGACTGGTACTGCCGATTCCGTTGGATAATAATAGCCGTGCTTCTTCTTTTCGGGTTATCGAGCTTTATTGATGACCTTTTCATTTTTATGCATATGCGCCCGGACCTTTACTGGCCATTCGGGATTGCCGGCATAGGCATAATAATGAACATATCGTTCACGACCCATGCCAAAAGATCAATAATATCCGGCTCCGGTAACAATCTGTTATTTAATATGTGGTGCCAGATAATTATCGATCTGATTTTATTGACCATGGTAGTTCACTATGTCGGGAGCCTGGATACTGTCATATCTTTTGCATATCTGTTCCACATAGTACTGTCATGTATTTACTTCTCTCGCATTCAAAGTCTGTCAGTTACACTCTTTTCATCCGTATTATTTATATTATGTGTTGTATCCGAAGCTGCAGGTTTGTTGGCTCCTTCCAGTATCTATAATAACACTCATGTATTCGAAAAATTTACCCTCGATATCCAGTCGACTTTCATACATGTAACGATGATATTATCTATCTGGTACGTCGTCTGGTATCTCGTATCTTATATCTCCAATTTGGTAAGAGAACGTGATTATGAGTTGTGCACGACCAATCAAAGATTAAAGGAGGCGCAAGAGGAAAAGACAAAACATTT
>Ga0181533_1005004_pt1 | contig 13082 bp, 4 predicted proteins | sample PEATcosm2014_Bin_45_FD_119772 | JGI IMG/M metagenome (GOLD analysis project Ga0181533, IMG submission 119772) | Peatland microbial communities from MTU Mesocosm Facility, Houghton, MI, USA - PEATcosm2014_Bin11_60_metaG | ecosystem: Environmental > Terrestrial > Soil > Wetlands > Peat | place... | reverse complement strand
GCGGATTCGCCGACAACGGCACGATCCATGATCACCGAATTCATGCCCACCATCGCGTTCGTTTCGATGCGGGCGCCATGGATGATGGCGCCATGGCCGATGTGCCCTTCAGGTCCGATAACGAGGTCGAGTCCGGGCAAGCTGTGCAGCGTGCAATTATCCTGAACGTTGCAGCCCTGCTCGAGCATGATGCGACCGAAGTCGCCGCGGAGCGATGCGCCCGGACCCACATAACAGCCCGCGCCAACTACGACATCGCCGATGATGACGGCATCGGGGTGGACGAAGGCGGTTGGATCGATGACCGGCGACACACCGTCTATGGAATAGGTCTTGCGTCCGCTGAAGCTCATAAAGGACGTTTGCCTCCTGAATTGCGTCCACAGCCGGATACCGCATCAGGATGGCTGCGGCGTGACGTTTCAGATCCGGATTCGAGTAGTAGCAGCTAGACAAAACCCGGTATAGAAGCGTTCAGCATCAACAATAAACGTGAAAAGGGAACGACCTATGTTTCGGCACGTGTTTCTCTACAAAGTGGCGCCCGGCGCCGATCCGGCAATGACCGTCGAAATTCTCAATGCCCTGCCGACAAAGGTGCCGGGGGTTCGGAGCTGGACATTAGGCCAGCATCGACCGCCTCCCGGAGCATCTGCTGGTCGTTGGGACTACGGTCTGGTTTGCGACTTCGATAGCTTCGATGGACTGCAGACATACTCGAGCCACCCGCTCCACATCGACGCCGTCAAGAAATTGTTGCCGATGCTTTCAGCGCATGCGATCTGCGATTTCGAATTCGATCCGGCAAAGCAGAACGTTTGACCGATGCGCAAGGTCGCAGTTCTTCGCTGACATAGATCAGACCTAGGCGCGCTTCCACATAACTCTGTTTTGGTTGCGCCAAACCGTACAGCCAGCGGCACAATATGGAACCTTAGTGGCCTATCTAAGTACCTAGAATATATTACATATTCCCGCTCGCTCGGCTCTCTCCATCATCGGAGCCGCGGCAAATCGGCGGTTGTTCTGCCTGTCGATATTTCCAGGATTATCAATCATTTCCGCCGCTTGCTTGTTATCTCGTTGAGACCTAAGGGCCCCGGCAGAATACAACTTTTGCTTACTTACATTACAGACTACACCCTCAACGTGACGCGACGCCCACTCTGTCGGATCGGATAGCATCAATTAGCAGGCTGCTGCAAAACTGGCGAGATTGAGCGCCATTCCATGTCGGAGCCACGAGTTTGGTGTGCCGGAGATCGTCCGCGGCGTTCGACAATGGCGATCATGCGGCACTGGCGAGCAGTCTTGCAAAGCGGATCAGGTTGTGGGCAACCACCGCGAAGGTGAAGACGGTTTTTACGTGCTAAGCATTCAGCCACAGGCTGCGACCATCGCGAATTTGCTTTTCGATTGCGGTCGTCCCGGCTACTTTTCGAGGAAAGCGGAGAGCTAGGGAATGGACGCTGCGGCAGTTCTGTTGGCCAATGGAAATCTGCGGATCAAGAGGACACGCTACGGATTGATGGCTTACAACGCCAATGACATCTACGTCGGACGTTCGCTCGATTGTTACGGCGAATATTCGCTCGGTGAAACGACGCTTTTCGCGCAAATCGCCGGCACCAATTCAGTGGCAGTGGATGTCGGTGCGAATATCGGCGCACTGACGCTGCCTCTCGCGCGGATGGTCGGGCCCGGCGGCACTGTCGTCGCTATGGAGCCGCAACGCGCAGCCTATCAGCTTTTGTGCGCAAACCTTGCGCTCAATGAAATCGGCAATGTTCGCGCCCTCCATACCGCCGTGGGGGAGTCGCCCGGCCGGACGTTTGTGCCGGTTCTCGACCAAGCCAAACGGAACAACTTCGGCGCTGCCCAGGTGACCGACAAAGGCGGCGATCCGGTCGGCGTGATAAGCATCGATGGTCTGCAACTCCCTGCGTGCCATTTCATCAAGATCGATGTCGAGGGCCAGGAGCGATCAGTGATCGCCGGCGCTGCCAGGACGATCGCCCGTTTTCAGCCTGCGCTCTACGTGGAGAACGACCGCCGCCATCATTCACCCGACCTGATCCGGCAAATTCAGGACCTTCATTATGTCGCTTACTGGCATCTGCCGCCGCTCTTTAGTCCGGATAACTTCTATGGCAACCCGACCAACGTGTTTCCGGGCATCGTCTCGATCGACATGCTGTGCCTGCCACGCAGCGACGTGCGCAAAGTGGACGGATTCCGGCCGGTTACCGGGCCGGATGATTGGCCACTTCCAAATTAGAGCACGATCCCGAAAATCCCTGCCCTCGGACTTGATCCGAGGGTGGAACCCGGTATTCGGATAAGATCATGCTCACACGAAGAATCCCGACCTTGATCCGATTCAGCAGAATTGGACCGAGGTCTAGGCGCCGTTGCCCGTGGTTCTGGTTTTTCCCAGGCTCCAGACATATGAATGCGGCATGAATATTCTGTTCGTCACCGGAAGCGACTCTGCATTTTTCAATTCGTTGCTGGTTTGCCTGCAGGCCTTTTCGGAGCGGATGCCGGGCCAGCGCCTGCTTGTCTGCGACTTTGGCCTGACCGGCGCTCAAGCCGAGTTCCTGCGCAGCCTTGGCGCATTGTTGGAGCGACCGCCGATCCTCGTTTCACGCGGTGTCTTTCACTGCAAGGCCGCTCTTGGGCATTATCTGCGCCATCGCGGTTATATCGTCGAAGACGTCGACGCCGTCGTATGGCTGGACGCCGATCTCACGCTGATGGAGGTGGGGATTGGCGATTTTCAGGCGGTGATTGCCGAAATGACACCGACCGGCACCGCCATTGCCGCCTGCGTCGAGCCGGCCGGACGAAACCTTGGCCTGATGATCTCGCAATTCACCGATGCGGCGGTGGCGCCCTTCGCTCGGATGGTGGCGGACGAAGGGATCGATTCTCGACTGCCGTATTTCTCGAGTGGCCTGTTCTTTTGCCGTTCTGCCGGATTTCTGGATCGTTGGCACGCGATGACGCTCGCAGTCGATCCTCACCCGCTGTTCGAGCAGAACATGTTCAATGTCGCACTCCACCGCGGCGCTGGCCCGGTTTTGGCGCTGGACTGCGAGGAGTGGCAGGCTCAGGGGTATTCCTTCGAGCGGATACAACTCTGTGCCGCGGCACCGGGTAGCCGGCCCTCGGCACGCATCGGCGATAAGAACATCAAAACACTGCACGCGACTTCGCCCGCGTCAGGGCATTTGCTGATCGCCGAATGCCGCATGACGGTACGCGATATCGCTCTCAGCGGGCCTTTCAAGTTGCTCCTTGCCGAGCCGTTACGCGTGCACCAGTTGCAGCTCCTCGCTTTGTTCCTGGCGATCCATGGCGCGGCGCTGCTGCGGCTCGGACTTTGCACGCATGCCCCTCGGCCCGTTGAGGGCTTCGAGTTCGTTACACTCTGACTCGATGATGCGCCAAGCGGCGCGGGCGTCACTTCTTGGCGAGCGCGTCGAAGGCCTGGCCGAAGCCGTTGAAGGAAATCGGCACGGCAATCGGGTGCGCTCCGGCATCGGCGAACGAAACTTTGCCGACGCTCGTCGCCACGCGCAGCTTCCTCAAAAGCTCTTCTTTGAGCTCGAATTCCGCGAAGCAGCCGTTCGGCGTGCAGTTCGTGAACGGCGCCTGCACGCCGGGATCTTCGTCGCCCGTCTGAATGCGAACATTGGTGCCGAACGACGCATTGACCGGAACTTGAACGACGAGCTTGACCGGCTGACCCTTTTCCGGATGAGCCACGGCGATCCGCGAAAACGGAACGTTGCGGCCCTGGACCTGCGTGACCTGGGCGATGTCGCAGACCTCGGCCGCAGGTGGGGTCGTGGCGGTCTCGCATTGCAGGACCCAATCGCCATAGGTCGCGGTCGTCCGCTGCGGCACTTCCAACTGCGCCGCGGCCGGCGCCTGGGCCTGGGCTGGCGGCGCCGGCCGCTGGACCGGCGGCAGCGCCGGACGCGGCGGCGGAACCTGCTGCGCGATCGCGCTTGACGCGGCCGTCAGCAACACCGCCGCGGCAAGGCCGCGCGCAACGATCTTCATATGTTCACTCATGGCATTATGCGACACGACAAACTCCGTCTGCGATGCCTTTCGGCCTGCTTGCGGGTGGGCGTAAGCGTCTAGCGTGTTACCACTTGTAGCGCAACGTGCCGGTGCCGGAATATGTCTGCGCGCCGGTGGCGAATTCGCCGTCGAACTTGCCGATCAGCGACCAGTTCGGCGTGATCTTCAGCTCGGCGCCGGTCGAGGCCAGTGCCGAGTTCTTCGGCGGCGTGGCGCCGTTGACGACGAAGCTCGTTCCCGGCAGCGCCTGGAACGCGGCGCCGAGGGCCGGATTGCTGACCCAGTCGTGCGCCCAGGCGACACGCGCATGCAGGAACAGCGGCATGTTGTTCAGGACTTGCAGATTGTCGAAGCGCGCCCCGATTTCGCTCCTGGTATCAGTCGCGCTCATCGCATTGTAGGAGAGCCCGAAGCCGCCGCCGGTGAGATCGGTCTCGCTGTAGCTTGGCGTGTGGAAGAACTGCGGCTGCAATGCCGCATAAGGCGTGACGCCGACCACCGAGCCGTCGACCGGCACCCCGTAGCGATAGCCGGCCTCGAACCGCGCGGCGTAACTCTGGCCGACGAAATTCGCCGTGAGCTGATCGCCGAACGGCGCGACGCGGTTGGTGGTGAACCAGTGATTGGCAAAGGCGAACGCCGCCGACAGGTAAGCCGGGCCGAGATAGGTGGTGCCGTAGACGCCGGCCTGGAACGAATCGCTGCGCCCGGTGCCGAGCGCCTGCGCCACCGCCCAATTGGTGCCGCCGCCGGCGAGCCCGAAGCCGAGCACGGTGCTGGGCGAGGCGTGATAATCCATGCCGGCGGCGAAACCGTACGCGCTCGCGGTGACAGTGTTGGTGCCGGCGGCGGCGTTGCCGCTGGTGGTGCCCGTACCGCCGAAGGCGGAGCCCCACATGCTCCAGCGCTGATCGAAGCTCGCAGGCGGCGCCGCCGGCGCCTTGAGCACCGAATTGTACGCGAGCGCGATGTCGGGCGGGAAGCTCGCCGGCTGTTCCGGCGCAAAGCCGTTCGACACGCCGCCGAAACCGGAGCCGCGGCCGTCGAGGAAGCCGTCGAGCAACATGTTGAGGAAGGCCGTCATGATCTCGAACGAGCCCTTGCCGCCGTCGCTTCCGACTTCGCCGGAGAGCTTGGCCAGGGCGTTGGCGAGATTGCCTCCGCTCAGATTGTAAAGGTTCAGGAAGCCGGGCGGCAGGTTGCCGCCGTTGTTGAAGAACGTGTTCAACGCATTGGCGATGTTCTGCTCGTTGACCGGCAGGCTCTGCCCCTGCCCTAGCGTCGCGACGATGTTCAGCAGGACGTCGGTGTTCGGATCGTAGATCAGGCTCGGCGTGAAGCCGGCCGGCAGGCCGCTGGCGGCAAAGCTCGTGAACGTGGTGTTGTTCAGCGTGGCGGAATGCAGAATGTCGAATTTTTCCGGCTTGTAGCTGCCGGAGGCGAATACGGCATCCAAGGTCCCGTTCAGCGTCGCCGTGCCGGACACGTTCACCGACGCGGCAGCGGTCGGAGTGACTTGCACCAGATAGACCGCCGCGGTCTGGAACGTAAGGCTCCCGGTGATCGTCATCGTCCCGGGCACCGCCGGGGAGCCGGGCGTGCCGGGCGCCAAAGTGGCGCCGTTCTGCACCGTCATCGCAGTAGCGATGGTCCCCGTGCCGGCGAGCGTGCCGCCATTGCTGACATTGAGCGCGGTGGCGCTGTTGGCGCCGCCGTTCACCACCACGGTGCCGGAGGTGACGTTGACCGCATTGATGCCCGTGAAATTGTTGCCGTAGGTGAAGGTATTGCCGGAGCCGGGATTGAAATTGACGGTGTCGCTCGAACCGGAGCCGACGATGTTGCCGCTGACGCTACCGCCGGTGATGTTGAGCGTGTCGGCCTGCGCCGAAAGCTTGATCGCGCCGGCGATCAGGCCGGCGGTCTGATCGATCGTGACCGCGCCGGAGGCGGTGGAAGCGTCGATCGCGGCCGTCGATCCCGAGATCGTGCCGGAGTTCACGATCGCGGCGCCGGCGAACGTCACTCCGCTCAGGATCGCGATGCCGGTCTTGGCGGCGATCGTTCCCGAATTGCCGATGCTGCTGGTGAAGGTGGAAACGGCGCCAATTTCGACGCCGGCGCCGCCGGCGCTGATCATGCCGCTGTTGCTGATGCTGCCGCCATTGCTGCCGCCGAACTGGATGACGTGACTGACGTAGATTCCGTTCTGGCCCGCGGCGATCGTGCCGCTATTGGCGACGCCGCCAAGGAACGTCGCGGTATCGTTGATCCAGATGCCATGGTGGGCCGAAGCCGTGATCAAGCCGCTGTTGGTGATGCCGCCGCCCGCGCTCGTGCCGAACTGCGTGACGTGCGAAAGGTAGACGCCGTAATTGCCGCCTGAAATCGTGCCGCTGTTGCTGATCCCGCCGGCGAAGGTCGAGACCAGATTGAGCCAAAGACCCGCATTGCTGTGCCCGGCAACGATGCCGGCATTGCTGATGCCGCCACTGAATTGAGCGACGTTGAGGACCTGGACCCCGGCGCCGCTGCCGCTACCCGTGATCGTGCCGCTGTTGCCGATGCCGCCGGCAAAAGTCTGCACCTGATCGAGCCAAAGGCCCTGCCGCTGCCCGCTCGCAATGTCGCCGCTGTTGGTGATGCCGCCGGCGAATTGAGCGACGGCAAGGAGTTCGATGCCGGCCCCGGCACTGCTCGCCGAGATCGTGCCACTGTTGCCGATGCCGCCCGCGAAGGCCGTGACGTTGTTGAGCCAAATGCCGATGCCGGAATGCGCCGTAATCGTACCGCTGTTGCTGATGCCGCCGCTCGCGCTGCTGCCGAATTGCGCGATGCCGGACAGTTCGATGCCGTTACGGCCCGCAGAAATGGTGCCGCTCGATGTAATGCCGCCGGTAAAGGTCGAGACGGTATGGATCCAGATGCCGCTGCCCGCCGCCAGGATCGCACCGCTATTGGCGATGCCGCCTGAGAATTGCGGCACTTCATAAATGTAGAGGCCGCGCGAAGCGCCCGCGGAGACCGTGCCGCTATTGGTGATGCCGCCGGCCAAGCCCGTTGCAAAATTCTGCACATAGATGCCGGCATTGGCGGCCGCTATGGTTCCGGAGTTGACGATGCCGCCGCCGGCCGAACTGACGCCGAATTGTCCGATCTGGCTGAGCCAGATGCCTTGGCCGCCGGCGGTGATCTTGCCCGAATTGCTGACGTTGGCGGCAAAGGTCGAGTCGAAGATCAGCAGCATGCCGTGGCTGCCCGCCGAGATCGTGCCGCTGTTGGTGATGCCGCCGCTTGCCGAGCCCGAGCCGAATTGCGCGACGTGCGAAGCCCAGATCGCCCGCGAGGACGCCGCCATGGTGCCGGAATTGCTGATGCCGCCGAGGAAGGTCGACACGTTATAGAGCAGAATGTCCTGCGGCCCCGCCGCAATCGTGCCGCTGTTGGTGATGCCGCCGGCATTGCTCGCGCCGAATTGCGCGACGTTGGAGATCCAAATACCGCGATTGGTTGCGGCGAAGGTGCCGGCATTGCTGATGCCGCCGCTGAAGCTGGTGACGCCATACAGCAGCACGTCGTTCTGCGCCGACAGCGTGCCGCTGTTGGTGATCCCGCCGCTGAAGGTCGGGCCGGTGATCTTGATCGCATAGGTCGCGGCCGCGACCTTGCTGGTCGCATCGATGGTGATGCCGTGGCTGGTGCCGAGGATATTGCCGGAGTCGACGATCGCGCCGCTGATGGTGCTGCCGGCGATGGCGATGGCGGTCTTGGCCGAGATCGTTCCGGCATTGCCGATATTGCCGGTGAAGGTCGAGACCGCGGCGACATCGACGCCGATACCGGCGGACGTGATGACGCCGCTGTTGCTGATGCCACCCTGGAAGGTCGACACCGTATTGACCAAGATGCCGACGACACTGCCGCCCGCGGTGGCACCGGAAAGGTTGACGATGCCGCCCGAGAACGACGAGACGTTGCTCACCGCGATGGCGGTCCTGGGATCGATCACGCCGGCATTGGTGATGCCGCCGGTGAAGAGGGTTACGCCGGACACGGAGATGCCGCGCGTGCCGCCGGTAATCGTGCCGGCATTCGTTATGCCGCCGGCGAAGGTCGGCGCGGTAATCGCAATCGCCGTGCCGCTCGACGGCGCAATTTTGCTCGAGCCGTCGATCGTGATGCCGCCGCTGAGCGTGCCGGAATCCTTGATCACGCCCGCGATGGTGCTGTTGTTGACCTGGATGCCGGTCGGCGACACCGTGCCGGTAGAGGCATTGACAACGCCGGCGCTGGTCGAATTGCCGGAGAAGCTCGTATTGTCGACGCAGATGCCGCCGAGATTGCCGGTGTTGGTGAAGGGGAACGGCCCGCCGTAGCAGAACGACAGATAGACGTCTTCGTGGTTGGCGCTGTAGCCGATAGTGCCGACCATCCCGGCGTAGGTGATATTCGGATTGAAGGTATCGGAACCGACGCCGAGCCCGCCGCTCGTATCCACCATCACCGTATAGGTCACGCCGCCCTGCAAAGTGCTGCCGGGGGCGAGCACGAGTTCTGCGCCGTCAAGCACCGCGGCGCCGGAAATGGTCGCCGCGCTGGCGCTCGCGCCCTTGATCGTGTCGAGATATTCCGCAGTCGAAGACGCAAACGTCAGCGTGCCGGCGATGCTCAGCGAGCCGCCGGCGGTGCCCGGCAGGCCCGGCTCCAGAATGCCGCCGCCATTGATGATGATCGCCGACTGGATGACGCCGGTGCCGGCGAGCGTGCCGCCCGAACTCACCGTCATTCCGGTTGCGGTATTGGCGCCGTTGAGCACCACGGTGCCGGAGGTGACGTTGACCTGATGGATGCCGGCGAAGCCGTAGGCGCTGTCATAGGTGAATGTATTGTTGGCGCCCGGATTGAAATCGACGGTGTCGCTCGAGCCCGAACCGACAATATTGCCGGCGATCGAGCCGCCGGAAACGTTGAGCGTGTCAGCATTGGCCGACAGCTTGATGGCACCCGAGATCAGCCCGCCGGTCTGATCGATGGTAACCGCGCTCGAAGCATTGAAGAGGTTGATCGCAGCGCCCGCCGTGCCGCCGGTGATCGTGCCCGAGTTCACGATCGCTGCACCGCCCGCGAAGGTCACTCCCGACCGGATCAGGATGCCGGTCTTTCCGCTGATCGTTCCCGAATTGCTGACTGTACTCCAGAGGGTCGAAACGTTGCCGAGCAGAAGGCCATTGCCGGCCGATGAAATCTTGCTGGAATTCACGATACTGCCGCCGGCACTGGTGCTGCCGAGCACGCCGACCCCGGTGATGGCAATGCCATTGTCGGCCGCGGTAATCGTGCCGTTGTTGCTGATGCCGCCGCCAAATACCGAGACGGATTCGACGAGAATCCCGTTAGCGCCCGCCGTGATGGTGCCGCTGTTGGCGATGCCTCCCGAAAACGTCGAGGTTTTGAACGCGGCGATACCCGTATTGCGCCCCGAGGAGAGCAGACCGCCATTGCTGATGCCGCCCGAGAAGTTGGACACCAGAGAGACGAAGATGTCGTCGTTGCCCGCCGAGATGGTACCGGCATTGCTGATACCGCCGGAGAAGCTTGTGAGCCGAAAAGCGGATGGCGAGAGGAGACCGACCAGGATACCGCGGTTCGTGCCCGAAATATTTCCGGAATTGCTGATGCCGCCGGTGAACGTCGGACCGCTGATCGCGACATCCGTATTGCCGGACTTGATCTGGCTCTGGCTGTCGATCGTGAGGCCGCGGCTCGACGCCAGGATATTGCCGCTGTCGAGGATCGCGCCGGCGATCGTGCTGGACGCGATGCTGATGCCGGTCTTGCCGCTGATCGTGCCACTGTTCGAAATATTGCCGCTGAAGGTCGAGACGCCGGCGAGCGCGATGGCTGCGCCGGTCGCCGAGACGACGCCCGAACTCGAAATGCCGCCGGCGAAACTCGTTACCGGGTCGACATAGATGCCGTAGGTCTTGCCGGAAATCGTACCGGCATTGCTGATGCCGCCGGTAAAGGTCGGGCCGCCGACAAACACCGCGGTCTTGCTGGCCGTGATCTTGCTCGTGCTGTCGATCGAAAGACCGATGCTCGATGCATTGATGACGCCACTGTCGATGATCGCGCCGGTAAGCGTGCTGCCGGCAATCGTAACGCCGGTCTTGGCGGTGATCGTGCCGAAATTGGAAATATTGCCGGAGAATCCCGTGACCGACGCCAGCGCAATGCCGGCGCCGCCGGCGCTGACCGTGCCGGTATTGGTAACGCCGCCGCCGAAGGACGATATGGTGGCGAGACTGATGGCCTTCAGCGCCGCCGAGATCGTGCCTGAGTTGGTGATGCCGTTTACGAACCGGGTGACGGTATTGATCTGAATGCCGGAGCCGTTGGTCGACGCGATCAACCCGCTGTTGCTGATGCCACCGGCGAAGCTCGTGATCGTGTTGATGTCGATGGCGGACAGACGCGCGGCGAGCGTGCCGCTGTTGGTGATGCCGCCGGTAAAGATGGCATCGCTGTTGATGTCGAGCGCGATACCGTTCGACGCAGTGACGATGCCGGAATTGCCAATGCCGCCGCCGAAGCTGGTGACACCGTAGATGGCAACGGCGGAATTGTGCGCGCTGATCGTGCCGGCGTTGCTGATCCCGCCGGTGAAGGTCGGGCCGGTGATTTTGATGGCGCTGGTGCCCGCCGTGATGTTGCTCGCGCCGTCGACGCTGATGCCGTGACTGGTCGCGATGATACTGCCAGTATCGACAATTTGCCCGGTGATGGCGCTGCCCGCAATCGAGATGCCAGTCTTGGCGGCAATCGTTCCGGCATTGGAAATGTTGCCGGAGAAGGTCGAGACGTTGGTGACGAGAATGCCGATAGTGGCCGCTGAGATCGTGCCGCCGGCGTTGCTGATGCCGCCCGAGAAACTCGCGGCATATTCGACAAAAATGCCCTCGTTGTTGCTCGCCGAGATCAAGCCGGTGTTGGTGATGCCGCCCAAAAAGGTCGAGACGCCAGCGATCGTGAAGGTGCTGGCCCAGCCGACCCGAATGCCCTTGCCGCCCGCGATCGTGCCGGAGTTGCTGACGCCGCTGGCAAAGGTCGAGATGTTGCGAAGGAGAATGCCGGTACCTGCCGCCGAAATCGTGCCGGAATTGGTGATGCCGCCGTAAAATATCGAGCCGCCGACGACGGCGATGCCGGCGGTCGCGCCCACGATCGAGCCCGAATTGGTGATGCCGCCTGAGCTCGTGGTGCCGAACTGGGCGACACCCGAAACCTCGATGCCGACAACACCCGCCGAGATGGTGCCGCTGTTGGTGATGCCACCGGCGCTCGTCGTGCCGAACTGCGACACAGCCGTGACATCAATGCCGATGCCGCCCGCGCTGATCGTGCCCGAATTGATGATCGCGCCGGCGAAGGTCGCCATGCCGTTGGCGAGGATCGCGGTGCCCGCCGAGATGATTCCGCTGTTGCTGATATTGCCGGCGAAGGTCGTGCCGCCGAACACGTCGATGCCGACAGGGCCGCCCGGGCCCGCCGTGATGGTGCCGCTATTGGCGATGTTGCCGGTGAACGTCGACACGTTGAAAAGTTGAATACCGAAGGCGCCGGCGGAGATTGTGCCGGCATTGCTGACGCCGCCGGAGAATGTCGTCACCAGGCCGATCGAGATGCCGGGGCCGCCCGCCGACAGCCGGCCCGCATTGCTGATGCCGCCGGTCAAGGTCGGGCCCGTTACCGCGATCGCGGTTCGGGTGGCGACGATCTTGCTCGCGCTGTCGACCGCAATGGCGGCATGCGATGCATTGATGATGCCGCCGTCGATGATGCCGTCGGCGATCGTGCTGCCTGCGATCGTAATGCCGACTTTCGCGGAGAGCGTGCCGGAATTGCTGATGCCGCCGGAGAAGGCAGTGACGCTGCCAACCGAAATGGCGGCCGTGGTCGCCCCGATAAACCCGCTATTGGCGATACCCCCGGCAAATGTCTTGACGCCGGCGACGACGATGCCGTTCGAATTCCCGCCGTTGATCGTCCCGCTATTGTTGATGCCGCCGGCGAAGGTCGAGACCGTCTTGACGACGATGCCGGTGAACGCCGGCCCGGTGATCACTCCGGCATTGGTAATGCCGCCGCCGGCACTCGAACTGCCGAACTGAACGACATTGCTCGCGACAATGCCCTTACCGGCCGCCGACAGGATACCGGCATTGCTGATGCCGCCGGTGAAGGTCGGGCCGGTGATCGCAATGGCGGTGTGACTCGTGACGATCTTGCTGGCGCTGTCGATGGCGATGCCGTGGCTCGTCGCCAAAATATTGCCGCTGTCGACGATGGCGCCGGCGATGGTGCTGCCGGCAATGGCGATCCCGGTCGACGCGGAGATGGTGCCGGCGTTGCTGATATTGCCCGAGAAGCTGGAGACGCTGTTGACGTGGATACCGACGGTAGTCGCCGCGATCGCGCCATTGTTGGTCACGCCGTTGGAAAAGACCGAGACGCTGCTGATGACGATGCCGTTGCGGGCACTGATCGTTCCACTGTTGGAAACACTGCCGGTAAAGGTCGAGCCATTTGCAACGTCAATTCCCGCGGTGTCTGCCGTGATCGTTCCGAGGTTGACGATATTTCCGGAAAACTGCGAAAAGCCATTGGCAAAAATACCGAAGCCGCCCGCCGAGATCGTGCCGCTGCCGGCATTGGTGATGCCACCCGAGAAACTCGAGACATTCAGGACGAGAATGGCGTCCCGCGTCGGCGATGAGATCGTGCCGGCATTGGAAATGCCGCCGCTGAAGGTCGAAGCGGTAATCCTGATCCCGTCGGTCGTCGTCGCGACGATCTTGCTCGCGCTGTCGATCGAAATGCCGCCGACCAGGACGCCGGAGTCGGTGATCGAACCGGTGATGGTCGAGCCTTTGACGGTGATGCCGGCCGCCGTGATGGTGCCGGTATTGCCGATATTGCCGGTGAAG
>Ga0181533_1004996_pt1 | contig 13092 bp, 10 predicted proteins | sample PEATcosm2014_Bin_45_FD_119772 | JGI IMG/M metagenome (GOLD analysis project Ga0181533, IMG submission 119772) | Peatland microbial communities from MTU Mesocosm Facility, Houghton, MI, USA - PEATcosm2014_Bin11_60_metaG | ecosystem: Environmental > Terrestrial > Soil > Wetlands > Peat | place... | reverse complement strand
TGCGGTTGGGCAATTGGGCCTCGAGTTCATAGGTTGGATTGGGCAGGCCGAAGCCCAGAAGCCGAGTCTTGCCGTCGCCCTTCATGCCGACCCGGTCGGCCAATTCCCCTGCTTTCTCCGGGGTACTCCAGAAGATGAGGTATTTCGGCTTTTCCGACGTGGCAGGCGCCTGGCTATTCACGGGCGGGGCGGGACTGCCCTGCTCTCCCCCATCTGACCCGACACAGGCCAGCAAGAAGAGGACCAGTCCCGTCACGGGCAATGCAGTCCCTCTCCGTTTCAGGGACTTGACGAGAGGCGGATGATCAAAAAGCGAACGCACCAGGCCGTCACTGCTAACATCCGCATTGTATAATCGCAACGGGATCATTGGAAAGATGACAGGTCACCTGGGGACCGTTTTCGAGGCGGGTGTGCCGCCGAAATAAGGATAGGCATCCCAGTGATCGTCGTCTCCGATCGCACGGGGGTCAGCAGAGTCACGCATCCAGCGGTCCAGTTGGGCCTGGAGTTCCTTCTGTGCGGCATTGTACTCGGGCTGGCCCGCGACGTTCCGGATCTGCTGCGGGTCCTTTTTGAGGTCGAACAACTGCCGGTAGAGCGCTATTGTGCCGTTGGTGCCGGGCCGCCCACCCCACCAGAACCAGTCGCCGTTCATTTCATGATACGGACGCCAGAGCACTGGGATGTGAGCGGCCTGGAGTTCCTTGAGATGCCCGGCGATGACATCCACTTGTGCGCACCACCGCTTGTGCAATTCGGTGCCGGGCGTGAGCAAGTCGTTCCATTGCTGTTCGGTCAGCTTGCCCTGTACGCTGCCACGGAATGTCACCGGTTCGTCGTCCGTGGGCCTCACCGCATGCCAGCAGAGCGTGATGATCGAGCCCTTCTCGTGTTGCCGCTTGACTTCGGCGATGATCTCGGGCCGTGCAGCGGCGGCGTCCTGGTTGCCCGGGGCGGCGAAGCCGAAGTCCTGGCCAAAGACGGCCGGCAGTTTACCGCAGACCTTGGCCGTGCGTTGGGTGAAGGTGTCCTTCGAGTTGGGGTAGTTGTGCTGGCCGGTCAGCGTGTACCTCCCGGAAATGCGGTAGAGTACTTGCAGCAATGCCTTGGCCTCCGGAGATGCGTCTGCGGTCACTGGGGCCGGCACGCCTTGCCCCGGCTCCGATCCGAGGACAGAGAACTGCAGCAAGCTCGTGATAGCAATCGAATAGAGGAGGGGCGCGATTCCGTTTTTCATAAGGGTGCCGGGTGGACCAGACGCATGAATATCCACCGCGATGATGCTCTTGGCCCGGACAATGTGCGCGGCCATCACCGCAGCCAAGCCGACCGAGCCGACGCCAAAAACGGCGAGGCTGGCTCCGGGCCTGACCTTGAGCGAGTTCATCACCGTGCCGGCGCCCGTCTGCAGGCCGCAACCCAAGGGCGCCAGCAGTTTGAGTGGAAGGGTTCGGGGTACCTTCACCACATTGCGCGCCGTCGCCAGGGTGTGCGTTGCAAACGAGGACTGGCCGAAGAAGTGACCGCGCACGTCGTCCAGCAGGGCATTGGTCCCGTCGAGACGGGCGAAACCGAAGTTGGCGTCCCAAAACCGCTCACAGTGGGCCGGACGGCCCTGCCGGCAAGGCCGGCACTGGCCGCAGGACTGGTAGGAGAGTACCAGGTGGTCACCGGCCTTGAATCCCTTCACCTTCCGGCCGACCTTCTCCACGATGCCGGAGCCCTCATGCCCTAGCACGATGGGGCCGGAAGCCCCGCCCTCGCAAAAATCGATGTCGGTGTGGCAGATGCCGCTGGCCACGATGCGCACCAGGAGTTCGTCGTCACGCGGGCCTTCCATCTCCAGGGATTCGATCCTCAGCGGGGCGCCCGGCTGGCGCAGCACAGCCGCTCGGATGGGAATGATGGAAGGAGTTGGCGATTTCATGCGTTCATCCCCAGCCCAGTCCGGCTAAAGGCTTTTGATCTTCGTTCAATCGGCATTTGCCTGGGCTATTCTTCCTTCCCAGAAGTGCTCTGCTTCGGTCAGGTAGGCGAGCACCTCCTCTTGCTGACGAGCATTGGCCAGGTGGATCCGGCTCTTTCGCTCGTGCACCCAGCCGAGGAAGAACTGCGCCGACGTCCGGCTGACCCGGGTGGGCGTGGACCCAACCTCGACGTAGAACGGGCCAGTCGAGGCGAACCGAAAGGTGCTGGGCACGGCCGCTATGGCGCGCACGAGAAACCACCCGCTTTCTTTGAAACCAATTGTGCCCAGGGAGCCGGTGCGCTTCCATTCTGAATCGGAGTAGCTGCGAACGACGCGACCGTTCTGCACGATTTCGACCGACGCAATCGGATCACGCGAATCGAGCTTGGCCGCAAGGCTCAGATCGAGCGCGGCTCCTGCGTCTGACTTGAAGACATAGCCGGGGAACTGCCCGTTGGCGCGGCAGCGCAGGAGCGGCCCGTTCGAAACAAACACCCGGCCGGCCTTCAAACCCTGCCACCATTTTTCATACGTGAGCGGCCCATCCAGGTGGACGTACACGCGGTCGTAGCCAACCGGATTCGCCAACACGCCCGAGGCGCTGCCCGCCGAAGGCGGGAGCCGCAACCCGCAATCGAGGATGTGGTAGTAGATCTCCTGCGTCCAGAGCCCGTTGCCGTGGGCGCCGGGAAATCGCTGTGTGTCCCGCGGCCGGCCCCAGGCCTCGTTGGGCATGACGCCGTCGCGCTGCATGTGGTTATGCGCGATCCCAATCGAGTCCACCATTCCACTGGCCAGCCAAACCGGCGTGTCGTACCAGAATGGCTTCTCAATATCCACCCAAGCGCCTTCCTGGCGGCGGGCTTCGGCGAGGAACTTCATCGCGCTCGGGTATTCCCGCTCAGCCCGGCTAATTTGGAGCGGCCGAGCCAGGTTGAAGTAAAGCAGTGCTCCGCCGCCTCGCTCATCCTCCCCGCCCATCTGATGGTAAAACCGGTTCGCGTCGAATTGCACCACGAGGTTGGTCGGAACGACGCGGCTCCGCCACTCGCTGTTGTCGTTCCACCAGGTAATCACCGGAGCCACGTGCAAGTCCTCCGCCCGCATGAGTCCCTCGATGTCCGCGAGTGGTCGATGAACGTGCAGCTCTCCCGACCACCAACCCTCTTTGGACAAATCAACAATTCGCCTCAAACGGTTGGTCAAAGCAGTGCGAGTATCCTCAGCAACCATGAGCTGGCCCGTGGTCACCAGGAATTCGGGTCCACGGTCGACTTCATAAATGTAATGGCCCGGCTTCAGCTCGAGCTCAGCAAGCCCCGGACAAACGAAATGGTCATGCCAGAAGGGCAGACCCTTGGGCCGAACCGGCTTGCCGGCCTCATCCTTCAGATGGATACGGCACGGCACCGGCGTCTCCGTGGCGGAATCCACAATGGCGATCCGGACTTGAGCACCCGACACCAGGCCCGAAGCCGCCAGCAGCGAGGCACCGGCCCAATTGCAGGCGAGGCGCAAGACTACCCGCCGAACCCAAGGTGTTATCATGCGCCAACCATATAGCGCATCGCGGAATGAAGCGACACTATTCAGGGGCGGAGAACGGAGCTGGCCGCGGAATAGCCCCCGGCCGCGCTAGCCGATCAAATCCAGGCAGACTCGTTCGTTTGACGCTTTGACCCGGCTGGCGCGATGGGCGCCAGCTTTCAGCTTGCGCGGTCAGCAACCGGCAACTCCGGTCGAGATACGTCCAACCCGGCTCTGCGAATTGGGTCGTGTGCGCCGTCATCCAGAGCGGGGGCTGCACTTCATAATGGCCGGACCAGGGGGTATTGGCCTTCATGGGACCGCTGGCGGGGGCAATCAGGAAATCGGGGTAGGCCGTAATGAGGCTCCAGTTGATGATCTTGGTAATTTGCCCCAGCGGATAGGCCCGGTTGTAGCGGGCGTAGTCAGCGGCGGCATACCAGTCGCCCCCGTGAGCGTGCGCCTCGCCATCCCACAGCGGCTTGTTCAAGCGCCGCGCCTCGGGGGGCGTATGGAAGTTCACCACTTCCGGGACATGCGCGTTCGGGACCGCCACCGCCTGATTCAACTCAGCGTCCTTGGCCATGTCCTGGGCAATGACCCACTGGTCCTCCGGAGGCCAGAGGTCCGCCGCCACGAGCCACGGTCTGAGGCGGTGTCTCTCCAGCCGGATCGTTTCATGCTTTGGTTGATTTCGGTTGGGCCTCCTTTGCTTGGACCAGGGTGCGGAGGTTCCCGTGCAGATGCCCGCCGTGGTGGAACGTGTTGTCCGGGCTGAACAGGGGGTTTTCCACGAACACGCGGTGGACCTGCTCGCCCGCAAGTTTCAAGGCATTTCCGGCGTGCAGCACCCGGGCGCTCGCCATGAGGCTCTTAATGATGAACCCGCTCAGGAAGCCGTCACTGCCACCTTTGCCCTTTTCGGTTTGGGCGAGCAGGCTGGCGGTCATCTTCAGAACGACCTGCTTCAAGCTCTCCTCCAGAGCGTCCTCGTAGGCAGTCACCAATGCATAAAGTGTCAGCGCCTGGTCGCCCGGGTCGGCCACCTTCTGGGAGAAGCCGGTCTGCGGACGCGTCAGCAGGCCCGCCTCCGGATCAATCAGCTCGGTCAGCTTGCGCCTCCACACCGCCTCGATGGGCGCCCGCTCCCCGGTCATGTTCCGGGCCATGATCGCCGCCTGGAACTGGCGCGCCATGACATCGCCGAAATCCGGCCAATCATGGGCCGCCTCGGCGGGATCGGTCCAAAAGATATTGAAATAGGGCAGGCCGTTGGTGTCCGCCATCCGGCTGAGGTAATTGAGGCTGCGCCGGGCGAACGCCAGGGATCTTCGGGTCGTGGAAAAGCGCCTGGGCTGTCGGGCCACGCTCACTTATCTTTGAAGCGGCACATCGGGCTGGCACCTGTTCCGGCCCGAAAGGCGCGGTGCCGCGGCATCTCCAGCCACCACCCCGAGGTGCTGAAGCGCGCCTTGGAAAGCGAGTGGGGCCGTGGTTCTCGCTTTCTGCGCTGTTCTCTCTGCATTGAGCTTGACAGGGCCGCATAACCTCACACACTGCCTATCAATCGTGAAACGGCTCAGGCATGTTCCGGCCGCTTGGTAGTACGCTGAACAGGAGCAACAATGGAGAAGGTCCCTATGGATACGAACTCACTGTCCACGCGCCGTGCGCAGACCTGGCGGCGGCAGTCTCATTGGCAAGGTCTGGCTTTGGTTGCTTTTCTCGTGTGCAGTCTGTGGCAGGTGCCAGCTCAGAAGAACGAGCAATACACTTTCCTGACCCTGGCTGGCCCCCCTCACGCCGGGGCCGGCTCGCTGGATGGGACCTGGAGCGAGGCGCGGTTCAACCGGCCGTCAGGTGTCGCGGTGGACAGCGCGGGCAACGTATATGTGGCGGATACTGGCAACGGCACGATTCGGAAGGTCAGTCCGGCCGGGGTGGTGACGACGCTGGCGGGCCTGGCGGGGAGTTCTGGCAGCGCGGATGGGACCGGGAGCGCGGCGCGGTTTTCTGTTTACCATGGCGGGGGTTACCCGGGCGGCGGCGTGGCGGTGGACAGCGCGGGCAACGTCTATGTGGCGGATGCCGGAAACGACACGATTCGGAAGATCAGTCCGGCCGGGGTCGTGACGACGCTGGCGGGCCTGGCGGGGAGTTCTGGCAGTGCGGACGGGAGCGGGAGCGCGGTGCGGTTCGGCTACCCGGCGGGCGTGGCGGCGGACAGCGCGGGCAACGTGTATGTGGCGGATTTTGCCAACCACACGATTCGGAAGGTCAGTCCGGACGGGGTCGTCACGACGTTGGCGGGCCAGGCGGGGAGTCCTGGCAGTGCGGATGGGACCGGGAGCGCGGCGCAGTTCTACTACCCGAATGGCGTGGCGGTGGACAGCGCGGGCAACGTGTATGTGGCGGATACAGGCAACAACGCGATTCGGATGGTCAGCCCGGCCGGGGTGGTGACGACGCTGGCGGGGCTGGGGGGCCTTCAGAACCAGGGCACCGCGGATGGGACCGGCAGCGCGGCGCGGTTCGACTGGCCGTATGGCGTAGCGGCGGACAGCGCGGGCAATGTGTATGTGGCGGACAGTGGCAACAACACGATTCGGAAGGTCAGTCCGGCCGGGGTGGTGACGACGCTGGCGGGCCTGGCGCCGAGTTCTGGCAGCGCGGATGGGATCGGCAGCGCGGCGCGGTTCGACTACCCGACGGGCGTGGCGGCGGACAGCGCCGGCAACGCGTATGTGGCGGATAGTCGGAACCACACGATCCGCCTGGTCAGTCCGGCCGGGGTGGTGACGACGCTGGCGGGCCTGGCGGGGAGTTCTGGCAGCGCGGATGGGACCGGGAGCGCGGCGCGGTTTTCCCTTTCCAATATAAACTATGGTTCTGGCGCTTGCTTGGCGGTGGACAGCGCGGGCACCATGTATGTGGCGGACACAGGCAACAACACGATTCGGAAGGTCAGTCCGGCCGGGGTGGTGACAACGCTGGCGGGCCTGGCGGGGAGTTCTGGCAGCGCCGATGGGACCGGGAGCGCGGCGCGGTTTTTCTTTGACGATGGCAGCGCATATTCCGGCGGTGGCGTGGCGGCGGACGGCGCGGGCAACGTGTATGTGGCGGATTCGGAGAACCACACGATCCGCAAGGTCAGTCCGGCTGGGGTGGTGACCACTCTGGCGGGCCTGGCGGGGTATTTTGGCACCGCGGATGGGACCGGGAGTGCGGCGCAGTTCCGCCGCCCGCTTGGCGTGGCGGTGGACAGCACGGGCACCGTGTATGTGGCGGATACCGGCAACGACACGATTCGGAAGGTCAGTCCGGCCGGGGTGGTGACCACTCTGGCGGGCCTGGCCTTTTGGTCTGGCAGCGTGGATGGGACCGGGAGCGCGGCGCGGTTCAACTACCCGGTGGGCGTGGCGGTGGACAGCGCGGGCAACGTGTATGTGGCGGATTCGGGGAACGCCACGATTCGGAAGGTCAGTCCGGCCGGGGTGGTGACCACGCTGGCGGGCCTGGCGCAGAGTCCTGGCAGCGCGGATGGGATCGGCAGCGCGGCCCGCTTCGGCGGACCGGGAAGCGTGGCGGTGGACAGCGCGGGCAACCTCTTCGTAGCAGACACTGGGAACGGCACGATTCGAAAGGGGATCCGCATTGCCGGGGGCCCCTTCTGGCTTTCGGTGCCCGGCACTCCGGCAAATGGCCAATTCACCTTCAATCTCCACGGCGACCCCGGGCAAGCCTATGAAGTGCAAACCTCGACGAACCTGCGCGATTGGACCCCGCTGACCACGCTGACGCTTACCAGCACCACCGCCAGCTTCACCAATTCCATGGACGTCGCTCACCGGTTCTACCGCCTGCGTTTGGGGCCATAACGGAGCCGTGCCGTCCGGCCCCCCCGCACACCGCCCACGGCGCGGCAGCAAAACCACAGAGGTTTGGAGTAGCGGAGCGGCAACCAGATAGTGCCCGCAGAGCACGCAGAAGACGCAGGCCGGCGGAGCCGGGAATTCAAAATGCGAACTTCGAAATCCGAAACAAATTCAAATAGACCACTACACGCTGACGATTGGTCCGGACGTGGCGCTGTTGGGCTTGAGTTTTCCCAACGAACAGGACGCCGCCTTCCGGGCGCTTGAGAGCTTCCGCCCGCTTGACCCCGCTCAGATGGAGGACATGCGCCGGAGGGCGGTCCAGGCCATCGAAGGCAAGGGGTTGTGCTGGTGAAATCCCGCTGGGTGACCGATGATCCTCATTCCGATCCAGATCGAGTGCTACGCCGGGATGAAGGCCGACGAGACCCCGCGTCGGTTCACGTGGGAAGGGCGGCGCATTGAAGTTGCCGAAGTGCTCGATCGATGGTACCAAGTCGAGAGCCTGCCCGAGTGGCCTCGGGCCGATTACTTCAAAGTGCAGGGCGCCGATGGCCATGAATAGGGGAAACTGAACAAGCCCTCCAAGTGCCTCGAGTGCCGCAGCACTTGGGTGTTGGAACCGAAGATTGGACCCGAGCGAACGAGCTAAAGACCCGCGCAGCCGGGATTCTCTATGATCCCCATCCACGAACTACTCAACCGCATCCGGTGGGACCCTGCGTTCGGCCAAGGGGACTTTCAGTTGGGGTATTACGACCGGGCCGAGGACCGGATCATCCTGGTGCCTTTTGCGCAGGTGAGCTTCCCGCCGGAAAGCCCCCGGGTATAATAGGCTGAGCAGTCCTCGAGGGCGGCGATCGTTCGACGTATCGGCTCGGCTTCCTGGGCGGCTAGGCAAATCTCCCCCCGGCTGCTGTTCTAGTACTCCGCCCCACGCTCCACGAACAGCTTCCAGTCCTCGATGCCGTGCGCGTTGCGGATGGCTGCGGACACCGGCAACGCCCTTGGCGCATGGGGGATGGAGAGGAGCCTCAGGCCCACCTCGTGCGGGAGGCGGTCGGCTTTGCGCTGGTTCACTTCCTTAGCCGACCAGACCAGGTTCTCCCAGGTGTCTTTGCCGCCGCGCGAGCGGGGCACGACGTGGTCCAGGCTGCCCTCGTCCGGGCGCAGGACCCGGCCGGTGTATTGGCAGCGGTTGCCGTCGCGCTCCCGAATGGTCCGGGCGCAGAGCTTCGGCCGCTTCTTCGGCACCTTGGCGAAGTTGACCGCCACGATGACGGTCGGCACGCGGATCGCGCCGCGGACGGTGTGTACGACCTCGTCCTGCTCCCGAATGGGCAGGGTGAGCCACTCCTCCCAGGTCACCGGGCGGAGTGCTTCCGCACGGGCGCCATCGCCGCGCTCGATGTCCAGGCCAGTGGCCACGTTGGTGGCCATCATGCAGAACGCCTCCTGGGGCGTGCGCACGTTGATGGCCTGCCAGTTGCGGTTGAGCACCAGCACGGTCGCTTTAGTCAAAACGCTCATAAAGTGTTGCCACGCGGCCACTGGACACAACCACCGCCCCTGGGCGGTCAGGTGTTTGTTCTTTGTTGAAGTTGGCCGGATCAAATTGGCTGCCGCTGCTGGTAATGCTCCAGCTCTCCCTGTTTCAGAGACAGGTGTGCAGACTTCCACACTCAGCGGCAAAATGGCCTGCCGTGCCGAAGCCGGCAGGCGAAGGCTGGTCGCTCGGGAAGGTGCTGCCCCTCCGATTTCTGGGTGTAGGCCAGATGTGATCCTGTTTCACCACCGAGCGTTTTGAATGCGAAACTCGGAATGCGGAGTGCCGAGTGCCCGAGGAACCGAGAACCTTTCGGGCGCGCGTCTCCATTCCGCACTCCGCGCTCATCACTCCGCACTGGGAATGGCTGCCGGGAGTGGACTCGTTGCACCACCACGCTCGCCTTCAAAGGGCGATGTCCTGCCATTAGACGACCCGGCAAGCAAGTGGTGGAGCCGGAGGTAGTTGCAACCGCACCCAACCGGTTTAAAAGACCTGTGCCGGTCCGCTGTGGCTTCAGCTCCGCAAAAATGGTGGGCGAGAGAGGCCTTGCACCCGCCTTCGCTCCGAGCTACGGCGGGGCGGGCCTCCAAGGCTCACGGACTCTCGATCCGTGGGGTCTTCTAATTCCCTCTGAACCACTCGCCCGAAATGATGGTGCTCCCGGCCGGAGCCATCCAAATGGAGAATGCAGAATGCGCTCGGCGCGGCAGCCTCTGCCCGCTCCAGAGTCGCGGGCGAAGGCTGGTAGGCACGAGACGACTTGCACGTCCAAGGCTGGAGGTGGCTCCCACCCCGACCGAACAGGTGCGCCAGGCGCTGGCCCAGCTTCAGGAACCGATCCCGGTTCAGCAGTTGCAAAAACTCCGTGGCATTCGCACGGCCAAGATCTGCGCCCCCCTGGCCGAGCTGGCCGCCCAAGGCGAGGTCATCCGGCTGGCTGCACCACGGCTCCTTGGTGCGCACAGAGTTTTCGAGCAATAGAGCCAGTTCCTATTCTTTCGCCTCAGGGCAGCGCGGTGCTGTGCCAGACCATCTCGCGCGCAACCTCAGTCGAACCGCCCTCCCAAGACAGAATCGCCTTGACCCGGAACGTATGCGGGCCGAAGACGCTCGGGTGCGGGTGCATAATCCCGTATTCGCAATAAGCGTCCAGGGGATTGACCGCCGGCGCGCCCGCCGCCCAACTGCGGCCGCCTGCCTCCTCCGGCATTTCCAACTCATACCGCACCTGGGCCGGGCCGATGGCGTCGCGTTCGTAATCCAGCCGCGCCCGCACGTGAAGATACGGGCCAGCCGTGTGAAAAGCCGGCGCATCCCAAACCGTGCGCGCCGCCAACTCGCAGCCGAGCAGGATGCCAGTCAGCTTGCGCAACTCGGCCGGCTCGAAAGCGCCCCTCTGGATGACCTCGCCAATCGAACGGCTGGACTCGTTTAAGGTCGGAATCGTGCGCGTGACTTCAAACGGCTTTTGCGTAAAGGCGGTCAACAGCCGGGCCGTCATCGCTTTGAAATCGGGCGGGTTGGCGGCCAGACCGCGCAGGTTGGCCACCAGTTCATTGAGCTGCGTCTCGACCGCTTCGGTCTCGCGGATGACCCGCGGCGGCTTGTCATGCTCGCCACCGCCCCAACCATCCAACACAGCATACTTGAGTTTTTCCTCGTGTTTGGCCCGGCGCACGCGGTCACGGAACTCGACAACCTTTTGGAGCACGAGGGCGTCGGCAAAGCTGCCGGCGTCCTTGAGTGTCAGCACCAGCGGCTGGCGCACGGAGAGCGCGTCGGGCAGGCGGACGATCGTCACGCGCCGGGGCACATCCCAACGCCAGCGCAGGCCCTCTTCGCCTTCGCGTTTTTCGGGGATTGCCTGGCCATTGAGTTCAACCGCCTCCGGCTTGAGCAGGCCATGGAAGCGAAATTCGTAAGCGCGCTTTTCCGCCTGGCCGGTGAAATTCCCGGAACTGGGGGCGATGGTCAGCACTTGATCGGCGCCCTGCGGGGCCAGCGAAATCTCAGTCCGGGCGAACGCGTTGGTGCGAAAATCCAACGAGATCCCGTCGTCTTCGTAGAGCTGGAAAGCCGCGCCTTTGTCGCTGTTGTAAACCTCGAAGGTCAGGTCCTCCAGCGGCCGCTGGTCGGTGTAGTCCAACCTCGGCCCCAACGGCACAATGGCCCCGGCGCGCACCAGCAGCGGCAATTGATCCAGCAGCGAGACATAAGGCAGCACCTGTCCACCGCGATGGATGCGGCCAGTGTGGAAGTCATACCAATCCGTGCCCGCCGGCAAATAAACATCTTTGGTCACCGCCTCACCATAGCCGGGTTCGGTGACAGGGGCGACGAGCAGGTCGCCGCCGAACATGTATTGATGCGTGTAATGATAGGCGGCCTCCTGGTCCGGCCACATCAGATACATGCCCCGCACCAGCGGCAAGGCGCTGTCATGGGCGATGCGCGCATTGGTGTAAGTGTAGGGCAACAGCCGATAACGCAGCCCCAGATACTTCCGATACAGTTCGATACCTCCCGGACCATATTCCCACGGCAAGCGCATCCCCCACAAACCGTGAAACCAGAAGATCGGGCTAAAGGCGCTGAACTGGACCCAGCGGTGATAAAGCTCGGGCTCGACGTTGACGCCGTAAACCGCCGTACACAAGTTGACCACGTAAGGCACCAGCATGTTGCCACCCTGTTCCGTGAAGGGAACGATCAGCGACAGCGTGTTCCACTGTGGAATCAAATCCGAGGAAAAGAATCCTCCGGAGCGATGCGAGCCCCAGGCCCCGAGGCGGCAGAAGACAAACGAGCGCTTGCCCGTCAGCCGTTCCTGGCCGTCGTATTCGACTTGGCGGGTCCACATCATCGGGTCCAGGCCTTCCATGTTGGCCGGCGCGGCGCCATCCTGCCACCAAAAGGCCATGCCCATGTCGAGCAGCGGTTTGTGCAGCAGGTCCATGAAGGCCCGCGCGTAAGCCTTATTGGCCAGGTTGTGTGGCACTTCATTCGCATCCGGCGGCAACCCGGCAATCTCGCGCATTTTGTCGAAATTGCGGTCGTTCTGTTTCGTCAGCGACCCGAAGTGCTCGTTGAACGAAGTGCGTATCCCATGGGCTTTCATCCAGGCGAGGAAGCCCTGCGGATCCGGCAGTTGTTCGCGGTCGATGTCATAACCGGACCAGACCACACTGGTCCACGAACACGAGTCCATGATGAGCATGTCCAGCGGCAGCCCTTCTTCGCGGTAACGGTCCACGATCAGTTGCCACTGGTTCGCGGCATAACCGCAGCGCGACCCGAACCAGGCGCCCAGGACGAAGCGTGGCGGCATCGGCACGGGGCCGAGCAGGCCGGCGGCCATTTTCAACATGCCGGCGTAATCGTGGCCGTACACGAAGAAATAGAGATCCTGGCCGCCTTTCTCCGTTCGTGGCTTGACCCACTGGCTGGCCTCATCCCAGAGTGCGGTGTGGCTGTCATCGAGGAGAAACCAGCCGCGGCGGCTCAGCATGCCGGGATCGGTCACCGGCGTCGAGCGGATGGCGATGTCGCCGACCACACCGCCCAGATTCTGGTCGTCTTTGTCACCCGGTTTCCAGGCATGGTCGCCCTGGGCATCCTTCCAGGTCACCACCAGGTTAGCCGGCGTGAAGGCGCCGGAATCGGCCTTGTAGCGCAGCTTCAGTTTGGCGGTTGTGATTTCCAGCCAGCCCTCGTTGGTCACCGATTGCGCCGCCACCTCCGGCCAATCCCGCCCCACCACGGCCGCGCTGGGAACGTCCACAAACACGCCGGAGGGTGAGTGTTCCAGGCGCACCAGACCCGGGGCCAGCACCCGGAAACGGTTCTTGCCCTGCACGAAGCTAGTCACGGCGCCGGCTGCAGGACGCCACCCGCTAATCAGTAAGCCACCCAGCAGCGCCAGTCTGCCCCAAAATTGGAAATGCGAATGCATCGTGGTCCAACCTTGCTGTTGTTCGAAGTTCATTTCGGCACTCTGCGTTGAGCCACCCCGCTGCGTCAATGCTCCTCTTGCGTCTGCTGCTTTTGCCCAGGGCTGCTCTAAGCTCGCGTTACCGGGGGCCACAAGCGCGCAGCCCTGAAATCCGAGGTCCGAAATCCGAAATCCGAAGGAAATCCGAAATCCGAAATCGGAAAGCGGCTGGATGGCT
>Ga0181533_1004994_pt1 | contig 13094 bp, 12 predicted proteins | sample PEATcosm2014_Bin_45_FD_119772 | JGI IMG/M metagenome (GOLD analysis project Ga0181533, IMG submission 119772) | Peatland microbial communities from MTU Mesocosm Facility, Houghton, MI, USA - PEATcosm2014_Bin11_60_metaG | ecosystem: Environmental > Terrestrial > Soil > Wetlands > Peat | place... | reverse complement strand
TTCCGTCGCGGCCCCACGGCCTGCATAATCCATCGAACCGCCGGATACGGACCCGTATGTCCGGTGGTGTGGGAGGGGAGGAGCCGCAAGGCTCCCCCCTATCCCGATCGGCCCCGGAATGACGGAGTCACAGCCACTATGTTTCTCGGCGTTCCGTTGGGCGAGCTTCTCTGGCTCGCGCTCGCCATCGTCATCGGCGGCGTCGTCACTGGGCTTTTGGCCGGCCTGTTCGGCATCGGCGGCGGCGCGGTGATCGTGCCGGTGCTCTATGAGGTGTTTCGCGCGCTCGGAGTGCCGGAGGAGGTGCGCATGCAGCTTTGCGTCGGCACTTCGATCGCCATCATCCTGCCCACCACCGTGCGCTCCTATCTCACCCACCGCCAGAAGGGCATGGTCATTCCCGGCGTGATCCGGCTGTGGGCGCTTCCTGCCGTGCTCGGCGTCACCTGCGGTTCGGTCATCGCCGCCTTCGCGCCGCCGGCGGTGTTCAAGATCGCCTTCGTTGTGATCGCGGGATTCATCGCCAGCAAATTCCTGTTCGCTGGCGACCGCTGGAATCTGGGCGACGAACTGCCGGGCCCGGTGCCGATGACCTTGTACGGCTTTACGATCGGGCTCGCCGGATCGTTGATGGGCGTGAGCGGCGGCTCGCTGTCCAACATCGTGCTGACGCTTTACGGCAAATCCCTGCACCGCGCGGTGGCGACCTCGGCCGGGCTCGGCGTGCCGATCACCGTGGTCGGCACCGTCGGCTACATTTTGGCCGGCCTGCCGCATCGCGCCATGTTGCCGCCGTTCTCGCTCGGCTTTGTCTCGCTGATCGGCTTGGCGGTCATGGCGCCGGTCTCGAGCTTTGCCGCGCCGTTCGGCGCCAAGCTGGCGCACGCGCTGTCGCGCCGCGCGCTGGAGATCGTATTCAGCATCTTCCTCTTGTCGATGTCGGCGCGGTTTCTGGTCAGTCTGTTTTGAGCGGCGACTGTTCCTCGTCCCGAGGCGGGAGCGAAGCGAGCCCCGGAGGACGACGGGTTGCCGGGCCGAGCCGTCACGGATCGATCGCGGCAACGGCCCATTTTGAGCGCTCGATCAGCCGCTTTTTCTTTGTCACGGGTCTGTGTCATATTGCGTGGCAGACCTGAACGCCGCCGTTAACTTTCGAGCTCATGCCAAAAGAACCCGATCCGCTCAAACTGTCCTCGCCGCACCTGTTCCTGTTCCGGATGCTGGTGTTCGTCGTGCTGTGTGGGGCGATCGCCTTTCTGCTTCACAAGCAGATCGAGGTCGCGTTCATGGCCAACCCGGCCCTGAACGGCTTCATCATCTTTGTGCTGATAATGGGCGTCGTGCTGACGCTGCGGCAGGTGCTGCGGCTCTATCCTGAAATCTCCTGGGTGAACGGTTTCCGTCTCGCCGATTCGGGCCACGCGGTCGGTCGGCCGCCGGTGCTGCTGGCGCCGATGGCGGCGATCCTCGGCAGCCGCATGGGCCGCATGGCGATCTCCGCGCAGATGATGCGCGGAATTCTCGACTCGATCGCCGCCCGCCTCGACGAGGCGCGCGACACCTCGCGGTACATGACCGGCCTGCTGGTGTTCCTCGGCCTGCTCGGCACGTTCTGGGGCCTGATCGCGACGGTGAGTTCGGTCGGCGGCGTCATCCAGGGGCTGAAGGCGACCGGCGACGCCGGCGCGATGTTCGATTCGCTCCGCGAAGGTCTCGCCGCCCCGCTCGGCGGCATGGGAATTTCGTTCTCGTCCTCCTTGTTCGGCCTCGCCGGTTCGCTGGTGCTCGGTTTCCTCGATCTGCAATCGAGCCAGGCGCAGAACCGCTTCTATACCGAGCTGGAAGACTGGCTCTCCACCACGGTCTACGACCACGTCACCGAGCCGGTCGCCGGCGCTGGCGACATGCGCAATGCCATCGAGCGCCTGCGCGTCGCGGTCAACGAGGCGGGCGGCAGCAAGGCCGCCTCCGCCGCCATGGCCAATCTGGCCGAGGCGGTGCAAAGCCTGGTGCATCACATGCGCAGCGAGCAGCAGATGGTCCGCGATTGGGTCGACCGCGAGTCCGAGCAGCAACGCGAGATCAAGCGGCTGTTGGAGATCATGACGCGCGAGAAGGTGAATCAGTGATCTCGCCAACCCGGCGCGATCGGCCGAAATAAAGCCTGGAAAGATGACGAGCCGTTGCTCTTCGGTTGCGCTCGACGCGACGGCGAAAGGTGGAGAATAGAGCACATGCCGGTGGCACGGACGCGCCGCGGCGAAAGCGGCATGAATTACTGGCCGGGCTTCGTCGACGCGCTGTCGACGCTGATCCTCGGCATCATCTTTTTGCTCACCGTTTTCGTCGTGATTCAGTTTTATCTGCAGCAGGAAGTGCAAGGCAAGGACACCGCGCTGCAGCGCCTCAATGCGCAGATCGCGCAGCTCACCGACCTGTTGTCGATGACGAAGACCGACAAGGCCGATCTCGAGAACCAGCTCGGCAAGCTGCAGGCCTCGCTCGCTATCGTGCAGAGCGACCGCGACAAATACCAGGCATCGCTTGCCAGCGCCCAGAGCGACCGCGACAAATTCAAAGGCCTCTATGAGGCCGCCGCGGCCGGCGCGGCGGCGGCGCAAGGCAAGGTCAGTGAGCTTTCCGGCCAGCTCGAGGGCGAGAAGGCGGTCTCCGCCAAGGCGCGAAGCCAGGTCGGCGATCTCTCCGGCCAGATTGCCGGCGAGAAACAAATCTCCGCCAAGGCGCTCAGCCAGGTCGAGGTGCTCAACCAGCAGCTCGCCGCGCTGCGCCAGCAGCTCGCCGCGATCGAGGCCGCGCTCAATATCTCCGAGAAGAAGGACCAGGAATCGCAGTCCCGCATCGCCGATCTCGGCCAGCGGCTGAACCTTGCGCTGGCGCAAAACGTTCAGGAGCTATCGCAATACCGCTCCAACTTCTTCGGCAAGCTGCGTGAAATCCTCGGCAACCGACCCGACATGCGCATCGTCGGCGACCGCTTCGTCCTGCAATCGGAAGTCTTCTTCGACTCCGGGAGGTCCGATCTCAAGCCGGAGGGCCGTGGCGAGCTCGACAAAGTGGCGAGCGTGCTGGTCGGGCTGGAGCAGCAGATTCCGGCCGACATCCCCTGGGTGCTGCGCATCGACGGCCACACCGACGTGCGGCCGGTCGCCGGGCAGTTCAGGTCGAACTGGGACCTGTCGGCGGCACGCGCGATCTCGGTGGTGCAATACCTGATCCTGAAGGGCGTCAAGCCGTCGCGCTTGGTCGCAGCCGGTTTCGGCGAATTCCAGCCGATCGACACCGGCACCACCGAAGAGGCCTACAGCCGCAATCGCCGCATCGAGTTCAAGCTGACCGAGCGGTGATCGGTGTCGAGGCGCGGGTTTTGCCCCGAAAGCCGTGGCTTGCGAGCGCCGCCCTACGGATAGCCTTTGAGGATCAGCCGGTCGCCCGAGACTTGCCAGCTTTGCAGGCGGTTGAGGAAGCTCATGCCGAGCAGGCTCGTGCGCAACTGGCCGGGCTGTACGACCAGCGCCTCGACCGAGCGCTCCTCGAGGCCGCCGATGGTGACGCGGTCGAGCGTGACCGGCGCGGCGCGGGTACGGCCGTTGGCGGTGTCGATATTGACGGTATAGTTGAGCAGATCGAGCGGCAGCCCGGCGGCCTGGGCGTCGTCGCGGGTGAGCACGACCGAGCTTGCCCCGGTATCGAGCACCATCGGCACCCGCGAACCGTTGATGTGCGCGGCAATGGCAAAGTCGCCGTCGCTCGTGCGCGTCACCTCGACGGTGCGGCCGTGCGAGATGACATGGCCGGGCATGAGTTCGGCCAGCACGCGGTCGGCGACATTATTGAGTTCGAACCGATAGGTGTAACCGATCACCAAAAGGAGCCCGACCACGACCCACAACAGCGCCGCGAAGACCGCCTGCACGAACCGCTCGCGGAACATCGTCGACACCGCCGCGGCGAGGAAGACGAGGATCGCAAGCTTGTAGGCGAGCGAGCCGTAATCGCCGGTCGTGAGCGGGCCGACCGTACCGGCGCCATGCTGGGCGATGAGCACCAGCATCGCGATCAGAAGGCCGATCAGGAGAAGCCACAAGAGGCGCTGCCGCACGTCGATCACCCTGCCTGGGCCGCCGTTGCCGCGGCGCCGTCAAGCGCCGCGAGCCGCGCCGGCAATAACGCCATGACCGCGCTGCGCTCGGCCGCGCTCAGTCCGGTCCAGCGCGCGATCTCGTCGAGCGAGCGGCCGCAGCCGACGCACAGCCCAACGCGCGGATGGATGGTGCAGACGCGGTTGCAAGGGCTTTCGATGCTGTTCCGGGCGACGGGCATGGGGATTTCGGCGCAAATCGCGAGGCACCATAGACACGGAGCCGGCCAGCGCAATGCCCCAGTGTGTGACGGGGAGGGTTTCGGCCTAGCCGCCGGCGCCGAACAGCACCCGCCTGGCTCGGCTCGATGAAGTGCTGGAGGACGAATAGGGCGCCGCGCTCAAAGATTCGTCGCGCGGCTGGATCGACGGCGCCTGTTCCGAAAGCGGCGCCATGGCCGACATCACGCGCTCCGGCGGGAAGGTGACGATCACCTCGGTGCCGATGCGCAGCTTCGATTTCAGCGTGAAGGTGCCGCCATGCAGGTCGATGAGGTTCTTGGCGATGGGCAGGCCGAGGCCGGCGCCCTGTTCGGCCGATTTGATCGAATTCGAGCCCTGGCCGAACGACGCGAGCACGATCGGGATCTCCTCTTCCGGAATGCCGGGCCCGGTGTCCTTCACGCTCATATATTGACCGCCGGACGCGGTCCATCCGACCTTCAGCCAGATTTCGCCGCCCTGCGGCGTGAACTTGATCGCATTGGACAAAAGGTTGAGGCAGATCTGCCGCACCGCGCGCTCGTCGGCCCACAGCCGCGGCAAATCGGGCTCGAACATTTCGTGGATGGTGATGCCGCGATTGCCGGCGCGCAATTTCAACAGATGATGGCAATCCTCGACCACGCGGTTGAGCGACACCGCCTCCTCATTGAGTTCGTAACGTCCGGCCTCGATGCGCGACAGATCGAGAATTTCGTTGATGAGGTTGAGCAGATGCACGCCGGAACTATGGATGTCGGCTGAATAGTCCTTGTACATCGGCACGGCATGGGCGCCGAAAATCTCGCCCTTCATCACTTCGGAAAAGCCGAGAATGGCGTTGAGCGGGGTGCGCAATTCGTGGCTCATCTGGGCGAGAAACCGCGATTTCGCGATATTGGCGGTTTCGGCCCGGCGCCGGGCTTCGTCCGAAATGGACTTCGATTGTTCGAGTTCGCCGATCAGCGCATCCTTTTCGGCGCGGGCCTCGAGCGTCGCCAGCGTCGTCGAGTAGAGACGGTAAGCGAGCAGCGAAAAATACGCTTCCGCCGTGAGCGCCATGACCGCGAGGATATAGTCGTGCAGCGTGGCCTTGACCGCGAAGTCGAGCGCGATCGCGACCGACACCGGCAGCGTCAAAGCGAACACCGCGATCGGCATGCTCGAAGCCAGCATGCTCGATATCGCCACCACCAGCAGCATGACGAACAGCATGAAGGTCGAGGCCTGATCGTCGATACCGATCGGGTTGATCAGGATGAAGGTCCAGGCCATGCCGAAGAACAGGTCGAGCAGGATGAAGCGCATCCGCCACGAGCGCAGCTCCTTGGTCGCGGGCGCCTCGTCGAGGAACTGACGGCAGGTGCGGATAATGACGAGATGGATGACCAAAGCGCCGCCGGTCCAAACCCCCGACGTCAGCGCGCCGGTCCACAGGCCGGACAGCGCGCCGATGGTGACGATGAGGAGGAGGATGACCGGGGAGGCGGAGATGCGGTTCTGCGCGAACAGGCGCAGCAGTTCGAAATCGAACACCGGTCTGGTGCCGCTGGTCGAGGTCAGCCGGTCGCGCGCCTCGCGCACGTGCTGGGAGGCGAGCCGGCGCTTGGTCAACGGCGCTGCCGCCGGCGAAGCATGCTCGCGCGTTTCACTAATCGTGTTCGGCATCGCGGTCCGAGGTGGCGCTATTCCCGACAAAAGTGGCTCAAATTCCTTAAGACGAGGCTTAAGCCTGCGCGTCGCCTGCAAGTTTTCGTTTACACATCGAAGTGGAGTGGATTTTCAGGATTGGCGCGACTTTGGCGGCGTCGAAGCGGACAGAGCGTTCGCCCTGCGGCCAAGGCGGCACCTCTTGGCGGGCCAGTGCCGGGCACGATAAGCTCATGTCTGCAAGGGGATAGGGAGGTATCGCGATGAAGCTCTATGACGGGGGACGGGCCCCCAATCCGCGCCGGGTGCGCATCTTCCTGGCCGAGAAAGGCATCAAAATCCCGACCGAACAGGTCGACCTCGGCGCCCTGCAACAACGCAGCGAGGCCTATAGCGCCATCAACCCGATGCAAAGGGTGCCGGCGCTCGTCCTCGACGACGGCACGGTGATCGCCGAGTCGATCGCCATCTGCCGCTATTTCGAGGCGCTCTGTCCGGAGCCTGCCCTGTTCGGCCGCGGCGCGCTCGACAGCGCGCTGATCGAAATGTGGAACCGCCGCGTCGAGCTTCACCTCTATATGCCGGTATCGATGGTGTTCCAGCATCTGCATCCGGCCATGAAGCAGATGGTCGACCCGCAGGTGCCGGCATGGGGCGAGGCCAACAAGCCCAAGGTCTTCGCGTTTCTGCAATTTCTCGACGGCGAATTGGCAAACCGGCCGTATGTCGCGGGCGCCGCCTTCACTGTTGCCGACATTACCGCTTTGGTGGCGGTCGATTTCATGCGCGCGGCCAAGCTTGCCGTGCCGGAGACGCTCGCCAACCTCGAGCGCTGGCACCAGTCGGTCTCCGCCCGCCCAAGCGCCGCCGCGTAGGAGCCGGCGTGCCAACAGCCGACCAAAAGACGATGGAATTGTGCCCAGGGAACCAACCCCGGACCGGCTTCGGGCTCCATAATAAGCCCTGATCGGCTGCGCCGATTGGTCCGCTATTCGCGGACCGCGAAAAGCTGATATCACTAACTTTAGCAACGATACCGTGGCCGAGCGTGCCGCGGAAACAGTGCGGACAGGCCGGTCCGAAAATATGAGCCATTGTGCGAGTTTTTAGGGAGGTTCACGTGTTGTCACTGCGCGCTTTCACCGGCGCTCTCACCGGCGCTTTCGTCGGCGCCATCGTCGGCACGGCGGTCATGACCGCAACGGCGCTCGGCGCCGATTCTTATCCCACGCGACCGATCCGGGTGATCAGTCCATTCCCGCCCGGCAGCGCCTCCGACACCGTCAGCCGCGTGGTGCTCGGCCAGGTATCGGAGCAGCTCGGCCAGCCGATGGTGATCGAAACCAAGCCCGGCGCCGGCGGCATTATGGGCTTCGCCGATGTCGCGAAAGCCGACCCGGACGGCTATACCGTCGTCACCAGCTCGACCTCGATGGGCACCGAAAAGGTGCTGCACCGGCACCTGCCGTACGATGCGGCGAAGGATTTCGTTTCGGTGGCCATGTTCGGCATCCAGCCGAATTTGCTGGTCGCGTCGAAAGAAAGCGGCTTCAAGACGGTGGCCGATCTGGTCGCGGCGGCGAAGGCGAAGCCCGGAGCATTGACCTTTGCGTCGGCGGGGATCGGCTCGTCGTCGCATATGGCCGGCGAACGGCTGCGGCTTGCCGCCAAGATCGATGTCCGGCACGTGCCGTTTCGCGACAATGGTCTCGCCGAAGTGATGGCGGGGCGGATCGATTACTATGCCATTCCCTTGGCGGCGGCGGCCGCGGCGCTCGGCAGCGACAAGCTCTCGCTCCTCGCGGTGACTTCGGCCAAGCGGAACGCATTATTGCCGGACACGCCGTCGATCGTCGAAGCCGGCTATCCCGCCGCCGAGTTCAACTTCTGGGTCGGATTGTCGGCCCCGGCGAAGACGCCGCGGGCCATCGTCGACCGGCTGCATGACGAGATCGAAAAAGCGCTGGCGCTGCCTGAGCTGCAGGCCAAGCTGGCGAAGCTCGGTGTCGAGCCGAGACAGATGAGCGTGGAGGCCTTCGTCAAGTTCGTCGACGACGACCTCGCCGCGACGGTGCAGCTTGCCAAGGACGCGAACATCGAGCCGACCGATTGAACAGGGATATCCTTCCCCGCGTAGCGGAACGAAGCGGGGGAGGATATTCGCTCACCGGTTCAACAGCGCGATCAGGCTCGAGGTGTCCCAGCGCTTGCCGCCCATTTTCTGCACCTCCCCGTAGAACTGGTCGATCAGCGCCGAGATCGGCAGCGTGGCGCCGTTCTTTCGCGCTTCGTCGAGGCAGATGTCCAAGTCCTTGCGCATCCAGTCGACCGCGAAGCCGAAATCGAATTTGCCGGCGGTCATGGTTTTGTAGCGGTTCTCCATCTGCCAGGATTGCGCGGCGCCCTTGGAGATGGTGGCGATCAGTTTTTCGATATCGAGGCCTGCCTTCATCGCAAAATGCAGCCCTTCGGCGAGCCCCTGGACCAGGCCGGCGATGCAGATCTGGTTGACCATCTTGGCGAGTTGCCCCGAGCCCGGCGCGCCCATGAGGTTGCAGGCGCGCGCGTAGGCCGCGATCACTTTCTCGGCCCGCGCGAACGGGGCTTCATCGCCGCCGCACATCACCGTGAGCACGCCGTTTTCGGCGCCGGCTTGGCCGCCGGAAACCGGGGCGTCGACGAAATCGAAGCCGCGCCGTTTCGCCTCGGCATGAAGTTCGCGCGCGATTGCCGCCGACGCGGTGGTGTGGTCGACCACGACCGCGGCCTTCCCAGCGCCTGCGAATATGCCGTCCTTGCCCAGCATCACCTCGCGCAGATCGTTGTCATTGCCGACGCAGGCAAACACGAAATCCTGGCCCGTTGCCGCCTGTTTCGGCGTCGGCGCGCTGTTGCCGCCGTGCTGCGCCACCCACTTGTCCGCCTTGGCGGCGGTGCGGTTGTAGACCGTGACATCGTGGCCGCCCTTCGCTTTGAGATGCCCCGCCATCGGGTAGCCCATCACGCCAAGTCCGACGAATGCGACCTTTGCCATTGGTTTCCTCCGTTATCCCGCCCTGGTCATGATCCCACTTTGCTCATGGCCCGGCCGGCGGCAAGGCGTCAACGGGGTAGCGCGGCTCCTAGAGCATGATCCGGAAAAGTGGAAACCGGTTTTCCGAAAAGATCATGCTCAAACAAAATGCTAAAGCCCGGTTCTGATTCAATCAGAACCGATAAGGCTCTAGCCCCGATTGACCGCAGCACTGGCGGGTCTATGTAGACCGTAGTCGGCCGCGATTTTCGCGCCGCATAATCGGATGTTCCGCATGGCCGCCCTGAAAGACGATGTCCTCGCCGCGCTCGGCACGGTTTTAAGCCCCGACGGCGCGCCGCTGCCGGCGACCGGAAAGCTCTCGGAGATCGTCGCCGGCGACGGCAAGGTGTTCTTTTCGATCACCGTCGACGCCGGTGCGGTCAAGGCCTGGGAGCCGGTGCGCGCCCGCGCCGAGGCGGCGGTCCGCGCGCTCCCCGGCGTGAAGTCGGCGCTGGTGGCGCTGACGGCCGAGCGGGCAGGCGGCGCCGCTTCCTCATCCTCCCCCGCAAGCGGGGCAGGGCAGGGAGGGGGCCTACGACAAGCTCCGGCGCATGGCGGCCCGCGGCCCGGCACCGCGCCGGGATCGCCTTCGGCACCGCAGCCCGCCGGCATTCCCGGCGTCGAAGCGATCATCGCGGTCGCCTCCGGCAAGGGCGGCGTCGGCAAATCGACCACGGCCGTCAATCTCGCGCTCGGCTTGCGCGATCTCGGCCTCAAGGTCGGCATTCTCGACGCCGACATCTACGGCCCGTCGCTGCCGCGGCTGCTGGCGATCCGCGAGCGGCCGGAGACCATCGGCGGCAACAAGCTCAAACCGATCGAGCGCCACGGCATGCCGGTGATGTCGATCGGCTTTCTGATCGAGGAAGAGACGCCGATGATCTGGCGCGGGCCGATGGTGATGTCGGCGCTCACGCAAATGCTGCGCGAGGTCGAGTGGGGCACGCTCGACGTCATGGTGGTCGACATGCCGCCGGGCACCGGCGACGCCCAGCTCACCATGGCGCAGCAGGTGCCGCTCAAGGGCGCGGTGATCGTTTCGACGCCGCAGGATCTGGCTTTGATCGACGCCCGGCGCGGCATCGCCATGTTCCGCCGCGTCAACGTGCCGATCCTCGGCATCGTCGAGAACATGTCGACCTTCATCTGCCCGCATTGCGGCACGCGCTCGGATATTTTCGGCCACGGCGGCGCGCGGCACGAGGCCGAGCGGCTTGGGGTGCCGTTCCTCGGCGAAGTGCCGCTCGACATGGCGATCCGCGAAAATTCCGACGCCGGCACGCCGGTGGTCGCGAGCGCGCCGGACGGCCCGCACGCCAAAGCCTATCGCGACATCGCCGCCCGCGTGCGCGACGCCTTGCAGGGCCAAAGCCGCCCGGCGCCGCGGATCGTCATCGAGGCGTGAGATTTTGTAGCTCGGGTTTCGCTGGCCCGTCGTCGTGTTCGATGAAGAATTTTCATTCCGCTGTGCGGCTCGGCGACTCCCTCTCCCCGCGTGCGGGGCGAGGGAGCCGCGTGCGGCGAGACCTGGTCCTTGCATCGCACCACAATGCGCGACGCGGGCAGCATCTGCGCACGGCGAAAAATTGACCTCTGCGCATCAGCCTCCGTCACTCTAACGAAAATACGCTTTGGTATTTTCGTGCACGTCCGGCGACTGCACCAGCGCGGCTTCGCTCCAAAACCGCAATTCGCTGTGCTGGGCATCGGACTTGAGCATGGCGGTGTCGGGCAGATCGAGTTCGTAGGCGAGCGCCACGTAATGCGTGCCGACGCCCGGATCGCCGAAGCGATTGGCCGCATAGAAATGCTCGTAGGCGCCAAGAAGCCGCGCATCGGCAATCGCGGCCCGGAAATTGGTCTCGTTTTCGAGGATCCGCGCGAAGGCCGCGCTCAGGCTTTCGTTTTTCAGGATCACGCCGCCCGGCACGAAATAAAATCCCTTGGCCGGCTCGTTGTTGCGCAGGCCGAGCAGCACGTCTCCTTGCCCATTGCGGATGACCAGATCGATGGAAACGAGCGGCGCCAGACGCACCACGGTGCGGAAGTCGGCTTCGCTCAGGCGGGTGGGCGGCGATTGCGGCGGCATCGGTGAAGTTCCTCGGCCCGGCAAGCGTCAGCGCCAGCCAAGAGGAGGGGCGACATGTTTAAGGATCGCCTCGATGACGTGGGCGTTGTAGTCGACGCCGAGCTGATTAGGCACGGTCAAGAGCAGCGTGTCAGCCTCGGCGATGGCTTCGTCTTTCGCGAGTTGCTCGATGAGGGTGTCCGGCGCGGCGGCGTAGCTGCGGCCAAAAATGGCTCGGGTGTCGTCGCCGAGGAAGCCGATCGTGTCCTCGTTTTCGTTGCCGCGCCCGAAATAGGCACGGTCGCGGTCGTCGACCAGTGCAAAGATGCTGCGGCTGACCGACACCCGCGGCTCGCGGGCATGACCGGCCGCCTGCCATGCCTCGCGGAATATCCGGATCTGCTCCGCCTGCTGGACGTGGAACGGACGTCCGCTCTCGTCGTTTTTGAGTGTCGAACTCTGCAGGTTCATCCCAAGCTTGGCCGCCCAGGCCGCGGTGGCATTCGAACCGGCGCCCCACCAGATTCGATCGCGCAGGCCCTGCGAATACGGCTCGACGCGCAGCAGGCCAGGCGGGTTTGGAAACATCGGGCGCGGGTTCGGGCGCGCGAAGCCCTCGCCACGCAGCACGTCGAGCAATACTTCGGTGTGGCGTCTGGCCATATCGGCATCGGTCATGCCCTCGGGCGGGGCGTAACCGAAGTAGCGCCATCCTTCGATGACCTGCTCGGGTGAACCGCGGCTGATGCCCAGTTGCAGGCGTCCGCCGGCGATGATGTCGGCCGCACCGGCGTCCTCAGCCATGTACAGAGGGTTCTCATAGCGCATATCGATGACTGCCGTGCCGATCTCGATCAGCTTGGTCTTCGCGCCGACAGCAGCCAGCAGCGGGAAGGGCGAGCCGAGCTGGCGGGCGAAGTGATGCACACGGAAGTAGGCCCCGTCCGCGCCGAGCTGCTCGGCTGCGACCGCCAGCTCGATCGATTGCAACAGGGCATCGGAAGCCGATCGCGTCTGCGACTGCGGCGAAGCGGTCCAATGGCCGAATGACAGGAAGCCGATCTTTTTCATGGAGCTAGCGTCGGGGTGAAGCGTTCAGTTCTCGCTCTTCTAGAGCATGTTCAGTTTCGGTGGAAACTGAACATGCTCCAGATTGCTTGCGTGGTCGCATTTTCTACGGAAAACCGGTATCCACCCCCGGATCAAGTCCGGGGGCAGGCATTTTCCTGAAAATGCTCTAACCTGAAAAATGCGAGCTGGAACAGGTCGCGTTCGCAAGGTCCCGGTACGATTGCGACAAGGCGCTCGGTCCGACCGTGCAAACGCGATGCTGACCTGCGGGCGCAACGACAAATTGACCGACGTCAAGGCTGCGTAGCCGGCAACGCCTACGGTGCATGCGGCTCAACGCGATCTCCAATCAGAAAACTTGGGCCGGGCGGCCTTGACCGAACCGAAATCGAACCTCCCGGCTCCGGTCTTGGCCGCCTTTGTCGCGCCCGTTGCCGAAAGGACCCTTGCTCCCCCCAATTTTTTTGAGCACGGGGGAGCCGCGTCCAATGCCGGAAAACCCAAGGATTTATCGCAAAAGGGGCCAGTCGCCCCGGCTATAGACGCCTGTCACTATCACGGAAACGTGATGTGACAATCGTCACCGTTAAAGTTACATTCCCTACGAATCATCTCGCTCTCTTAAGGGACGCCAGCCGGTGACTCCGGCTGGCAGGAGCGAGTGCGGTTCCCGCGGGCGGGGTCTCGTCAGCCCCGCTCCCGGGCGGCTCCGGGTCAATACGTCCGGCCGGCACTATGACCGGTCTGCGGGGCAACCCGCTGCACTGAAGGACGGCCGGGAGCGGGTAACACCCGTTCCTACCTAGTCCCGTCCCAGGAAGCGCGTTAGCTGGAGCTGAGCGGTGGCGTTCGGTCGCTGCCGCAAGTGC
>Ga0181533_1004992_pt1 | contig 13099 bp, 10 predicted proteins | sample PEATcosm2014_Bin_45_FD_119772 | JGI IMG/M metagenome (GOLD analysis project Ga0181533, IMG submission 119772) | Peatland microbial communities from MTU Mesocosm Facility, Houghton, MI, USA - PEATcosm2014_Bin11_60_metaG | ecosystem: Environmental > Terrestrial > Soil > Wetlands > Peat | place... | reverse complement strand
CGAGATACGGTTCAACAGCGAATGGATGGAAGCGATGAACGCGGGGGACATGATCAGGCTCTGCGCCCAGTACACCGTCGCGCGCATGCTTGAGCGTGAGGATTTCAGAAGCCGTTATCAGAACAACCTTTCCATCAGTGTTCACGAATTTCTCTATCCCCTTGTACAGGGATACGATTCGGTTGCGCTGCAGGCCGATGTGGAGCTCGGGGGCCACGACCAGATCTTCAACCTCCTCGTGGGAAGAGAGATCCAGAAAGCGTATGGCCAGGAGCCACAGGCAGTGATTACGGTACCCCTTGTCGAAGGCACCGACGGCGTAAATAAGATGAGCAAGAGCTACGACAACTACGTGGGTATAGACGAACCGCCCGACGTCATATTCGGGAAGCTTATGTCTATTTCCGACGGCCTCATGCTAAGATACTACGAGCTTTTGAGCGATATATCTCTTGAAGAGCTGCACGAGCTGAAGGACGGCCTCAAACGGGAAAGCGTCCATCCCATGCATGCAAAGATGCGCTTGTCCCGGGAAATAGTCGAGCGCTTCCATGGGTGGAGCGCCGGTGTACAGGCGGAGAATGACTGGAAGAAGGTGCACCGCCACGGGGAGATACCGGAAGCGACGGAAAAAGTTTATCGCAAAAGGGTGAGCGAGCCTGTCTGGCTGCCGGGACTCCTTAAGGACATCGGCATGGTCCCATCCACCTCTGAAGGGAAACGGGTCATCGAGCAAGGAGGTGTGTACGTTGCGGAGGACGATCAGCTTGTGAAGGTGGTAGCGGAATCCCTTTTGATCGAGGGTCCGCGACTTACTTTCAAGGTGGGCAAAAGAAAGTTTAAAACAGTTGTATTTGAAGACTAGTATTGACAGTTCGTTGTTTTTGGTGTTTACTCTTATCGTTTCCCCGGTAGCTCAATCGGCAGTAGCGGCTGGCTGTTAACCAGTAGGTTGCAGGTTCGAGTCCTGCCCGGGGAGCTTTTTCTTTCATGAACGATTTTTAGGATTTTCCTACCCCCTATTTTTCTGTCACCGGTCTGTCACCAGCCTCAACCATCCGGATGTTGCACCTCCCTCCCTCCGCCGTCGGCTCGCAGAGAGCCTTGTAGCTTCGGCTCTGCCAAAGCAGTTTGTTTCTGCTGAAGTGCACCCGGTTTGGCCGCCCCCCAGGATCATGGACGGATGCTTTCGTATCCTCATGGATGAGATCCACAGGTTACGCTCAAGGTCATCTCTTTCTCGGGGAGATCTATGTCCATGCGGATCAGAAAGGAAAAGCCCTGAAGCACCTGAAAAAAGCCGAAACCATGTTCCAGGGAATGGGAATGGACTACTGGCTGGCGGCGGCGCGCAAGGTCTCGGCAGGACTTTAAATGCTAACCGATGGCTTTGAGCAGCTCCTTGTCGAAGGTAAAAAGATCGACCTTGCGAGCCTTGGCCCTGGCTGCAAGGAGGCAATCGACGAAATCCAGATTGGTCTCTCCAAAAAGGCGAAGGGCTTGTAAATACTCCGATCTGCTTCTCCCCGCAACGCCCTTGTAAAGAAGAAAGGCGCCGAGAGTCTCAAGGGCCTCCTGTTTCGGGACCCGATAGTACTTTAACAGCACATATACGACTTCGGCCAGGACACCTTCGGTTATCTCGATCTTTTGCTAGCCCGTCCGTACCTTCTTGAACAACGTTTCCGCCTTTTCGTAGAGATCAGGGACGTCTTTCAAAAGGTATCTCAGAATCGTATTGGTGTCGACGAGGATGCTCTTATCTTTCTGCCTTCTCATCAGCCACGTCTTTCCATGCTTTCTTCCGCACTTCTTTTAGCGGCACATGCTTCGCAGCATACTTCGCCAGCGCTCCGCCCACGCTCTTGACCGGCTTTACGATTACGGTATCGTCTGATATGATGAACTCGACGGTATTGCTCTCTAGAATTTCCCTCACCCTTTTTGGAATCGTCACCTGTCCCTTAGAAGTAATCTTTGCTGTCATCGCCATTACTTACCTCTTACTCATTATATAATCCAATAGTAATGCGTTACCAGGAAAATGTCAACGGTTTTCGGTCTCAATCCTCGCTTTTCCCGTGGCTCTCCGCAAAGGTGACTCTATTTGCCCGCTCCTCCGTCCCTGGATTCGGAATCACATGCTTCCGCCGGAATGACGACAAAGAGACGGCTGCCGGGCCTGCCCCGGAAGGCTTGGATCCGGGGCCGGAATGACGGCAAAGGGTGCCCACACGATTTGTTCACACGTTCGTACCGGCAATAACGGGCAAATGAGAAAATGAAGATTGTGGCAGCAGAAACGGGAGTGCCCGGGTGAGGCGGTGGAAATTTCCGATCAGCGTACCTGCAAGAAAAGGAGAGTCGGCCGGAGAGCCGAGCGCCCCTTATGACGCTGCACTGTCGGCGTAACCGCACAAGACCCGATCAGAATACGTGTGCAAAAAGGGGTTGACTTCCCCCATGTGTGATGTCAGAATTGCCTTGTACATGCTTAAAGCCACCGGTACAGGGGGGCGGGGAACGGGAGATAAGGATTCTGCCATGAACACGATGGGGCTGCCGGCGGCCATTCAGGAAAAACTGATCACGGCTGAGCAGGCGGCATCCTTCGTCAAGCCGGGGGATCACGTATTCGTCGGAACAGCCTGTGCGACGCCGCGGGTCCTGACCAAGGCCCTCGAGGAGTCAGTCAAACCATTGTCTGACGTGGTGATGTTCCATTTTCTCACCGACGGGGCTATACCCCGCAAGGATGGGATTCAGGAGACGAGGTTTCACCACAGGTCATTTTTCGTGGGCACGGACGAACGGGCGGCCATGAGGCAGGGCAAGTTGGATTACGTGCCCATTTCCATCGCCCAGGTACCCAGTCTCCTGGAGAACGGAAGGATTCGTATCGATGTTGCCCTCATCCAGGTTTCTTTCCCTGAAGAGCACGGCTTTGTCAGTCTCGGCGTCTCGGTCGACATCACAAAGGCTGTGGTGAGGAAAGCAAAGACGGTAATCGCCGAACTGAACCCCCACATGCCTTGCCCCAACGGAGAAGCCTTTCTCGGTCCCGGAACTATCGACCACTTCGTGCCGGTCGACACCCCCGTTATCGAGTATGTCCATCCCCCCGTCGTCGACGCAGTGGCAGAGCAGATTGCCCACTACGTTGCCCGGATAATCGACGATGGGTCAACCCTCCAGATCGGCCTGGGACGGATCCCCAACCACATGCTCAAGTTCCTTACGAACCGGCGCGATCTCGGCATTCACTCCGATGTCATTACCGATTCCATCATCGATCTTGTCGAGAGAGGGGTAATTACGGGAAAGGCCAAGTCGATCCACCATGACCAGATCGTCACGAGCTACTGCGTGGGAACTCGCCGCCTCTACGATCTGATTCACAGAAATCCCCTCTTCGCTTTTTTTCCCCTGGAATACGTCTGTCACCCCTCTGTCCTGGCGGGGAACACGAGGCTTGTTTCCGTCACTCAGGCCTTTGCGGCCGACCTGACGGGACAGATATGCGCAGACCAGTTCGAGGGTGAGTTCTACGGCGGGGTCTCCACGCAGCCTGATTTTCTCCGTGCCGCAGCCGTCTCCCCGCACGGGAAGCCGATCATCTGTCTCCCCTCCACCACGGAGGACGGCAAGACCTCCCGCATCCGCCCCCTTCTGCAGTCAGGAGAGGGGGCGACGGTATGCCGCTCAGACGTCCATTACGTGATCACGGAATACGGTATGGCCTACCTCTTTGGCAAGTCCATCAAGGAGCGGGCCCTTGCCATGATAGAGATAGCCCATCCGAGCTTCCGTTCGTGGCTGCTGGACGAGGCAAAGAAGTTGGGGTACGTTCGTCCGGACCAAGGACTGAAGAGCAGGGTGGCATACCCGGTCAGGGAGGAACGGGAGATAACGTTGAAGAATGGAAGAAGAGTCACAATACGACCATCCCGGGCAAGCGACGTGAAGCAGCTTCAGGACGTATTCTATCGTCTTAGCGAGGAGGACGTCTATACAAGGTTCTTCAGGCAGTTGGAGTCCTTGTCGGTTTCGGAGGCCGAGCATCTGTGTAATGTGGACTATGAAACGGAGATGGCCTTCGTCGCCCTGGCAGGTGAGCGCGAGGATGAACAAATCATCGCCGGGTCCTGCTATTTTCTTAACCCTACGACAAACATTGCAGAGGTGGCGTACATGGTCCTGCCGGAATGGCAAAGCAGCGGTGTAGGCGGCGCCCTTCAGGAGCGGATGACAGAGTACGCAAAGAAAAAGGGGTGCAGCGGCTTCGTTGCGGAGATATTGTCCTCGAATAGTAAAATGATCGCCCTGGCAAGGAAAGCAGGCGAGCAGGTGGACATACGGCGCGACGGCGGCACGTGTGAGGTAACGGTCCTGTTCTGACGACCTGTCCATGAGAGAAAGTGTCTACGGCGAAATGAGGCACGGGCACACATCAGGCGCAAAAGCTCCTCCAAATGAGGCCGGAAACGATCAATCCGGGTGGGTACGTATGAAAATAAGCGGGCAGGGCAGGAATTGAAGACTTTCGACGCAGAAACTGGAGTGCTGAGGTGACGCCGTGAAAATCTCGGATTGGCTTAACGACAAGAAAAGGACAGTCGGCCGGAGAGCCGAGGACTTCCTCGTAAGAGAGAGCATCGATCATCAGCGCCTGCTTCTTTATGTGGGACAGATCATCACCTCGGAAATGAACCTCGACGTGCTGTTCCCGCTGATCATGGAACAATCGAACAGCATCATGGACACACAGAGGAGCTCCGTATTCCTCCACGACGCGAAGTCCGACGAGCTGTGGTCGCTGGTGGCAACCGATGTCAAGCGGAACGAGATACGCATTCCGGCAACCTACGGGATAGCCGGATGGGTTTTCCAGCACCGGGTGCCTGCAATCGTGAACGATAGCTACAGCGATCCCAGATTCTACCGCGAGGTGGATCAAAAAACCGGTTTTCATACAAAGAACATCTTATGCGTTCCTTTGATAAATAGAGAGAAAGCATGCATCGGGACACTTGAAGCACTCAATAAGAATAAGGGTGATTTCAATGACGGGGATCTGGAGCTGATGACATCCATGTCCCATTACGTTACCATTGCCGTCGAGAATTCCAGGCTTTATGAAGAATTGAAGTCGATGAACAAGGCTAAGGAGAGGGTGATCGACCATCTTTCCCACGAGCTGAAAACACCTCTCTCCCTTATTTCCGCAACCATGGAGAGGATTTCTAAAAAGCTGGATCACGCACAGATAGGCGGACTGGAGACAAGTGTTGCCCTTGTGCGAAGGAATGTAAATCGCCTGTTGCGTCTCCAGAAAGAGATTACGGACATCCTTAAGGGATCCTCAGAGGAGAAAGCCCGCATAACCACACTGATCGAAGACGCCCTGAGCCTTGTAGAATACGAGACGGAAATAGACGAGGGACAGAAGAGAGCGGTGCTGGAACAAGTCTGCCGTCACCTGGAAGCGATTTATAGCATAGACGATGACAGAAAAGAAAGGATCGCGATTTCCGCCTGCCTCGACAGCATATGCCGGGAGGCAGTCAAGGCAATGGGACAAAGAGAACTGGAGATCGTCACGAATTTCGATAGGGGAATAGAGGTTTTCATGAACAGGAGCGTTCTGGAGAAGGTCTGCTCGGGCATACTGAGAAACGCGATCGAGAACACGCCCGATCAGGGGCAGTTTGAAGTGTCCGCCGGAGGCGCGGGCAACAGCGTTACCATAGGCTTCCGTGATTACGGCGTAGGCATCACCCCTGAGAATCAAGGTCTTATTTTCACGGGCTTCTTCCATACCCTGGATACAAATTACTATACTTCCAAAGAACCTTACCAGTTCAATGCGGGCGGGACGGGCGCCGACCTCCTTCGGGCAAAGGTATTCTCCGAGCGCTGCGGCTTCAGTATCGAGTTTGAGAGCACCCGGTGCAGGCACATTCCGGAGGACACGCAGCTCTGCCCCGGGAGTATCTCCGCATGCCGGTTTGTGAGGGGAAAAGCCGAATGCCTATCGACGGGAGGGACGGTCTTTTCGTTGATGATCCCCCTTGCAGCGACCGGGACTACGTGTGTTCACTAAAGCGAGGCGGGGCATGTCGGACATTACCGATCATGCCGGAATATCATTGAACGCACCGGCGCCTTGCGCCGGCATCACCGCTCCTGCGGCTGTTTGCGCAACTGCTCGCTCAGAAGCTGCTGCAGGTTGCTCAAGGACTGCGCATTCGCCGCTCCCTCGATCGTCTTGACCGCCACATCCTCTATCTTCTGGTACGCTTTCTCTACCTGCACCGTAAGTTTTGCAATCTGCTCGTGCTGGTCCTTCACCGCCTTATCGAACGCCTCGACACGGGTCTTCAATACGTTCCGCTCACCGTCAAACTCTTTTTTCAGCAGCTCCTCACGGCCTTGCGCATTCAGCGTGAGCCGGTCGGTCGTTTCCTTTATTGCTTTCCCAACGGCAGATTCCAGCTCACGAGGGAATCCGGCCGCCCGTTTCTGCAGATCCTGCAATTCACCCTCTTTTTCTGCTATGGCTTTCTCTCTGGCTGCCAACCCTTCCTCGGCTTGCGCCCGCTTCGTTGCGATCTCCTTTTCGAGGCGCGCTTTTTGGTCTTCCAACCCCTCTATCGTCAGTTTCTGGTCCCGCTTGAAGCCGTAATCGAATTCTTCGCGCTCCCGGTCGCGCCGTTTCTTCTCAGCCACGTCCCATTCCTTGGCTCCCGCTTCCCGTGCCTGTTTCTCTTCCGCCCACCGCAGCCGCGTGCTCTCGATCTCACTCGTCAGTTTTTCTCTGTCGGCAGCCATTTTCGATTCAAATTCCTGCTGCTTTGCGTTCTGCGCTTCGATGAGCGCAGCGAGAGACAGGGCACTCTTCTCGATACCGTAGAACTCTTCCAGCTCCTTCTCCTTGAACCGGACCGCTTCCTCTATTTTCCTGAACTTGGAGACTTCGTTGTCCAGCTTGTCCGAAATCTGGGTGAGCATCTTTCCGATCTCCAGCTTAAGATTGGCTATCTCCCGTGATGCTCCGTCCGAGGAGAGGGCGAGGGCGACCTGAACCGCCTCTTGCTGCTTCTTCTCTTCCACCTTCTTCTCAGGCTTCAGCTCGGTCGCATCCTTCTCCTGCACTTGCTTAAGCACGGCATGATATGCATCGAGCATCTCCTGCTTCGTGCTGGTCATCGACAGCTTCTTCGGCTCGGGTTTTTTTTGCATCCATACTACACCTCTCCCGTTCGGTTGTGGGCCGGCCTGTGCTTCCTGCCCGGATGATGCTTATTGTAGTATGAAGCGCGGGTGGAACGCAATATTTGATTGATGGATCGCAGGGCTATCGCTTACACTACAATCTGCGCTTCCGGCCATATCGATGTTTATACTACAATAAGTTTCGATATATTGCAATTAATAAAAATACGTGTTATTTTCTTGTAAAAGGAAATGTTTGGGGGGTGCACAATGAGCACACGTGACATCGAACGACGCTCTTATCTCCATGAGATGTTCGGCAGCCGCGTCTCTTTTGACAGGAGAGAGCGCACGCTATACGGCCATGACATCTCGGTCCTGCCCGGTCTTATGAGGCCGCTTACCCGCAATAGCCTTCCCGATGCCGTTGTCCAGCCGGATACCGAAGAGGAGTTGAGAGCGCTTGCCAGATGGGCGGGTGTTAACAGGGTCCCCCTTACGCCTCGCGGCAAGGCTTCCTCCGGCTATGGAGGGGTGGTGCCTGCAAAAGGGGGTATAGTAGTCGATTTTTACCGGATGAATAAGATACTCGAGATCGATGCCGTCGCCCTCTTCGCACGGGTCCAGGCAGGCGCCGTATGGGAAAAGCTTGACGGCGAGCTTGCCCGGCATGGCCTGACCCTGAGACTCTATCCCACAAGCTACCCTGCGTCGACAGTGGCAGGCTGGCTCGCGCAAGGCGGGGCCGGCATCGGCTCCTTTGAAGCGGGCTGGTTCCGCGAAAACGTGATCGCCGCGAATGTGGTTCTGCCAAGCGGCGAGGTGCGTGAATTTGCGGGACCGGGACTCGATCTCGTCGCCGACGCAGGGGGCATCACCGGCCTGATCAGCGAGGTCACCTTCCGTGTACAGCCTCTCGAAGACCTGGATGTCCTGGCCATCGGCTGCACGACGCCGCGGGACCTTCAGACCCTGGCGGAATTCCTCGTGCAAGAAAACCTCCCTGTCTGGTCGATGATATTCATCAACCCGCGGATGGCGGAGCTGAAAAACAAGGCCCCCCGGCCGGCCCACAACGGCCGCGCGATGCCCGGCCAAATCATCCTTCCCGAGGTATACCTCGTCACCCTTGCCTACAGAAAGAGGGACAGCGAGGCAGTCAGAGGGGCCTTGAGCCGGATTTTGAAACGCGGCGAGAGAGAGCTCCTCGACGACGGGATTGCCCGCCATGAGTGGGATAATCGCTTCAGGCTCATGCTCGTCAAGAGGCTCGGTCCGAGCCTCGTACCGTCGGAGGTGGTGGTCCCCCTTTCCGCCCTGGGAGAGACTCTGGCGGAGATCGAGAAGACCGTAAGGCAGCCCCTTGTAAAGGAAGGCATCGTGATCCGGGAAGGGCGCGAGGGGAAACCCGAGGCGGTCCTCCTCGGTTTCATTCCGGCGGATCAGCGGAAATTCACCTTCAATTTCGTCTTCGGCCTCGTGCTGACCATTATCAGGATCGCAAAAAACCATGGCGGCAGGGCCTACTCCACAGGTATGTATCTCGCGTCGGAGGCAGCAGCGGTGCTCGGGCCGGACCGCGCAAGGAGGCTCAAGGCATTCAAGGCGGAGACCGATCCCTATGGGATCATGAACCCCGGCAAGGTCACGGAGCGGACGGCTGTTGCAAGGGCTATCGCCTTTGCAAGGAGCTTCGAGCGTCTCATACGTCCCCTCGGCAACGCGGTAGCGACGGAGATCGGTGAGCGTCCGGTCCGGCCGGTCCGCGGGATCCCGGCCGACGTGGCCTGGTACGCCTACGGGTGCTCGCAATGCGGCTACTGTGTCGACCACTGCGACCAGTTCTACGGCAGGGGCTGGGAGAGTCAGAGCCCGCGCGGCAAATGGTACTGGCTCAGGGAATATATGGAGGGCCGGGAGCATATGGACCAGTCGATGGTCGATACGCTCCTCGTCTGTACGACATGCGAATTGTGCGATACGCGTTGCTCCGCGTCCCTTCCCATCGAGTCTTCATGGATGAAGCTCCGGGGTCTCCTTGTCCAGGAAAAGAAGGAGATGACCTTTCCGCCCTTCGAAATGATGGGGGCGGCCCTCGAGAAAGAGGGAAATATCTGGGCGGGCTACCGGAAGAACCGGTCAGACTGGTTTCCGGACGACCTGAAGGAAAAGCACTGGGAAGGGCGAAAGGCAACGACAGCCTACTTTGCAGGCTGCACGGCAAGCTATGTGGAACACGACATCGCCATGGCGAGCGTCAGGCTCCTCGATGCCGCGGGCGTCGATTTCACCTTCATAGGAAACAAAGAGAATTGCTGCGGTACGCCCATGCTCGTGGCGGGCAAATGGGACGTCTTCGCTGAGGTGGTCAGGCAGAATATCCGCATCATGCAGGAGGCGGGCATCGACACGGTCATTACCTCGTGCCCGGCGTGCAACATGATGTGGCGTCAGGTCTACCCCGTCTGGGCAAAAAAATTGGGTATTGACTTCGCTATTGCGACGAAGCACTACAGCGAGGTGGTGGCGGAAAAAATCGGGCGGGGGGAGTTCGCATTCCCGCAGAACAGCGTGAGCGGACCGGTCACCGTGACCTGGCACGACTCCTGCCATATGGGCCGCGCATCAGGGATATATGAGCCGCCCAGACAGTTGATCGAAGCCATCCCGAACGTCAACTTCGTGGAGATGCGTTATAATCGCGAAGAGGCCCACTGCTGCGGCAGCGTGCTCACCCTTATCAAGGACCCGCCGGTGGCGGCCGAAATTGGCAGGACGAGACTCGACGAGGCGCTGGAAGTCGGGGCGCAGAAGGTGCTTGCCCTCTGCCCCTGTTGCGAGTTCCAGCTTCGGGTGAGCGCCGGGAAGAAGCAGGTCCCTGTCCAAATCGAGGACCTTGCCCGCTTCTGTGCATCTGCCCTCGGCTACAGTTTTCCGGACCCGAACCCGGAGGTCCAGAGGCAATGGGCGGTGTTTGAGGGTATGATCGGCCTTATGACGCCCCAGGGCTTCGCCCGCCTGATGGGTACCATGTGGCCCGAGGTCATCGATGCCATGCCCTTCGGCATGGGTCGCATGATGCGGCTCATGGGAAAGGTCCCGGGGGCCCTCGGCCTTATGAAGCCTATGTTCCCATTGCTCTTTCCCCGGCTCCTCCCCTTGATGATGCCGAAATTGATGCCCGTGATGCTCGGCAGGGTGCGGCAGATGATACCGATGCCTGATTACATGGAGGAGCAGATGCCCGAGTTGATGCCGGGGGTGATGGACCGGCTGATGCCACATATGATCGGAGACGTGGTACCCCTTGTGACCGGGCCGATGATCGACTATTTGGCCGGGAGGAGCCGGGCGTAGGTTGAAGCGTGTTGGCGGGGCTCAAACGCGCTAAGACTTCCCGCCCGCTTCCCGCATGCTTTTTGACAGAGTCTCCTGACCTTCGAGCAGGTCCATCAGGACCTCCCGCATGAAGGCGCACGCCTCGGTGATCTTGGGCGAGGCCAGTCGATAATACACCGTGGTTCCTTCGCGCCGGGGGACCAGTATGCCTTTTTGCCGCATGCTGGAGAGGTGCTGGGAAAGGTTCGCCTTTGCGATGCCCATAGCCTTGACCATGCTGCCCACCGAAAGCTCTCCCTGTTTCAAAAGGGCGATGATCTGAAGCCTTTTCGGATTCGCGAGGGTCCGGCAGATATCCGCCTGCAATTCGAACATCCTGGCGTCCGCTTCCGCCGGAGAGGGGGTTTTCTGTTTGTTTCGAATCATTGCATTAATTGTAGCCGGCTGCGCGTCCCCTGTCAACAGAGAAACGCGGGAAAAGCCCAGGGTCCCTTTTAACTCATATAAAAATCGGTTACAATGTAGGAGCGCAAAGCGCGAAAGTAAGGGTCAAGGGTCCGCGTGAGGAGTAATTTCATGCGGGTCAACGCAGGGACCGGAAGCGTCGGCGCGGGCTCAAGGGTGGGCGCCGGTGCGACCCAGCAAGGCAATATGGAGCTGGGTACCCCGCTGATGGCCGGAGGTGAAGCGCACTCATGGCACGGGTCTTAATTATTGACGATGATGAGCTGATTTGCGAGATGCTCTCCTTTATGGTCGAGGATATGGGGCATTCGGCCTCTTCTGCAACGACGCTGAAAACAGGCTTCGAGAAGGCGTCGTCGGAGAACTTCGACGTGATTTTCCTGGATATAAAGATGCCGGACGGCAGCGGGCTTCACCTCTTGCCGAGAATCCGCGAGCTGCCGTTGCACCCCGAAGTAATCATCATCACCGGCAGTGGCGACGCCGACGGGGCAGAGCTCGCGATCAAGAACGGCGCCTGGGATTATATCCAAAAATCGTCCTCGACCAAGGAGATGTTGTTGCCCTTTGTGCGGGCCTTGCAGTACAGAGAGGAGAAAAACGCGCGGAAGCCTCCCACCGCGCTGAAGCTGAACGGCGTTATAGGGAGGAGTCCCACCATGAAGGTGTGTCTCGACCTTCTCGCCCAGGCGGCCCAGAGCGAGGTAAATGTCCTCCTCACCGGCGAGACGGGCACGGGAAAGGAGGTTTTCGCGAGGGCCATTCATGAGAACAGCATGCGCGCGGAAAATAACTTCGTCGTTGTCGACTGCACGGCCCTTCCTGCAACACTGGTAGAGAGTGTGCTCTTCGGACATGAAAAGGGTGCATTTACCGGGGCGGACAGGGCACAGGTCGGTCTCGTCAGGCAGGCCCACGCCGGTACGCTGTTTCTGGATGAGATAGGTGAGCTTCCCCTTGCCGTACAGAAGGCATTCCTGCGCGTGCTGCAGGAGCACCGCTTCCGTCCTGTAGGAGCGAAACGGGAGATCGAGAGCAACTTCCGGCTTATAGCGGCGACCAACAGGAACCTGGAGAAGATGGTGCAGGACGGGATGTTTCGGTCGGACCTCCTCTTCCGCGTGCGAACGGACGCTATCGAGCTGCCGCCTCTCTCTGCAAGAAAAGGGGATATTAAAGAGCTGGCCATGTACCACATGGCGAGGGTTTGTGAGCGCTATCAAATAGGGACGAAGGGGTTTTCTCCCGAATTCTTCGATGCCCTCATGGCCTATGAGTGGCCCGGCAATGTGCGGGAACTGGTGAACGCGATGGAGCGCGCCATTAGCGATGCGTACCACGAGCCTACGCTCTTTCCCAAACATCTGCCCCTGGACTTGCGGGTGAAATTGGCCCGCTCTTCGGTAAAAAAAGAAGCGATCCCAACGGCAGAGGGAGTCGTTCCCCTGGGATCGCTCGCCGAATGCCGGCACGCAGCGGAGGGCCGCTACCTCCAGGACCTTATGTTCCAGACAAAAGGCAAGATAAAAGAAGCATGCCGCATTTCCGGGCTGTCACGCTCACGGCTCTACGTGCTTCTCAAAGAGCACAACCTCTCTATCGGTTCGTAGCCTTCCCGGAAGCCCTGGTGAAGTGTGGTCCAGTTTTCTGGACGCAGTCCAGTTTACAAGACATAAATCGCACCCGAAAGGTATGGAGATCCTCCGTCCGCCACTCATAACGTGCTATAAATAGTGAGAAAATGATAGACAAGTCGTCCCGGCCCACCCTGGCACACTTCTTGTTAGTACCTCCTGATCAGGTCAAATTCACCGTCGAATCACCGGCAAAAGGAGGCTTGCACAATGAATCTCGGCTCTATGGAGCACACTACCGCAGAAAATACACAGGTTCCCGATCCCTTCAGGATGTATTTGTATGAGATCTCAAAGCACTCCGTGCTTTCGAAGGAAGAGGAGAGAGAGGTCGCAAAGCGGATACGGATGCACGACAAGGAGGCGGAGCAGGCGCTCGTGGTGGCCAACCTCAGGCTCGTGGTCAAGATAGCGCTCGATTATTACAGCTATCACCTCAATATCCT
>Ga0181533_1004990_pt1 | contig 13100 bp, 10 predicted proteins | sample PEATcosm2014_Bin_45_FD_119772 | JGI IMG/M metagenome (GOLD analysis project Ga0181533, IMG submission 119772) | Peatland microbial communities from MTU Mesocosm Facility, Houghton, MI, USA - PEATcosm2014_Bin11_60_metaG | ecosystem: Environmental > Terrestrial > Soil > Wetlands > Peat | place... | reverse complement strand
GTGGTGATGTCGACGATGAGATCGGCCGAGCCCGCCGCCGGCGCGCCCTCGGTGGCGCCAGAGCTTTCGACAATGCGATAATCGACAATTCCATGCTCTTTGAAATAGCGGCGCGTGGTGTTCACATATTTGGTGGCGACGCGCAGGCCGCGCCCATGACGCGCCCGAAAACCGCCGGCGACATCGGCGAGATCGGCCATGCCGCGCACGTCGATCCACGCCGCCGGAACCGCGACGACGACATTGGCGGCGCCAAAGCCGAGCGGCGCCAGAAGTTCGACGCGCCGCTTCGGGTCGGCGATCTCCTCGCGCACCAAATCCTCGCCGGTGACGCCGAAATGCGCCTCGCCGCGCGCGAGTCGAGCCGTGATTTCCGACGCCGACAAAAACGCCGCCTCGACATGATCGACCCCGTTGATCGCGCCGCGATAGTCGCGCGCGCCGCGCCCCTGTTGCAGTTCGAGCCCGGCCCTTGCAAAAAAGGCGAAGGCGTTTTCCTGCAGCCGGCCCTTGGAGGGCACGGCGACGATCAGCCGGTCCGCGCTTCCCGCGTACCGCGGCCGCGATGTCTCGACAGCGCTCATGCGGCGTCTCCCGTAAGGCGGTCGATCGAAATGGCGGCGCCGACGGCTGGAATGTCGCGCGCGGCGCCCAGCGTTTTCAGAAGACTGTCGTAGCGCCCGCCGCCGATCGCCGGGGCCAGGTTCCGCGCGCCCGCGACGCGCGCCTCGAACATGAAGCCGGAGTAATAGTCTATGGAATGCGGAAAGCGCGTCGAAAACACCATGTCCTCGAGGTTGAGGCCGCGGGCGGCGATGAAGCTCGACCGCGTGTCGAAGGAATCCAGCGTGAAGCCAAGGTCCGCGCCAGCGTATTTCGCGAGTTTGCGCAACGAGGCGGAGGCGGCGTCGGGCGCGGCCTCGATGCCGAAAAACGCCTCGATCAACGCGCGCTTCTCCAAGCCGACGCCGGCGCCGTCGGCGAGCGAGGCCTGCTCCAGAAAGCGCTCGGCGATCTCGCCGGCGCTGCGTCCGCCGACCGTCGAAATACCGGCGATGGACAGCATGTCCTCGACCAGTTTCTTCGCGCCGGCTGCGTCGACATTGGAGAGCGCGGCGAGCATGCCGGCCCCGGCCTCGCCGTTCACCCGCGCGGGCGTCGCGAAAATCTTGGACAGCGGCGTTCCGCGCGAAAAACCGATCTCGAAGCGCCGGCGCCAGGCCGGCGGCAGGCCGAGACGGTCGAGAAAGGTCTTCACCAGCCCGGCGTCGCCGAGCCGCACCTCAAGCCGCGCGGCGCCGGCGGATTTGGCGGCGTCGAGCGCGACGCCTAAAATTTCCGCGTCGGCGGCCTCGCGGTCCTCGCGGCCGAAGCTCTCCAGCCCCGCCTGGGCGAGCTGCCCGTCGCCGACGCGAAAAATCGCGCCGCCATAGGCCAGCGCGGCCGGCTTGCCAGCGTCGGGCGAAGCGAGATAATCGAGCGAGACGGGAATGGTGTATTCCGGCCGCAGGCAGAGCTCCGCGTCGCCGCCGTCATTGACGAGATAAAGCCGCCCGCGAAAATCCTCGCCGAGCCGGTCGAGAAACACCCCGGCCGGCTGCAACAGCGCGGGCTCGCGCCGGGCGAATCCCGCGTCGAGAAAATGCGCCAGCACCGTCTCGAGCCGTTCTTGGGTTTTTGGGCGGTCCGTCCACGTCACGAGAATCCCCTTGCGTTCGCGCGTTCTCTTTAGCAACCGAGAAACCATCGCGCACCCGCTTTCGGTGGAAAGGGTGAAGAAGACGGGGGAATATTGCTGGCTGGCGCGCCCTCAAAGCCCAAACTCCGCCCGCGAAGCCGCGGCTTCCCCGCCGCGGCGCAGGGCGTCCATCGCCTCTCCCCCCGTCATTGCTTCGTCACTCCGTTCCTCGCAATGACGACTCGGGTCGCGGCTTCAAATGCCCCCACAGTTCCTCCCGCAAAAACAGAGGGATCGGATCCGACACCAGCAGCGCCACGTGAAAAACCAATGGCTCCGCCATTGGGTGGAGCCTCAAAGCCTGCCCTATGGCCAGCGCGAAGATGTTTTTGGCCACGGGCTGATGTCGATGGGCTCGGCGACCGCGCCTCCGATCATGGGCGTTGGAGGCGATAAGCGCGCGCCGCGCCGCCCGGCCAATGACGAAATCGGCCAGATGATGGCGCTCGACCATCCAGGCCATAATGTCGTCGCCGGATTTTATCTCCCAATCGTGCAACCTTGGCGTGTGTCCGAGCTTGATCAGTTCATGACCGATCCACTCGGCCCATTCGCGATCCGACGAGGTGCAACTGACGAAAATATCGGCCACGCCAAAACTCCGCGCCAGAACGCCCATTGCGCGACCGAATATGCCCGCCCATGCGCGCGGAACGCACATTCATGCGCGAAAACGCGCGCGTTTTTCAGTAGGCGTTTTTGGTGGTGAGCAGCGCCAGCGGCGTTAGCGCGAGAATGCGTAGATCAAATATCATCGACCAGTTTTCGATATAAAACAAGTCATGCGCGACGCGCTGCTCGATTTTTTCCGCCGTGTCGGTCTCGCCGCGCCAGCCGTTGATCTGCGCCCAGCCGGTGATCCCCGGTTTTACTTTATGGCGCGCGAAATAACCGTCGACGACCTCATCGTAAAGGCGATCCTCGGCGCGGGCCTGCATCGCATGCGGGCGCGGCCCGACCAGCGCCAGATTGCCTTTAAAAGCAACGTTGAAGAGCTGCGGCAATTCGTCGAGCGAGGTTCTTCGGATGAAGCGCCCGACCCGCGTGACCCGGGGGTCGCCGCGCGTGACGAGTTTTGACGCGTCGGCGTCCGTTTGCTCGACATACATCGAGCGGAATTTATAGACCTCGATCTCCTCGTTGTTGAAGCCATAGCGGATTTGCTTGAACAACACGGGTCCGCGCGAGTCGAGTTTTATCGCGAGAGCGATCAGCGCCAGCAGCGGCGAGAGCAATACCAGGGCGATACTCGCGATGACGCGGTCCTCGATGATCTTCAGCGCCACGCTCCAATCGGACATCGGCTTGTCGAACACCGGCAGAAACGGCGCGTCGCCTATGTAGTTGTAAGCTCTGGCGGCGAGTTTCAGCTTGCCGCCGAGCGCCGCGACGCGCACGTCCATCGGCAAAACCCAAAGCTGTTTAAGGAGCTGCAGTATGCGCTCCTCGGCGCTCGGCGGCAGCGCGACGATCAGGAGATCGACGCGCTGCGCGCGGCAGAATTCGACGAGATCGTCGAAGCGCCCGAGCTTGCAATAGGCCCCGACCTGCTCCGGCGAGCGCAGCTTGTCGCGGTCGTCGAAAAGGCCGAGAATTTGGATCGCGCCATTCGCCGCGCGGTCGAGGCGCTGGATCAGTTCGCCAGCGTCTTCGCCGCCGCCGACGATCACCGCCCGCCGCGCCAACCGGCCCTCGCGCGTCCACCGCGCGAGCATCGCGGCGAAGACGAAGCGCGCCGCGACGCAAAGCGCCCAGGCATAGAGAAACCAGTGGAGCAGCCAAGCCCGCTGCTCCGGCGCATAGGCGCCCGACAAGGCGTCGCAGACGACGAAACCAGCCAGCGACAGCAGCAAGGCGAGCGCGAGTTCGAACGCCTGCCGCGTCGCGGAGGCAAGCGCCGGAATCGTATAGGCCCAACGCGCGCCGAGAATGGCGAGAGCGCCGCCGACGACGCCGGTCAGCGCCAGAACCAGCAAGGCCGGATCGTCGCCGCTGGCGCCGAAACGCCCGACGCCGAAGGTCGCCGCGCCAGCCGTGAAGATCGCCAGCGCGTCATACGAAAGCGCCGCGGCGATGATCGTCGGCTGGGATACGAGCGACTCGGGCGGAACGACCGGCGCCCGCATCCTCGCCGCGGATGTTCGACGATCGGTCCGGAAAAGTGTCGAAGGGACGGCGCTGCTCATTCCGACGCGGCCTCGAAACGCTGATGTCGTGGGGACGCGGCGTGGAACGCCGCTCCGACGGCAGGATCGCCTATTTTTGTAAAGGAAGTTCTTATTAGAGGTGGTGGTGGAACGAGCTAAAGTCTGGTTTGATCCCAAGCCGGCCTCGCGGCGCGGGCGTCGCAACGCGAGCGTAAGGCATATAAAGCTGGTGGTTAAAATCTGACGCTTGGAACCCTGCCGCAGGCTCTGAGCGAGGAAGATGTCGAGGTCGGCAATGCGCCGATATTGTTGAAAAACTCCGGAAAATTGCACCCGTCAAAATTGACGCGAAGCGCGTTTCAGTCGAGCGTTACCGCTCAGCGCCATCATCAAGCATCAGCGGAAGGCCGTTGTCCAATTGACGCTGGCCGGTAGTCCCCAGCTCTTTTCTCGATGGGCGGACCAGCGGCTTCGAGAGATTTCGATCAGCCTTCCGAAAAGAGTTTTTCAAAAATATCCGCCAATTGCAGACTTTCGGGCCCGGTGTTTCCAGCGCGCCGTTGAAGCAATGCCGACGCCTGGACCATGCAGCCTTTCCGCGGAATAAGTTAGGCACGGCGTCGGCGACAGGAATCTTTCCGGCCGCGCGGACCTCTCAGTTTTCGACGCGCTCGTTGGACAACCGGGCCCAAAAGCAACCCTTTGAAAAGTCCCTTCCATTCATCTCTAGTGCGTGATTGGAGCGAAAGGTCTTGGCTGAAAACCAGGGATATTTGTCGTTGCGACGGAATGGCTCGCGAACGAAGATCGCGCCATGAACACGCGGTTGCCAAAACAATCGGTTCTGTTGCGTTAGCGGAGGCGGCGCGGTTTCGGTAAGCTACGCGCCCAACCGACATCGCTTTGAAAAGGACACCATCCTACTTTGTGTCCACCGGCGCCTCGCCTATCCCCTCCGCTACCGGAACCTGAAGGAAATGATGCTCGAGCGCGGCGTTGAGGTTGACCATTCCGACATTTGCCGCTGGGTCCAAAAGTTCACGCCGCAGCTAGAGGCCGCCTTCCGGAAAGGCGAGAAGCGCGCTGTTGGCAACAGCTGGCGGAAGGACGAGACCTACATCAAGGTCAAGGGCCAGGAGAAACACCACTAGCGCGCCGTCGACAAGCACGGGCACACCATCGACTTCCTGCTGACAGCCCATCGCGATAAGAAAGCCGCTCTGGGTTTTTTTCAAGAAAGCGGTCGGGCAACACGGTCTGCCGGAAAAGATCACGATCGACAAGAGCGGCGCCAATGCCGCGGCCATCGAGGCGCTCAAGGAGGAAGCCGGTCAAGAGATCGAAATGCGGCACATCAAATACCTGAATAACATCGTCGAACAGGACCACCGAGCCGTCAAGCGAGCGGTGCGGCCGATGCTCGGTTTCAAATCTTTTCGCTCCGCCCGAACCACCTTGCAAGGCATCAAACTCAAGCGCATGATCAACAAAGGCCAGATGGTTTCCGACCCGGGCGAAAATATTTCCGCGGCAGAACAGTTTTATTCATTGGCCGTCTTAAATGCCTTCGACGGGGCAACCGGATCACGCTCTAATGAAATTAACGCAACAGAACCCGCAAAGCTGTGTCTTTACGATAAGTCGCTCGGTGGGAAATTTCGCCCTCTTTCTTTTCGGCCAACATACTGTAACGTGGCTCCTTTAAATCTGACTAGAGAGGCGACAAAATGTGCCGCGGTTGTTTCACTCCCCTCATTCTCCACAAGGATTGCTTTGAAGGCGGCAGTGGCCGCGTCTTCGATCATGGGGCCGTCAGCCCGACCCGACGCAACTTCATGGCCTATTCCGTCGCCGCCGCGGCGGCGGCCGCGTCCGCCTCAAGCGGCCAGGCCGCGCCGGCGGCCGACTCGGGCGCGGAGGTGATCTTCAAAGGCGGGAAGATCATTCCGGTTCCCGGCGCCGCGCCGGTGAAAGCGCTGGCGATCGGGGGTGGTAAGATCCTGGCCCTTGGTTCCGAAAGCGCCGTCGACGCCCTGAAGACGAAGAACTCTCAAATCGTAGATCTGCGGGGACGGGTCCTGATGCCGGGCTTTGTCGACCCGCACAATCACACCGTCCTCTCCGCCCTCATTTTCGAGCTCCTCACCGACGTCGGATACACGAAATTTCCCACGCGCGGGCAGTTGCTGAACGAACTGCGCGCGCTGGCGGCGCGCACCCCGCAGGGACAATGGATTTTGTGCTCCAATTTCGACAATCTTCTTCAGGGAGGCGACCTCTCGAGGGCGGAGTTGGACGGGGTTTCGACGAACCATCCGATCTTTGTCTGGTATACGAATGGTCATGACGCCTGCGTTAACAGTCTTGCGCTGAAAGTCACCAACATTCCGGACAATATCGGCGCGCTCCCCGGCGGCGGGCACTTCGGACGAGACGAGAAAGGGCAACTGAACGGGCTCGTCTATGAAGAGAGCGCGATGAAAAAGGTTCTGCTCCCCGCTCTCCCCAAAATTACGCCCCAACTCGCCGCGAAGGCCGTGAGCGATTATCTGCGCTCTGTCGCGGCGGTGGGCAATACGACTGTCCATGAACCCGGAACGTTGCGTTCTGACTGGATTATGCCTTTCGCGAAGCTTTCCAACCGGTTGGCCTGCCGCACGAGCGCCAGCCTCATGTACGACGATATGAAAGGGATTGAGCCTTATCGCAGTCTGGGGCTCGGCGCGAAGGCGACGCAGTTGCCGAACTCACTGTTCTCTCTCTATGGCATCAAGATTGTTGGAGACGGATCGAACCAGACGGAGACCGGCGCTCAGACGCTGCCCTATCTCGACACGGATAACAATGGTTCGGCAAATTACGACGCGGCGCAGATGAAACAGATGGTGGCTGAGGTCAGGGCTGCCGGTCTGCCGATATTGATCCACTGTAACGGCGACCACACGATCGATATCTCTCTTGACGCCATAGAGGCCGCTTATGGCGGTTCAACGTCCAACGGGATCAACCGCATCGAACATTCGACGATGGCGCGGCCCGACCAAATCCAGCGCATGAAAAAGCTCAACGTCCAGCCGAGTTTCCTAATGAACCACGTGCGTTTTTATGGCGCGGCCTACCGAGATCAGATTTTTGGTCCAGAACGTGCGGCGTTTACGGATCCCGCGGGCGCATGTGTCAAGGCTGACCTCCCGTTCACCCTGCATACGGACTCGCCATGTTCGCCGCCGGGGTCGCTTGCGCTCGTAAGCACGGCGGTCACGCGGCGGTGCGACATCGACGGTTCGACGATCGGTCGAGATCAGGCGGTCACGCTTGATCAAGCGCTTCGGGCCGTGACGATCGACGCGGCGCGCCAGATCGGAATGGGGGATCGCATCGGTTCGCTCGAAAAGGGCAAGGAGGCGGATCTCGTCATTCTTGAAGCGGATCCCTACAAGACTGAGCCCGCAAAGCTCGGCACCATCAAGATCAGTGAAACTTGGGTGGCGGGCGAGAGGGAATACAGTAGCTAATCCCCTCCTCATGGGGTGTTGCTCAAGAAGGCGAGCCGATAGGGTTATGACCTGGCGGCTCGCGATCAGTTTGAAAGATCGCGGGCCACGGCGGCGACTAACCTAGAAGGTGTTACGTGCCTTGGAAGGTTCTGTTGCGTTAATTTCATTAGAGCGTGGTGCGGTTGTCGGGAGCCATCTTGGCTTGGGGATATCGATCTTCGCGGCGGAAAAGCCATCAAATAGGACCAGCCTCAATCTCTGTGGGCGACGGCGGCTAGAGCGGCAACATCCGCGCACGCAAGAGTTCTGGAGCTGCTCGACCGCACATCGCTCGCTTGAAGGTTTTCAGCCGGTTGATCTGTCCTTCCGCTTGACCGTTGCTCCAACTCTCGCTGACGGCGCTTCTCACGGCGTCAATATCCCTACGCAAATTGCGGGCGAAGCGCTGCATCGCATAGAGGCCGGATTTATGTGCATCTGTCAGCCAGACACCGAGCTTCGTGACATTCTTGCTTAGAAGAACACCTTGAAACCGCATGGCGAGCCCACGCATCGTCGTAAACTCCCGCCACTCGCTTTTTAGGGCGTCGGCCTTCACCGCCTGATTGTTTGTCAGCAATCCACGCGGCTTGACGCAGAGCGCCGCGGCAATGATTGGCGAGATCAACCGCCCGGTCGCCGGATCGAAAGCGCGCACCGGCCCGATTGTCGGCGGGGGTCGTATTACCTTGCGCGCGCCGAGGGGAGCGACTGCTCAGGGTCACAAAAGCTGTCCAACGGCAACTGCTCGCGGCATTCCCTATCGCGAGCGCCAAGCGCTGGATTTTGACCACTGGATATTACAAATACTTGGACCAATCTGGCCTGGGAGGCCGCGCCCAAGGTTTGAACCCGCCGCCGCGCTCGGTCTCGAATTCGCGCCGGCGGCCCGGTCGACATGCCTAATTTCGCCGTCGCGCATCTGAACTACCATCGCAGAACGCGCGATCCGACGCCATATCCGACCAAGACGACGACGCCAATGGCGAGCGAATACCAGGTCGCGACGAACAGCGGACTGTCGTCGGTGCAATGGGAAGCATAAAGCGTCGCCGCGACGCCGCTCGCCACGAGCCCGGCCACGGCGCCGGCGAGGCCGGGGCTGGTCGGCGCGCCCTCTCGCAAGGCGAGCAATATGCACGCCAGCGGCGCGATCGACAGCAGCGGGATCAGCGTCAAACAAGCTCGGGCGTTCGATCCGACAAGTCTGGGCAGCCAACTGTCGGCTGGCATGACGAAGAGTTCGGCCGCGACCGCGACGACGAGCAGCGCCGGCGCCAATAACCAGCCCCACGCCCAAAGTCCGGCCGAAACGCCGGGAATCGCGAGACGCGAAAGAAGCGCCGTCGCCGTCGCGACGAGACTAAGCGCGAACACAAACTTGAACAGGAAGCGCGCGGTCTCCAGCGCTTGACCGAAGTCGGGGCGAACGCCCAACCCAAGCACAAATACCGCGGCCGCGATAATCGCGCCCAATGTTATCGCTCCGAAAAGAACATGGCGAAACCGCGCCTTCGAAACCGTTAGATCGACGACGAGCGCATTGATCAAATCCTCGGTTCTCATCGGACGCCTCCCCGATACAAAGCGGCAAGGGCCTTGATGGCCCGGTGTAGCGCGACACGGGCTGCTCCCTCGCTCATATTCAAGCGTTTCGCCGTCTCCTGAATCGAACGTCCCTCGACCGACAAGGAGCGCACCAAATCCCGTTGACGCTCGCCGAGCTTGCCGACCAAGCGGTCGAGATCCCGCCGATCCATGCTGTCGTCGCCGCCTTCGGCGGTCAGAATATCCGCCAGATCGTCGATCGGCAGCATCGGCCTGTTTCCTCGCCGGCGACGCGCATCGATCAGCTTGTTGCGGGCGATTGTCGTGATCCAGGGACCGATCGGCCGATCGGGGTCCCATGTATGTCGTTTGAGGTGAATCGCCAGGAGCGCCTCTTGAACGACGTCCTCGGCCTCGCCGTCATCCAAACCGATGCGCGCGCAGTTTCGGCGCGCCGCCGCGCGCAGGGCCGGCGTAAGAGAAGCGAGAAGGCGGCGATAGGCGGACGAATCGCCATTGATCGCGGCGCGCATCAACAATGCCCACTCCTCCTCGGCTCCGCTCAATGCCACGTTACAACTCCTCACTTCACTTCGTTGGAAGCCGTCCATTTGTTACTCCACGCGCGAGCGAAACGTCCACTGTCCGTTTTTCTCATGCCTCGGCGCCGCGATTACGCGGCGAGGCGGCGTGTAACAAACAGGCCTCGCCGCGCGAAGAGAGAGCATTGTGGGCGAGGATGACTACTTAGGAGCATGTGCATGGGGGCGTCCGCTTGAAGCTCGTTGGCGCCCTCTCTTCGCCGACAGGGAATGCGCGCCGCGGCGGGGAATTTGCTCAGCCGTGCCGATAACCGATCCGCGTCCCCTGCGTGGATGGCGCTTCCTCTTGCTCAATATCGTGCTTGGCCTGGGTCATGTGCTGGTGCTGTCCAACGTGCCGGGCTACGCGGTCGTCGCGCCCTCCGCGGCGGGCGATCTGCAAGGCGTGACGCCGAGTTTTGGCGTTTGGGCCGCGACGGACCACATGATGGGCGTCGCTCTCGGCTTTACGCTCGCCAGGCGCCAGACGGCGAGATTCGGCGACTACCGCGTGCTCGTCGCCGCCTATGTATTTTATGCCGTCATGTCCTTCGCCTGCGGCGAGAGCGAGACGATTCTCACTTTCGTGGGCTCTCGCATTTTGCTCGGCGTCGCCGGCGGCCTCATTCTTCCCGTCGGCCAATCCCTGCTGCTCAACGAATATCCCGAGAGGCTGAGAACATTTGGAGTCGGGCTTTGGGGCATTCTCAACGTTCTGCCGTTCATGCTCGGGATATTCGCCGGCGGCTGGTGCGCCGAATATCTCGGCTGGCGTTATATGTTCTATTCCAACATCCCCGTCTCGCTGCTGGCCGCCAGCGTCGTCGGCTCGTTACTGTATCGCCGCGGCTATCGTCGGCGCTTCCCGCGCTTCGACGTCGTAGGCTTTTTCCTGCTCGCGGCGGCTCTTTTCGGGATGCAGACGATCTTCAATCAGGGCAATGATTTCGACTGGCTCCACTCTCCCATGCTGGTCGGCGCGCTGATTGTCGTCCTCGCGGCGGCGCCCTCTTTCGTCATCTGGGAACTTGGCGAACGGCGTCCCGTGATCGACATGCGGCTGTTTGGCCAGCGCAATTACGCCATCGCCACGATCTGTTCGATGGCGGGGTTTTTCGTGATCATGGGAACCTTGGCGCTTTTCGCCAGCCAACTGCAAATGCTTCTCGGCTACAGTCCCTCCCTCGCTGGCGGCGTCTATCTTTCGATGCTGCTTTTGTCCGTCTTGTCCGCGGGCGTCGCGCACGAGCTTTGCAAGCATTTCGACGTCCGCTTGATCTGCAGCTTGAACTTCCTCGGCTTCGCCGTGACGCTGACCTGGATGGGGCTGTTCGACAAAACCGCCTCCTTCGACCAGATCGCATGGCCGATGACTTTTTTCGGTTTCTCGTTCGCCATGTTCTTCGCGCCGCTGGCGAGCCTTGCGATGCATGGCCTGCAAGGCTCGCGGCTCGTCCGCGCGGCCGAGGAGTTCGCGCTGCTGCGCATCGTCGCGGGCGGCTTCGGCATCGCGTTGCAGGGCGCGGTTCTGTTCCAGCGCACGACTTATCACACGCTCGATCTTTCCGACCAGTTCGGCGGGAGACGCTTCGCCGAACTGGACCCGATGACGCAACTGTCCGACAGGCTTCAAGCGTCCGGCTTCACGCCGGCCATGGCGACCGGTCAGCTCGGGCGCCTTCTGCGGCAGGAGGCGACGCTGCTGGCGTTAAACGACGTCTTTCTGCTCGGCGCCATCGTGTTTGTCGGACTGGCCGCCTTCGTCTGGCTCGCCCGCTCCCCGCGCCGGCCGCATCCGACCGTCGCGCAAGAGCTGAAACAACTCCAAGCCGAAGAGCTGATGGAACAGATATGACACGCCGGCGCCCGTTCATCGCCCGAGGCTCCGCGCCCGCGGGAACATCCGTTTTTCTGGCGCTCCGACAAACCAAGCGGGCGGCGTGTAACAAAGAGGCCCTTCCGCCCGAAGAACATGGCGGCCACCCTTCGAGCTCACGCTTGCGTCAAGGATTAAGACGATGAATCGCCATGTTCCGGATATTGTTTTGTCTCCCCATTTCGAGCCAGGAACGGAAACGGTCATTCAGGAGCGGCACGGTGGAGAATGGCAACCAAAATATCTGCATATTCTAACGGTTGCATTTGTCGCGACATTCCTCACCGCGAATATTCTCGCGTTCAAAGTCGCGGAGATATGGGGGATTCAATTCGGCGCCGCCGCCGCGCTTTTTCCTTTTTCGCTCCTGGTCGGCGACACGCTTTCCGAAGTATATGGTTTCAAACGGACAAGAAACGCCGTTTTTGTGAGCCTCGCGGCCTATGGGTTCTTCGTGGGGATGGCGCATCTGACGATTGCGTTGCCGGCGGCGGCGGAATGGAAATTTCAGACCGAATATGAGATGTTTTATGCAACGACGCTTCGCGTCTTTATTGGAGCGTCTCTGGCTTTTCTGGTTTCGCAAATCCTCAATGCTTACGTCATCGTCAAGATTAAGGCCTTCACGCATGGACGTCATTTTTACGTGCGCGCATTAGCGGCGACCATAGTGAGCGAATTGGCTCATACGCTTGTTGTCGCGCCCATAATGTTCGCGTCGATTCTGACTTTTGATAAATTGTTTCACCTCGTATTCGTCTCGACAGGCGTCAAGATATTGGTTGAACTGGCCGCGCTGCCTTTTACCTATGTTTTGATTCTAAAGCTCAAAAAGGACGAAGGCGTTGATTTCTATGCACGTGAACGAGAGCATGCGAAATCGCTGCGGGGGCGGCCGGGCGCCCACGCCGGCGCTCGGGCGTCGCGATCTTCTTGTAAGCGCGGATGAACGATATCCAACGATGAGGCCGCGTCCGCGATCGGCGCGAAGCCGATATTTCAACGCTCGCTCCGTCCTCGCCCGCGCGCATTCCTTTCGCGGCGAGGATCAGCTAATATCGAGACAGCGGCGCCCGGCGCCGGCGAGGGAGCCCAAACCGCCCGTCATTCAGACGACGCGAAATCGCGGCAAGGGTCGAATCGACGCCTTCACTTAAAATCAAAAAGACAAGGAAACGACATGCGAGGTTCGATGCTCAAGACGCTGACTTTGGCCGCGGCTCTGGCGCTCGCGCCCGTCGGCGTTCAGCGCGCGGCGGCTTTTTGTCTGTTCGGCGGCTGCGATCTCACCGAGGCGCAGGCCAAGACCGTGTTCGAGAACATGGTCAAGAAATATTTCGACAAGCCGGGCCAGCTCGTCGAGTTCAAGACGCGAATGACCGAAAAGCTGGAAATGCACGCCACCGGCGAGAAGGGCTTCGAATATTTCTTCAACGCGACGGTGAAATTTCCCGAGGGCGCCAATCTCGAATGCAAGCCCGAAGGCGATAAATTCCCGGAAGGCTGCTCGGCCAGCAAGCATTACGTGACCGCGCCGCTCGGCTCCGACCCCAAGGGCAAGCAATATGTCGAGCCGGGCCAGACGGTCGTCTTCGACGAGGAATATCGCTTCTACGAGGCCGGCAAGGGCTGGAAGGGCCCGGACGGCAATATCTACAACCCGGACTGAGCGCG
>Ga0181533_1004988_pt1 | contig 13100 bp, 6 predicted proteins | sample PEATcosm2014_Bin_45_FD_119772 | JGI IMG/M metagenome (GOLD analysis project Ga0181533, IMG submission 119772) | Peatland microbial communities from MTU Mesocosm Facility, Houghton, MI, USA - PEATcosm2014_Bin11_60_metaG | ecosystem: Environmental > Terrestrial > Soil > Wetlands > Peat | place... | reverse complement strand
GGGCACCGTGCCCGGCGGCGGCATCTCGGGGTCGATTCCGGAGAGCGCCATTCCCAGCACTATCTCCCGGCTTTCGGCCAGCCAGGTTTTCAGCGGCACGGTGACGTTCAACCCGCCCGCCGGCGCGCCCTTCGCCGTCGGCAGCACCAACCCGGTGGCCAATCTGAACGCGGATCTGCTCGATGGGCTTCACGCCACCGCCTTTTGGCAGACCACCGGCAACGCCGGCACGGCGCCGGGGGCCAATGGGCTGGGCACGGCGGACAACCAACCGCTGGAATTCAGGGTCAACAACACCCGCGCCTTCCGCCTCGAACCCAATGCCACCAGCCCGAACATCGTGGGGGGGAGTTCGGGCAATCTGGTCAGCAATGGTGTTCATGGCGCCACCATTGGGGGCGGCGGCTTTTCCATCCTGGGGACGGGAAACAATATCGCGGGCGGCAACTATGCTACGATCAGCGGGGGCGCCAACAACCGGGCTGCCGGTCAATATGCCACGGTCAGTGGCGGGGGCAACAACCAGGCGACGGTTCAATATGCCACCGTTGGCGGGGGCACAGGCAACGCGGCCACCAACGATGACGCTACCGTGCCGGGAGGCTCCGGCAACCTCGCCGGGGGCGCCCACAGTTTCGCCGCGGGTTTCCGGGCCAAAGCCCTCCATGCCGGCTCGTTCGTCTGGGCCGATTCGATGAACGCGGACTTTGTTTCCAGCGCCACGGACCAGTTTCTGGTTCGAGCGTACGGCGGCTTTGGCATCGGCACCACCAATGTGGTGGGGCAGTTCACCATCCGGGGCGGAAGCGGGGGCGGCTGGAATACACCTTTGAGCGACATCGAAAACGACAACGGCGGGGGTAATACCGCCCCGGCCCTGCGCGTCATCTCCACCGGCAACGCGGTGGACGGCGCGCTCAATGTGGGCGCCACCGGCACAGGCAAGATTCTCGCTCTGCGTGCCAACGGCGGCGAGGTGGCCAATGTGGACACCACCGGCAGTTTAACCCTGAGTGGCAACCTCAGCCTGGCGGGCGGCTTGAACCTCGACAGCAGTTCCCTCAACTCCGGTTCCCTCACCCGCGCTCTGGTCTTCGGCTCGGGCAGCGGCGAGGGCATTGTCTCGAAACGGACCAGCGGCGGCAACCGGTACGGACTCGATTTCTACACCGGCTTCTCACCGCGCCTGAGTATTGACAACGGCGGCAATGTCAGCATCGGCGCCACATCGGCCGCAGGCAAACTGGATGTCAACACCGGCGCCGGGGATATCCAGTTCCGGAGCGAGAGTGGATTGTGCCCGGGCCTTAACATCGCCAACTCGCCCAACGCGGGGGTGATGCGTTTGCGCAATGCGCTCGAAATCTGGCCCAACGATGCCGGCACCAGTTCGGGCCGGCTCGACGTGCGGGACACCAATGGCAACGCCACCATCAGTCTCAACGGCAACACGGGCGAGGCCACGGTTACGGTGGTTAACATTACTGGCGGAGCTGATATCGCCGAGCCGTTCGCCATTGCCGGGAAGGAGGTCCCGCCCGGGGCGGTGGTCATCATCGATGACGACAATCCCGGGCGGCTCAAGTTGAGCGAGCGGGCCTACGATACCCGGGTCGCCGGCATTATCAGCGGCGCCAACGGCATCCACCCCGGCCTGGCGTTGCACCAGCAAGGCGCGCTGGGCGGCGGCCGCAATGTGGCCCTCACCGGCCGTGTCTATGCGCTGGCCGACGCTGCCAACGGCCCCATCAAGCCCGGCGACCTGCTGACGACCTCCGGCACGCCGGGCCATGCCATGAAGGTGGCCGAGCCGGCCCGAGCCCAAGGCGCCACCCTGGGCAAGGCCATGACCGGCCTGAACGAAGGCAAGGGCCTGGTGCTCGTCCTGGTTAGCCTGCAATAGGAAAGGAGCCTGTGAAACTAATCCTTAGCTTGTTGACCGCTGGCCTGATGACCGGCGCCGCCCAGGCCCAAATCGAATGGCGAGTGTCAGTGAAGTTCATCTGCGATGCCAACGGGAAGCGGCCGTCCGGAGCCTGGATTGGCAACCACCTGTATGCCCCGCTGACCAACGCGAGCCAGGTCAGCAACTACATCGCGGCCGCCAATTTGATCATGGACCGTTCGGGCCGGGGCTATCGCTTCCGGCTTGAGGAGATCAGCGACGTCCAGGGCGCAGCGGAGTACTATACCGCGGATTCGCGCGACGAAGCCAGCCGCTGGCAAGTGGAACTCGCCGCCCGGAACAATCCCCAGCAGTATTTTTGGCGCGATGATGCATTGAATATCTACATCAATAACAGTCCCCAGGGGGCCATTTGCGGCTTTCCGGTGGATCCGCTGCCGAGCGGGGCGCAACTGTGGAATATCATACTGGCCGGCCAGGGCGGCGGGGGAGCCACCTACACCAATACTTTTGCCCACGAGTCGGGCCACTACTTTGGCTTATGCCACACCATGGGCTGCCTTTGCGCCGCTTGCAACGAAGGCGTTGGCTGCGACCACAATCCGCAAGACGACGGCATCGCGGACACCTTGCTGGATACGGAGTGTTGGACCATGGACGACCTGGCCAAAGCCAATTTTAACGTCTCCCATTATTCGTTGCTCGACTCGGACCAACAACGCCAAGTCAACAACACCTATTCCAATCTCATGTCCTATCACGACTTTGCCTATATCCTGACCTCGGACCAATTGGATCGGATGACGGACACGTCCAATGGGGCGCGCAACAACGCGTGCAATCGCCAGACGGTATTCGTGGACAAGGACAACACCGCGCTCTCGGTGGATGGCCTCCCCAACGACTACAAGTGGTGGGCGGAGAAAAATCCGCCCCCGGGCCTCCGGTGGGGCTCCAGCAGCAGCCTGCCTTGGACCATCGCGCCCCCTTGCCCGGCTGCACCGCCCGGCTGGCCGCCCGTCGGTTGGTCGTCCGCCTGGCCGCCAGACTTCAACCTGCCCCGGCCTCCCACTCCGCCCTATCCGGCCGATTGGAGTTGGCCCCCCAAACCACCGGCCCCAACGCTCTTCCCCTTCGGCGGGCCACGAAAGACGTTCCACGAGGGCCTGGACCAGGCCAACCCGGGCGATATCGTCCTGGTCCGGCCCGGCAACTATGACGAGCCCCAGCGCATCACCAAAGCCGTCACGATTCGCGCCACCCGTGGCAACGTGAGCCTCGGGCGGAACTGAAAGGAAACCCCCATGAGATGCAGCCTTTTGCTCTTCCTCCTGCTCAGCGCGGTCGAGTCCTGCCCGTCGCTCCGGGCGGCGTCCTTTTCCGTTGACTGGTTCACCATCGACGGCGGCGGCCAGACAAGTACCGGGGGCGTTTATGCCGTCACCGGCGCCATCGGCCAGCCCGAAGCGGGGACGATGAGCGGCGGCAACTTCACGGTGGCCGGCGGTTTTTGGGGGATGGCCACGGCCGTTCAACCACCCGAAGCGCCGCTCTTGGCGATTAACTACTCTAACAGTGGCGCCGTTCTTTCCTGGCCGGCCGGCACCTCGAGTTTCCTGCTCGAGAGCGCCACGATTCTGACGCCCACCCCAGTCTGGTCCGTGGTGTCACCGGCCCCAGTGACCCTGAACGGGGTCAACTACGTCACCAACAGTGTGGCCGCGGGAAACAGGTTCTATCGGTTGAGAACTCGCTGAGGCTATCACGCCGGGGCACGAGCTCCCGCCGGCCGGCCGAAACCAAGGGAGCCTCGCAGCATGCGGAGCGTGTCTCGCTCCCGGAGTTGCCTCGCTTGCGGCGCAATTCTTCCGTTCAGCTCCCGGACGCTCGCGGCGGTTCAAATCGTGTCGGGCTCCCTGGCCTCCGGCTCGGTGGTCCCCGGCTCACTCCTCGGCCGGTTCTGCCTTGGCTTCCGGATAGATGGCCGCGTCGAGTTGGCCGCGTTGGATGAGGTCGTGCAGATCCCGCAGAATGGTCTTCCGGGAAACGGCGTACTCCTGGGCCAAATGCGAGATATTCGGCTTGGCGCCGGTTTCCCGCAAACGCTTGAGAATCGCGTGCTGGCGTGCCAGGCGTTCGACAAAGCGGCGTTCCGGCTCATTGCTTTCGATTTTCTCGGCTTGCTCCAACGACTCCAGGACCAGAATGGTCTCGCCCAGGCCGCATTCCTCGAGCGCAGTTTTCACGGTGGCCTCTAATTCATCGAGGTCCACCGGCTTCTCGATCACATAGTGGGCCGAATGCGGGCCCTGCAAGGCCTTGAGCTGCGCCCGGATGTCGAGCGTGCCCGACACAATGAGGATGGGCACGTGAGCGGCCCGCTGCTTCAGGCGCGGCAGAAGTTGGGCCCCTCGCTCTCCGCCGGCCAGCACGTTGTCGAGCAAGATGACATCCGGAATATGGCTCTCCAGTATCTTGAGTGCCGCCGTGACATTGGCCACGCACGTCAAGCGATAGCCCCGCAGGGCCTTGGCATAAAGCCGCAACTGCTGCGGATCGTCCTCCACGATCAAGATCGAGGCGATCGTTCTCTCGGACTTCAATTCCGCGGCCACGGGAGGAGTCAAGCACACCCGCGGGAAAAAGAAAAGTGTGCGAGTCGCGCACAGTCGCCGGGAAAGCCGAACGTGGCGGGTGAGAGAACGCTCCCAAACTCCCACACTTTATCCTTTACGCTCGGAGGTCACCGCCGGCAGCGTTATGGTAAAGCTCGTGCCCTTGCCCGGCATCGTCTCGACACTGATGCCCAGACCCTCCTGCTCGGCAATGGAATAGACCATCGACAGCCCCAAACCCGTGCCGCGCGTGGTGCCGTCCTGCTTGGTCGTGAAGAACGGCTCAAAAATGCGCGGCCGGATTTCAGGCGCGATCCCCGGCCCCGAGTCCGCGACCACCACCGCCACGTACCTCGCCGCCGGGCGCGGCCGCAAGACGAAGGCATCCTCGTTCGCCAGCTTGGCCTGCACGGCAATGCCCAGGTTGCCTTCGCCCTTCATCGCTTCGGAAGCGTTGACTATCAAGTTGAGCAGGATTTGCTCCAGCCGCCCACGCGCCCCTCGAACCAGCGGCACGTTCCGATCCAGTTCCAGCGTCAGGACGATCCCACTGAGGAACTGCCGCGTCAGCATCGGCATCGCGTCCTCCACCACTTCCGTTGCAGAATAATCGGTCACCGCCTCCGACGCGCTCCGCGTGTAGCCCAGCATCGAATTCACGACCCGTTTGCCTTGCTGCACCGCGCGCTCCACCGCCGCCAGTTCCTCCTGCACCTCGGGCCGCCCTTGGCTCTCCCGCGCCATCAGCGTGTTCGACATCCGGATGACGGAGAGCAGGTTGTTGAAATCGTGCGCGATGCCCGCCGCCAGCGTCCCCAGCGCCGTCATCTTTTGGCTGTGGATCAACTCCCCTTGCGCCTGGGCCAGCTCCTGGCTGCGCCTGGCCACCGTCGCTTCGACCCGCTCATACCCCGCGATGAGCCGCCGCCACCACCGAAATACCACCGCCGCCGATGCCATGGCCAGCGCCACCCCGGCCAGGCTTGCCCAAATGAAGAGGTCCGTGGCCGGAGCGGACGCCCATTCCGACCGCCGGCTCCGCCCCAAGGAAACCCGGACTGCACCCCCGCCGCCCGCCTCAGCCGCCGACACTCTCGGACCCCAGTCCAATCCGAAGGCCGCCAACTCCCGGCGCAACGTCCGCAGGTCCCAAAGCTGGAGCAGGCCCAGACCCGTAGAAACCGCTAGAGTATTGCCTTCGGGGTCGAAACGCAGCCAGGTGATCATCTGGGGATCGGGAGCCTGGAGAGACGCGACTTCGTGGCCGGAGCCAGGCTCGATCAGTTGCACCAGGCGATGGGATTTGGCGATCGCCATCAGTTTGCCATCCCGGGTAAAGGCCGCATACCCGGGCAGTTCCCCAATCGCATCCCGCGGGATGGCCTTTCCCCGCTCCCAGTTGGCGGTGCGCCAAAAACGGTACTCGTCACTCGCCGCCGCCACCAACCACTGGCTGTCCGGGCTGAAGGCCACGCTGGCGCTGCGTCCGCCCAAATGCCGGACCAGTTCGCCCGTCCTGGCGTTCCACACCCGCGTGCCGCTGCCGTGAAACGTGCCGGTCGCCACCCACTGGCCATCGGGGCTGATCGTCGTTTCGTCGCGGTATCCAAAATACGCGGGGTCCTCGAACCAGACCGGCGGTCCAGGGCTGCCCAAGTCCAGCAAAACGGCCGCCTGTCGCCCCACTCCCGCCACAACCTTCCGTCCGTCTAAACTCAGTTCACATCTTTGAAGGGGCTCTCGGTCGGGAAAGGTGAACCGGCGCGGCGGGCCCAGGCTGCGCCTTTCTCCACCCGCTTTGGCGTCGGGCAACAGCGGCCACACCGAAATGCCGTCCGCGCCGCTCGCCACTATGTTCTCACCCTCGGGCGTGAACCAGGCTGCTTTGGCCTCCGGAATCGGCGCCCGCGCGAGGAGGTTGCCGGTGGCCGCCTCCAACAGCCGCAACCCGTCGGCCTTGACTACCGCCAGCAACCGGCCATCCCGGCTGACATCCGTGCTCCAAAGATTCCTTTCCGGCCCGTCCCAGACCGGAATGACCCGGTAACCGGTTCCCTCCACCACCCGCCAAATCCCTATTCCCTCTAATGGTCGGACGAAGGCCAGGCGTTGATCATCCTTGCTGAAACCACAGGCGTAACCTCGATGGGTGCTGAACAGGAATTTCCCCCCAGTCAAGTCCCAGAAACGCGAGGTCCCATCCTGGGCGGTCGAAACCAGCAGGTCCCCTCGGTGATTGAACGCCACCCCAGTCGCCACGGCCGTGTGCCCGGAAAACACCTGCGGCTGCGGGTTGCCCTCCGTCCAAACGCACACGTCGCCATTGTAGCAAGCCGTGGCCACGCGTGTCCCCGCGTAATCCCAGGCCGCCCGAATCACGGACGTGCCGTGCGCCAATCGGCGCACCAGCCGCGGGCCTGGCCAATCCCAAATCTGCACCTCGTTCCCGACCACCACGCCTAACAGGGCCGCCCTTGGGTGGCAGCAGAACCCGGCAGGTTGCCCTTCCAAACTGATCGACTGACTCTCTTGTCCGGAACCCAGATCGTAAAGCCGCACCTTCGGAGCCACACCCAGCACGACTAACTGCCGGCTATCGGCCGTAAAGCCCATCGAGAACTGAACCGCGGCGGCGCCGACGTTGGTTCGCAGCAAAGTCTGTTGCCGGCCCAGTTCCCAAACCACCAGGCTGCCATCCTGGCAGCGCACCGCCACCAGCCGCCCATCCGGGCTTAACTGGGCGCCTTGGATGCGCGGTTGCACCGCGGGCAGGCAGCTCACTTCCTGCCCTGTCGCCAGCCCCAGGATGTGCAGGCAGCCGTTCGTATCCGCCCACGCAAACCGTTCCAAGGTCGGGTCAAGCAACGAGCATTCGACTGAGAGCGGAGCGCCGCGCCACGTCTGCTCCACCAGATCCATTGAGGCCAACCCGGCAATCGCCTCGTTCCGCAGCTCAAGCGAGGGCCGGATTTTCGCGGCCACCGCCACTGCCGCCAGACCGCGTGTCCGATGCCCCACCTGCCCACTCAAACGCTCGGCCCGGGCCTGGGCCAACGACGCATTCCACAACTCCTGCTCGGCCCGAGCACGCTCCTGGTCGGCCCGCCGCGCGTGGCCATCCGACTGGCTGGCCTCGAAAATGGCCGCCAGGGCCAGAACCACCACCACGAGCAGGATGAGGATGGCGGCAGTGCTGGCGCGCCGCAAGTCCCGCCGCAACGCCACCCGCTGCCGCTGCAAGTCGCCGTCCGAAAGATGGGTTCGCAACAACTGCACTGCACTGTTCTACCTCACGCCCCAAGGCACCGCGAGAAAATAGGATGGGCAACCAGGTCGCAGGAACTCTACCGGCTGGCCAGCCTTGCCTCGGGCAGGAGAATTCTCTTTGAAATCTGCGTCTTCCACGGCAAGATTGGTTTCCGTTTTGCCAGAAACAAGCGACATGAAACGAACGCATCATTGCAACGAACTACGGCCGGCCCACATCGGCCAGACTGTGACCCTGGCCGGCTGGGTCCATTCCAGGCGCGACCTGGGCGGGTTGATCTTCATCGACGTCCGCGATCGCGAGGGACGCACCCAAACAGTCTTCGATCCTTCTGACCTCGCAAAAGAGGTGTTCGATAATGCCGCCGCCCTGCGCAGCGAGTGCGTCGTACGGATTACCGGCAGGGTGCGCGCCCGGCCCGCCGGCACCAACAACCCCAAAATCCCCACCGGCGAAATCGAAATCCTGGCCTCCAGCCTCGAGTTGTTGAACTATGCCGAGGTGCTGCCCTTTCCGGTGGACGACCCCGAAGTAGCTGCCAAAGTCAATGAAGAGTTGCGGCTCAAATACCGCTTTCTGGACCTGCGCCGGCCCGAGATGGCCCGCAACCTCCGTCTGCGGAGCAAACTCGCCACGGCCACGCGCATGTTCATGGACGAGCAGGGTTTCCTCGAGGTCGAAACGCCGACGCTCTTTAAGTCCACGCCCGAAGGGGCGCGCGAGTTTCTGGTGCCCAGCCGGCTGAGTCCGGGCCAGTTCTACGCCCTGCCCCAGTCGCCCCAGCAGTTCAAGCAAATCCTCATGGTCGCCGGCATCGAGAAATATTTTCAACTTGCCCGCTGCTACCGCGACGAGGACCTGCGGGCCGATCGCCAGCCGGAGTTCACGCAAATCGATATCGAAATGTCCTTCATCGAACGCGAGGACATCTACTCGCTCGTCGAGGGCCTGCTCCAGCGATTGTGGAAAACCGCCCTCAACCTGGACATCCCGATACCCTTCAAGCGCATGCCCTTCCCCGAGGCCATTGACCGCTTCGGCATCGATAAGCCGGACACGCGTTTCGGCATGGAGCTGGTTGACTTGACCGAGGAATTCCGCGCCAGTAAATTCAAGGTCTTCAGCGGCGCGGTGGCTAATCACGGAGTGGTCAAGGCCATCAACGCCAAAGGCCTGGCCTGCGCCACCCAGGGCCAGCTCGACGCCATGACCGGAACCGCCAAAGGCTTGGGCGCCAAAGGCCTGGCCTACATCAAAGCCGAGGGCGGCGAATGGAAATCGCCCATTGTGAAATTCTTCAGCCCCGAAGAAAAGGCCGCGCTGACCTCGAAACTGGACATACAGGAAGGCGATCTCATCCTCTTCGCCGCCGACCAATGGCTCACCGCCTGTGAAATCCTCGGCAAAATCCGGCTCTATGTCGCCGATATCCTCCGTGTCGAGGGCAAACTCACGATTCCCGGCGACCGCTTCGATTTCCTCTGGGTCGTGGACTTCCCGCTGCTGAGCTTCGACAAGGAGCAGAACCGGTGGTACTCGACCCACCACCCGTTCACGGCGCCGGTCGCCGAAGATATTTCGTTGCTCAAGACCGACCCCAGGAAGGTCCGCGGCCAGCACTACGACATCGTCGTGAATGGCGTCGAATTGGGGGGAGGCTCGATCCGCATCCATCAGCCGGAGGTGCAGAAGACCGTATTCGAGGAGGTCCTGCAGATTCCGCCCGAGGAGACCCAACTGCGATTTGGCTACATGCTCGAGGCCTTCCGCTACGGCGCCCCGCCCCATGGCGGCATCGCCCTGGGCTTCGATCGCCTCGTTGCTATCCTTTGCGGCACCCCGAGCATCCGTGACGTAATCGCCTTCCCCAAGACCGCCAAAGGCACCTGCCTGATGACCGAATCCCCTTCGCCGGTCTCGCCCCGCCAGTTGCGCGACCTGCATATCGAGGTCAAGGTGACCAAGAAAGAGTAGAAATCGCTGAGCCAGGTCGTATCGGCGATCATGGGCGCCGACGGAGGGTTTTTCGGCGAGACCGCCGGCCGCGTCCGGCAATCATGGCGGCGCGCAGTTTGGGCTAGCGGATAACCGACACTTGGATTCCGGCGGCGGGGCTGCTGGAGCGGGCGCTGGCGCTCTGGATTTCGGGGGCGCGGTAACTGTGGCCCTCGGTCGGGATGACCAGGTTGCCGGTGTCGGTTTTGAATTTCACCGGGAGGCTTTCGCGTTCACGCCCATTTTTGGTCTTGAAGACGCAGAAATGGAGGTGGGGGCCGCTGGAGAATCCCGTGTTGCCGGAGCGGGCGATGACCTGGCCTGCGGCGACCACCTGCCCCGGCTCTACGACGCACCCGCCCTTTTGCAGGTGGCAGTACTGCCCAAGGGTGCCGTCGTCGTGCCTTATGAGGACATAATTGTTGTAATGGTCGAACTTCATGCTCGGGCCGCCGAGGCTCGACTCGTCTTTGACCCGGACCACGATGCCGCCACGCGCGGCGCGGACCAACGTGCCTTCGGCCATCTTCCAATCGACGGCGTACCGGTCGGGGCCCTTGTGGCTGAAGCTGCCGTTGAAGCCCTGGGTGACCTTGTACCTGGCGCCAGGGGAGTACGGGAGTTGGTAGGCAAAGAAGTCGTCATGCCGGGCGCAGTTGCTGCCTAGTTTGTAACAGGTGGTGAAACTGTATTCGGATTTGACGCCGGCTTTGATCGGAGACAGGGCGAAGGCCTCGCTGACTTGCCTGGCGGGGAACGTCATCGTGCAGGGAAACTGTTTCTCCCCTCTCAAGTTCACCAGGGTCATCTCGAATGTCATTGTGATTTCGCAAAACTCCTTGTTTTCCACGTAGAAGCGCGTCACGTCTCCCTCCCTCTTCGCAAAGACCCTGACCGCTTTGGCCGGGGGCGGGGCCGGAGATGTGCCGGTGTGCGGGCAGCCGGACGGCGCGCCGGGTACGGCGCAGCCCAAGGGCAGGAGGGCCAGGAGGAGGCAAAGGATTGTCTTAAAGCCGGTCCGAAAAACTCGCCGAAATGAAGACTCGGCCGCGTGCTTTGCCGTGAACTTTGTCGGATTGGCCGTTGTTCGACAAAGGGTGGCGACAAAGGCGGCGACAAAGGTCCTGAGTCGGAGTTTTTCGGACGCGCTCTTAGGAATCTGCGACATAATTGGAAGGTGAGATTCTCCTGAAATGGAGAAGCCCTCCTATCGGCCCGTGTCCGATATTGTTGTCGTGGTTTGTCTGACAACCGAGGGGCGAGGGGCGAGGGGCGAGGGGCGAGGGGCGGCACCTGCTTCCGTGGGTGCGATTAAAGGTGTCGGTCAGTTCACGGCACTTCTTTGCCCCGAAGGGGCTTGCGAGAATAGCCCGGCGTTTCAACAGATTTCTCGGAGAGGCAGTTGATTAGACACTTTGGCTATTTGAAGCGGAAGTCGGGCGTGAAGATGCGCCTCTCCGCCAGAATCTGTGGGTCAAAGTTGCCCTTCAGCCTGGACATTTCACGCGCTCAGGCGATTTGCCCACGCGCCGGTTCAGGAAAGCTCCGCTAGGAGCGCCATGTTTATAGTCATGGCGCCCTGGAAAGACAAGCAAGCTCCGCTAGGAGCGGCATGTCACGCCGACACATCAACCTCCACAGGCCAACGTGCCGCTCCTGACGGAGCTTGAGAAAGGCTCGGTGGGCCGGCGTTTCTACAAACATGGCGCTCCTAACGGAGCTTTTGCCTCTCCGAGAAATCTGTTGAAACGCCGGGCTACTGTCGGATGTCCCTCCGGGACAGAGCTTCCGATATGCATGCCCGACACTTTTAATCGCACCCCGCTTCCGTCGTTCCCTCAACACTCGACACTCGACACTTCCCCCTCGCCTCTGCCGGCCCTTAAACTGCGCCCTAAAGGCCGGCGGCTCTGAGTGCCGCGGCTAGCCTCTCGGTGAGCAGGCCCGGCACGCAGCCGAGGGCCACCACACTGGCCGCCAGCACGACCAGTGTGAATTGCGCTCCGGGCGGCGGATTGGCGGCTGGCGCCGCAGGCGTCTCCACGATGTAAATCTGCTTGAGCACCTGGAGATAGTAGTAGAGAGATACAGCGCTCATCGCGACGGCCAGGCTCACCAACCATAGCAAGCCGAGGTGCGGCCCGCCAACGCCCAGCGCCGCGCTGAAGAGATAGAACTTGGCGAAGAACCCGGCCAGGGGCGGGATGCCAGCGAGCGAGAGCATGAAAATCAGCATGCAAAATGAGAGAGCCGGCGCGCGGCGGCTTAGGCCGGCGAAATCCTCGAGGCGGTCGCCCCCGGCGCGTTGCTGGACGATGGAAACGACGCCGAAGGCGCCGATGACACTCAAGGAATAGGTCAGGGCATAGTAAAGGAGCGGCGCCAGGCCCGGGCCGGCGCCCGACATTACGCCCAGGAGCATGTAGCCGGCGTGGGCGATGGCCGAGTAGGCAAGCAACCGCCGCACGCTGGTTTGCACGAGGGCAACAAGGTTGCCCAGGAGGATCGAGGCCCCCGCCAGGATGGCCAGCATCGGGACCCACCCCGCCCGAGCGGCCTGCCAGGCGGCGCTGCCCTCGGCGCCGGCAAACCCGGTCGACATCACCTTTGCGAAGATGAAGAAGCTCGCGACCTTCGAACCGGAAGCGATGAGAGCGGCGCTCGGAATCGGGGCGCCCTGGTAGGCATCCGGAGCCCAGAGATGGAAGGGCACTGCGGCGACTTTGAATCCGAAGCCGATGACGGTCATGACGATGGCCCCCGCCAACAGGGGATCGATGAGCGTCCGGACCGTGCCATCCCCGTCCTGGACCACCCGCAGGGCGCGGCTTGCCGCCGCCCGGGCGATTTCACCCAGGTTGGTCGAGCCGGCGATGCCGTAGAGCAAACTCAGGCCAAAGAGGGTAATAGCCGCCGCGGCGCTCCCGAAGAGGAAGTACTTGAGCGCGGCTTCGGTCGGCGGAACGTTGCGTTTATCGAAGGCGGTGAGGATGTAAAGCGAGAGGCTGGTGAGCTCGAGGGAGATGAAGATCATCAGGAGGTCCTCGGCGCTGACGAGAAACATCATCCCCACAGTCCCGAAAAGGAGGAGCGCGAAGTACTCTCCGACATGGGGCGTGAAATCCGTTTCCACCGAGAGGAGCACGGTGAAAACGGTGAGGACCAGGAGCCCGATCTTGACCAGGCGTGTTAGCGGGTCCACCACCAGCATCCCTTCCAGGACATTGGCCTGCTGCGGGAGAGCGACCATCCAGCCGATGGCCGCCGCGCAACCGGTACAGGCGATCAATGCGCAGATGATGCGCCGAAAAGGCGG
>Ga0181533_1004983_pt1 | contig 13109 bp, 13 predicted proteins | sample PEATcosm2014_Bin_45_FD_119772 | JGI IMG/M metagenome (GOLD analysis project Ga0181533, IMG submission 119772) | Peatland microbial communities from MTU Mesocosm Facility, Houghton, MI, USA - PEATcosm2014_Bin11_60_metaG | ecosystem: Environmental > Terrestrial > Soil > Wetlands > Peat | place... | reverse complement strand
GTTGTCACGGCTTTCGATGTGGATATCACTCGCGCGCCGCTCCAGCCCGGCAAAGATGATGGAATCCACCAGCCGGATCATGGGGCTGACGTCTCGCTCCTCAACCAGGTGCTCGAGCGAAAGGCCTTCGCCCGCGGCCTCTTCCTCGCTGATAACGTCCAGCCGAAACTCCTCGGTGGCCTCGTCCAGCACCCTCTGGGAAGGCTCTGTTTTTTTCAGGAAATCACGCACTTGGCTCGGCGGGGCCACACGAACAACCAATTGCCGGTCGAGCTTCATTTCCAGCTCATCCAGCCGGGATAAATCGGTGGGATCGGCCACCACGATAACTAACTGGTGATCGTGTGCCTCCAGCGGGAGAAACTGGTAATGGAGCATCGTGTCCAGCGGGATCGTGCGGAGTAATTCCCCGTCTGGACGACAATCCCGCAAATCCACAAAATCAAAATGATAGCGGGCTGCCAGTTGGCGTACTTGCTCGAATTCGGCGCTTAACTCCGGAGTCATTTCTTCCAATTTCCACCTCCCAACAGCTTGTTTTCAGCAACCTCCGAAGTCCTTCAGTGAACCTGCGCTGCCATGGAGAATAGGGGCAGGTAAAATGCCACCAGCACCGTCGCCACTATGATAGCCATGCCGGCGATCATAATCGGGTCCACTAAAGCCACGAGCGTGGCCAGATCGACGCTTACATCTTCCTCAAAGAACTCCGCCAGGGCCTCCAGCATATTGGACATGGCGCCGGTAGATTCGCCCACTTCCATCATATCCAGAGCAAGGGGAGGGAACAAACCGCATGGGCGCAGGCTGGCGCTGAGCGCGCGACCACCGATCACCTCTTTTTCAGCTTTCGCAATCGCCTCTGCCATCAGGGGGCTGGTCACCGAGTCTTTCGCGGTCTCCAGGGCGGAAACAATGGGGATGCCACCCTGTAACAGAGTGGAAAGGGTCCGCGCGAATTCCGCCACGGAGAACTTCAGCAAAAGTTTCCCCACCATGGGCATGTTGAACTTTGCGCGTTCCCATGCCAAGCGCACGCGCCGGGAACGAAAAACCCCGCGCGTCCCCATCACGGCCAGCACGATCCCCACCAGAATAACCGGCGCGAAATGCTTCACCCCCAGTGACAGGGAGATCATGAAGACTGTAAAGACCGGTAATTGCACCTCGAGCTCAGCGTAAAGCATGGCAAATTTCGGAACGACGAAAGTGATAATAAAAGAAATCAACACCACCAGGAAGGTCATCAGGAACGCAGGATAAATGAGGGCGGACAGGAACTTCTTGCGGAAGGTGCGCGAAGTCTTCTGATACGTGAGGTAGTGAGCGAGAACCCGGTCCAGGCTGCCGCTCCGCTCCCCGGCGCTGAGTGTCGCGCAATACATTTTGGGGAACCGGCCCACCGATTCGAATGCCTCGGAAAGCAGCGCCCCCGCCCGAACTCTCTCCTGGACTTTGGTCAACGCCGTCCGGAGCGCTTCGCTCTGGGCCTGACCGGCCAACATTTCCAAAGATTTTTGCAAAGGCAGGCCGGATTTCGAAAGGGTCAGGAATTGTTGATTAAAGAGGAGGAATTCGTCCGGCTTGATGCGGCCCCCTCCTCCGGGAGCCCACCGCGCCCTCAAGATCTCCTTGGGCCGAACGGAAAAAACGTAGAACCCTTCGTTTCTCAGCCGATGACGTAGCTCAGCTTCCGAACCAGCCTGCTCCGTCTGGACCAAGACCTTGCCCGTGCCCGTCCCGATTTTGCAAACAAATTCCATGTTAAGTCGAGAGTCGAAAGTCGAGAGTCGAGAGGAAAACCCTTAACTTTCGACTTTCGACTCTCGACTGCACTACCAACTGCTATAAGGCGTCCCATCCAGCGCAATCTCATCCGACCCGCTATGCACATCCACTATTCCGGACGCGGCTTGGCTGGGACTCAACGGGACATCCTCAACATCCGTGCGCCAGGTTTGGTTCGACCCGGTGAAAGGATCCACAGGAATCCCGCTCCGCAGGTAACCCGCATCCACTAAGTCATCCAGGCTTGTGGGCGGACGTTGCTTATCCAGAGTAAATTCGTCGATGAGTTTGCGCAGCGTGTACAAATCATCCTTCAGGACTGCCTCCCGCGCATGCACGATGGCCAATTGAAAAATAGGCATGGACATGGTAGCGAGGATCAGAAGCAGCGTCAGGACCACCATCAGCTCGATAAGCGTGAAGCCCCAGGTGCTGGAGTGGGAAGCCGGGAATTCGAAATTTGAAATTGGAAATTTGAAACGGGAAGCTGGGAGTTCGAAATTTGCAATTGGAGATTTGGAGCCCGAAGGTGGGAGTTCAGAATTTGAAATTTGAAATTTGAGTTTCGAAATTCGCAGGGGGTGAACCGGCGATGGCTCCAAACCTAACTTGCTCTCACGCTGCCTTTGGAATTCGAAATTTGAGATTTCGAATTTGAAATTCGCTGGACGACACGCCCCCCGGGACCCCCAAGGCCATCCCCTGAAGACGAATTCACGGTTTCGAGTCTCGAATCTCGAACTCTTACCAATCACTGTACTTCGTCCCATTCAAGGCGGTCCCATCGCTCTTGGAATAAACGTCAAAAACATTCTCCCCGCCCCAGCTCCGCGAGTCCGGGTCATCCTGCATGGAGCGCATCCCCCAATCGGGCGTGTCAGTCATAGGGTCGACAGGCATCTTGCGAAGGAACTTGTACTTCGCCGTAGCACTTCCCTTCAGCGCGACACCATCGACGAGCGTCTGAAGGTCCGGAGGATAACCAAAGGTGTCTGCCTTGACCGGTATCATCCCATGGTCCGCAAAGTCCTTGAAGTGGTCGATGGCTTCGCGCACTTGCCGCAGATCTCTCCGCAGCTCAACCTCTTTAGCCCGCTGGATCTGCAAGCGGGCCAAGGGAAGAGCCACGGCTGTCAGGATCAAGATGATAGTAATTGACGCCATCAGCTCCACAAATGTAAAAGCGGACGTAGGGGCACGCCATGGCGTGCCCCTACAAAAGCGACGGCGGTCAGTCGTGTGCTCCTGCATGCTCATTGCGGTTCGCCGGGCGGTTGTCCAGGAATTTCAGGTCCGGGTATCGGCTGTTGTCCTGTTGGCTGGGGTTCGCCAGCTAAGGTCACGTTGCTTCGTACGCCCAAAGGGGGTTCAGGCAGGCGGACGACGCGGGGAGTCAACATGACCAGGACCTCCGTTTCCTGTCGGTCGGCATGCTCCGTGGAGAACAGGTAGCGCAAAAACGGAACGTCGCCGAGGAACGGCACGCCACTCACATTATGAGTTATGGTAGTTTGAATCAAGCCTCCGAGCACACTCACTTCACCTTCCTTCAGGCGAATGTCATGCTCAATCTTCCGTTCGCCGAAAGTGGGTTCGCTCACACCTGCGATGCTGACATTCCCGGCCAGGGAAGAGATCTCAATCGAGGCGTGGATCGCCACCTCCCCATTAGCGAGCAGGTGTGGCGTGAGTTCCAGTTTCACACCCACGTCCTGGAATTGAAACTGCGTGCTGGCCAGCAGGCCGGTAGTCCCACTCGTCGTAGTGCCGCCCAGCGAGGGCAGGAAACTGCCCGTGGCGTAAGGAACGCGCTCGCCAATGCTGAGCTTGGCGGTCTGGCCATCCGTGGAGCGGACCTGTGGGTTCTGGAGAATATGAGTGCCGGTGTCGTTCAATACCGCGTTAGCAACGGCACTGGGCACCACGAGGGCGTAGTCTTTGATGCCAAAAGTGTTCAGGCTGATGCCAGTCGAGGTAGTGCTCGATGACGATGACGATGAAGTAGGAGGAGAGAAAACCAGTCCACCCTGCAATCCAGGTGTTATCGTGCCCGTCGACGGATTCACCGTGGCAGGATACAGGCCCAGGTCTCGCGCCCGGTCGCGGTCGGCTTCCACCACCGACACATCCATCACGATCTCAGCTTTGCTGCGGTCAAGATCGTGGACAAGCTGCTCAGCAGCCGCAACTTTTTGCGGCGTATCGCGGATAATGATGGCGTTTGAATCCGGGTTGTCGATAATTCTTTGCAGTCCCAGAACTTGTTTCAAAGCTGTGGTGATGGCGGTGCGGTCCGCTGCCGCCAAGGGGTTGGAGAGGTAAATCGTTTTGAGTTCTTCCACATCGTAGTCCCGGCGGTCGGTGGGCGAATCCGGAACCACCAGAATTGTGTTGGACGTGATTGCTCTCCAAAAGGTGTGAGTCTGCAGGGCGACAATGTTCAGCGCCTCCTCAACCTTCACGTCGGAAAGATCCACGGAAATCGGACCGGGCCGAAAGGTAGAGGTGAAGGCAACATTCAGGTTGGCAAGCTTCCCCAGGGCCTCGAAGACTTTGCGGCTGTCGGCCGAGATGCGGAAGTGGGCCAAGATCCCCTCAGGGAAGGCTTTCAACTTAATAGCCTGCGCATTCGCCGCTTCTTCGTTGCCCTTCAAGGCTTGCTTGAGCGCCGACTCGCGGGCCTGCTTGGCCGCAGCCTGAGCCGCCGCCACCCTGGCTAGTTCCTGAGCTGCGGCTTCATTGGTGGGATCAATGCTGACAGCCTTCTGGAATTCGCCAGACGCATCGTCCGGGCGTCCCTCCCTCAAGAGACGCTGCCCTTGCTTGAGGTGTAAGGCGGAGGCTTGGACCCGAACCAGCCTTTCGTGAATGATGATCTTGGAGTTTTCAGGTTGGTCCCGGCCTGCTTTTTCGTAATCGACCAAAGCGGTATCCCAGTCCTTGCGAAGTTCCGCCTTTCGCGCCTCACGTAACGCCACGTTGCCGGCGCTACATCCGACCAACCCTAACAAGCTGAGACAAGAAGCGAAGACGCGCAATTCTTTTACCAGCATTTCCTGCTCCCGCAGCCTAAACCATTACCTTACAGTCGCCATTATGAATGACGGTAAGCAATAACACAAGCGTGCATGCAGTGTCTGCAAGGTTACTTTCGTACCGGCGCTGCGCTAGACCTTTCTCAAGCTGCAGTCTGGAAGATTCGGCCCGGAGATCGACGCCAAGCAAATCCTCCGACCGCCCACTCTCAGGGAGTTAGACGCCAAAAGAATCCCCAGCGGTTAGCTGCCTCGAAAATTTTCTCGAATCACCAACTGAAGCCCCAGTCTTCCCGGCTGCGCTTGGGGCAATCGACGAAAGCAGAAACTCGAAATTGAAACTGGCAATCCTGTCTTCTAGTCTCAGATTTTCTAGTTTCTGGGTCCACTGAATGCCTCACAAATCACCGGTTTGTGGTCATATTTTTCGCTTTGATAAGGCTTTCTTGCGCTCAAAAACCAGTTCGTTTTGCGCCCTTAGAAGAGCTAACTCCTTTCTTTTCAGCAGATCCTTGGGTTCGTTCCGTCTATTTAGTATCTTTTTTGAATCCTCGGTCCGTTTTCCGCGACGGCCGGGCCGACTTTCGAACCTCTTGCGCGCGTTCTGTGGCGGCCTTCTCCATAGGTCAACCTTAATAGCCTATCACAACTCGCGCCTCGTGTCAAGGGCGAGAATGCAGGAGTAGCGAAGGGCTGTGATGAAGAAACGGGAGACGGTGCATGGCGTTCAATCATACAATAGCACCAACAACCGAGCTGGAGAAAGGAGCTCATCGTGGTAAAGGTCTTGCGTTGTCGTGATCTGGGGATGAACTGCCCCAAGGAAATTCGCGCCCAGACCGAAGAAGAACTGTTGAAACTTGCTGCCGAACATGCTGAAAAGGATCACGGAGTTCCCGCCTCCATGATACCTCCTTCTATCATGGCAATGGTGAAAGCCTCAATTAAAGATGAATAACCCGCCCAAGGCCTCCAAACGACGCGCCGGGTAATCTTCGAGTTTGACTACTGGCTCGCTTGCTGCCAGTCAGCATTCACTGCTCTCGACACTTATCGCAATAACCGCCGGCTTCCACCCGAACAACCTTGATACTGAAGCGGCGCTCACGTTCGATCTGCCCCTTAAGTTTCTCGAAAAGCGAACTTTCAAATTCTTGAATACGACCACACTTAAGGCAGGCCAAGTGAATATGATCCCGACTCGCCTTTGCCTCGTAGAAGTGCTTCCCACCCTCCAAATGCATCAGGTCAAGTTCGTCCACCAAGCCGTATTTCTTCAACATGGCCAGGGTTCGATAAACAGTCACCTTATTCAATGTGGGATCTTGGCCCCTGGCGCGCTCCCAAAGAGCAATGGCATCCAGGTGGCTCTCCGCGCTCTGGATTATCTGAATCAGGAGACGCCGCTGATGCGTCATCCGCACCCCGCGCGAAATCAGCTCCTGTTCGAGAGAACACCGCACATCCTTCGATTCATCTGGCATGAGCCCCGGCCGCCTTCGATTCGCCAAAATAGGCGATAGCATAGTTTCGCTTGCGCTGGATGAACTGTCAACCGGTTTAGGCGCGTGAAGCGTTGTCTCCACTCTTGATCGGGAATTGCAATTGGATCATTCCTTGGCGGGGATTCCCTGGCAAGGGCCAAACCAAAAGCAAAGCCCCCGTACGTAGGTACGGGGGCTTGGGAATTACGGTCTGAAATGCTATCCAGACCGGCAAAAGCAGGAGCGAAGGTTACGGCGTGGGAGCAGGAGTGGCCGCAGGAGCGGTAGTGGTCTTCTTTGCCTTCGTTGTCTTCGCCTTCGTCGCCTTCGTCTTCTTCGCCTTCGTCGTCGTCGGCGTAGTCGTGGTGGTTGCCTCCTGCGCGAACACCGGCATAGCCAGCGAGAACGCAATAGCGAACATAAACAACAGCGTAAAGAGTTTCTTCATGCTAGGTCTAGACCTCCTTATGAATTTCTTTCTCTTCTGTATTGAGCAAGGCGTGGGCCACTTTTCCGCAAATGCACTGGATAGCGCCAAACAACTCAAATACCAGAAGTTATGAATACTCCCGGCTAGACAGAGTTAGATGACGTGAGACCCAAGTCCATCGTCATACACGAACTCGTATGTCCTACGCACCAAATAGAGCAGAAAAAACAAGTACAGGATGTCCGAGCCTGGTCCGGCTCTTTAACGGTTTTGGGCACGGACAAGACTGCAAATGACTAACGGCCAAGGCGTTGTTGCTAATCGTCGCTATCTCGATTAGCCAGGGCATGGGTGACATACCCGTCTCCCGGACAATTGGCGGCGCCCTATCATCCCCCTGACCCTCTCTTTAACAAAGGAGGGGGATTTAAATCTCAGATTTCTCTCCCCAGGAGCCCTCTCGAAAATAGATTCGGGCTTGCCCACGGCGGTAGCTCTCTGAAAAGACGAGCGTTAAAATGATTATCGGGCGCAGGATTGCCTATTTTCGTCCCAGTTGTGAGCGCCAGCTCACGATCGGCTATGAAAAAAATGAACGACCTCGCGCAAATCCGTCAGTGACGGACAAGACACTAAGACTCGCAAAAAACAACTCAGGTTCTATGACGTGTCACTAGACGTTCTCTATTGAAAAAGCCCCTGAAGGGTGTTTCGCAGGCCCAGGTTGCGAGGCCCTAGACTCGCCAGACCGCATCCCTAATTTGCATTCTGGAATCTTGCGAGGAAGGAAAGGGCCTTCCTTATTGGCATGAATTTTAACCGGTTGGAGAGCTTCGCAGGCCAGTATGCCTTGACCTGGCGCGAAACTATTGGGATTGAGCTTGCTCTGGGGGGGGTGGCGGCAAATCCTTGCCTTCCGTGGTGCGATTCACGATAAAGGTCAATTCCGTTCCTTGCACAAGAATGATGTCCTTCTCGTGTTTGAATAGCATATAGACCAATGCGGTCCCGGCGCCAATCGCGGCGCCATAGCCGATATCAGCCCCCATGCCAGTGCCACCGCACATCCCATAATATTCGCACTCTATTTCATGACCCAAGCCGACAGTGGCGCCCGCCCCGGCTCCCATGGCTCCGGCAATACCAGCAGCCTCAGCGGCATCTTTCTTGCTCTTGCCGCACCCCTCGAGCGTGCCTTCCTCGTCTTTGGCGTGAGCACAGGGCGCGTTGTTTGAATCGTCCAAGGTACTCGGTAGCAGGAACTGCTTGTCTTCGTCAGGGGTCACGACCTTGTCGATGACCAGTCGCATTAGGGCTTTGCCCTTGACACGTTTCGAGGGTTTTACGAAGGCGACATGTCCTTGGATCTGGCTGTATTTCGGGACCACCTCTTTGCTGTCCACTACGATCGGCTGGGTGACCTGACCCGTAAATGGGTCCCCTGTCTTATTGGTCTTGGAGGTAAGCGTGGTGGTGAGCTTCATATGAAGCACACTGCCCGCCGGGATTGAAAGCGCTTGTTTCGGCACGTTCGTCTGATCGGCGAACGCGGAAGCGGCAAAGTAAACCAGTGCCGTAAGGACGCCCATCACTCTTACCGTCCGGCCTAGCATAATATGCTCCTTTCTGTATCGCCTTGCTCTATACACAGGATAGCATGCCCCGCGAGGCACTTACAATCCCTTCCTGCCGGAGAGCATTCACTCGCTTCCCCTTTGTCCCAACGCCTGGTATTTCGATTCGGAGGGCGTTGATTCGGTTGCCCGAAACATTGGCGATTGTTGATTGACGATTGTCGATTGCCGATTGAAAAAGCGGCAGGGCGAGTCAATTACTAATCGTCAATAGAAAATCAACAATTCCAGCCCCGCCCGAGAAATTGACGATTGCTGATTGCCGATTGAAAAAGGTGGCGTGGTAAGTTCCTGCCCAGTCGCCAATCGGCAATCGAAAATCGGCAATTCTAAAGGCGCCCACCCATGAGGCTGTACATCAGTACTGCAAGGACGATGAACGCAACCACGACGTAAAGCCGGTCACGCTGCACGGCGAAAGCAGCAACCGAGAAGGCAACGCGCGCCACGGGAGTTGCGATTAAAAGCAGCAGCCCGAGTTGGATCAAGCCCCGTCCTCGAAGGGCTAGAGCGTCTCTCACGATTCCCGACACGCTGCGCAAGTCCGCAGGTTCACCCACAAAAACGTGGTAATGAGGCGCCGCAAGTCCATGCCGAACCAGGTATACAGTCCCTCCAAAAAGAACCGCCGCCGCAGCCAGCGTTACACCCACCCGGAGGACATTCCCGATCAATTCATCAACATATTGGTCCGGCCATTGTCGTGTCTGCTTTACCACGTTATAGCCTCCCCGTCAGTCCGTGGTAAATCATCTCGATCGCCATAATGCCAATCACGAGACCGAAGACAAGTCGCAACCACCGCGTCTTGGTGCGAGTCAAAACACGTGCCCCGACCAACGAGCCGACCACCACCCCAAGCATCACTGGCATGGTAAGACCAGGATCAATGTATCCGCGGCCAAGATAGACGCCCGCGCTCGCGGCAGCCGTCACGCCGATCATGAAGTTACTGGTGGTGGTCGAAACCTTAAAGGGAAGGCCCATGGCCTGATCCATGGCAATCACCTTGACGGCTCCCGACCCAATCCCGAGTAAACCTGAAAGAATCCCCGCCCCGAACATCAAACTGAACCCAGTGGGCACCGCTCGAGCGCAATAAGCCTTCGGCCCATCGGGTGTGGGATAGCTGCCATTCATTTTCAGCCGGGTGGCGAGAGGGTCCGGCTGGCAATCGCCAACTCGCTGGTGTCGCGGACGGCTGGAGGCATAGGCCGAGTAAAGCAGAACGAGTCCAAAGATGATGGAGATGGCGCCTGTCGAAATCCTGGCGGCCAGCAAAGCCCCCGTGACCGCTCCCACGGTGGTTGCAATCTCGAGGAACATCCCAATTCTGATGTTGGAGAAACCCTCGCGAACATAGGCGGCCGCCGCGCCCGAGGAAGTCGCGATCACCGAGACGAGCGTGGCGCCGATGGCGTATCGAATATCGACGCCAAGAGCCAGGGTCAGCAGAGGCGTGATGATGATCCCTCCGCCCAGACCCGTTAACGATCCGACAAATCCGGCAAGGAGCGACGATACCCAAACTAGGAGAGTGAATTCAATAATGTTCACTGATACTTTCCCATGAAGGCGCGCCAGCGGATGGCCATCAAATCAAGGAACATTCGAGCGGAGTCGCGAAGAAACCGTACCTTGGTGGCCGGGTTATCGTCCCATCTCACCGGTACTTCCACCACCCTTCCACCTTGTCTCTCAATGAGGAATAAGAGTTCGGGATCGAATCCAAAACCCTCCACGCGCATCAATTCAAACGCCCTGCGAGTGGAACTGCGCTTGAAGAGTTTGAATCCGCATTGCGTGTCGCTGAACCTGAGGCCCGTGAAGACCCTTACAAGCAGATTGAAAAACCGCCCGGCCCTATCACGGAACCAGGGCTGATGAATTCCGATGAGTTCGCGTTTAAGAGCGCGTGAACCCACGGCGGCATCGGCGCCAGAGGATTGCAAAGCCGAAAGCAGCTTGTCCACCTCTTCGATGGGGGCGGAAAGATCGACGTCGGTGAAGAGTACGAAGTCGCCCCGCGCCTCCAACACTCCGTGGCGAACCGTAAAGCCTTTGCCATGGTTACGGTCGTTCCGGACCAGGCGGATGGCAGGAAACTCCGAGACTCTCTCGACAGTCTGGTCTGTCGAGCCGTCGTCCACTACGATCAGCTCAATAGAGTAAGATTCCAATTCCTTGAAGTGACACAGCTTCTCCAGCGTGCCACGGATACGCTGCCCTTCGTTATAGGCGGGAACCACAATGCTGAGGAAAGGCGCTGCCATCGTGCGGAACTATATTACGGGCGGGTTCTCCGATGCAACAGGGTTTGTTCGCTGACTCGAGTCAGAAGGGTAGCGCGGACCTGTTTTGTAGGTCCGCGGCTTTTCCTTGCCCATAGGGGACGAGCCGCGGACCTACAAAACAGGTCCGCGCTACCCCTGCTTCAGCCTCAGTAGTCAGCCGGCAGGCGCTGAAGCTGATCCATGGTAAGGATGGGACCTTCCTTGCAGACGTAGAACGATCCGACGTTGCAGCGGCCGCATTTGCCCACCCCGCATTTCATGCGGTTTTCGAGGCTGGTGTAAACAACGCTGGGCAGAATCCCCATCCGGTTGAGCACCGGGATCGTGTTCTTGATCATGATGGGGGGACCGATGATGAGGGCGACTGAGTTCTCCGCGGGCACGCCCGCGCGCTCGAATACGGTGGGCACGAACCCGATCTCACCCTTCCAGTCGGGCGTCTCTCCGCCAGGATCGACGCAGCGCACCACGCGCACCTTCGGGTGCTTGGCCCATTCGTCCAGCTCGTCCACGTAAACGAGGTCCGCCACGCTACGCGCCCCATAGACAATCGTAATGTTGCCGTAGTCCGCGCGGTTCTCCAGCGCATACCACACCGCGCAACGGACAGGTGGCATGGCGATGCCGCCGCCGAGGAAGATCAGGTTCCTTCCTTTCCACTCCTCCGTCGGATAGGCATTTCCGTAAGGCCCGCGAAAACCGATCACATCACCTTCCTCGATGCTCCACAACGCTTCGGTGACGCAGCCCACGCGTCGGAAACAGAACTCGAGGTAATCCTTCCAGTTGGAGCTCGAGCAGATGTTGAAGGTGGCTTCACCGTAGCCAAACACGGAGAAGATGCCGAACTGGCCAACGCGAAAAGAGAATTCCCTGGCGCGCGCTTCGTCGAAGAAGCGGACCTTTACGGATTTCACATCCGGCGTCTGCCGGCGTGTCTCAATGACCTTCATCAGGTCGGGTTCGTAGATGTTACGCATGGTCTCAGCTTTGCACGCGGTTTCACGCAAAGGCGCAAAGAACGCAAAGAGCGCAAAGGGAAAGTAATGACCTGCAGGCTGCTTCTTTGCGGGCTTGGCGTTCTTTGCGTCTTTGCGTGAACCCTCATGTTTTTCCAGGGATTACTTCACACTTTCAGGGGTACTGGACCCTAAGGCGGCGACCACCCCCAGCACGCCCATCCCCACCGGGCAGTTGCGCGTGCAGTTTCCGCAGCCGGTGCAGAGAATCTCTCCGAATTTTTCCGGATAGACGTGGAACTTGTGATCGATGCGCTGGCGCTGCCGCGAAGGCTGGTCGGGGCGCGGGTTGTGGCCGGAAGCGTGGAGCGTGAACATCGCGAATTGGCACGAATCCCAGTTCCTGGCGCGCACACCGCTCTCGATATTTCCCTCGTCGACGATATCGAAACAATGGCACGTCGGGCAGGTGTACGCACAAGCGCCACAGCCAAGGCAGGCCAGCGTCTCGGACGGCCAGAAGGGGCTGTCGAATTGCTCCTTCACGAAGGCCCCCACTTGCTCCGCCTCGAACCGCTTTTCAGGCCCCGCCGAAACGCTCGCCACGCGCTCGGAGGCCTGCACCTTGCCGTCCAAGAGGGCTTTCCCCTTCTCTGTCAGGCAGCGGACTTCATATTCGCCGTCCCCCAATTCCAGCAGCATCGCGTCCGAGCCGCGCTCGGCAGCAGGCCCCAAGCCCACCGAGGTGCAGAAGCACGCATCATCGTGCGCCGTGCAGGCCAGCGTTACGACCGTAGTTAATTGGCGGCGAAGATTATACAGTTCATCCTTATAATCCCAGTTGAAAACGTGGTCCAGGATGGGCATCGAGGCCGCGTCGCATGGCCGCGCAGCAATCAACACCTGCTCGCCGGCGGGTTGCTTAACCTCGATGAGCTCAATCCTATTCCCTGTAATGCGGTATCCATAAAGCTCTTCGTGTTTCGGAAAGATGAACTCCTTCACGGAGTTGGCCGGGCGAATGAACCCTGCGAGCGCCAACTGGGCGGAAGACTCCAAAGGCGCGTAGAGCACGCAGCCGGGCTTCACCTGGCGCGGACCGGCAACACGTTTGCCTTGCCTGATCCACTCGGCCACCAGTTCTCGCAGCGCCTGTTGGGAAATAGTTGCGCTCACCGGATAAAGTTCTCCTTGTCCTGAAGCGAGTAAGCGCCGCTCAACGATTCGGCTTTGGGGTCCATTCCGGCGCGGTATGCAAAGTGCTCTTCCGCCGCTTTGGCGAGCGAAAGGTTGAGCAAGCGCAGGTCAATCCCCGCCGGGCAGGCCCGCGTGCATTCGTCGCAGCCGACGCAGCGGCCGGCAAGGTGAAACGCGCGTACAATGTGCCAGGCGAAGTTGCCCTTGGCCGTGGCCGAAGGCTCAATCTCCGTGGGCCGGTTCTTCTCCACCAGGCAGCGCTCGCAATAGCACATCGGGCAGACTTGC
>Ga0181533_1004978_pt1 | contig 13120 bp, 7 predicted proteins | sample PEATcosm2014_Bin_45_FD_119772 | JGI IMG/M metagenome (GOLD analysis project Ga0181533, IMG submission 119772) | Peatland microbial communities from MTU Mesocosm Facility, Houghton, MI, USA - PEATcosm2014_Bin11_60_metaG | ecosystem: Environmental > Terrestrial > Soil > Wetlands > Peat | place... | reverse complement strand
TCTCCCATGCGCCGGGAACGCGGACCACTTCAATCTCGTTCCGCTTGGCTCCGCTGCGCAGCAGGGCGTCAAGCGCGCCTTCGAGCAGCCGCTCGGTGATGACGGCATTCCAGCGTGCCACCACGATGGCAAAGCGCATTCCGGCGGCGGATAAGTCGCCTTCGACGGCTACTGGTTTGCCGTGCAGCGGATCGGACCAAGACCAGAAAGAAAATGCAAACCCCGGCTCCGGCTCGACGGTAAAGATGCGCGACTTCCAGTGCGTTTCCGTAATGGGCGAGAGCCGCGCGGCGGCTGAATCGCCGCCTTGGGCGCGAAGCCAGTTCTCGGCGGCCTGGTGCGCGGCATCGAGCGCGGTCACTTCCACCAGCACATCGGCGGTGGAGGGAAACTGGCCGTCAACAAACTCCAGGTTGCCCAGCGGGGCCAGGAACGAAGCTCCCCTGCTGGTTGTCGGGGTCCCCAACGACTCGGGGCCCCCGGCGAGTGATTTTTGTTCGCTGGGGTGAAGAAACTGGTCTTCGTGGTTGGGGTGACTGGTCTCTTCTTCCCATCCCCGGCCGGAAGCAAACCCCAGCGCTGAAAAGAAGCTGGCCAGCCGGTCATAGGCAGCCGCGCTCCCGGCAGGACGAAGAAAAGAGATCCCCTTGATCATGGTTCGATTCTATCGCGCGGAGATGGCTCCGCCTTCCCGCGCTGTGTTGGATCGATGAACAGAAAGGCCGGCGCGAGGCCGGCTTTTCTGTTTGCGGCTGGATGACCTGAAAGCTACGTGGTGGAGCGCGGCTTGACGGCAATCACAGTAGCCGGCACGACGGTTCCGGCGCCCGAATAAGTGCAGCCCGCATCGTTGCCGCCAGCGGAGACAGGCGTGCAGGCGGGCAGGTTGGGAGCGATCTGCTGGGTATCGGCCTTGCCCGGATTGCCAATGACATCGGGCACGCTGATGTAGTGGATCAGGTTGTCGCCCGCCGTGGAGACGAAGAACAGCGTGTTATCGGGGCTGAAGGCGCCGGCAAGGGGAGCCGTAATCGACGGATTTCCGGTCAGCGTCAAACTGCTCACGACACCGCTGCCCGGCACGTAATAGGGCAGCGAAGCGCCGGTCGTAGCGCCGGTTGCGGGGGCATAGGTGATGAATGCCAGGTTTGACGCAGGCGAGGCCACCACCTGATTGATGGCGCCGGCGTTGGCTGTGAATGCAGGCGTCTGGCTCAACGTGGTCGTAAGCGACAGCGGCGAGAGCGTATCGCCAGGGGCGAGCGGATAATTGGGGTCGGCTTCCGGAGGCAGGCAGTTGAATGCGGGGATGGTGACTCCAATGTCGGACAGGGTGATGCCGTTGCCGGAAAGGGACGCGCCGAGGATGTGGTTGCCATCGGTGGTTGCAGCCAGAACATCGGTCTGCGCAGCCACCGAATTGTCCGGTGGTGGCCCCTGCGGATAGAAGATCATGCTGGAGTAGTCGCCCACGATGCCGGAGGGGCACCAGGTGTGCGCCACGGTGGGATTGCCGCTGAGAAACGCGCCTACGCCGGGGATGGTAATGGCCAGATTCTGCGCACCGCCCGGATTCTGCGTGCCAGGGCCTGAAGCAGCCAGGGGATAGGTCGTCCAGTTATTCAAGTTGTAGACGTACAACGTGTCGGTGTGGCCGGTGATGCCTGCCGCGATATTTTCCGGGGTATTGTTGAGCGCCGCGCTGTCGGTGATGTACAGGGTCTGTGAATCGGGAGTCCAGGCAGCCGCGCTGCCCATGCCGCCAAACGTGGCGGTGACGCCGCCATTGCCGTAGAGATAGAAGACATGACGCACCTGGTCGTTGACGAGCAGCGTTTGAGCGTTTGGCGCGACGGCCAGGAGCACACCGGGGATGGTGGTATCTGTTTTGACCAGGTTGTTGGTTACCGTGTTGAATTCCATCAATGCGTGGGATGAACCGAAGAACAGAAAATCGCCGAGCCGGTCCATCGTCATTGAGTTCGGCACATAAGGCAGGCGTACCGTGGAGCCCACCGTGCCGCTAAGCAGTTCGACGGGAACGATGTACTGCGACAGGCCGGGCGCGCCGAACCAGACGAAGTCGCTGGCGGTGCCGGGGGTAGTGATCTTGACCGGGTTGGAGGAGATGGGGAGGCCGGTGCCATACAAGCCGATCTCATTGATCGGAGACGGATTGCAGGAGGCCGGTTGGCAGATGGCATAGACCGAAGCAGTGCCGGGGTAGTTGGTGACGATGCTTCCGTCGGTCGTTGCGCTGATATCGAGCGGGTCGGTCGACTGATAAGCCAGCGTAAGACCGGTGATGGGGTTATCGTTGGTGTCGAGGGCGGTGGTGGTCAGGTTCTGGGTCACGCCCCGAGTGACCGTGCCCACGGTTTCTCCGTTCGCCAAGGTCACGTTGATCGACTTTGGCGGACAGGTGGAGAAGTAACCGGCCGACGAACCCGAGCCGGCTATGGATGCGGTGATCACGGTGGTGCCCGGCTGCTCAGCGGTGATACTTACCTGGTTTGTGGTGGTGTTGGTGGCAATAGTGGCGACGGCGGGAGTGCCAACCGTGTAGCTGAGAGTGCCAATGATCGAGGTGCACTCGGGGACCGAGGTCACGCCGGGGGGCAGTCCCCCCGCGCAGGCATAGTTGCTGGTAACTGAAGACGGCGCGCAGAGCTCATACTGCGTGTTGTTGCTGGCGAAGCAAGCCTGCGCGTCGAGTGTCGCCAGGGTGCCCTGCGAAAAGCACTGCTGCGCGGACCCCGACACGGGCTGAGTGACAAGGGTAACGGAGGTTACCTGCGCATGCACGTAAACCTCTACCGGATTGGAAGTCACCGAAGCCGCGGACGCCGTGATGTAAGCCGTCGCGTAGGGCAAGCTGCCCGTCGAGGGCAGCGGATTCGGCTTGTTGCAATAAGTGTAGTTGGCGATGCCGCCGCCGGTGTTCCGGTTCCACGTGCCGGCGCAGATGTTGCCGGTGGGCGAGATATCCACCAACTGGTTGTTCGTCGTGCTATAGGTAAACCCCCCCGAAAAATTGGCTGCGGTACCCTTGCAGTTCTTGGCCGAGGGCGAACTCACCTGCTGCGTCTGCCCAAAGGCCAGCGAGATGCCGCCGACCTGGGGCTGCAATGTGATGGAGCTCACGTCCGTGATCTTCTGGCCGTAACCCAGGCCGTTGCAATAGTTCCCCGCCGGGTTGCGCGTGCAACCGGAGATCGAAATCCCGGCCGGAATGGCCAGGCTCATCAAGCAAACAAGCGTTAAAAACCGCCGCATGAATCCTCCCCGCCCCGCCGCTTCGATGCGCGGAACGGTATCTGGCGAATCCGTAAAGAAAAAATGACTTATAAGCGGCCCGTCAACATGCCTGAACTGGCCTGCAACTGGTGAAATCCGCTCCCATGACCGGCCGGCGGCGGTACGCTCTTCCATGCAGCCGGTCGGCAAAACACGCTTTGAAACTCCAAGGAAAAGTGTATCAGGACGAAGTGGCTCACGGCTCACTGCCGGCCGGAAGCTGCCCAGCCCGATTCCCCACCCCTGCTCCCAATAGACTCGCACGAGCACCGATGGCGAGCAGTCAGGGCGCGGACAGGTCCCACTACTCCGCCGGCGGCATATAGCGTGCAAACCACTCAACGGCCCGCTCTATCACGTCGCGCCGGTGGGCGGGGTCGGCAAACCCGTGCCCTTCGTTGGGGTAGACCACCAGTTGCGTGGGCACGCGCCGGTCGCGCAGGGCATGCCAGAACTCGTAGGACTGGGGCGCCGGACATTCGCCGTCCCTGTCGCCCACCACCACCAGCGTGGGCGTGCGGGCCTGCTTGATGAAGTTGATGGCCGAGCTTTTGGCGTAGACGGCCGGATCGTCGTAGACTGAGGCGCCAAAGTACGGAATCATCCACTGGTCGATCGAGTTCTCGCCATAATAGCTCTGCCAGTTCGAGATGCCCGCGCCCGCAACCGCCGCCTTGAACCGCTGCGTCTGGGTGACGGCAAACATGGTCATGAATCCCCCGTAGCTCCAGCCCGTAATCCCGACCCGGCCGGGGTCCACCGGATAGTTGGCCAGCACCGCGTCAACGCCGGCCAGAATGTCCCGCAAGTCTCCGTAGCCGAAGTCCTTGCGGTTGGCCTGGACAAACTCCTCGCCCTGCCCGAAGCTGCCCCTGGGGTTCGGCAGCAGGACGAAGTAGCCCAGCGCCGAAAAGGCCGCCGCGCTCAGGCTGCCGCCACCCCAGTGAGAGAGTTCCGCCGCGGCCGGCCCTCCGTGCACGATCACGATCAGCGGATATTTCTTGGCCGGATCGTAGTCTTTGGGCAGCATCAGCCAGCCCTGCACGCTGAACGTGTCGCTCTTCCAGTTCAGCGAGACGGACTTGCCCCAGGCCGGCTCCACGCCGTCGTTAAAGTGCGACAACTGGGTCCTAAACGCCAATTCCTCGCCGGTCAAGCTCCCCGATCTGGCCGCATAGATCTCCGGGGGGTTGTCGAAGGTGCTGGCGCGAAAGACGAACATCGAGTGATCGGCTGTGGAGGAAAGGCTCATTTCCATGCGCCCGTCGCCTACGCTGCCCGGAATGCTGAAGATGGGCGAGCCGAAGCTGGTGGTTATGCTTTCGCCGGTCGAGTCGACTTCCAGCCGGAAGCGGACCAACTGGCTGTTGCCGCCAGCCAGTTCACTCACAGCGATGTGCTCGTTGCCCTCCCACTCGATCCAGGCCGGCGAGGTGGGCCGTTGCGGGGTCAGGTCGATTGGCTGGCCGCCGCTCGAGGAGACGATCCACACATCCCCGCCCGTCGCTCCCTGGTCGCTCATCAGGCCGCCGATAAAAGCGATGGTCTTGCCCTCCGGCGACCAGCGCGGAACGGCGATCTGCATGCCGTGCAGCGGGCCGGAGACCTCGGCGGGCGCCAGAATGGCTTTGGGCAAGCCGCCAAGCTCCTGGGTGTAGAGCTTCGCGACCCACCAGTTGTTCTCTCCCGGTGGATTGGCGGCGATGTACGCCAGCCCCTTGGAATCCGGCCGCCAATCAAACTCGTAGACATGAAGATCGGATGGAGTAGCCCACTCGGGAGTCTCAGGCTTCGACGCTTTGACGCGGGCGACAGCCACCCGCTCAATCTCCACGCCATCCTCGCCAATGACTCCGGACGGCGGCTTTACGGCCGCCAGCGCCCCGGACGGGCGCGTCGCCCCTTCGACATATAAGAAGGCCACGCGGCTCCCGTCCGGCGAAAAGGCCGGCGCGTCGACGTAGCCCTTCAGTTCGGTAAGCCGCCGCGCCGGGCTGCCGCCGGGCTGAGCGGCATAGAGGTCAGTCTGCTCGCCCAGCTTGGCGCAATCGGAGAAAAAGGCCAGCGTCCTGGCGTCCGGCGACCATGCAATCTCGTCCTCGTGGCAGTGCTGCTCCGGCTTGGCCGCCGCAGTCACACGCTCGCTCTTGGCCAGGTCGTCCAGCGGAGCCACGCGGATTTCGGCGCCGTCCTTCGCATTCTGAATCCAGGCCAGATGTTTGCCATCCGGCGCAACTGCGACCTGGCTAAACGAATGGCCCCGGTTGAGCCCTTTCAGAACCTCTTCAATGCGGGCGCGATCCGGCTCCGGGGCCGCATGGGAATCCTGCGCCTGTGCGCTGGGAAGACTGAAAACCGTGCCCAAAACGAGGGCCACGCCGGCCATCGATCCAACGCTGCGTGATTTGAGAAAAGAGGGAAAAAACATACGGAAATGCTATCAGGCGGGAACGGGCGCGGGCATGACCCGCTGTGCCCATGCCCAATCAGCAATACAAGCAGGATTGCATATATTTGATTCGTGAAGAACGGCAAGTTCACCCGGTGGCGGGAAGCGATACGATGAATATCTGGAGCGAAAGATGCCAAGGATCCTGGACGGCGCGGCGATTGCCGCGGCAATCAAGCAGGAAGTTGCGGAAGAGGTGAAGCTGCTGGCAGAGCAGGGCATTCGTCCGGGCCTGGCGGTAGTGCTGGTGGGCCATGTGGCCGCGTCGGAGATTTATGTCCGCGGCAAAGCGCAGACCTGCGCCGAACTCGGAATCTTCAGTGAAGTCGTCACCCCGCCCGAGACCGTCACCACCCAGGAGATGCTCGACCTGGTGGCCAGCCTCAATGGTCGAGAGGACATCGACGGCATCCTCATCCAGTTGCCGCTGCCGGCACAAGTCGATACAAAAGCTCTGCTCGATGCTGTCTCGCCATCCAAAGACGTGGACGGCCTTCATCCGGTGAACGCGGGCCTCTTGCAGGCAGGCCGGCCGGCTCTGGCGCCCTGCACGCCCGCCGGGGTGATTGAGATTTTGAAGCGCAGCGGCATTGCCATCAGCGGTCGGCACGCCGTTGTCGTGGGCCGCAGCGACCTCGTCGGCAAACCTGCCGCCATCCTGCTGCTCCACCAGAATGCAACCGTGACGATTTGCCATTCCAAGACGCAAAAGCTCGGAGAGCTCACCCGCCAGGCCGACATCCTGGTCGCCGCCATCGGCCGCCCCGGCTTCATTACCCCGGAGATGGTCTCCCCCGGCGCAACCATCATCGACGTGGGCATCAACCGCATCGCCAGCCGCGAGGAGTTCGACCGCTTCTTTGCCGGCGACCAAAAGCGCGAAGCTACGTTCGCAAAGCGGGGTTCGGTCATTGTGGGCGACGTGCACCCCAAAGCCTTCGAACTGGCTGGCGCGTACACTCCCGTGCCCGGCGGCGTCGGCCCGCTGACCATAGCCATGCTGATGGCCAACACCGTCCGTGCCGCCAAAATGCGGCGGGGGCTCTAGAATGATTTTCACTGCCTGACAGAAGGATGAGGCCTATGCTTGCTTCCAACTGTATACGCACTCTTGGATGGATCGCCTGTTTTCTTTTTGTCCCTCCCAACTGCTATTCCCAATATCCACTAAGGCAGGAACTGACACAGGCAGGGATTCCCTTGACCTCATTCAGCAAGGCCGAACTGGATGAGATTGTCGATGGAGCAGGTGCCAATAAGGATCAGTACGTCTATTTCGCCTATTTGCGAACCAAGGGCGAGATGTTGACCGGCAAACCCCAAGTGTTGCGATACGACCAGAAGACCGGCGCAATCCTTCGTTCAGAAGTGCAACTGAAAGAAAAGGTCATAAGCTTAGGCTCTCCTGATGATGTCGAGTTTGTGGACGACTACGTCCTCTTGTCTTTTCACTACAATCCCTCAGCCAGCTCAGTTGTGGTTCTGGATCAACAACTTAAAATTGTGGAGTTACTTTATGGATTCGAAATATCCCGGGTTGCACGAAACCAAATCGTGATGGTTGAGAATATGATGCACTTCGCTCCCGTGCATCCCGAACGATTGGAATTTGTGGATCTGCATACAGGTGCGAACACGGAGCTCTACCCGCCAAAAGGCGATACGCTTCGTGAACGTTTCGCACTTGAAAGCGAAAAGCATATGCCATCGGTAGAGGTTTGCAAGCAACTGGAGAACGATCTTTGCGATCCGAAATTGTACGATGAGGATGTTAGCTTTCTCGGTTCTGACGGAAATGGCCGGTTTGCACTCGTAGCCGCTCGGGATGCATCGCATGCGACAAAGAAGGATGAGGTGCCTGTCACCGTCGCATCCGAGTCGGCCCTCTATATCTATCAACAGGGCAAGAGCGGCTGGCTCTATTGCGAAATGCAAGTATCGGAGGATGAAGCGAAAGCGTTGATCGGTCAGGATAAGAATGGATACGACAGTGTCAAAGCACGCTGCATTCCCAATTTGCCGGTTGTGGCGGATATGACAACCGCCGGCTTTAACCCTTTCCCCCACCCACAGCGGCGCGCAAAGTGAGGTTTATTCACCCATGCTAAGAGTTGGACTCACTGGCGGCCTGGGCAGCGGCAAGAGCACCGTTGCCGCAATCCTGCGCGAAATGGGCGCCGAGGTGATCGAGGCCGATGAGCTGGGCCGCGCGCTGATGGAACCGGGCCAGCAGGTCTATGCCGAGATTGTGCGCGTTTTCGGCCCTGAAGTGGTCAATCCCGATGGCCGCCTCAACCGCGCCCGGCTGGCCGCACTCGCCTTTCAGGGCGGGCGGCTCAACGATCTGAACGCCATCGTGCATCCGGAGGTGATCGCCGTCGAGCGCCGCTGGATGAACTCGGTCTTTGCCAGGAACCCCGCGGCTGTGGCTGTCATCGAGTCGGCGCTGATCTTTGAGGTGGAGCGCGACGCCCGCGCTCGCGGTGAAAAGGAGAGCGTGTTGGCCGATTGGCGCCGCCGCATTGACCGCGTGATCCTGGTCACCGCGCCCGACGAGTTGAAGATCGCCCGTTATGCCGCCAGAATCAGCTCATCCAGCTCTCCCGGCCGCTCCGGTCCTGCCCGCAAGGCCGCCGAAGCCGATGCCCGTCTCCGGCTCGCCCACCAGATCCCCGATGCGGAGAAGGCTGCCCGCGCCGACTATGTCCTTGAAAACACAGGAGATCAATCCGCGCTCCACTCCCAGGTTGCCGCGCTGTGGCAGCGCCTTTGTGAGGAGAGCAACAAATTTCCGCCTACCTTGTCTTTAGAATAAGAGAAGTGGTGGCCGCGCCGCTCCCTCAGGGAACTTGCGTGCGCTGCCGCCGTAAACCAGTTGTCAGTGGTCAGCTTTCAGTTGTAGGTGGTCGTCGATTCTGCTATAAGCGGTCTTTACTGAAAACTGACCAGTGATGATTGACGATTTCAGGAAGGTTTTTAGGGTTTAGGAGCTATGAAACTACTGCGCCGCGTTCTCCTGGTTGTCCTTCTGGTGGGCGGATTCTGGTACCTCACCTCGCATCTCTCCCCCAGTCCTGGCGGTCCGGCCTGGAGCCATTTCGCGCTCTTTCCCGCCAAGGCATCGAACTCTCCGCTCCAGCTTACCGAGGCCGAGGCCGCGCCCGCCTATGACGCCGAGGAGCAGAACAACATCGCCGTCTACAAGCGGGTGCTGCCCTCGGTAGTCAACATCACTTCCACAATACTGGTCTTCAACTTCTTTGAGGGAGTCGTCCCGCAGCACGGCCAGGGCTCCGGCTTCATCCTCGACAAGGCTGGCCATGTACTCACCAACTACCATGTGGTCGAGAACGCCAATCGCGGCATCGAGGTCATGCTCAGCAACAAGCGCCGCTACACCGCCAAGGTGGTGGGCACTGACAGGGTTCACGATCTGGCCCTGTTGCAAATCGACGCGCCTAACCTGCAACCGGTCACGCTGGCCGATTCCAGTGAGCTTGCCGTGGGCCAGAAGGTCTACGCCATCGGCAATCCCTTCGGCCTCAGCGGCACCATGACCCGCGGCATCATCAGCTCCATCCGCTCCATTCACGGAGCCGAAGGCGCGCCCATTGAGGACGCCATCCAGACCGACGCGGCCATCAACCCCGGCAACTCCGGCGGCCCGCTGCTCAACTCCCGCGGCGAGGTCATCGGCATCAACACCATGATCGCCTCCAACGGCGCCGAACAGAACTCGGGCATCGGCTTTGCCATTCCCATCAACACGGCCAAGGCGGTGCTGGCCGATCTCACCCGCTACGGGCGCGTCAAGCGGCCCTCGTTGGGCATCGTCTCCTACGCCATCGGCCCCGATCTGGCCTCCCAGATGGGCCTCGCCGTCGATGATGGCGTCCTCATCCAGAAGGTCCTCCCCGGCGGCGCGGCTGAGCAGGCCGGCCTGCGCGGCGGCAACCAGCAAGCCTACGTGGGTAACACTCCCATCCTGCTGGGCGGCGACCTCATCGTCGCCATTGATGGCCAACAAGTCACCGATCCGCAGGACATCAGCGCCCTCATGGACAAACACCAGGCCGGCGACACCATCAGCGTCACCTTCTATCGCGGCCACAAACAGATGACCCTCAAATTGATTCTGGGAGAAGCGCGGGACGCAAACACTTAGAATTCTGTCAAAAAAATGGTGGGTCAGGGCTTTAGCCCTGACGTTCGGTGAGCATAATTACTCGCCTTTCGGCCACAGATGCAGATCAAGTCTCCCCAAAAGCGGTCCACAAGTCGTACAATTCGAGGTAGCACTCCTGAAAACGGAGATCCCTGTTTACACTGTGTGCAGTGGCGTCGGCGAGGGAAATCTGAGTTTTGTGCGGATGCTGATCGACAGAGGCGAGAATGTGAACGCAAAGAACCAGGATGGTCAAACGGCATTGTGGTGTGTGGAAGGCAATTCATGCCGGAGACCGGATGTAGTTCGGATCCTGTGGGATGCGGGCGCAAGGTGAGCGTTCTGCTCGCGTCGACTTGAGATATGCAGTACCACGGAGAGAGAGAAGTCATGAACACACGATCGAGTCTTTTCGGGCTCATGCTTTTTCCGCTGTTATGCGCAATCGCCCTTCCGGCGCCTGCGCAGACGGCCAAACCCGCTGCCCCGGCACACCAGCAGGCTGCCGACACGGCTGCCCGCAAACAGCTTGCAGCCTATCTGGCAGATTTCCAGAACAGCCCTGATGACGCCGCCCTGCGCAACAAGATCGTCGAGTTGGCCAAGACCATGAAGCCGGCTCCGGCGATTCCCCAACTTGCGCGGGATACTTTTGCCCATGCTGCTGCGCAGATGAAGGCTGCTTCGTCCCCGGACGATTTCAAAGCTGCCGCCAGGCACTTTGAGCAGGTTGGCGTGCAGGCTCCCTGGTATGCCGATGCCTATTACAGCGCCGCCTCCGCCTACGCCAAGGCCGCTGACTACGACGACGCCAAGCGCAACCTGGCGCTTTATCTGGCGGCAGTGCACCCTGGGGTTGACACCCAGGCCGCCGTGGAACTGGGGCGCGGTCTTGACCGCCAGCTGGACGAGCAGCAGCTTCAGCTGGCGTTGCGGCAGTTTAACGCCAACCCCACCGACGCGGCTCGGCTACAGATCATCAGGCTGGTTCAGGCCATGAAGAATCCTCCGGAGATTCCCGAAACGGCCCGTGGGCATTACGTGATGGCCGTAGTCCTCGCGAACTCGGCGGAGGACACTACCGGCTTTGAGCGCGCCATCGAGGAGTACAAAGCAGCCTTGTCGGCCGCTCCCTGGTGGGGCGATGCGTATAAGAAGCTGGCCGAGGCCCAGAAAGCCGCAGAGCGGTTTGACGACGCCATCGCCAGCATGAACCTTTACATGCTCACCCAACCCGACTTCGCCCGCGACGCCCAGGATGAGATCTATCAGATCATGGCGCTCAAGAAGACGGCGGATGCGGAAAATGCGGTAATAAAACAAAGGGAAGAACGCCAACAGAAACTCTTGCAGGATCAGCAGGAAAAAGAGCGTGCTGCCGCCGAAGGAAAGAATCTCACCGTCGAGGGAAGGTGGTATCGAATCCCCGTGCCGGGCGACTTCTTTATCGGCGGCAAGTCAGATCCCGAATGTGACTATTTTATCAATGAAAATGGCGGACGATGGACAATTACAAATCATTGCCCCTGGCCTACATGGGCCATAGATAAAATACAAGTCCGGGCCAGGCAAATCAATTTCCAACTATCAGGACATTTTCCTGGGTACCCCTACTCTGTGGCGACTGTTACGTTCACGCTGTCCGTTGACGGGAAAACATTGGAGGGTATAGAGTCCGTTTTTCAAAACGGAACAGAGCATCTTGGTGACCACACTGTGCGCTGGATTCGTAGAGAGTAACAGAGAAGGAAGAATTGAACTGGGCGCTCCCGATAAGGAAGCGGCCTCGTCAAGGCGCAATTAACCCGGGCGGTGCGTGAGCGCCGCTCGTCTTGCCTGAGGATATGAGGACCACGGCTCTGGTAGATTGACGCTAAGAATTGAGCGGCGCAAGGTCGCCGTCTGCTGGCCCCATCTTGACGATCTGGCCCTGAAGTTTGTCGGTAGGCTGTAATGAGCCAATCGTTATGTGTATAGGCTTCGCGGGCCGTCCGCCGCGGCGGACGGCCCGTTCCGTCTGTGATCCTCTAGAAACCGGCCTGGGCTGCGTTCTGCTCCGCTTGCGCCACTTGAATCCGCGCCAGTTCCAACGGCTCGCCATAGTGACCGGCCACAATCCTGGCCGCTTGAGAGCCGTCCAGATAGGGCCGCACCTGGGCCAATTTGATAGTGGACTGAGCGGCCATCTGCGCCACCTGCGCCTTGCTGCTGATGGATTCGACCAGCGCCAGCATCGCGTTCACGATGGTTCCCACCGCGCTAATCGCATTCAAAGCATGTTGCTGGCTGGCCGGATCGATGATCTTCGCGGCCGAGAGCAAAGCAGCATTCACGTTCTGCTGCAAGGCAACCACCTGAGCTTGTAATTGCGCCAGAGTAGTTGCGTTCGGGTTGGCCAAATATGCCTTGGCTTGCGCCACCAATAGATTTGAGCCCGCATCGAATCCAGTTGTTGCAGCGGCAAATATCGGCGCGTCCGCAGGCATCAGCAGCGCCGCGGTCGAGTCCACCGTCTCCACTGCGCTTTGCAGAGCCGGCGTCCAGTGCACGATGTCCTGAGCCACGGTTGCGCCCGAGCAGCCGCCCATGAATGGCAACGGCAGCAGCAGAGCGATCAGCGCCCATGCGCCGAGCTTCTGCGTAGAGCCGGCCGTGGATGTAGATCCGGGATCTCTCGCCAGCAAGCCCAGAAGCGCAGTAGCCAGAGCGCTCGCCAGCGTGACGACGGTGCCCGTGCCCGCTTGACCCAGTGAAATCCCCTGCTGCGAAAGAACGCTGGCGATGGTGACGGTTGCGATCAGCAGCCCGGCCGCCGATGTCTTCGGGTGGTTCCATATATTCGAGATGGGATTCATGCGGAAAGCTCCTTCCAAGAGCGACGGGCGGCAGGAGCCGCCGTTTGTTTTTTGAGATTTGCAGGGATGTTTGCCTTCCCAGTGGCTCTGCTTCCTGCCGGCGGCCAGCCCGCCCTTCCGGGCCGGCCGCTGGACTTGGGTTTCGGCTGCTCTCAGTGTCTTGAAGTTGCCGTGGTTCCGGTCTGGCTTCCAGTGGAGAGTCCATGCCGCGCAGACTTCGACGGTCCCACGCCCCGGCGCCATCCGCTTTGGGGGAGGGCGTACACATTCGCCGGGTGCGGCATCTCCGTCGTTTGTCTGGCTACCTTTAAGCCTAGGCAATCCGTGGCATATCTTCTGTAGGGATGGGTGAGT
>Ga0181533_1004975_pt1 | contig 13129 bp, 3 predicted proteins | sample PEATcosm2014_Bin_45_FD_119772 | JGI IMG/M metagenome (GOLD analysis project Ga0181533, IMG submission 119772) | Peatland microbial communities from MTU Mesocosm Facility, Houghton, MI, USA - PEATcosm2014_Bin11_60_metaG | ecosystem: Environmental > Terrestrial > Soil > Wetlands > Peat | place... | reverse complement strand
CTGACCATGTAGGGAGAAACAACGGCCACGTCCTCGCCCGAGTTGGTTGTGCAGCCTATTGGCGGGTAGCCTCCCGGGTTGTATGCGCTGCCTATGTTACTGAGACTCTGCGTGAACGTGTTGGAGGAACCGTTGGTGTAGTTCACAATGAACTGCTGCGATGACTGTGCGGGCGCTGCGATCCCCAGCAATTCCAGCCTGCTGTATGAGCCGGAAGGCAGGGTAATCGTTTGCCCTGTGCCGGCAACCACATCGTTCGTGTTGGCCGGACCAAGATCGAATTGTGTGCCATTGTAATTCAACCTTGTGACGCCATTTGGTTCGAGAACATCCGCCGGAAAGACATTACCACCTGTACCACTTGACCACAGGGTGCCTGATGATGGGATGGAGGACTGGTCAGCGACAGTATAAAACCCTGCCGCGTTGTAGTGGGAAGAGAGGTTCACCGGCGTACCCATGCCTCCGCTAAGCGCTGGGTTGACGACAAGAGGAATATATCCCGTTATTGTTGGGTAGCCTGCTGCCGTGCCTTCGACAATTCCGTTGGGCCAGTAGGCCCCCGTGCTGCAGGTCGTCCCGAAAAGCGTGGCATTATCGCTAACGTTTAACGTGACGTTGCTCTCCTCCCAATTGGCGGGCGTGTACGGCCACGTGGACCATGATGACAATGTGGCGGGGTTGAACGAAGCCGTTATGCCGCTAGGCATGGAGCTTACGGCCAGACTGACTGGCGCGTTGAATCCATTAAGGCCCCAGGCTGCGATCGGGAGACCTACCGTGCTTCCCTGGTTGACCGGGTATCCCATACCATAATACAAATTAAAACTCGGAAGATTTTTCATGCCCAGGTCCACAAAAGCCGGCAGATAGACGTTCACAAAAGCCGTTTGCGTCAGATTGCCGCTGGTACCTTGCACTGCGACCAGATAATTTCCTCCCTGAGTCACGCCCGACGTCGTCGTAACTGTCAGCGTGACACTGCCTCCGCATGAAACCGAAGAGGCACTGAGGCTGGCCGTCATGCCAAAGGTCTCATCGTCGGTTCCACCCGCTCCCGCAATCACGGCCTTCAATTTGGCTGTCCCGGTAAAGCCATCCAGGCCCTTCAGGGTTATCGTGCTTGTTCCTGTTCCCCCCGGTGTGAGATTCAGCGCCGACGGAGACGAGGTCAACGAAAAGTTCGGGTTGGAAGTGTTGGGATAAAGCGTTGTGAAGATGGTCGGTCCGTTTGGAGTTCCCCACCCGCTCGCCAAGTCGTAGCCCGGTATGGCGGCGAAGCCCTGGTCCCCATTTGGCAAACAACTCGTATAAGGGGCGCAGGGCTGGCCATTATCGTTGTTGCCGGTGGTAATGTCGTGGAATGTGTTGGCGTAAGTGGCGCCCCCGGCTAGGCCCAGCGGGTAGATGACCGCGTTTATCGTGCCGATAGGGTGGTTGCTGCCGGAAGCGGTGGCGTTCTCGGCTGCCTGCTGGTTGATTAGTGCTGTAACACCAGCCCACGTCGGCGCCGCCTCGCTGGTTCCGGAGGTCGCGTCCGATGCGACATCAGGATAGTTACGCGAGATCAGACTGCCCTCGTTCGCCGAGGTGATCGCGGGTGCCTGGCTCCAGGGAAAGGGCGGATTTGTCGGAATTGGTATGCAGCCCTGCGGATCCATGTTGGCGGGATCATATCCTGTGCTGTCGAACCAGCCAACGGTCTCCGACTGCCAACTTCCATTGTTGTCCACGGTGAGAAGGGTTCCACCGACAGAGGTCACGTAAGGACTGTCGGTGGGCATACCGAAGTCCCCAAAATACGCCGCACCATCGCCCGTAGCCGAGTAATAAGTTTGGCCTTGGGCCGACATTTCTTCGCGTATCGGTTCGTTACCATCGTCCAGGTAACACCCCCCCCATCCATAGGATGAGCTGAATTGTTTGACAATATTGTCAGAGGCCGCCTGCGCCTCATAGTCGTATAAAATTACGGCTGCGGCGCCGGGCGCCATGTTTTGCGCCGCCAGAACATCCAGATTAACCTCCCCATTGGAACAAAACCAAGGAGCCGACACCCAATTAGGATCAGTAGCGTCGCAGATTCCCACATCCGAGAAAGCATTGACAATGGGGGGAACGTTGGCCTGCTGTTGGGAGGTGTTGTAATAGATGTAGATGTCAGAATAGAGATATTCCCCATCCACTAAGCCGACCGCTTGTCCGGAACCGGTGAGAGGTGTTTCGCCGGCGTAGCCCGAACGCAAGTAGTAGAACCACCCCTCGTTAGGGAGGGTCCCCATGTTTAAGTCGCTATGCACTCCGCTGCCGGTCGTTTCAGCGCCGGGCCTTTTTAGCCTGCCCTGCAAAATGTCATTGAGAATCCTCCTTTGCGCTGCCTTCTTCTCCGGAGTGGCGTACGGACGATGTGGCTGATCATAAGAACTCAGCCCTTTCACTCCCCATACCGGTATGCCCGCCTCTACTGTCGGCTCACTGTCCGGCGCATAATAAGTCCGGTTCTCCGTCGGGTGCTGGTACTGGTACAGGTGCACATTAAACGCGCGTTCGATGTCAGAAACTTTCCCGACTACTTCTATTTCCATACGGTTCCTATATGTGTGTGTCACTTGCAACCCGTATGATTGTGCGAAACCCTTTACCCGCTCATGATCCACCACGGTCGGTCCGAATCTATCGGTAAAGTCCTCAACGCTCAGATAATGGTGGTATTCCGGGCTAGCCGGATCATAGATTTGCTGTACCTGCCGGTCCAGTTCTTCCTTGTCCCCCACTGGCAGCATGATGGACAGCTTCATTTGCTGTGAGCCGAGTAGCCGGCTGATCGGCTGCGCACCTAGCGGTGCCGCTGCGCGCGTGTGTAAAGTCTGCCTGTCAGCGATGTAGGATGGTTGTTGTCCAAAAGAAATTACGGAACTAACCGTTACCACGGACAGCAGGATAACTAAGATACACAATGCTGAACGAATTGCATGGATCCTTGGTATTCGCATGAGCAGATCTCCTTACCGCACCTATGAGAGGAGCTAACTTTCCACTGTCCGATTAAGAACTACTCAAGCAACTGGGTGTAGCGTCGCCGGGGCGACTTCGATCGCAATCGAAACGCTTCCCAACTGCTGCGAGGAAGCCTTGACCATGACATTTCCGGATGTCTTGAGCGATTGCACCATTGCGACACACAGGCCATTGAACGCGCTTCGCCGACCTTCCGCGGGAGAGTCGGGCTTGTCCGGCTCGTGACAACTCGGATCGCCGTTACCCATCCCAATCAATCGGCCGGGGCCTGAGACATGGAAGCTAAGTTGGTTGGATGCAGTCGGTACAATGCGCCCCTGTGCGTCCACGATCTGAGCCGATACTACGGAAAGATCGGATCCATCGGCCGCGATGGTCTGCCGGTCAGCACGCAACAGGATTCGCGCCGGAGATCCCGTCGTCTCACGCTTATCTGTGAGCACGACACGACCCTGGCTTGATCCGCGCGCTTCCAGCAGCCCTGGGGCATATTTGACTTTCCATTCGAGGTGCGAATTCTTGCGCACACGCTTCGCTCCGAGACTCTTGCCATTCAAGAACAGGTCGACGCTTTCGAGATTCGTGTGACACCATACGTCAATTTCCTGGCCTTCTTTTTCGGCCCAATTCCAGTGGGGAAAAAGATGCAGCACGGGTTGCGATCCCCACCAGGCTTGGTAATAGAAATAATTGTCTTTGGGAAAGCCGCAGGTATCCATCGCGCCAAAATGAGAGCTAATGCACGGCCAGCTATATGGACTAGGTTCGCCGCGATAGTCGAATCCCGTCCACACAAAGCCGCCAGCGAGAAACTTGCGTTCGGCAAAGAAGGTCCACCATTGTTCTGCGGTGGCGCCATAATCCGGGCAGTTCACGTCGTAAGCGCTTACATATCCCTTGCTGGTATCATCTGCATAAATTCCGCGAGTACAGTAAGTGCCGGCGGTTTCGGTTCCTATCGTTGGTAATGCCGGAAAGGTACGGTGAAAAGCATCCAGGTCTTCTCTTTGATAATTGAACCCTTGCACGTCCACGGCTCTGGGCACGCCCTTTCCATCGGAATACCCGCTGTCCATCGCGACCGTGATTGGACGGGATGGATCGAGACGACGTGCCAGTCCTCGCATTGATTCGACAATCCGACGGCCGTGTACGTTTCCCTGTACCGCCCATTCCTCATTTCCCAGCGACCACATGATTACGCTCGGATGATTCCGATCGCGCCGAATCATCCGCTCCAACTGGCTCAAGCCTTCCGGGGTGGAGCACATCATACGTGTCTCATCCAACACCAGCATGCCCAGGCGATCGCACGCGTCGAGAAGCTCAGGAGCGGGAGGATTGTGCGATGTCCGATAGGCATTTGATCCGATTCCTTTGAGACGTTCCACACGGTAGTAATGCAGGCGATCCGGCAAGGCTGTGCCAACACCGGCGTGATCCTGGTGATTGCACGTGCCCTTGATTTTTACCGGCTTGTCATTGAGGAAAAATCCTGTGGCAGGATCGAAGCGAATGGAGCGAATGCCGAATGTAGTCTCCGTTTGGTCAACCAAATCGGCATCGGTGTGAACCTCTGTAATCAATCGGTAGAGGTTCGGTTCGTCCAACGACCACAGTTGAGGAGCATCGAGCGAGGTTTGTGATTCGAACTTGAAAGTCTCTCCTGCAGCGAGCGTTTCCAAATTGCTTTGAGTGGAACCAACGGTTTCTCCGGCAGCGTTGAGGACTCGAGAAATCACCCGGCACTTTCTTGCCTCAGTGCTTTCGTTCTGAATCTCCGAGCTGATCGACAGCAAAGCACGGCTATCCTGAAGTTCAGATCTCACAAACGCGCCCCACTGCGCCACATGTACCGGAGCCGTCTTGGTCAGCCAGACATGACGATAGATTCCGGCTCCTTCGTAGAACCATCCTTCCCCGAGTGTGGCGTCCACTCGAACCGTGAGCACATTCTTGCCGCCGAAATTGGCGAGGTCGGTGAGATCGAAGTGGAAGGGCGCATATCCGCTGAAGTTTTCTCCAATGTAGAAACCGTTGAAGATCACGATGGCATCGCGAAACACCCCATCGAACTCTACCGCAATGCGTTTTTCAGCATCCGTGCTCTCTAGATCGAAAACTCGCCGGTACCACCCAATGCTCGTTTCCGGATAATTTCTCCCGAGCGGCTTGCCGCCGTGCTCAGGCAGTTCGGGTGCGTTTTTAAACGGGAGTTCGACCGCCCAGTCATGGGGAAGGTCGACTGTACGCCATGCGGAGTCATTAAATTCCAGTTGGCAAACGTCGGGGAAATCGCCGCACTTTGCAAATGTTAGTTCGCGTGCAGGAGCGCCGTACCCAAAGTCTTTCTCTGGATCAGTCGCATGACCGAGATGAAAGCGCCAACCGAAATCCAAAAGGAGCCGCTCGCGAGGCGATGACGAGTTTTTCGGAACAATGTGTTCTAGCTGGCGTGGAGAAGCTTCTGGCGACTGCGTTTGGGACGGATCGAAACCCTGCGTCGCCCACGGAAACGCGGCTGCACTGGCCGAAGCCGCCAAACCCGCTTTCAGAATTCCTCGACGCGTCCATTTCGGCATGATCTTCTCGGACTCGTGATTCTCTACTTCCTAACCTCAACTCAATGATCGTTGACGCCGAAACTCGTGATTTGCCGCTTCCGACTTAGCTAGCATGCCGTTTCGCTTCCGGTTTCGGGGACACTCCTTCGCCCTCACATTCCGGGTGGAGCCCAGCCGCCAATGCAAGAAACCACAAGGCCGAATTGCTGGTCAACTGCGGGCCGAACGTGTTTGAAGCTTCGTCGCCGAGTCTGAACCGACCTTCTTGTTTGCAGAGCGTGCAATCAAGCTGCCCTGCGGTTTCCTGTAACGCATGTCGCCCTCTTTGAACTCGGACCGTGTGAAGACTACTGCTTGTTGCGGCGAGCGGAGATGACGCCAGCGACCTCCATCTCCGCCGAAAGGTGGTTCAGAGTCGCTAGAAGTCGAACTGCACTTTCATCGCCATGGTGCGGAAGCCGGCGTGGTTGCCTTCAAAAACGCCCTCGGAGCTGTTACAGGTAAAGTTGTTGAGGACAGCAACGCACGGCCCTCCGTTGGGGCCGTTGAAGAGGTCCGTGATCGTGCCGTCCGGATTGTAGTAATGGGGATGGTTAAAGAGATCGGAGATCAGGAGCGAATACCTCAAATCCATGTGCTCGCGAATGGGAAAAGTCTTTCCAATGCCCAGGTGCGTCACGGCCAGCGGATCGCCGTGCAGGCTGTTTACGGCGGCGTTTCCGTACCGGCCCACAGCTACTTGCGCCGTATTGAGACAAAGCGGATCGGTCGGCGGACATCCAGGAATCATGAACGCGCCAACCTGGGAATACACGTACGGAACGTTCTGGCCAGTGACCGGATCTACGGTGCCAAGCCCGCAAACTCCATTCGGATCTGGACAACTGACGACAGGCGTGTTGAACCACCGGGAGTAACTGCGCTGGTCACGGGGGAGATTGCCATTTGTACCCGGAATCTGGTCCGGCAGTCCGGAGTATGTGTTGGTGTTTGGGTAATCTATAGTCCCGTTGAAATACGGCCCAAATAACCATCCCGAGGCCAGGTAGGTGAACGATTCCAGCGTCCATCCGCCAACGATTTGGTTGACGATTCCGGGCGCGCCAGCAAGAAAACGCTGCCCCTTGCCGAAGGGAAGATTCCAGGTGACATTCAGTACGACGCGATTTCGCGTATCCCCGCCATTGGGCGCCCAGCGGCTCAAGTACTGCGATACGTTTGCGCCATCAACGTTTCCCATATTGCTGATGTCGGAGGCGAGAGTGTAGGAAGCATCGAAAGTGACTGAGCCTTGTCGGCGCTTCGCCTCGAATTGAAACGCATCGTAGTGCGCCTTGCCCCCATTCCTGGCCTCCCAAACGTAGCTGAGATTGGGGAACGGCACGAGGGGCACGCCATTGGCATTCACAAAGGGAGTCATATTCGCTGGTTTCTGGTCGAAATTTGTGAACCAGACTTGATTTTCTGAGCGCGATCCGATGTAGGAGGCACGGAAGCCCATTTTCCTCACTTCTTTTTCCAGCGTTACATTGAAGTTGTGGATGGAGCCGTTATGCCAGTGTGCCCCCAGGGAGGTTACACCCTCGCTGGCAGGCGCCGGCCCCGCCAAAGTTGAGGTCGCGAAGGGATCCGGGAATTGCAATGGCGGCGGGTATGAACCAGGAACTTGAGGCGGCATGAAAGTCGGGGCATAGAAATTCTGCGACAGAGGCCAGAAGGGACCCTCGTAGTAGCCGATTTGTGTTCCGTTGTAGTAGCGGGAGTAGCGCTGCCAATAGAGTCCGTATCCGCCGCGAAGAACCACCTCACCCGGCAAGCGATAGGCCACGCCGATGCGCGGTCCCCAGTTGCCCCAGTCGGGGGTCGGACGCTCATTTCCCGCAACGATTGTCGGGGACGCGCACGTCGACGGAGCCCCCGTTGGACAAGCGAGCAGGGATAGATAACTGGGGTTCACCTGGTTGAGATGAGCGGATGGCACAATGATTTCGTTCAAAGCTGGGTTGAAGTTGTACATCAGGCCATCCGCATAATTTGCCAGGCCTTCGTAATCCCACCGCAAACCATAATCCAGCGTGAGTTTCGGCGTGACCTTGAAGGTGTCGGAGGCATAGATTCCGAATACGTTCGTGGTTAGCGTGCGATCCAGCAATGGGGTCGACCTCTCCGAATACTCCGGCAAACCCAGTAAGAAATCGGCATAGCTAAAGCCAGAGTTGGGGACAGCCCTCCATTGAGAATTCTGCAGTTCCCAGCCCGTCGTATATCGACCGTCGAAACTAAAGCTGCCGTAATCCGGGGTGCCTCCGGAGAAGGCGTCTTTGCCATTAGCAATGTGCTGGAAAGTCTCGCCGAAAGTCCACACATGTCGGCCCGTGGACCAGGTCACGTCGTCCGTAAACGACCAGTCGGTCGCATTGTCCTGGACCCAGCCAAGCTCACCCAAACCGGTGGGAGCGCTTTGCCCGCCGAAGCTGATGGTGGGCATTCCCACCCCGTTGTAGCCGCTGGGGTTCACCCCCTGAAGGCCAATCTGCTGGATCAGAGTTTGGCCGTGGGGCAGGTTGGCGTCATTGCTCGGAATGCCATAAACCTGACGGTCGTGTGATACGGAGGCGACGAAATGGTTGACCAGCCGAGACGAGAAGGTATGAATGTCTGACAGGCTTATCATCCCTTCATTTCTGACGTGGGTCTGGGGAAGCGAGGGTACACCGCCCGGCCAGTCGTAGGGAGTGCTCCGCAGCTGGCCAGAGAAGAAGAGCGAGTTTTTCGAGGTCGGGTTGTGGTCGAGACGGAGGAACAACCAATTACCACTGTAGTAGTCGGAAAAAGCGCCACCGGTCGTATAGGGGTGCAGCCACACATAATTGCCTGTGCCGCTGTAACCAACTCCTGGTTGCAGCGACGGGTAGAACTTTTGCAGGCCAAGAGAAACCGGGCTCAGCATGTTTTGGGGTATAACGTTGTTCAGGAAGGGCTGGCCATTGAAAGGGTTGTACAGCTGGATGTTCCCGACTGCCTGGCTATTGCACAGATCGCTGGAATTGAATCCCGCCGGACAGAGCTCGCCAAAATTCCCCTGCATCATGGCCGCACTTGGGACTGTGGCATGCTCATACGTGCCTGCCGGACTCCGCGTCAGATAATAGGAAGCGTAGAAAAAGGTCTTGTCTTTCCAGATCGGCCCGCCGAATTCCGCTTGGCCGTCGTGTTCCATGCCATGCGGCTTGAGCAGCGGAGCCAGTGGCGGGGAAGTCTGGGGAGGTTGTTGCGCGTAAAACGCCTCGTCCATACGCTGGTAGTGCACGGAACCATGAAAGGCGCTCGTGCCGCGCTTCGAGGTCAGGTTGTAGGAGACCGGGCGCGCGCTGGTGGCGGGCGCATTCATCGTGGTGATGCTGGCTTCCTGATAGAAGTTGATGTTGTTCCTTTGCTCCCCATAGCGATCGCTGGAAACGCCATCGAACTGCTGTGCCACCTGGTCGAAGAGCATTCCATTAATTTCTAGATTCCAGCCATAGGTTTGAACGCCCGGCAGCGTCTGGAACATGGCAAACGGGTTGGGATAATACTGCACCAGCGGGGCATTCACGACTTCTTTGCTGGTGAATTCCGCATTGATGGTTCCACTTTCGGTCTCAATCACTGGAGCGCCAGCTACTACTTCTATCGTCTCGTTGACGGTCGCGGGAGTAAGCTTCACGTCCAGGCGTTGAATATGCCCGGAGTCGAGCACCACATCATTGAATACGACCGTCTTGAAGCCTTGAAAGGAGGCTTGCACTTTGTACGTGCCAGGTTTGAGATCCGGAATCTCAAAGACACCTTGGCTGTTGCTGGTCAGGGAGCGAACTAGCGTACCCGTAGATGGCTCCGTTACTTTGATCGTTACTGATGGCACCATGGCGCCGGTCTGGTCAGAGACGGTGCCGCGCAAAGTGGCGAGGCCTAACTGTTGTGCGAATGCGGCAGGTGCAGCCAGCACAATCGCAAGGAATAGAAGCAACGCCTGCAGAAACAGGTCACTCGATGTTCTCTTTGTCATGATTCGCCTCCACCACCTGTGCCGTGCGCATTCGGGTCGAGTTGCACTCGACTCGTCGAGCCTTGAATCGGCGTAAGAGTGGATCAGGTCCTGGGCGACAGTCAAGACATCTCGCAATGATCCGTTTATTCCCGGCTATTTGCTTGAATTCACAGGAGATGTGCCGAGTTCTTGACCCACTCTGGAAGTCCTTGTTGGTGGTCAATCGTACATGCTAAGCTTCCGTGGTCCTCTACCGTTTGGGGCGGTATGGAATCCCTGACTCATTCCGATCAAGTGTTACGCTTTGGCGTTTTTGAGCTTGATTTGACGGCAGGAACGCTGCGCAAGCACGGTGTGCGCATAAAGCTGCAGGACCAGCCATTCCAGATTCTCAAGTGCCTGCTGGATCATCCCGGTGAACTGGTTACGCGGGACCAATTACGCCATAAGCTGTGGACCGACGGCACGTTCGTCGATTTTGACCGTGGCTTGAACACCGCGATTACGAAGCTGCGTACCGCTCTCGGGGATCCAGCGGAGACGCCGCGTTTCATCGAGACCGTGCCTCGCCAAGGCTACCGGTTCATCGCGCCGGTTTCGGCCGCAGGCGAACATTCGAAAACAACCATAACCTCGGCTGCATTGGGGACTGATGGGAGTAGCTCATCAGGTGGGATTTCTCCGCCCCTGGTTCCTCCAATGGAAGCGCCAGTCCGATCTCTGCGTTCATCAAGATATGTACTCATAGCCTTGGCTCTGGTGCTAACCCTCGCTGGAATTCTCTTTTACAGACATTCCACTAACACCTCACGCTCGCGTGCGACTCCACCCATCGCCAGGCGTTCCATTGCGGTGGTGGGATTCAAGAACCTGACTGGAGATGCTGAGCATGCCTGGCTGTCAGTCGCTCTCTCCGACTGGCTAAGTGCGGAACTCGGAATCGGAGATCAGCTGCGTGTGATACCTGAAGACAATGTCGCGCGCATGCGGTCGGAGTTGGCGCTGCCTTCCGTTGACAGTCTCGGCAAAGATAATCTGTTGCGAATCCGGCAAAACTTGGGAAGCGATCTGGTGGCGATCGGCTCCTATGCCAGCCTGGCGAATACTTCTGGAGGTAATGTCCGGGTTGACGTGCATTTGCAGGACACGGTCACGGGGGAAACTGTCGCTACCATCTCGCAGACGGGCACTGAGGCTCAACTGCTGGATCTAATTTCACGAACTGGTGAGCGTCTGCGGGCCAGTCTGGGCGTGCACCCCGTGACTCCGCAGGAATCGGCAGCGGTTGCGGTTGTACTGCCATCGAATCCCGAAGCCGCGCGCTCATACTCGGAAGGACTCGCGAAGCTGCGTCTCTATGATGCCTTAGGCGCCCGCGAGCAATTTCAAAAGACCATTGCCGCCGAGCCAGCCTTCGCTCTCGGCCACTCCGCCTTATCCACCGCTTGGTCCAGACTGGGTTACGACAGCCACGCTGTCGAAGAAGGGGAAAAAGCCGCCGATCTTTCTGCCAATCTGCCCCGGGCGGAGCGACTCCTGGTACAAGCACGCTATCACGAGGTCTCGAAACACTGGGACCAAGCGATCGAGACTTACCGAAGTCTTTTTGAATTCTTTCCCGACAGTATCGACTATGGACTTGCCTTGGCTCAAGCGCAAATAAGCGGAGGGAAAGGCGGGGATGCGCTGGACACTGTAGCGAGTTTGCATGCACTGCCGCCACCTCTCGGGAGCGACGCAAGAATCGATTTGGTTGAAGCCAACGCCGCTGACTCTCAAGGAGATTTGAAGCACGCCTTGGCGTCTGCGGACCGAGCTACCGATAAGGCACGGTCCGTGAGCGCCTCTCTATTGGCGGCAGACGCTTTGATGGTCCGCTCCCATATGCTACAAGGCCTGGGTCGCTTGGCTGAAGCCGCCACTGCGGTGGACGAGTCACAGCGTATCTATCGGGCGGCAGGTGACAAGGACAAGGTCGCCAGATCTGAGGCTCAACTTGCGCACTTGGTGGACCTCCAGGGAGATTTCTCATCCGCCAAGAAAATGTACGAGTCCTCACTGGCTATTTTTCGAGAGATTGGCGATCGCGAAGGAGCGGCGATCGAGTTGAATAATGTCGGCGTAGAACTTACGAGTTTGGGTGATCTGAGTGGGGCTAGGAAGTATTTTGCCGACGCTCTGGCGGCATCTTCTGAAGCGGGTGACCAATGGGGAGTGGCTATCGCGCAGGCCAACCTGGGCGAGATCCTGTTTGACCTTGGCGATTTGCCTGCCGCGAAACAGATGTACGAAAGGTCCCTGGCGATTTGCGAAGCGATTGGGAATAAGGATAATGCTGCTTATGCGCTTTCAGGACTGGGCCGCGTGCTTCAGGCACAGGGGGACTTAACTGCTGCCTGGGAAGATGAGAGCAAGGCCGTATCCACCTTTGCGGAAATCGGACAGATCCATACCGATGCCAATGTTGCTTTGGCTGATCTGTTGCTCGATTTAGGCAAGGGCGAAGAAGCAGCCGCAGAGGCGCACAAGGCATTGCAGATATTGGATACAGCAAAAGTGGTGAATGACCAACCCCTTGCGGAAGCCGCACTGGCGAGAGCGCTTCTCACGGAGCACAAGCTCCCGGAAGCGCGAAAAGCATCCGACGCAGCATCAGCCGCTCTCGGAAGCAGAAGCGCTATCGAGACGAAACTAATCATCGAGATTGCCATGGCTCGAGTTCAGGGCGCTTCAGACAATCCTGATGACAGAGTTGAAGCCGAAAAAGCCTTCCGTCAGGCTACTGATGATGCCACAAAGATTGGATTCCTAAGTGAAGAGTTTGACGCTCGCCTCGGGTTGGCCGAGTTAGAGTTTTCCCTGGGAAGGACGGCGAGCGCCCGGGCTCACCTTATGGCTCTGGACAAAGATGCCACGCGCCGAGGTTGGCTAACGGTTGCTCGTAAGGCTGCGGCAGACTTGAAGGCTCTTTATCCCAGTTCCTAGTAACGGGTTAGCGTGAGGTTATATGAGTACGCCCAGCAGTGCACATTCGGGACTTTTGTGAATCCGATCCCTTGACAACCATGTAGCATCGACCACCCAGGTGTGCCGTCGCTGTGCCGCGTGTCGCGTTCGGATCAGATGCAAGTGCAAGAATTTGTGATGCGTGCCTGAAGTCGCTTCCGTGCGGGCTGGTTGTCGGCAAGTCATTGATGTCACTGGCCATTGTAGCGGAGAACTTCTTCAGATCGTCTAACGGCCGATCAGCCGTAGATCCTCCAATCAACACATGAATCGCCCTGTTGGCGCGCTGGCAATGTGCGAGAGGTGCGCCTCTCTTGCGAGCCGTTGACCTGCAGGGGCCTTAGTTGTTCGCCATTCTTTCTGAAACCTCGATCAGGAACTCTGACGGACCATCTTCGTGTTTCCGATCGTAACGGTCTACGGTAAAGCCCGAAAAAGTCATGTGTACCTCATGGCGGGCTCGCGTCAATCCCACATAAAAGAGCCTACGCGGTTCGCGCTTGCTCTCGAT
>Ga0181533_1004969_pt1 | contig 13138 bp, 18 predicted proteins | sample PEATcosm2014_Bin_45_FD_119772 | JGI IMG/M metagenome (GOLD analysis project Ga0181533, IMG submission 119772) | Peatland microbial communities from MTU Mesocosm Facility, Houghton, MI, USA - PEATcosm2014_Bin11_60_metaG | ecosystem: Environmental > Terrestrial > Soil > Wetlands > Peat | place... | reverse complement strand
GAACATCTAAAATGAAGGTCTTTGAGTTGTTTAGTCAACATCAGCTTTCCTGATTCATAATCATTTAAACCAGATATAGCTTCTTCTGGAAAACGACAAGATTGTTTATTGTTGTGTTTGGATTTGAATTTTGGAAATCCATTACCATTAACGAAAAATCGTTTGTAGGATTCCATAAGCGTCATAATGGATTGTTTCAATACCTTTGTGTTATGTACGGTTAGAAAAATATATTCTGGGTCTTTAGTTAATTGCTGATGAAAATAATTACCCATTGCTTTAAGGTCTAAATTCGTTTTGTCGGTTACATAAGCTGTTTTCTTTCTATCCAGACATTTGTTATACACAAGCCTATAACAACCAAGAAGTTGATTGATATAACTCTGTTGAGTTTTGTTTGGATATAATCTTATTTTAACCGCTTTTAACATATATTCATTAGTTTTGGGTAATTAACCACCCTTAACTATAAATATATATTAAATCGGAAAAGTCACTTTTTTCTAAAAATAAAATTCATCGTTGTAAGTTTGTTAAATATTGTGTAAGATTGTTAAAGATTTTGTTAGCAGTTGATTAACCCGTTCAATTCTGCTAATGGTGAAGTGTATCACACGTCGTTGGCATATATGACAAAAAACGGAAACTATCGAATGGCAACCTTGCCTGAAATAGACGGCATTAATAAAAATCTGGGTGTTAAATCTGTCAGTGTAAGCAACAACAATTTTAAAGAAGGTGATTTCTTCTATGATTACAGCAGAACCAACATCAATCAGATTAAAAAGATTCATCCACCGATTCATTTTGGCGACGCTTCTGTTGATTTGACATACAAACGCAAAGGCGACGTGTCTACTGGGATGTTGTCTTATTTCAATAATCCTAAATATTGTCGTCCAGCTAATGAAATGGAAGTATCAAAATTCGTTGAAGAAATGAATGCCGAACTCCGCCAACGTAAAACGTTTCCTGTTGGTACGTGGATGGTTATTAATTTCACAGGTGAGGAAGATACAAACCAGATTGCTGGATATGATTCAGATGGTAATGTATTAGTTCATTATCCGTGGCACGTTAAAGGCATATTGTATAAGGGCGTGAGTAGAATTAATTCGCAGGATATTATCAGACTTGCTAACGACCAAGAAATTGCAGGCAAATTAATATTTCTATTGAAGAAAGACCCTGCCACGGTTACTTTGTTTAAAAATATAAAATAAATTTGGCTACGTCATTTTTTATTTGTATATTTGCAGATTGATATGAAGTTCTATAAGGTAGTATCGGAGCATAAAATATTATCATTGGACAGGATAACGCCACGGGCATACGTTTTGCATAACGAACCCGTTCGCGTGGATGAGATACCAACTTGTGAATTTATAAAATTGACAGAATTTGAAGCGGAAACAAAATATGAATATGTATACGAAGAACATTTTCGTCAGCTAATACCAGATTTTAGAAATCATATAAAGCTCAAAAGCAATGGGTAAAATAAAAAAATCACACGGAAATATGTACGAATGGCTGACCCATATGTGGTCACCCAGCGTCGGTTGTCCGCACCAGTGTTCGTACTGCTACGTCAAGCAGAATAAAGAGCTACCTGAAACAGTGGAAATGCAAAAGCCCTATCCGCCGCTTGGGTCTGGGCGTACCATATTCGTTGGTTTTGAATGTGATCTTTTTGCGGAAGGTGTTGACGAAGCAGATATTCTTGGCGTATTGATACACTGTTCAAAGTATGACAACCAGTACGTGTTTCAGACAAAGAACCCGCTTCGTATTGCCAATAGCGGCGCCATTTTGGATTTCTTTCAGTATCATTTAATGTACAAATGTTTAATTGGTACCACAATTGAAACCAATGATGATGAACTCTTAAAAACCATATCCAAAGCCCCATCGTTTCATCAGCGTGTCAATGCTATGATTGCGTTGGATAATCTTGGGTTTGACACATTTGTTACGATTGAACCTGTTTTGGATTTTGATAGTTGGTTTTATAGCAGCATTGTCAGGATGCACCCGAATTTTGTTAATATAGGCGCTGACAGTAAAGGTCATAAATTGCCTGAACCATCAAAAGAAAAGGTACAGGCGCTTATAAAATACTTGCAGGATAATAACATTGAAATCCGCAATAAAGCTAATTTAACACGATTATTAACTTAAAACTGAATATATGAACAAGAAAGTATCAGGGCAACTTCATACCCCCACAGGTGTGCAGCTAATCGCGCAGGAAAGACGCGAACAAATTGAAAAACACGGCAGAACATTAAAATATGACGCCGAAGCTAATAAATACGGACAATTGCTTACTGGGGCAATTCAATTATTACTGCAACAGGGAAATCTTAAACCGCCTGACGGCTGGAATGAAGCTATGTGGAATAAAATGATGGCAAAAAATGAAATTGACAGACTTACCATAGCGGGAGCACTTATTGCCGCAGAAATTGACCGCTTGCGCGCCATTCCTACGATTGAAACATTGACCCACGGGCTTGTTGTCGTGGATAAACGGAAGATGGAAGCCAGTAAAGACGGAATGGTTAATGTCCTGCATTTCTGCGGATACTGGCGGGAGCCAACCCAGGAAGATGTAAACAGTTTAATGCACGAACTGGCGACAACACCAGAGTTTGGCGTGATGGACATTATAGAGCATATCGGCATATATGACGCCACGCCAGAACTGGTCGAAGAGTATAAAGCTGATATCATCAGCGGTAAAATCAACGAAATACCAGAAGAAGAAATAAAGCAGGCAGAAGAAACCAAGTAATGGAATTTATTAAAACACCATTGGATGGCGTGGCTGGCTTTAGCGGCGACAAACTGGTTGAAAAGAAGTTTTACTTTTGCATTGAGCCCGTTGTTGACGGGCGAATGCAAGACGGCGAACGTTTTGAAGAATTGTTATTAAAATTAGTACATTTAACGGACGAAGAATTTGCAGCGGATTACGAGCTCGACCCAATGTATGCGAGAGTTCAGCGGCAGTTCCCAACAATACGAAAAAAGAATGGAGTTCCAGCACATAGACGTCAACTTTAACTTGCACAAAACGTACAAGAAAATCAACATCAATTCGTTGTTGATTGGCGGTTTATTGGCTATGAATCAAGAAGCCGACAAGCGCGTGAAAATATTTGCGGATAAAGCTGTTGAAGATGACTCCCCACGTGGCAAAGGCACAACCATTGACGGATTAAAGCATAACGTACAAGGTGATTACGTAATAGATATGTAATATGGCAACACACATTTTCGCGTTGATAATGTTTATAATTGTAGCGCTGGTAGCGCTGCACTGGTGGTTAGACCCCAAAATTGACTACGCTATAGATACACGTACAGACGAAGGCTGGTGTATATTATGGTACGGTCACCGTTGGCGCCGTTACATTAGATTGTTCAAGACGTAAAACTTCATAAAGATAAATGTAAGACGAGAAACAGAAGCCTAATTACGAAACTTGAAACGAATTTACTTATTTTAAAATATAATACTTATGAAATAGAACTTGTATGGCACAAACAATATTCTGATATTATATTTTGCGCTCTTTGACATACTGGAAGCCAAAAATTAACATCAGTGCTGGTGATGTCCACAACCATTGGACATTGCCAGCACAATTTGGGTAGGTAGCGAAGTGGCTAAACGCGTCAGACTGTAAATCTGATCCTTAACTGGTTCGGTGGTTCGAATCCACCCCTGCCCACAAATCAATTTGGGAGTAGTGAACGGCGGTCGTTCTGCTGAAACACACCAAAGGCAACCAGTTAAAAGCTGGCACCAATGGCCGTAACCCAGTCGCTCTTGGTTCGAATCCAGGTGCTCCCACAAAATAATTCAGGAAGTGGCGAAATTGGTAGCCGCGACGGTAATGCAAAACAAACAGTTCCAGACGTGGAAAGTTACAGCAATCAAAAAGCTATAGGAACCGTTGCCCGCAAGGGCGTGCTCGTTCGAGTCGAGCCTTCCTGACAAATTATACGCCGACGTGGGGCAGTGGTCGACCCCGCCTGCCTTGTAAGCAGGATTCGTTAAGAGCATCGTGGGTTCAAATCCTACCGTCGGCTCACTTTTAGTTCATTATCACCTATTTATGGTTATGATGAACTTATTATACAAAATCAGATTTCTGTGGTACGCTTATTTTACGAAGCGCTTCTCCACAGACCACGCACTGGCACCAGCGACACGGGATGTGCTGTTGGATGAAACATTTGAAAATAATAAATTTACGTATGATTGGCATTTACCGTCTTGGGATGAACAACCTTGGACGGATTGGACAGGTCAGACGGTTATTTATCTTCCTTCGCAGTACAAAATTGAAAACGGTGTGCTGATTATGACCACTGACAATTGTGTTCCGCAAAAACCAGGGTACCCCGATAAAATGAGTTGGGAAATAACCAGCACAACGTTCTTGAATCGTATTTATGGGTTTGCAGAAATTTGTATGATACCTTCGCAGGTAGGATGGTCTTGCCCTTGGTGGTATCAGAGCGACAATCGCCCAAAAGATGTATATGGATATGAAATAGATTTTGGGGAGTTCGAATGCGACACCCCAGATGCATTCACGATTACCGTCTGGCATTACGATAAAGAAACAGGGAAAAAAGGTACTATTTTAAAAAGTGCAAGATTCCAAGCGGCAAATGATTTGACAAAGAATTATCATACGTTTGGCTGTGACTGGCAAGCAACATACGTCGATTTTTATTTTGACGGGCTTAAAATTTATCGTTATACAGGCGAAATACCAAATAGCAGTTGCTATTTTATTAATGGTATGGCGTACAAAACGGGAACCCTGCCCGTATCAAGCTATACAAAACAAGTCAGGGTACAAGTATAAGTCAAAGATCAAGAGTGGAAATGCAAGTTCGAGTCTTGCCCTGCCTTCGGGCAGGTAGTGATTGCGGCTAACACGCCACTCGTCCATATAGGGGAAAGCACGGTTCGACTCCGTTAAAGCCTAAAGCTGATAGTTTTGTGGAAAAACGCCCCGACGTTATTTAAGAAACGGAGAAACGCAGGTTCGAGTCCTGTTCGACTGGCGTAGGTGAGTACTCACCGTAACCGAATAGTCGGTAGTCCAAGGGGAGAGGACGCTCCGAAGCCATTCAAAATATAGGTGGAAATATGGGTTCGAATCCCGTCAGGGGCTGCCAAGTTCCTGTGGTTGCAAGGGGAGCACGCCACCGCGGTATTAAGGTAAGGGGTTGGTTTCGACAAGTCCAAGTCGGTATGATTAAGTTCAGGAAGTAAAGTCCTAACTTGGTGAGATTAGAGCTAACCACCTGCCTTTAACGATGCTAAAGGTTAGTGGGATCCTTTACTAAAATCCCGCAAATAGTACCGTAGTTCAGTTGGCCAGAATGTCGCCCTGTCACGGCGAAGGTCGCGGGTTCGAGCCCCGTCGGTACTGCACTTGGGTTGCTGCGCCCTATGGTTGTGGAACCAGCCTGTCACGCTGGTAAAATGACGGTTCAACTCCGTCGCAGCCCGCAATAACATAGACGGTAACATAGACGGTAACATAGACGTTGTGTCTATGTTCACGCCAAGGGGGGTCGGCGTCAAAAAATCTTGTACAAGTTGTCCAAGTGAGAGTCCAAGTCCTGCCCTGTCCTGAATTTGTAACAAATGTGTGACAAAATTATTATAACGGTACACAATGTCCTGTAAAATATCCTGCAAGGGTAAAAAGAAGCGTTTTAACGCACGATACAGGACAAAAGGTATAAAGACACCACTTACGGTAGATTGGACAGTTTAGGGTGTTTACTGGACGAAATTTGAAATCCAACAAAGTCCAATTTTGGAAAATTCTGGACAATGTTGGAAAACCAAACAACGGCGGCAAAGTGGCGTTTGCTGCCGATAATCGGGGTGTAGACCCGTAGCTGGTAGCGGACTGGTTTTGGGAACCAGAGTCAATATGACCCCGCAGGTTCGACCCCTGTCACCCCGACGAAGAAATTTTAAGTTCAATTCATCTTTTTCAGACTTTCACACTATTTATAATAAAATAATAGTATGAATGATAAAGAAAAGATTGAACAAATCAAAGAATCCAAAAGTCGAAATGACGCCTGTATTCGCGTATACGGATATTCAAATTCTGTATCAATAAATAAGTTAAAAATTTTTATACAGACTAATGACATAAATGTATCACATTGGGCAAAAAAGAAAAAATATTGTCCGCAATGCGGATTAGTTGTATCTAAAAAAGATAATCGTTTTTGCAATAGCAAATGTTCGGCAACTTATAATAATTTGCAACGTCAACCAATGTCTGTTGAGCAAAAAGAAAAAATTAGCAACGGGATGCGTAATTATTTTGAACAAACTAAAACAAAAATAATTACGCGTCCTATTATTAAAAGAATTTATAAAGACAGGCGGCACACTTGTTTACAATGTGGAAATGATTTAACACTTTCACAGCAACGTGGCTATAATTTATTTTGTTCTAATCATTGCGCTGCGGTGTATAGAATGAACGACCCAAAGATTAAAGCTAAAGTAATCGCAACAATAAAACAAAAAATTGCTAATGGCACGCATAAGGGCTGGCAAGTGCGACCACAGATGAGTTATCCAGAGTTATTTTTTAAAAAAGTGTTTGAAGAACAAGGGTTAATTGATAAGTGTAGAATAAACGACCCAATAAATAAACGTGATTTAGGATTAAACGACTATAATAATTATTTTTTAGATTTTCATTTTTTTTATCATAAATTGGATTTGGAAATTGACGGTAAACAGCATCAACAGCCAGATAGAATAATTCACGATAAAGAAAGAGATTCTGTATTAATCGCCAATGGGTATGACGTGTATCGAATCAAATGGCGAAGTATAAATACGGAAAACGGAAAAAAATATATTGAAAATGAAATTAATAAATTTATAGAGTATTATAATAACAAATAATCGAGGTATAGTTCCGTAGCTGGTAGCGGTCGCGATTCGGGGTCGCGTATTAATATAATCTCGCAGGTTCGATCCCTGCTACCTCGACAAAATAGGGGTGTAGTTCAGCGGTAGAATAGCGCTCTCCAAAAGCGAAGGTCGAGGGTTCGAATCCTTCCACCCCTGCAAATATACGTACGCTCATTGGTGTGACCAGTCGGCTCCAACCCGATAATGCGCAAGCGTGGTTGTAGGTTCGAGTCCTACCGTTCGTGCAATGCGGTAATAGTTCAGTGATAGAATGTCGGCTTCCCAAGCCGAAGGTCGCGGGTTTGAGCCCCGCTTGCCGCTCTAAACTTTAAAGCTATGTACAAATTTGAATTAAATGAAAGAGAAATTGCCACGTATAAAGCGTGGAAGGCAACGCTGAAAGAAAAGCATCGGCGTATTCCTGTGGTGTTTATATTTACTACAAGTGGTATAGGTACAAGCATTACGGCAATGCACGGTAAGAAATCCAAAGATATTACGGATTATTCATCGTTTTAATAAGGCTTAATATCGGTAGATTAGTCAGCCGTATCGGAAGATTATCGGTAGATTTATCCTGCTGTTTATCGTGCAGGTTATCGTGCAGGTTATCGTGCAATGATGGTACAAGTGAGGGAATAAATGATGGTATAAATGATGCTGTAAATGATGCTCAAAGTGATACTGTAAAATTAGATATATATGAAAGCAAGAGAAAAGAAAATTGAAAAGCATTTAACTTGGGAACCAGATTTTGCCAACCAGATTGACATTGAGGACGACACATTCACCGTTACGTTGAAAAAGGATGAAGTTGAAATCGAATGCTCTTGGGATTATGGGTGGGGTGGACGTGGTACGGAACGTATGTATATACCATTGGCAGAATTAAAGGCTCTGATTAAAGAGCTTGAAGAATCATAATAAACACAGGCGTTGTTATACGTGTACTGCGGAAAGGTAATGGAATAAACCAAATACGTTGCACAGCCAAATAATAACAACAATGACTGCAACCACGTTTAAGATAGTTTTGATTTTAGCATCCATCGGAATGTAAGCATTTACAAGCCATAGAATGACGCCACAAACGATTAAAATGATTAAAATGGTTAAGATGGGCATTTTGCTTTTATTTAGATTGGTTATAAATATAAATAGTTTGCAATAATCGTAACAGCCATTAAACTGGGAATTATGTAACAAATAAATGCGTTGTAGGTGTTGGTGGTTGCACAGGAGCCCTCCAAGCTTCTGGAAAGAGTTCGATTCTCTTACGACGCTCAAAAATATTTATTTTTGCTTATTGCGTGATTTTGGGTAGTACGGTACTATTTATAAGAAACACGCATTATGAGAAATACGAAATATGAAGAAAAGTTTTTCACGGAAACAATACTGGCGTCACAAAACTTATCTGATGCAGTACGCCGATTAGGTTTAGGTAATGGTCACGGCAACAGACAAACAATAAGCAAATACATTAAGAAATACGGCATTGATATTTCGCATTTTAGTTTTACCAGAAATACAGATGGGTTAAACGGCTTCGTAAGGGCGAAAACAGTACCGTTATGTGATTTAATGGTCGAACATTCAACTTACGATGGGAAGCACTTAAAAAGACGGTTATATTCAGAAGGATTAAAACGACCAATATGTGAAAAATGTGGTCAGGATGAATGGTGGAATGGTGAGAAAATAAGCCTGATACTCGACCATATTAACGGGGTACACGACGACAATAGACTTAAAAATTTACGAATAATATGTCCAAATTGCAGCGCTACGTTGGAAACAAACGGCGGCAAAAATCGTAAAATAGATAAACGACAACCAAGTATTTGTGAATGTGGTAAACCGAAGCACGTCGATTCTAAGTGCTGCTGGCAATGTAGTAATCAACGTAGGGTTAATAACCACCCGACACGACCAGAATTACCAGTATTACTGCAAGATATAAATAACCTTGGGTATAACGGCGCAGGTAGAAAGTATGATGTGACAGATAATGCTATTAGGAAATGGGTTAAAATATTGAATAAAACGCGGGTATAGCTTAAATGCAGAAAGCGTCGGCTTGCCAAGCCGAAGATTGCGGGATGATACCCCGCTACCCGCTCTAAGAGTAATGGCGAACGCCCAGGATGGGGCTGGTTCGAGTCCATAAGCCATCGTCCAATCAGCGATAAGGGTTGATAACCTTTTTACTCTTAAACAACACGGTGAAGATTCGGAGCCTGATTGCGTCGGGCATCAACGGCTGACCGTAATTAGCTTGGGGGGCTCCGTAGTGGCGGACGGACACCCCCCTTTGCTGATAGGATTTATTTGCCGACTTGGGGCAGTGGTCGACCCCGCTTGATTCGTAATCAAGATTCGTAAGAGCAACACTGGTTCGAATCCAGTAGTCGGCTCCACTGCCGTCGTAGCTCAGTTGGTAGTAGCGCGTTCTTGGTAAGAACGAGGTCGCCAGTTCAATTCTGGCTGACGGCTCATTAATAAATTATACATTTTAAACGTGTACTTAATATTTATAAGAAACCTCGCCTATGAAAACTTGGGAAGAACTTAAAAAAGTATTATTGTACGGACGTGATTACGGCATTTGGGTAGTTGCTGTTTTATTATGCATTAATTTCTGGTTGCTATTGCGCCACGACCAGCAGGTTAAACGCGTGATAATACCAGAATTAAAGCAAACTGAACAAACAATGGAAGCTGACAGAAAACTTATTGACTCATTAAAAGTAAAGACTGATACGGTGTGGAACACGCTTCAACAAATTCATCAGTTAAAGCTACGTCAGCAAAAGCATTAAGCATAGTGCTTTTTTAAGAACAGCACAACTTCAAAAGATGTAACTAGTTTAGCTCCATTATCCAATGCTAATTTTAATTTGGCTTCCCGTATATCATAATGCGGGCGTTTTGCTCTTCGCTTGTTATGAAACCAACAGCGTTTTACATCAATTTTCTTTGCAAATTCGTGCAGGCTTTCAATATTGTCAGCTACTAAATGGCACCAACCGTTCATTGGGTAATCAATCAGTATCATATATTTCCTAAATACACATAATTTATCCCGCAATTTTTTGCTATTTCTTTGGCTTCCAATAATGTTTCTTTTGGCGTCACAGGTATGTTCATCATTTTATACCGCGGGAAAAATCGGGAGAAATGCAGCGGGTTATCGGAAAATCCGTTGACAACAAGCCATTCGCACATTTTTCGAATAATATTCATATCATCAGTATGGTTTGGGATTATGAGGTTGGTTATCTCCACCCATACGCCACTTGCTTTCAATATTTTTAATGTGTTTAATACAGGCTCCAAACTACCTTTGGTTATCTGTTTGTATAATTTATCATCAAATACTTTGAGATCTATATTTGCGGCGTCCAGATATGGCGCCAGCATTCTTAATGGCTTTTCATTGATATACCCATTGGACACGATGATATTTTTCTTCTGTGCCTGATGTGCAAGTTTTGCTGTGGCTAAAACAAATTCAAAGAATATAAGCGGTTCCGTATATGTGTATGAAATTGACGGATAAGCGTAAGCTAATTGCACGATTACGTTTGGCGAATAAAATTTGCCAGCTATTTCATTGCAGGAATGCTGGGATATTTCATCATTCTGGCAATTGGTGCATTTCAGGTTACACCCAGCCATTGCAATTGAATAAGTTAGGGTATGCGGCAAAAAATGATTAAGTGGTTTTTTTTCGATTGGGTCAACCGATACGGAACAGAGTTTGCCGTAAGCTGTTGCGATTAACGTACCGTTTTGGTTCTCTCTGGCTAAACAGACGCCAGTTTGTGCAGGGTTCAGTTTGCAGTTATGCGGACACAGGGTACACTCAACTTTATTATCTTCTAATTTATTATAAAATAAGGCTTCCATTATTTCATTTGAGCTTCGTTAAAAACTATTGCTTCATAGGTAAATATGGCAGCACTGCGCCAGTCATTCCATCCCAATCCCATTTTTTCTACCATACAATTGCCCAAGAATTGCTCTTTATTCCAGCCTGTTTCGGTTGCAACTTGCGGTAGAAAGGTGCTAGTACGTCCGTAGTATTGTATGTAAATACCGTGTTTGCCCAGCACTATCTCGTCAATGGAATTTATTCTTATGCGCGGTGTCAGGACGGATATTTCAATTTCAATATTTTTTGCTTCGTTCGCTTGCACGGGTTGGAACCGATGGTCGTGAGTTGCCGCGTCAATAGTTAAACCGTTTACAAGCAAATATAACGGGCTTGAATAATCAGCTTCAAATCTTCCAATGCAACCTCGTAATTGCCCATTTTTATGCAGCGTGACGAAGGCTCCGCATAAGCTGGCAAGATTGGTTGTGTCGCCGTTGAAAGTGGCAAGAGAGGGCTTATAAATACCTTTGTGCGCAATCCAGAGTTCTAAAGATTGCCTTGCAATATTCAGCAGGAACTTTTTTTCGTCATTTGATAGTGTCATTGGGTTTATTTTGAAAAGTTTATTGCAAAGTATCCCACGGTTTTATGCGGGTTTGCCACAGGTAAATCGCCTGAATTTTTATACCGTAAGATATTAATGCTTAAATATTTTTGTTTTTCCATAATAAGCAGCGCGGTTAGGTAAGCGCTCCATCCGCACATTCTGGTCACCACGTTTGGTTTATTGAGATTATGAATGCCAGCGATGAACGCGCTTGAGCTTCTTTTAAAAATAAGCTCTTTAGTTTCATCGTCAATTATTTTGGCATCCCAGTAGTTCGGGTAATGTGCAAAATCGCTGCTTATGATAAATAAATTATCATCGGTGAAATAAGGTTCGAGCTCTGTGGACATTGCCCTGATATGTTCAATATTATCATCACCAATCATAATGGGCACAATATAATCGTGTTGTACAGCCATTTTTATAAACGGTAATTGGACTTCAATGGTGTGGTCGTTATAAAAATAGGATGGGCTATAGTGAAATATATTATCTTTAACTAAATTGGCACAGATATTCTGATTTAGTTTTAACGCACCATAAGGCGTTTTATATTCTTCATCATCAATAAGACTTCCGTAGGCGAAAGCTGAGGTATGGCTGGTGCTTAAAATGAAAACATTGGTATATTTTTTATTTGGTATGCTGTTGTAGGCTAAAGCTGCGACATCGCCAGAATAGAGATATCCTGCGTGCGGGGCAATGATTGCAATTGTGTTGCCAATTGCATTTGTTTTGCTATTATTTAACAAATTGCGCGGGGAAAGATTGCCGACGAAATTTAATGATAAAGGCGAAAAATTCATAACATAGTAGATTTTGCACAATATTGTGCAGGTTTATTGTGCAAATATACGAATAATTTTTGAAATAGCAAAACTTTTTTGCATTTATTTTATTATTTTTTTATTTGCCACGGATTTCCAGCCCCTATGTTCGGCATATTCTGAACGTAAATTTCTTATTTTTAAAACACGATACGCACTTGGATAATATTCTCTCAATGACTTTAAGTTGTTACAAGTACCTGTGTCTGATATTGGGTCAATCTGGCTAAATAATTCAATTGTATCATCCGCCCATAAGATTACGTTTTTTCGTGGTTTTTTAATATTTAATACCGACCAATGTCGATGCTCAGCGTATTCTATTTTTAACCCCCTTCTACATAAAGCTTGATATGCGTTATTATCATATAGCGCCAGCGACTTTAAGCTATCACAATGACCTGCGTCTGATATTGGGTCAATCTGGCTAAATAATTCAATTGTATCTTTCGCCCACAATGTTCTTATTTTATGCGGTTTTTTAATATATACCCAATGTCGATGCTCTGCATATTTCACATCTAACTCACGACGCATTAAAACCTGATATGCGCCAGAATCATATTTATTCAGCGACTTTAAACTATCACAATGACCTGCGTCTGATATTGGGTCAATCTGGCTAAATAATTCAATTGTATCTTCCGTCCACAATCTTTGCACGCCCCAGCCCCTATGCTCGGCGTAGGCTATAGTTAAGCCCCTTGTAGATAAAACACTATAAGCCCCAGCATCATATCGCGCCAGCGACTTTAAACTATCACAATGACCTGCGTCTGATATTGGGTCAATCTGGCTAAATAATTCAATTGTATCTTCCGCCCACGATCTTATAACAT
>Ga0181533_1004968_pt1 | contig 13145 bp, 13 predicted proteins | sample PEATcosm2014_Bin_45_FD_119772 | JGI IMG/M metagenome (GOLD analysis project Ga0181533, IMG submission 119772) | Peatland microbial communities from MTU Mesocosm Facility, Houghton, MI, USA - PEATcosm2014_Bin11_60_metaG | ecosystem: Environmental > Terrestrial > Soil > Wetlands > Peat | place... | reverse complement strand
GCATCCTTCGACGTAGTGGGGTCACAGAAACCTCCTTTCTGTAACCCCAAAACTAACGCGATCGACCTGTCGCCTACCGCACCAATCTAAGTCCGCCGCGCCAGCGGCTTAGTTCAAACGGCCATAACCGGCGGAGTGCGCGCGGCGTCGCTGGCCGTTTGGAGATCATGTTGGAACAGTTCTGCCTGGCTGGTCGCCCACACCATAAGAATGCTCTACACTCCTGGGCCTGTTTTAGAACGCTACGGCAGGTTCAAGGCAGTCTCTAAAGGGCGACGCAATTTAAGGTTGGACAATACTAAAAGTCGAGCAAGGAATGGCGGGATGGATTATTCTGGAAGCTGGGGTTGCGTTTGGAAAATGGGTTTACTTATGCGATTCATGCCGATGGGTTGTAGCGCCGGGCTTTAGCCCGGCATGTGCCGCCCCTTCGCTCCGCTCAGGGCAGGCTCTAAAGGGCGGCTCTACCGTAATCGCATTTTCCCAGCGCAACACTCGGGGTTTGCATCAAGACGGGCGAAAGGCTGATGTTCATATTCTACCGTGCGATGTTCATGTGGTGTTATACTGAAATCCGGAGGAATTTCAGATGGGAACCTCTGGAAACCGGATCGCACACAAGCATTTTCGCCTCAACCGAGCCAAGATCAAACGCGCGCAAAAGGTCTTGCAAGCCCACACCGAGACCGAGACGATTGAGCGCGCCCTCGACGCGGTGATTGCCGAGGACGAAAAGAACCGTATAACTTTTGCGGCCAACGAACGCTTCTTTAATAGTGGAATTAAAATTAAAGATGTATACGGAAAGCTGGCGGATTAAATGCGGCCCGTCTTGCTGGATACATCCGTTTACATCAATGCCTGGCGGGCAGGAGAGGAAGCCGATTCCATCAAGAAGGGGCTCTCACCCTACACGCCTGTGTGGCTCAGCGCGGTGGTGCTGGAAGAATTGTATGCCGGAACAAGCAGAAGTGACCGCCATGTGATTGAGCGTCTCGAGCGGGATTTTGGCAGAGTCGGTCGAATCCTGGTGCCTACCCTGCGCGATTGGACGCGGGCGGGCCAAGTGCTGGCGCAACTGGCCGCCGGGTATGGTTACGAGCGGATCGGACAACAACGTTTGACCAACGACGCTCTCATTGCCATGAGCGCCGCGCGACAAGGAATCACCATCATGACCGCCAACGAAAGAGACTTTGCCCGCCTCGCACGCTTTCGGCCGTTCCCGTATCAAGTGACGTGAGTTTGCCACAAGAAGCCGAAGCCCATCCTGTGTTATCCTGAAAAAGGCTTATTAGGACCTATGAAGTACTCTCATATCGCCAAATCGGCCGCGAAACACCTCTGGTCGGGCTTCAAGCTGCCCTACATGGTGATGTTTGAAACCACCCTGATGTGCAATATGTTCTGTGAGTATTGCATCTTTGGCGAAGAGGGCAAGTTCAACGACCTTCAGACCCGCGCCACGCGCGACCGCATCTTCCAGCGCATCGACGAGTTCTGCGAGATGGGAGTCTTCGCGCTCAGCTTTTCCGGCGGCGAACCCCTGCTGAACCCCAGCACCTGCGACTACATCGCCTACGCCGCGGACAAGGGCATGTGGACCTCCATGCCCACCAACGGTCTGCTCATCAAAAAATACGCGGAGGGCGTGGCGCGGCTGGATATGCTGGAAGTTTCCATCGACTCCCTCAATGTGCAGCGGTTTGCCAAGCGTCGCGGCCTGGACGGCCTGCCGAAGATCATCGAGAACCTCGACTATGTGCTGACCAAGCGCCGGCCCTTCACCACCCAGATCAACGCCGCGGTGAATATGGAAAACCTCTACGACCTTCCGGAATTGGCGGAATTCTGCAAGCAACGCCACCTGGTGATGCACCCGGAGGCGGTCCACAACGTCATGCGCGACGGCGAACTGCTGCCCGACGCGGAGTTGCATGGCAAAGATCTCGACACGGTGGAGTTGTTTCTGCGCGAACTCCGCATGTCTTACCCGCAGAATGTCCGCTTTTATACCCATTACTACGCCTTCTATCGCATGGGCGGATTCGGGGTCAGGTTTCCGTGCCGGCATCCTTCCAAGCTCATCTCGATGAAGCCCGATGGCTCCATCCACTTGCCCTGCGCGTTCGTGACCCTGCACAAGTCGCAGGCGCCGCTGCGGGAAATTTTCGCGTCGGAAGTCGCCAAGAAAATCATCGCCCAGGAAGCCACTTTGTGGGACTTTTGCAAGGGGTGTAAGATTGGCTGTCCTTATGAAGTGAGCGCCTTTACCAACAGCCCCATGCTGGCGCTCGAGTCGGGGCTGAACTTTCTGCGAATTTTGTGAGTGCCCCGGGGGAGGCAGAAGGCAGCAGGCAACTCTCTGTGTCCTCTGTGCCTTCAAAGATTGAACACAGAGCACACGGAGGATGTCTGTGGCCTCTGTGTTTCGTCTTTCCTGACCACAGAGGGCACCGAGGCAAAAGTGATTCCCCGCTTTCTGCCTACAGCCTTCTGCTTACTGCCTACTTGTAGGTTGGGAACCGAATATGCTCATGATCCCATTGGCGACCATCGCGGGGGTGGGGCTGGCGTTCGGCCTGTGGTTCTGGTGGGCCTGCTCGGAGCCCTCTTCTACCTTCTTCCGCCCGGTGTTGATCCGAGGCCCGCAGGAAGGCAAGCGCATATGCTTGACTTTCGATGACGGGCCGTCGGAGCAGTTTACCGAACAGGTCCTCGAGATCCTGCGCGAGCACCAAGTCCCCGCCACATTTTTCGTTTGCGGGAAGAACGTGGAAAAGCATCCCGACTTGCTTCGCCGCATCGTTGCCGAGGGGCATGAGGTTGGAAACCACACCTATTCCCACATATTTGTTTACTTCAAGTCCCGGCGGCGGATCGCTGAAGAGATCGATCGCGCCCAGGCGGTCATCGAGAAGGTCGTCGGTTTCCGCCCCAATATCTTTCGGCCGCCTTATGGAGCACGCTGGTTTGGGCTGGTGCCAGCGCTGTTGGAGCGGGGCATGCACTTGGTCCTCTGGTCCGCCACAGGGTACGATTGGAAGAAAGACGTGCAAGGCATCACCAAGACGGCATTGCGAGAACTGAAGCCCGGCGCGGTCATCCTGCTGCACGATGGGCGGGATACGCGCCCCGCCGCTGAAATCGACCGCTCGCGCACCGTCTTGGCCTTGCCCGCGATCATCGCCGGCGCCCGCCAGCGGGGGTACACCTTTGCTCCTCTTAAGGACTTCTTACCCTCCACCTAACCTCCTTGAGATGTGGCATATTGCATCAGGTTGAGGCTTTTGGGCTTCAAAATCCCTTACAAGCCATGTTGTTTAGTTAAAGTGGGTTAGTACCGGTATGCCTTTTGAAAGGGCGTGATGAATCGGGGCCGTTCCAGTTTCGGACAATAATACCATGTTGTGTGGCATTATGCCACATTAGGAAACGGAAAATCTGCAAATCTTCCCTCCTATCGACCAAAACCATTAAGAAACCCTAATCAATCCAATGGGTTACGAACGCGGGCGCAACTTGGCCCCCGCCTTGCCTGTAGCTAGCATTACTGAGCATTGCTGTTTTATCCACAATGGACAAGATATTGGTAGTCGATGACGATCAGGAAAGTCGCAACCTCCTCTGTGAGGTTTTGGAGGCGAATGGCTACGCCCCTCATGCGGTGGCGGATGGGTTGGCGGCGCGCGAGGTCCTGAGCCGCGACATCGAATACCGAATTATCATCGCTGATCTGCAAATGCCGCAAGAATCCGGTTTGGAACTCCTGCGCAAATTACGCCAACAGAATTCCAAGCATGAAATCATCCTGATGTCTTCTTTCATGAGCGGCGCGGAAAAAAAGGCCGCGAAGGCGCTGGGTGCACACGCCCTGCTGGAGAAACCTTTCCAGCTTACGGAATTGTTGCAGACGGTAGCGGAGCTCGCGGCGCAGAATTCCGTCGGTATCACTTAGTAAAGAAGTTTGCGGCTATAGCTGGCATCTCATCTTGTAAGGAAAAGGAGTAAAGATGGACGTTTCCCAGAAAGTCATCGAGATCATCGCACGAGAGCAACACCTGGACGTGACCAAGATCACGCCGGACTCGACCTTTGCGGAACTTGGCATCGATTCGTTAGACGGCGTAAATATCCTTTTCGCCTTGGAGGAAGAATTCAAGCTTGACATCCCCGACAGTGTCGCCCAGAACATGAAGAGTGTCCGCCAGGTGGTGGACAGTCTCACTCGCGTGATCGAAGGCAAAGACGTATCTGACCTGGTGGCCATGGCCAAAGGCGAACCTTCCGCCACCGTCAGCTAATCCACAGTATTCAAGGGGCCCATCGTGAGGAGAGTCGTCATCACCGGCATTGGGGTCTTTGCCTCCAGCGGCAAAAATGCTGACAGTTTTTTTGAAGCACTGGTGCGGGGGCGGTCGGCGATCCGCCGTATCCAGCAATTCGACCCTACGGCGCTGAGTGTGCAGATCGCCGCGGAAATCCCCGATTATGATCCTCTCGCGTATTTCCCCGCCAAGCGTCTCGACTTGCTCGATCGCTTCAGTCAGTTCGCCTTGCTCGCCGCCAAGGAAGCCATGGATTCCAGTGGCATTCAACTGCGGGACGAGGAGCGGCCGCGTTTTGGTGTGGTGACGGGCACCGGCATGGGTGGCGCCAGCACGTTCGAATCCGGCTATTTCAAACTTTTCGCGGAGCATGCGACGCGCTTGCATCCTTTTACCATCCCCAAGATCATGCACAACGCGGCCACCTCACAAATTTGCATGGAGTTCGGCGCGCAGGGGCCATCACTCACCACCGCCACGGCTTGCTCTTCTTCCGGGCACGCCATTGGGGAAGCCTTCCACCTGATCAAATACGGAATGGCGGACGTGATGTTGACCGGGGGGACCGAAGCGCCGCTTACCTTCGGGATGATCCGCTCGTGGGAATCGGTGCGCGTCCTGGCCACCGGCAATGGCGATCCCAGCAAGGCTTGCCGGCCCTTTTCCCTCGACCGCGAGGGATTAGTGATGGGGGAAGGGGCGGCGATGTTTCTGCTCGAGGAACTCGAGTATGCCAAGCAGCGCGGGGCCACGATTTATGGGGAGATATCGGGTTTCGGCATGAGTTCCGACGCCAGCCACATTACCCAACCCTCGATTGACGGCCCGGCGCGCGCGGTGCGCATGGCGCTGGCGGAAGCCGAGGTGAATGCGGAAGAAGTGGATTATATCAACGCCCACGGCACGGGCACCCGCATCAACGATGTCACGGAAACGCAGGTCATCAAAGAAGTGTTTAAGGATCACGCTCGCAAAGTGGCCATCAGCTCCACGAAATCGATGCACGGGCACGTGATGGGTTCGACGGGAGCCGTCGAGCTGGCAGCTACGATTCAGGCCATTGATCGGGGAGTCATTCCCCCCACGGCGAATTATACGCAGCCGGATCCGGAGTGCGATTTGGACTATGTGCCCAATCAAGCGCGGGAGAAGCCCGTGCGCATAGCGGTTTCCAATTCCTTTGCCTTCGGCGGGCTGAATGCGGTGTTGCTAGTTCGGAGGTTTGAATAAATGATTCAGAAGCGCGTCTGCATTTTGACCCTGGGGGTGGGCTCAGGACACCTGCGCGCTTCCGAGGCGGTGCAGCGCGCCCTCTACGACGGTAATGATCCCATTGAAGTGAAAGTGGTGGATGCTCTCGATTCCGCTCGCCGGTGGTTCCACTGGCTCTATGTGGATCCCTATTGGTGGATGCTGCGGAACGCCCCGTGGCTGTGGCGAATATTGTTTGAGCGCCGCCAGCTCAAACTACATCGCTCGACGGCTCCCGATTGGGCTTTTCGCCACGGGTGCCGGGAGGTATTGCGTCAGATCAAGAGCTATGCGCCCCAACTGGTGATTGTCACGGAAGTTGGAGCGGCGGAAATCGCCGCGCTGGGGCGCCGCGAAGGGTGGTTCAACGCGCCCATCCTGGCGGTGCAAACCGATTTTCACAGCGAGCCTCCCTGGGTGCAAGCGGAGATCGATGCCTATTGCGTGGCCAGCGAAGAAGCTCGCGCGCAACTGATCGGATGGGGAGTCTTGCCCAATCGCGTTTTGCTTTGCGGCATTCCCGTGGACTCCGCGTTTGCCTTGCCCTTTGACAAGAATGAATTGAAGCAAGCGCTGGGCCTGGACCTACGCCGGCCGGTGGTTCTAGTCATGGGGGGCGGCATGGGACCTGTGCCCCTCGACCGCGTGGTAGCAAGTCTGGAACTTTGCACCGCGCCCATGCAGGTGTTGGCGGTGGCCGGGCACGACCGTCTTCTTCGCCACCGGCTGGAATTGCTGCGGGGGCGGGTGGCCATGGACCTGCATCTGTTCGGCTGGACGGAAAATATTCCGGAACTGATGGCGGTTTCCGACCTCCTGATCACCAAACCGGGAGGTCTCACTATCGCGGAAGCACTGGCGGCGGGATTGCCCATGATTCTGACCCTTCCCATCCCCGGCCCGGAGGAGCGGCACGTTCGCTACCTGAGTCAAAACGGGGTGGCCCTGCACGCGGAGACTTTAAACGACATCCCGCGCTTGGCGTCACGGCTGCTCTCCTCCCCCGACGAACTCAGCGAAATCCGGCGTCGTGCCCGCGAATGGTCGCGCCCCGACGCCGCGCACACCATTGCCCAGGTGGCGGTGGCGTTACTGGAAAAGGCCACGTATATCGATTTGCTCGCCACACCTCTACAGCGGTCGGGTGAGTCGGCGTATTTAATGTAAAAAGACGTCCTTGGTCCGTTGTCATTTGTCCTTTGTCCGTTGTCAGTCATCCGTTATCCGTTGCGCAGAGATGGTCCAGGATTTTTTCAAAGACCTATCGGGCCTTCATGAGCATCGACGAACCGGCATTTGGCAACTGACCAAGGACCAAGGACCAAGGACCAAGGACTAAGGACTAAGGACTAAGGACAAGGGACCAGGGACTAATGTTTAGTCAAGCCCGAAAACTCCTTGAGCGCGTTTTGGTGGGCGATTCCGTGCCGGCGCTGGTGCGTTGGGGCAAACATGTTCCCCCCTCGGTGATTCGGAGAATTCGGGAGGATTCGTTTATCGAGGTCGTGCAGTACGCCGCCGAGCACCAGAAGTTCTTCGCGCGCAAATTGCGCGAACGCGGTATTGACCCGAAACGCGTCCGCCGCCCCGAGGATTTGGGCGACATCTTCACCACCCCCGAGGACTTGCGGACGCTGCCCGCGGAGGATTTTCTGTGCCGTGAGCCCCAACTGGTTTTTGAAACCACCGGAACCTCGGGCGGGCCCAAGCGGGTTTACTTTTCCTACGAGGAGTTGGATTTTGCCGCGCGTTACGAAGCCGCGGGACTGTATGAGAACGGCGTTCGCCCCGGCGCGCGCATGGTTTGCACCTTTGATGCGGGGTACTGGTTCAGCAGTTGGGTCACTTTCCTGGCCTGCAAATATCTGGGAGTGTTTTGCTCCGCCGTGGGTAAGCCTCATCCGCGCGAAGTCTACTCGCGCATGGGCGCTTACCGGTACGACGTGATTGCGGCGGACCCCACGTGGCTTGTCAGTTTGAGCGAAATCGCGGAGAAAGAAGGCACGTTTCCCCTGCGCCTGATACTGGCCGGCGGCGACCGCATGACCGATGTATATCGCAGCTACGTGGAGAGCGTCTGGAAGTGCCCGGTTCTTCTCGCCTATGGCTCCACCGAGCAGGGCGGGGCGGGCATGGAATGCCGGCGCAAAGACGGCTATCACCTGGACGATTTCAATATTTACTTCGAGATTCTCGACCGGGATGAGAACGGTTACGGTGAGTTGGTGGCCACCACGCTTTCGCGCCGCACCATGCCCTTCATTCGCTACCGGGTTCACGATGTGACGCGCTTTATTGACGCGCCTTGCCCCTGCGGCGCTCCGCTGCGGCGCATCGAGCGCATCCGCGGCCGCCGCGATGAGATGGTGGTGATGGGCGCGGGGAATATGTACCCGGAAATATTTGAGCGGGTCTTGCACGACGTGCCGGGCATTGGGGAGAACTGGCAAGTGGTGGTCCGCCAGGAAGGCCTGCACGACGTTTTGGAATTCCGCCTGGAGCTGACCAATGGCATCAGCCCTTCCGCCGTGGAGACCGCGATTCAAGCGAACCTGAAGACTCTTTATCCCGATGTTTGGGCCAACCAAGCCTGCGGCATGTATCAACTCAGTTTCCGTTTCTTGCCTCCCGGCAGCATCGAGCAGGGAAGGAAGCGAAGAAGGCTGGTGGATGAGAGAGCGGCGTAAGAAAAGGGTAAATTGTAAAGGATAAAGTTTAAAGGGTGAGAGAGGTCGTTTTTACCCTTTATCATTTACACTTTATCCTTTCCAACGGACAACGGACAACGGACAAAGGACAAAGGATATTATGACAAACTTAACGCGTGATTTTGGCCCCGTCGTCTTCTGTGATTTTGACGGGACCATCACGCAGCTTGACGCGACCGACCAGATTCTGGCGCAGCTTGCGCATCCCTCCTGGCGTGAAATCGAGCAGCAATGGATGCAGGGGATGATCGGCTCGCGCGAGTGCCTGGAGCGGCAGATCGCCTTGGTCAACGCCCCGGCCGAGGAACTTAACGCGGTCATCGATGCCGTCGGCATCGACACCGAGTTCACGGCCTTTTGCAAGTTCGCGCGCAAGAAGCGGCTGCCGCTCTACGTCCTCAGCGACGGATTTGATTACGTCATCCGCCGCGTCTTGAAGCGCGCCGGCGTGGACCGGCATTTTCGCAGCGGTGCAAACCTGTTTGCCAGCGCGCTGCGCGTGGAGGGCCGGCGCCTCGTGCCTTCGTTTCCGCACTCACCCGAACCCTGCGCGCACGGCTGCGCCACCTGCAAAGCGGCGCTCATCCGCCGCCTGCGGGAAGGCCGGCAACCCGTTATCTTTGTGGGCGATGGTATGTCCGACCGTTTCGCCGTGGAGCTTGCCGACGTGGTGTTCGCCAAACGGCACTTGCTGGCGCACTGCCGCGAGAACGGCATCGCCTGCCATCCTTTCGAGACTTTCAAGGACGTCCAGGCGTCATTGGAGAAGTTGCTGGCCCCCGCGCCCGCCCGGCGTTTCCGCCAGGCCATTGCGGCCGTGTCGTAACGTCGAAATTCGAAAATCGAAACTCGAAAATCGAAAGACGAATATCGAAACTCGCCGGCATTTTCGACCTTTGTGCATCTGGAGGAAGCTCTTACGGCGCAAATTGAGCGAACGTAGCGCGGACCCCCGTCTTTGGAGTCCGCGGCCCTTACCATGCAAAAGCCGCGAATCTTGAAGACGAACGCCTGCCCTCAGGTTCTGGAGCGCGAGTCTAGGGAAGAACATAAGCGGTGTCACCTTGATAGGGCGGGGTTATAATAAGTTCATGGCGGAACTGGATCAGGAAATTGCGGGCTTTGAAGGAATGAGCAGGGATTGGGAGGTTCAGCTTTGAGCGGAACTTAGAATCTGGAATTGCCGACGGAACTGAAGCTCAGGATTGAGCGCGTGGCCAAGGAACGGGATGAAGAGCCCGCTACACTGCTCGCCAGTGCTATCGATTCATTGCTCATTATTGAAGAAGCGCAGATTGCTGAGGTGCGGCGGAGAGACGCGACGGACGCTGGCGAGATCTATAGCAATGAGGACGCCTTCGCGAGGCTGGACTCCTTTCGCCCCAGCCGCAGGGATCCGTTGCCCAAATGACCGTCCTTCGTGAGCCAAGCGAAGAAGTTTTATTCCCCAGAAGACGGCTCAGAAGGAAAGTGCTTCGCCAATCGAAAATCGGCAATCGAAAATCGAATATCCACTGGAGGCCCTTTGGCCATCACTGATTCAACTTCCCGCACCGCAGAGCTGCTCGCTCTCGAGCGCAAGTACTGCTCATTTGGCGACACGGTGCATTATCTTGATCCCCCAAAAATCTTTGTCGATTGCGAGGGCAGTCATCTTTACGACGAGCAGGGAACGCCCTACCTCGATTTGCAGATGTGGTATTCGGCGGCGAGCTTTGGTTACAAGAACCGCCGCCTGAATGAGGCGCTGAAGCGCCAGGTGGATCGCCTGCCGCAGCTCGCCTGCCAGTACCTGCACGCGGAAAAAGTGGAAGTGGCCGCGCGCATCGCCCAGTACTGCGAAAAGCGTTTCGGCGTGAAGGGCCGCGTGCAATTCAACGTGGGCGGCGCGCAGGCCATCGAGGACTCGCTCAAGCTGGTGCGCAATTACACCGGCAAGAACCTGATGTTTGCCTTCATGGGCGGTTATCACGGACGCACACTGGGCGCTTCCGCCATCACTTCCAGCTATCGCTACCGGCGGCGTTACGGACACTTCGGCGACCGCGCGCAGTTTGTTTTCTATCCTTATTGTTATCGCTGCACTTACAAGCTCAAGCCTGAGACTTGCAACCTTTATTGCGCCGATCAGTTCGCCCAGCTCTTCGCCAACGAATACAACGGGGTGTGGGACGCCAAGGCGCAGTCCGCCGAGTATGGAGCGTTTTACATCGAAGCGGTGCAGGGAACCGGCGGTTACGTGATTCCGCCCAAGGATTATTTCCAGCGTTTGCAGCAAACCTGCCGCGAGCGCAAGATCCTGATTGTCGATGACGAAATTCAGATGGGCTTCTATCGCACCGGTAAATTCTGGGCGATTGAGAATTTCGGCATCACGCCGGACATCATTGTATTCGGCAAGGCGCTGACCAATGGTTTGAACCCTATTTCCGGCATCTGGGCGCGCGAGGAATTGATCACGCCCGAACTGTTCCCACCCGGGTCCACGCACTCCACGTTCTCCTCCAACACGCTCGGCACCGCCGTGGCGCTCGAGACGCTGAAGATGCTGGAGGAGGAAGACTACGAAAAGCTGGTGAATGAAAAGGGGGCGTACTTCCTCGCCGGCCTGCGCAAATTGCAAAGCCGCTATCCGGGAATCATCGGTCACGTGGATGGCCTGGGACTGGCCCTGCGCCTCGAGGTCTGCAAGCCCGATGGCATCACCCCCGATCGCGACCTGACCGACCGAATTTTTGCCGAAGGGATCAAAGGCGATCTTCAAGCTCGTGGCCGCAACTACGGATTGGTGCTCGACGTGGGTGGCTATTACAAGAATGTTTTTACCCTTGCACCGTCCTTCACCATCACGCAGGAGGAGATGGATTTGGGGCTCGAGCTCCTGAATCAGCTCTTCCAGCGATGCGTAGGGGCGTGAGGCGGGACACGGGGTACGGGACACGGGATACGGGGTACGGGATACGGGGTGGGGGACACGGGATACGGGACACGGACGGGCTCGCCACGTGATGTTTTGAATTTACAACCCTCTCCCCCAAGGGGGCGAGGGTTGTGAAATCAATTCGAGAGGGCGAGGGTTGTAAATTCAACTTACCTCTTTCCCAAAGGGGCGAGCGAGCGTAGCGCGGACCTCCGCATTTGAGGTCCGCGGCTTTTACCGCGCAAATTGATCGAATGTAGTGTGACGACATAGGCCGCCCGGCGCACGCGTTCACAATCGGAATTAAACGTTTTCCCTACGCAAGAACCGCGGGCCCCAAAACGGGGGTCCGCGCTACATGATAGCTGCAAGATCTTGGCTGGGCCGCGTTCTTACTTGTGGGCAGGGAATTGCCAGGCTCGGGACACGGGACACGGGATTCGGGAATCGGAACTCGGGCTTCGGATCGTCCTTAGGGTGCGATATAATCGGAGTAGCGTTATCCAGAGATCGGAATGGCGACCGAATGCTTGATCCCGAATCCCGTGTCCCGTATCCCGTATCCCGAGTCCCGTGTCCCGAATTGAGGTGCTTATGCGACGAACTGTTCTCTCGTTTTTGGTGGTGATAGTGCTGGCGGGGATTCCCCAGAAAGGCGCTGGCCAGGATTTTGTCACGACGGCCATGTCGGGGCTCCCGACCCAGACCATGCGGGTGGAATATTCCAGCCCTTCCAAGCTACGCAAGCTTCCGAATTTCCAAACCCTGCGGGGAAAATTCCTGGGGCCGCGCTTGCAGCAGCTTGAGTCGGCGTTGGACCAGATCGGAATCAGCGAGAACGACATCGACGACTTGATGATCGGGTGGAAGCCTGGCGATAAAGAAATGGATCTTTACGGTTATGCCGCCGGCCATTTTGACAAGGCGCAGGTTGCCAACCGCGCTGCCGCGCAAAACCTCACGCCCACGCCGATTTCCGGACAGCAGGCGTATTGTTTGTCGGCGGGAGTGGCGGGAACCTGCGTCGTCATTCTGGAGAATTCCCTCGGGGCTTTCGGGCCCCTCTCGTCCCTGGCGGCGGTGCTGGAGGCGCACGAAGGGCAAGCGTCGAACCTGAATTCGGACTCACGGTTTACCAGCCTGATCGGCGACGTTAAAAAGGACGCGCCCATTTGGGGAATCGCCCTGGGCGGATCGGTCGCCGATTGGTTCGGGGGATGGCTCTCAACCCAAAATAACTTGAAGTTGGATTGGGGGCAGGTTTTCGCGAAAGTGGATTCCCTGACCTATACCATTGATGCGGCGGACAAGGTCAACCTGGACCTGAAACTCAATTGCGCCACACCGACGGACGCGGCCACGCTCCGGCAGGTTTTGGACGGCCTGAAGATGGCTCAACAGCTCGCTTGGGAGGCACAGAATCCCGGCCACCCGAACCCCTACACCGCCATGAATGTGGATGTTCATGACAGGCAGATTGGCATGCAAATCACCATGGCGTATTCGGAGTTGACCCTGGCGAGTGGCGTCAACGCGCCCCAGAATTAGGTTTATGGGGTGCGCGGCTCTTGCTTCGCACCCCCCTCCATTGCGCGGACCACCGCCTTGGGGTCCGCGGCTTTTACGTAATGAATGCCGGATTGCGCAGAGCGCAGCTCTGCGATTCACGTCCATCTCCGGCGGCAAAACGCAGAGCTGCGCTCTGCGCCTGGAGTTTCTACATTTTTTGTGACCTAGCCGGTAGATTTCCCTAGGTCCCTAGCCGCAGTGTTACTCGCGGCTGCTCTCATGAAAATGGCTGTGCGAAGCACCTTGGAGTGCGGCGGCTCGACGCCGCCTTGGTCCTCCTCGTCGGCGTTATGCCAAAGCGGCGTCGAGCCGCCGCACTCCAAGGTGCTTCGCACATAGGCATCGACGATGGCCAGTCGGAAGCTCATG